>Ga0114930_10004802_pt1 | contig 11277 bp, 7 predicted proteins | sample AnhtaG_FD_87300 | JGI IMG/M metagenome (GOLD analysis project Ga0114930, IMG submission 87300) | Deep subsurface microbial communities from Anholt, Denmark to uncover new lineages of life (NeLLi) - Anholt_01485 metaG | ecosystem: Environmental > Aquatic > Marine > Oceanic > Sediment | place... | reverse complement strand
TCCCACGGACAGGTGGCAGTATCCCCGGAGATAATCGTGATTTTGTCTGGTGTCACTCCAAGGGCCTCTGCTGCCGTTAGAGTAAGGGATGCGTCAAATCCCTGCCCCATCTCAACGCCACCGGTGATGACCGAGACATTGCCGAAATCATCCAGTTTCATGATAATGCCAGTCCCGTCTGACCGGTATACTCTGCCTGAACCGCCCACATGTAACAGAGAGGCCATACCAACACCCCGTCCCTTACCTCTGCCCTTTCCGCGTTTCTCTTTCCAGTTGAGTTTTTCGGCCACTGTCTTCAGGCAATCCTTCAGGCCACAGGTGGAGATCTTGAGTCCCATAGGGGAGGTTTCATTTGGGATGTTACAGTTTATCATCCTGAATTCAAAAGGATCGATTCCAGCAGTCTCCGCAAGCTGGTCCATGTTATTCTCAATGGGCCAGGTACCTTGCGGGTTTCCGTATCCTCTCATAGCCTGGCAATAGGTATTGTTGGTATATACGATCTTGGTCTCATAAAAGACATTGGGAACTCTATATAGGGAGGAGATCGGCAACATCATAACGCTGGGCGTAGTTGCACCCCAGGATGTATAGGCGCCGTTGTCCAGGATCATTCTAATCTCTCGAAAGGTGAGCTTTCCATCCTTGTCGCATCCCTGGATAATGTGGCTTTTGGTGGGCTGCCTGGGGGAGAGGGCTGTAAATTCCTCCTCACGGTTAAAGACAATCTTGACCGGTCTGCCGGTCTTATAAGCAAGCAAGATGGAGATGTATTCATAGCTGTGCGTGTCAAGCCCTGTACCAAAAGAGCCCCCAATGGCCGGGACGATAACCCTGGTGTTCTTGCCTTTCAGTCCCATGTCAGCAAGTGCCCGGTTAAAATCGTTCTGCGCCAGAAAAGGGATCTGGGTCTTTGTATGAATAAGCAGATTATTCTGAAGATCGAATTCTGCAATGCTGCCCGCTGTTCCCAGGCATGACTGTTGTATTAATGGGGTCTGGAAGTGATCTTCCGCAATAAAGGCTGCCACCTGCTTGGCCTTTTCCACATCGCCGGCTACGAATTTCCACGGAACCGGTACCACGTTGTCCGATTTAGGCCGGCCTCTCGCATCCACCTCATGGACAAGAGGGGCACCCTCTTTCAGGGCATCTTCAGGTGTAAATACAGCAGGGAGTTCCTCGTACTCGATCTTGATCAGGTCAACTGCTTCCTCGGCAATTTCAGGATCTATAGCAGCGACGGCAGCCACCTCATCACGAAACTGCCTGACTTTGTCTTTTTTCAATACGAAGTTATCTCTTATGAACCCAATACGGATCTCCGGCGTGTTGTAACCTGTAATTACCGCATGAACCCCGGGAAGCTTCTCTGCCTTAGAGGTATCTATATGCTTTATCCTTGCATGGGCATACTCGCTGAACTTTATCTTTCCGTAGAGCATCCCTGGCCTTACGAGATCATGAATGTAAAGGGCCTTGCCAGCCGCTTTATCAGGTGCATCTGGCCTGGGGGCTTCAGTACCAATGAAACTGTATTCCGTCATCTGATCCTCCCAAAATAAGCATAACAGATTCAAAAGACCGCTATTTAAGCGACTTGGCGGCCTTTCTTATTGAATCAACGATCTGGACATAGCCTGTACAGCGGCATAGATTCCCGGATATCCCTTTCTTTAACTCCTCATCTGTGGGGTCAGGGTTTTCATCCAAAAGGGCCTTTGCAGACATAATCATCCCAGGCGTACAAAAACCGCACTGGATACCCCCATTTTCCACAAAAGCTTCCTGGATAGGGTGGAGCTTGTTGCCTTCTCCTACAAGTCCCTCAATCGTAGTCACTGATTTTCCGTCCACTTCAAAGGCCGGATAGAGGCATGAATTTATGCTTTTACCATCCACAAGCACCGTGCATGCACCACACTCGCCCTGACCGCACCCATCTTTTGTTCCAGTCAATTGGAATGTATCCCTTAGAACTTGTAGCAGCATCTTATGGGATTCTACCTCTGCCGAGACCTTGCGGCCGTTAAGTGTAAAGTCAATGATCTTTTTCATTTGTTTTGCTCCATCCTTCTAATGGCCTCCTCAATGGCCCTCTTTATCAACACCCCAGACATAATTCTCCTGTATCCTGAAGTTGAGCGAACATCTGTAATGGGTTTTACCTCTTCTTCTGCCATCTTTCCTGCCCTATTTAAAAGCTCAGGAGATATTTCCTGACCCTCGATCATTTTTTCAACTGTTGTAAGCCGTAAAGGTACCGGTGCAACAGCCCCTACTGAAAGACGGCATTTCTTGCAAACCCTCTTCTCCATGGTAAGGCAGGCAGCGGCATTCACAATAGCAATATCCGTTGATACTCGACCTACCTTTAAAAATGCCATTCCGGTGTTTTCTCTCGGGGGAGTGATCCTGATCCTGGTAAGGATTTCGCTGATATCCATGCATGTCTGACCAGGTCCCATGAAAAAGTCCTCAATTGCGATGCTCCTCTGACCTCCAGGACCTTCCAGGGTTATGCTTGCCTCCATTACCAGAAGAGGGGGCGCACAATCGGCTGACGGGGCTGAGTTGCAGAGGTTGCCTCCAATAGTAGCCACATTCCTGATCTGTGGGGTTGCAAGGGCCTTCACTGCCTTGGCCAGGGCCGGATAATTTCGGCCAATATTAGCATCTCTTTCTATGTCTCTCAGCAGGGTCATACTGCCCATGGTTAAGTCCTTATTCTGAGTAATACCGGATATCTCCTTGATTCTTCTCAATGATACAAGAGCATCTGGCTGGATAACTCTATTTTTTATGTTTGCAATGAGATCAGTACCTGCAGCAATGTATCTGGCCCTGCCATTGCTCTTTTCCATCAAGGAGTAAGCATCTTTAAGGGTTTCAGGCTGAAAGTAGTCATATTTTTTCATAATTAACCCATGTATCTATTCACCGCAGAGACTCAAAGGGCGCAAAGGAAAGAGGCTTTTAACTTGCCGTTGACCCCAGTTAAATGGCTTTCAGATTTAACGGGGCAGGAACGCCGGCAAGTGAAAAGCCTTGCGGCCCTGTGGGCAAATAAATCTCAGCGATCTCCTTGCCCTGTTAGATAGCTTGATAATACTATAGCACAAAATACACATTTTCTTGTCTAATACAGAAAAGTGCGTGGGGGCTTTCTGTTTTATCTAACAGGGTAAATCTCTGCGGTAGATGTTTAATCTCGATTATCAAACACTCTTTTACTTTTTCTCTCAGATCTTGGTAGATCTCCATAATCAACTACTGTAACAGCACCACTAACCAGGATCTGTTTTTTGATCTCAACCTCTATTTTTTTCTTCAATTCCTCGTCCCTCGATGGGTCCTCTTCCCTGGCCCTTTCAACTTTTACAGACATATAATCCTTACCATCTTCTTTTCTGTCTAAGATAATCTGATATTCACTTCCTGCCCCTGGGGTCTGGGACACAATGGTGTCTATTTGGCCGGGATAGATATTCACCCCCCTGATAATGAACATATCATCGGATCTGCCTAAAAGGGCGTCGTGCATGGGAAGGATTGATCCACAGGAACATCTTCTTGGGATTATCCTTGTCAGATCCCGTGTTCTGTACCTGATAAGAGGAGCACCTTCCTTCCTGAGGGTTGTGATTACCATCTCCCCTATTTCTCCATCCTCGACCTTTTCCAAGGTATCGGGATCGAGTATCTCAAGGATGTAATAGTCTGCCCAGTAATGGATTCCTTCATGATAAATACAATCGAGACCTGTACCTGGCCCGTATAATTCTGTCATACCAGGGATATCAAAAATATGCTCCACACCAAGAAGATCTTTGATCTTTTTTCGCATAGCCTCACTTGAGCGTTCAGAGCCAAAGATAACCTTCTTCAGGTTTATCTTATCCTTTATATTTCTTTTTTCCACTTCCTCTGCCATAAGAAGACCCATAGAGGCAGTACAGCAAAGGACAGTTGATTGAAAATCGACTAAAAACATACACTGCATATCAATATTGCCTGGCCCGGCAGGAATAGCCATGGCACCAAATCGCTCGCAGCCCAGTTGAAAACCAACACCGGCCGTCCATACCCCATACCCGACCGCAATTTGCACCCGATCTTCTTTGCTTAATCCTGCCATCTCATAACACCTGGCAAAGAAATCACCCCAGTCATCAATGTCCTTCTGTGTATAACAGAGCACCTTTCTTTTGCCGGTTGTGCCGGATGAGGCATGAATACGGACAATATCTTTAAAGGGGACTGATTTTAAGGGAAAGGGGTAACCTTCCTGCAAGTCCTTGGCTGCGGTAAACGGTAGCCTTTTAATATCATCTAAGGAGCGAATGTCATCAGGTTTTACACCGGCCTCATCAAGGCTTTTTCTGTAGAAATCGGAACCTTGATAGACATGATTTATTGTCCATCTTAAGCCTTTAACCTGGAGATCCCTCAATTCCTCCTCTGTTTTAATAGTGGGCATAAAGCTCTTTGCCATGTTTTAACCTCTTTTAAGGGTTAGTGTACCATTCCTGGTATAATTAAAACAATTTGAGGAAAAATTATTAAAATAATTATAGAGATAACACACGCTATTAAAAAGAAGCTTACGCTTTTGAAAATAGTGCCAAGGGGTATTTCCGGGGCCAATGCCTTGATTACGTATATGTTGACGCCTACCGGTGGAGTAATTGCTCCCATTGTCGTTATCATAGTTAAGATTATAGCGTACCATATTGGGTCAAAACCAAGGGCCATTCCAAGTGGAAAGAAGATAGGGATAGTAAGCACCAGAAACCCTAAGGAGTCCATAAAACAGCCCCCTATCAAATAGATCAGCAACACGAATGCCAAAATGACAAAAGGCGACACCGGAAGTGAAGCAGCAAAATCTGCCACTATGAACGGAAGTCTGGTTACCGCAAGAAAGCGACCAAAAATTATGGCTCCGGTGACAAGAACAAAGACCATACATGATATCTTCAAGGTATCCGTAAAAGAACTAATAAGCCCCTTCCAGGTCAGCCTATGACCTGCAATGGTGACTATAAACGTGAAAAGGACACCGACCGCGCCAGCCTCTGTAGGGGTGAATAAACCAACGTACAAACCACCAATTACAAGGATAAATATTGCTATCGCTTCAACAACCCCGATGAGGGATTTTGTCTTCTCCTTGAAGGTTGTCTTTGGTCCCCGTGGACCAAAGTTCGGCCTGAATCGGCAAAGGACAAGGATGGTAAGCACGAACAGAATTCCCAGAATGATGGCAGGTAAAATGCCGGCAAGAAAAAGTTTGATTATGGATTGTTCTGTTTGCAGTCCGATAATAATGAGGACCACACTGGGAGGCATAACTGTACCCAAGGTGCCACCGGTGACAACAGTGCCGCTGCTTAATCTTGTGTCATAATTATACTTTGTCATCTGTGGCAAGGCTACTGCACCCATCGTAGCCGCTGTAGCCGTATTGGAGCCACATATAGCAGCAAAAAGCTCGTCGGCGCCTATTGTGGCAATGGCCAGACCCCCCGGCCAATGACCTATCCACTTGTAAGCAGCGTCGTATAGTCTTTCTGCTATCCCTGCATTGAATGCGAGGTACCCCATAAAAATAAAAAGAGGTATTACGGTTAGACCATATTTGGAGAATGTAGACCACAGGTCACCACCAACCATGTTGAGGGCTGCATTGAAGGAAACTACATAACAAAACCCGCAGAATCCCACCACTGCCATAGCAAAACCAACCGGCATTCCCAGAAAGAATAAAACGAGGAGAAGGATGAGGATTCCGACTACGCCAACAAGTGCCAGGTCCATTTATCAGACTCCTTTTCCTTCAATGAGCGATTTCAAAAGGTCAACCAATAAGACCAGGCTAATGATAAAGCAACCAAGGGCAACCCCATATGTGAAAGGGTAATAGACAATTCTCAGGGTTTCTGTTACCTCCCCTGTTCTCAAGAGGGTTGTGGCCCATTTAGCAATTTGCCAGCCTGCAATAGCAAAGAAAATTATGCAGATGAAGTAATTGATGCTATTTAGGATTCTCCGGGCTCTCTTTGAGAATCGGTTCACCAATATATCTACTGCAATATGACCCCTCTTCAACTGTGTGTAACCAAGTGCAAAGGCGGTAACAATGGCACCGAAATATCCCATAAGCTCAAAGGTGCCCTTAACCGGCGCCCATACAAGCCTCAAGAATATATTGGAACAGGTAAGAAGTATCATTGCCACAAGAAATACACCAGCTATCCAGACAAATGCCTGGCTCATGAGCCTGCTGATTTTATCTAAAAATTCCATATCCGTCTTCCACTCAATTGGTTGAGTCGTTGAGCAGCTAACACCACCCAACCACTCAACCATTTAACTATCCAACAAAACAATCAATTAGAACCGTGAATGATACTCATTGGCTACCTTTATATCCTTTAAAATAGCACTTGCGTTTAATCCTTTGGCCTTGGCATTTTGAATCCATTTATCAGTTACCGGCTTAAGCAATTTATTCCAGTTGTTGAGTTCTTTTTTGGTTAATTTAATAATCTCAACATTATGATTCTTCTTTGACCATTCTAAGGATTCATTTACATGCTTATCCATATAGTTGCCTGTCCAAAAGGCCTGTTCTAACCCCATACCATCCATAACCTCTTGCACATCTTTTGGTAAGGAGTTCCACTTGTCCATGTTCATGACAACGGCAAAGGGGTAAACTGGTCCATTTACCATGGTCACATACTTTGTAATTTCTGCATATTTAAAATCCATAAGGGTCTCGACTGAGGAAAATAATCCTTGAACCACACCCTTTTGTAAGGCCTCGGGGGTTGCTGACTGGGGCATCCCAACCTGATTCGCTCCCCATGCCTTGAGAATCTGGGCGGCGCCGCCTGAGGCCCGCAGATCCATGCCTTTAAGATCACCTAAAGTTCGCACCGGTTTTTTGGACATAATGTTGGAAGGTGCACATGTAAACATGGTGAGGACTTTTACCTTGTCAAATTCCTTGGGATTATACTTTTTGTAGAGGTCCCACAGAGTGAGGCTGGCCACTGTTGCATTTGGAAAACCAACAGGTAATGAAACAGCATTGGTTACTATAAATCTGCCTGGCTGATATGCCATACACAAGCAGCCAATATCCGCCTGACCTGCAATAACTCCATCCATCATATTCTTTGCATCAAGCAATGTACTACCAGGGAAAGTTTTAACGGCAACCTTTCCGCCGGTCCTTTTCTCAACCTCTTCTTTCCACCTCTCCATTTGAACACAGGGAAATGTAGGGGCTGGTGGAAAGTTTGCATAATTTAGCTTTATAGGGGCAGCCATTGTGGATACCGGCAGCAGGCTACCAATAAATAATGCCACTAATAACAATCCTGCCAGTCTTAAAAAAATATTCTTTTTCATCTCTTATACCTCCTCATACTTGGTTAAGGAAAAGTTAAACACCTCTTTATTGCTAAATACTTTTTCACCTCCTTTCTTTGTCAATCTCCATTATATTTTGTTCTACTCTAAGGCATAAAGTTTTATGTTTAGATCACCTCGCCACAATATTTCCTTTCTACTTGGATGGAGTCCTTCTTTTAAAAGTGTATGTACAAATAACGTTGTAAGGTTAATCCATTTTTCATTAAGCCATTAATTCCTTGGGGAAGATCATTATTAGAATTATTAAAATGTAGAGAGAATCTTAATATTTCAAGAAAATAGCTATTTATACATGGGCAATAAGTATATCAGATTTTATTTTTTTGCAATATATTTTTAGGATATTAATACAACCTCATCCTTGCCCTGTAGAATAATAAATGCCGAGGATAGAGTATAGTAATTATTGTCGAAAAAGACCTTGGGAATAGGAGTTAGAACTTCAGGCTCTCAGGCCCAACCCTCTGAGGATTATCTCTATAGATACCCTGAACACACCATGGGTATATATTATTCTTGATCTTTTAAACTTCAATATCTTGCGACACATTTCCCATTGACACATAAATGACTTTATCCTATGCTTTTAAAATTCGAAAACGAATTCATATCACTGAACGGGTGTCCTCCTGGAACACCTTTCCTGATTATAGGCAACGATCCATTGATTTGTATCAATAAAAAATTACTACCCGCCTGCTTAATTTTACTGTGGTCCGTTAAAATCAGGGTATCCAAAAAGCTGACTATTTTTTTGAGTAACAGTCTCGCAAGATTTTTTAGGGGTTGCACTACTTGCTACCAAAACTCGGAGGGTAATCTTGAAAAAGTTATACGTCATTGACGGCCCAGATAAGGGCAAGTCCTTTGACCTTAATGATGGCATCACAACTATTGGGAGATCATCTGACAATGACATATGTATCTCAGATATAGGAGTTTCACGGCATCATGCCAAGTTTTTTAATAAAGCTAATGGAATTTTTATAGTGGACCTTAAAAGTTTTCAAGGCGTCTTTATTGATGGAGAAAGGATAGAAACAGGGCCAGAGGTTGAGATAAAAAAAGACAGCGATTTGATTATAGGTAACACTACCCTATCATTCCAGAAGGAGCCTTCTGGGAGAAAACCATACCCTATCCTTGATACAAGTGAGTCCTTGTTGGCAAAGGATAACACCAGGAACTATATACGTAGTCTGGAATTAGTCCTTAAGGTGTCAAATATCTTTGCCCAATCCCTAAATATTGATGAGCTGTTAGATAAAGTAATAGATCAGATCTTTAATCATTTGAAGAGAATCGATCGTGGAGCCATATTGTTGTTAAACAAAGAGACTGGCAAATTTAGAATGGTAGCTTCCAAGACGAGAATGGAAGATAAGGAAGGCATCTTGTCCAAGATTAACTTCAGCAGGACTATAGTTAACAGGACTATAAAGGAAGGCAGGCCTGTAATGATGTCTGATACGAGCCGTGTAGACAAAGCTGACCTTTCTGACAGCATAGAACAAATGAATATCATGTCAGTTATGTGTGTGCCACTCAAATATAAAGGAGAGGTTGGAGGAGTTATCTATGTAGACTCCATTGGACGGCCTGAAGGATTTAGAAAGGATGATCTTCAATTGCTCACTGGGTTAAGCAATACCGCAGCTATTGCCATAGAGAATGCTCGATTGTTTGAGGCGGTGAAAAAAGAGTTGTCTGAACGCAAACGAGCAGAGGAAGAAAAGAAGAAACTCGAGGTCCAATTCCGATATGCCCAGAAGATGGAGGCTCTCGGCACCTTAGCAGGTGGCATTGCTCATAACTTTAATAACTTCCTTATGGGTATCCAGGGAAATGTCTCTTTGATGCTTTTAGAGACTGATCCCAATCATCCAAATTATAAAAGGCTTAAAAACATTGAAAAATCAATTGATAGCGGGTCTAAACTGACCAGCCAACTCCTTGGATATACCAGGGAAGGAAGGTATGAGGTCAAGCCCATTAGCCTGAACCAAGTGGTGAAAGAGGCCTCTGACACCTTTGATGCAACTAAAAAGGAAATCAGGGTTCACCAAGAGCTTTTCGAAGACTTATTTGGAATAAATGCAGACCAAAGGCAGATTAAGCAGGTATTATTAAGTCTTTATGCAAATGCCGCAGATGCTATGCCTCGTGGTGGGAATCTTTTCTTAAAAACAATAAATGTCACCCATAAAGATATTACAGGTAAGCCCTATAGAGTAAAGCCAGGAAGGTATGTCTTATTAACTATTGTAGATACAGGGGTAGGCATGGATAAAACAACCATGGATCGCATCTTTGATCCATTCTTTACAACAAAGGGTCTGAGCAAAGCAACAGGTCTTAGTTTGGCTTCTGTTTACGGGATTGTCAAGGCTCATGGCGGATATATTGATGTGGACTCTAAGAAGGGACATGGAACCACCTTCAGCATTTATCTGCCATCATATGAGAAGGAAGTGGTAGAAGAAAAGGACTTATCCCCTAAAGTACTCAAGGGTAAAGAGACGGTTCTTCTGGTAGATGATGATGATATGATTGTTGATGTTAGCAGTGAGATGTTAAGTAAGATGGGATATGATATCCTAATAGCAAGAGGTGGGAAAGAAGCCATTGAAATAATTAGTAAGGCGCATAATTTACCCTCTGCACCTGATCTGGTTATCCTGGATATGATCATGCCTGAGATGGGTGGGGGAGAAACATTCGATAGAATGAAGGAGATCGACCCTGAGATAAAGGTTCTCCTCTCTAGCGGTTATAGCATTGATGGGCAAGCAAAAGAGATATTGAATAGAGGTTGTAGTGGTTTTATCCAGAAGCCCTTCAGTATGAAAGAGCTGTCTGTGAGAATAAGGGAGATTCTTGACAAGGAATAGATGTTAACCCCAAAATTTTTTGATATGAAAAGCAACAGTGCCAAATGGACAGAGAAGCAGCGCAGCATCTCTAATGCTTATGCAAGGGGTATTTCCACCCCTGCATGAAAAAATCAGATTACAAAGTAACAAAACAGTAAAGAATCCAGGCCCAGCATCCGGCCCATAGGGCCTACGGCCCAGCGGGAGGACGTGGTTATCCAAGATGCAATAAAGTTAGTTTACTTGAATGCATCTAATTCAGACACTATAAATAAAAGATGATTAAAATACAGCTACTGTTACGGAAAAGAATTACTAAGGCGCTGCTGCTCATTTCTTTAGTATTTGCCATTGGAACAATTGGGTTTTACTGCCTTCTTGACGGCCTTACCTTTATTGATTCCCTTTACCTGACGATAGTTACGCTGGCGACTGTGGGATACGGGGATTTTACTCCCCACATGAACATGCCCCCTGAAGGAAATCCCTATATAATCAAATTTTTTGCCATTTTTATCATTCTGTTCGGCATGAGCGCTCTTCTCTATGGCATCAGTGTCATGACCGAATACATTGTTTCTGGCGAGATGCTTGGTGAGAGACGACGGAAAAGGATGAAGAAGCTTATTTCCGGCATGCGTGACCATTACATTATTTGCGGAGCAGGAGAGACCAGCATCTATATGATGCAGGAATTAGAAAAGACAGTGCGGCCCTTTGTGGTCATTGAAAAATCAGAAGAACGTATCCAGCAGGTGCTCACACAGTTTGACAACCTTCTATACATACAAGGCGATGCCACACATGATGAAATTTTGCAGCAGGCCGGTCTTGAGCAAGCCACGGGTATTATCGCGGCCCTTCCCGATGAAAAGGATAATCTGTTCGTTGTAATGTCACTGAGCCAGAATAAAAAAGAGCTCGGCTACCAATTCAGAATCGCAGCAAAAGTAAC
>Ga0114930_10004801_pt1 | contig 11277 bp, 7 predicted proteins | sample AnhtaG_FD_87300 | JGI IMG/M metagenome (GOLD analysis project Ga0114930, IMG submission 87300) | Deep subsurface microbial communities from Anholt, Denmark to uncover new lineages of life (NeLLi) - Anholt_01485 metaG | ecosystem: Environmental > Aquatic > Marine > Oceanic > Sediment | place... | reverse complement strand
CGTCGCGCTCAGCGACGGTTCGATCCGCAATGGCTTCACCGTGCATGCGCTGAACAAACTCCACGCCGATCGGCCGCTCGTGCTGTCGGTCGAAGGGCTGCCCGGCGCCCGCCTGAACCTGTTGGGCGAGGCCACCGGAGCGGCGACCGCCGCGGTGAAGGTGCCGGCCGACGGGCTGGGCGAGTACAAGCTGTTCGTGACCGCGCCGCGCGCCGCGCTTAGGGCCGATTCCGTGCCGATTCGCTTCGTCGCACGCGATGCCGCGGGCGCGGAGGCCGCGTCGCGCAATAGCGTATTCCGGGGGCCCGAGCGATGAGCGCCCGCCCGCTTACCGGCCGCGCGGTATTTGCCTGGGTCGCCACCGGGTTCGCCCTGGTGATCGCCGCCAATGGAATCTTCGCATACTTCGCGGTCAACAGCTGGACCGGGCTTACCACCGCCAACGCCTACAACGAAGGCCTGGCCTACAACCGCACGCTGGACCAGGCGGTAGCGGCGGCGCGCTTGGGGTGGCGGGCCGAAATGGGCTGGCGCGACGGCACGGCCGAGTTGCGTCTCTACGGCCGGGACGGCCTGCCGCTGGAAGGGCTTTCCGTCGCCGCGCGGTTTGCGCGGCCGGTGCAGGAAGGATTCGACCGCAGCGTTACCCTGGCGGCCATTGGGCCGGGCCGTTACGCCGCGCCGATGGAGTTGCCGCTGCCAGGCCAATGGGAGATGACCATCGAAGCACGGGGCGCGGGCGCGGTCTATCGCGCCGCGACGCGGATTTTCGCGCCATGACCGCGTGCCGCCATTGCGGTGATGCGATTCCCGGCTGCCGTGCCGACGGGTTCTGCTGCGCCGGCTGCGCCGCGGCGTTCGACCTGGTGCGCGGCCTTGGCCTGGAGCGATGGTATGCGCGGCGCACGCTCATGCCCGGCGCGCGGCCGCTGCGCCCCGACCAATCCGCCCAACTGCCCGACACGGCGCTGTACGAAACCGAAAGTCCGGACGGAACGCGCGCGCTCCACCTGATGGTCGACGGCCTGCAATGCGCGGCCTGCGTCTGGCTGATCGAACAGGTGCTGGCGCGCCAGCCCGGGATCGTCGAAGCGCGCGTGAACATGACCACGCGGCGCCTGCGCCTGGTCTGGAACCCCGACGGGACGGACGCACGCCGGCTGATCGCCGCGGTGGCGGCGCTGGGGTACCGGTTGGTGCCGTTCGACGCGCGCCGCATGGCCGAAAACATGGACCGCGAGGATCGCGCGCTGCTGAGGGCGATGGCGGTGGCGGGGTTCGCCGCCGGGAACGTGATGCTGCTGTCGGTTTCGGTCTGGGCCGGTCATGCCTCGGCCATGGGACCCGCCACGCGCGACCTGTTCCATTGGATTTCGGCGCTGATCGCGCTGCCCGCGGTAGCCTATGCGGGCCTGCCGTTCTTCCGCTCCGCCCGCACGGCGCTGGCTTCGGGACGCCTCAACATGGACGTGCCGATCTCGCTCGGCGTCATTCTCGCCGCCGGCATGAGCCTGGTTGCGACCATGCAGGGCCAGCCGCACGCCTATTTCGACGCGGCGGTGACGCTGCTGTTCTTCCTGCTGGCCGGACGGTTCCTGGACCGGCGCGCGCGCAGCCGCGCCCGGTCGGTGGCCGAGAACCTGCTGGCATTGAATGCGGCGCCCGTGAACCTAATGGAGCCCGGCGGCGCGCGCCGAGCCGTGGCGCCGGAGCGGATCAAGCCCGGCGACCGGGTCGCCGTGGCCGCGGGCGAGCGCATCGGCGTCGACGGCGCGGTCGCCGTCGGACGCTCGGATGTCGATACGGCGCTGGTGACCGGCGAAAGCGTGCCTGGCGCCGTCGGACCGGGTATCCGCGTGTTCGCCGGCACGCTTAACCTGACCGGGCCGATCGAGGTCGTGGCCACGGCCGCGGGCGGATCGACGCTGCTCGCCGAGATCGTGCGGCTGATGGAAAACGCCGAGCAGGCGCGTGGCGCCTATCGACGGCTGGCCGACCGCGTGTCGCGCGCCTACGCGCCTGTCGTGCACCTGCTCGCGCTCGGCACGCTCGCGGGATGGCTCGCCGCAGGCGCGGATTGGGGGGCGAGCCTGACCGCCGCGGTCGCCGTGTTGATCATCACCTGCCCCTGCGCGCTGGCGCTGGCGGTGCCGGCCGTGCAGGTGGCGACGACCGGCCGGTTGTTGCGCGCCGGTATTCTGGTCAAGAGCGCCGACGCGCTGGAGCGGCTCGCCGGCATCGACATGGTCGTGTTCGACAAGACCGGCACGCTTACCGAGGGCCGGCCGGTATTGCTCAACCCCGGCGACGTCGCCGCGGACGATCTGCGCTTGGCCGCGGCGATGGCTGGGGCAAGCCGCCACCCGCTGGCGCGCGCGCTGGCCAAGACCGCGCCGTCCACCGCGATGCCGGCGGGTCTGCGCGAGACGCCGGGCATGGGCCTTGAGGCCGAGACCGCCGAGGGAACCGCGCGGCTGGGCAGCCGCGCCTTCTGCGGGGTCGCGGACGACGACGGCTCCGCATTTCCCGAGCTTTGGCTGAGCCGTCCCGGCCGCGCCCCGGTGCGCTTCGCGTTCGAGGACACGCTTCGTCCCGGCGCGGCCGAGACCCTCGCGGCGCTGAAGAAAATGGGGCTCGGCGTCGTGCTGCTGTCGGGCGATCGGCCGGCCGCGACGGCGAAGGTCGCACGGCGCCTCGGCATCGAGCACTGGTCGGCGCGCTGCTCGCCCGCGGACAAGACGCGGCACCTCGAAGCCTTGGCGGCCGAGGGACGGCGCGTGCTGATGGTAGGCGACGGGCTCAACGACGCGCCGGCGCTCGCCGCCGCCGCGGCGTCGATGTCGCCCGCCGCAGCCGCCGACATCACCCAGACAGCCGCCGACATTGTCTGGCAGGGCCGCGCGCTGGACGCGGTGGCCGAGGCGCTCACCGCGGCGCGGATGGCGCGGCGCCTGGCGCGGCAGAACATCGCACTCGCCGTGGCATACAATCTGCTGGCGGTGCCGCTGGCGATGGCCGGCCAGTTGACGCCGTTGATCGCTGCCGCCGCCATGTCCAGCTCGTCGCTGCTGGTAAGCCTGAACGCCTTGCGTGCACGGAGGAAACATGTCCGGGTTGCTGTACCTGATCCCGGCCGCGCTGTTCCTGGGACTCATGGGATTGTGCGCCCTGCTGTGGGCGCTTAGGCACGGTCAGTTCGAGGACCTGGACGGCGCTGCGAACCGCATCCTGTTCGACGACGACGGCAGGGCGGACCGGCCGTGACCGATCTGGACGCCGGCGCGAACCCGAGCGCGCGGCCGCAGGTCCGCGACATCGGCCTGGACGCGCCGTGGGAATGGCTCGCCCTCGGCTGGCGTGATCTCCTCACAGTGCCCCGGGTCAGCATCGCCTACGGCGCGGTGTTTGTGCTGGCGAGCGCGTTCCTGACCGTAGGGCTGTGGAAGCTCGACATGCTGTACCTCCTGCCGCCGCTCGGCGGCGGGTTCCTGCTGCTGGCGCCCACGCTTTGCTTCGGCCTCTACGAGGCCAGCCGCAAGCTCGGCGAGGGCGAGCGGCCGTCCTTCGCCGATATCGTCGGCGCGCTCTCGCGCGCTCGAGGGCAACTGTCGCTGATGACCGGCATGCTGGTGGTCCTGTTCTATCTGTGGCTGCATATGGCGGTGCTGATCTTCCTCCTATTCCACGGCATGGCGCCGCCGCATCCCGCCAACTTCATCGAAGAAGTGCTGTTTCATCCCCGCAGCGTAGCGTTCCTGTTCGTGGGCACCGGTGCGGGCCTGATGATCGCAGGCATCGTGTTCGCGGTTTCGGCAATTTCGATCCCGATGCTGCTGGACCGCGACTGTGGCGTCGTGACTGCGGTGCAGACCAGCGTCAATGCGGTGACGCGCAACTGGCTGCCTATGGCCCTGTGGGCGTTCCTGATCGTCTCGGCAGTGGGCCTGGGATTCGTCACCCTGTTTGCGGGGCTGATCGTGACGGTTCCGCTGATCGGCCACGCAACCTGGCACGCCTACAAAGGCATGATCGACTGGCGCTGAGCCCGGACCCGCAATAGCTCCTCGCTGCTTTCCCACAAGGCGGCTCCGATTGGATATTGTATAAAATCGGCAATGTTGCTACCTATTCAATGAGTTGCCGTTAGAGACTGCCCCGGGGGAGAAAATGGCGAATTCAAGCGCATGGACCGGCGTATTTCCCGCCGTGACCACCAAGTTCACCGCGGACGACCGGCTCGACATCGCGGAGATGGAGCGCTGCTTCGCGCTGCAGCTCGCCGCGGGGGTGCACGGCCTCATCGTCTGCGGCACGCTGGGCGAAGCCTCGACGCTCGAACCCGAGGAGAAGATCGCGGTGTTGAAGACCGCGGTGCGCGTGGCCAAGGGCCGCGTGCCGGTGCTGCTGACGGTCGTGGACGGATCGACCCGCCGCGCCCAGGCCCTGGCCGAGGCAGGCGCGCGCAACGGCGCCGCCGGGTTCATGGTGCTGCCGGGCGTTCCCTACCGCTCCGACCCGCGCGAGACGCTGGCGCATTACCGCGCCGTGGCCAAGGCCGGCGGACTGCCGGCGATGATCTACAACAACCCGGTCAGCTACGGCGTGGACATCACGCCGGCGATTCTGGCGGAACTCGCCTCCGACCCGCTATTCGTCGCGGTCAAGGAATCGTCGGACGACGTACGGCGCGTGACCAAGATCTTCAACGCTTGCGGCGAGCGGTACCGTATTTTCACCGGCGTCGACAACCTGGCGCTCGAGAGCTTCGCCATGGGCGCGCATGGCTGGGTTGCGGGGCTGGTTTGCGCCTTCCCGGCCGAGACCGTGGCGGTGTGGAACCTGGCGCAGGCCGGACGCCTGACCGAGGCGGTCGCGATCTATCGCTGGTTCCAGCCGCTGCTCGATCTCGACGTGTCGGCCAAGCTGGTGCAGAACATCAAGCTGGTGGAGGCGCTGGCGATCGGGTCGAACGACTGCTGCCGCGCGCCGCGCCTGCCGCTGGCGGGCGATGAGCGCGCGCGAGTCGAAGCGATCGTGAAAAAGGCCCTGGCGACCCGCCCTGCCCTGTCCGTGCAGAAGCGCGCCAAGACCGCCTGAGCGCCGCGCACCGCCGCCAAGCTGCATTCCATGACTGATTCGATCAGATTCACGGTCGCGGACCACGCGCCGTTCGCCGATGGTCATTCCTTCGGCGATGCCGGGCCGTATGAGCGCCTCAGCGGCCGCGCGCATTTCACGGTCGACCCCAGGGCGCCGGAGAACGCCGCGGTCGTCGATATCAGACATGCGCCCATGGCCGCCGACGGCCTGATCCATTTCGCGGCGGACTTTTTCATCTTGAAACCCACCGACCTGGCGCGCGGCAACCGCCGCGTGTTTTTCGACTACGGCAATCGCGGCAACAAGCGCTGTCTACAATTCTTCAACGACGCGGTGGGTTCCAACGATCCGCGCGCGCTCGAGCACGCCGGCAACGGGTTCCTGATGCGGCGCGGCTACGCCGTCGCCTGGCTGGCTTGGCAGGGCGACTTGCAGCCCGGCGAAGGCCGCATGCTGATCGACCTGCCGGTTGCGGCGGACAACGGCAAATCGATCACCGGCACGGTAAGGGTCGAGTACATCGTGAGCGAGGCGGGCGTGTTCAGCCTGCCGCTCAGCGGCCAGGCCGCGGCCAAGAGCTACCCGACGGTTTCCCTCGATACGCGCCAGGCGCGGCTGACGCGGCGGGGCTATGCCGGCAGCGCGCGCATTGCCATCCCGTCCGAGGCATGGTCGTTCGCGCGGCTGGAGCATGGGACCACCATCGACGGCGGCGGGCGCGAACGCGCGGTGATCCCCAGCGATGCGCACATCTACGTCGCCCAAGGATTCGAGCCGGGCTGGATCTACGAGCTCGTCTACACCGCGCGTGACCCGATCGTCCTGGGCCTGGGCCATGCGGCGGTACGCGACTATGTGAGCTTCCTGAAGGACGGCGAGGCCGGCAACCCCCTTCGCGACGGCGGCGTGCGGGTCGAGAAGGCCTATGCCTGGGGCCGCTCGCAGACCGGGCGCTGCATCCGCGATTTCGTCTATCACGGTTTCAACGCCGATGCCGCGGGCCGACGCGTGTTCGACGGCGTGATGCCGCATGTCGCGGGCGCCGGCAAAATGTGGATGAACCAACGCTTTGCCGCGATCATGCCTTTGCCCGGCCAGGAATACGAAAACCACTACACGCCAGTCGACCGGTTCCCGTTCTCCTATGCCCGGACGATCGACCATCTGACCGGCAAGAGCGATGCGATCCTGAAGCGCCCCGAGACCGATCCGCTGGTGATCCATACCGATACCGCCACTGAGTATTGGCAGCGGCGCGGGTCGCTGGTGATCACGGATACGCGGGGCGACGACTTGGCCCTGCCCGACACGGTACGGGTGTATTTGTGGGCGAGCTCGCAGCACTACGCCGACCCGCAGATGAAGGTGCCGCCGCGCGGCCTATGCCAGAACCCGGCGAACGTCGTGATGACCTCGATGCTGTTTCGCGCCAACCTGGACAATCTCGACCGCTGGGCCAGCGGCGGAAAGCCGCCGCCCGCGAGCCGCATTCCGCGCCGCGCCGACAAGACGTTGGCGGCGGCCGGGGAATGGCGCAATGGGTTCCCGGCGATCCCAGGCGCCATGACGCCGCGCGGCCCGAGCGGACTGGACCTGCTGGATTTCGGGCCGGGCATCGACCAGGGAATCATTTCCAAGGAGCCGCCGGAGATCGCGCCGGGCAAGCGCTACGCGGTCCTGGTGCCGGCGACCGACGCCGATGGAAACGACATCGCGGGCGTGCGCGCGCCGATGGTCCAGGCGCCGCTGGCAACATATCTGGGCTGGAGCATGCGAGCGAAAGGCCTCGGCTACGGCGCGATGGGGCCGATCGTCGGCAGCACCGTCCTGTTCCCCGAGACGCCGGAGGAACGCGCCCAGACCGGCGATCCGCGCCGCGCGATCCTGGAGCGCTACCCCGACAAGGCGGCCTACGTGCGGGCGATCACCGAGGCCGCCGAACGGTTGGCGGCCGAAGGACTGATGCTGGAGGAAGACATCCCGCGCGCCGCGGCGCTTGCCGCGGACTGGGGCCGCCCGCGCCATGACGTGAAGCTGGACTGAATTGCGCCGGCCGTCAGGCGACGCCCGCGACATAACCGTCGCGCTGCGGATCGGCGCCGCCCTCGAGCAAGCCGTCGAACATCGTGATGCCGTGCGGCGCGGCGAACGGATAGCTGAGCGGCGAGCGGCGCACCTGGTAACCCATCTTCTCGAGGTCGCGCTGCACCGCGCGTGGAATGCGGTTTGAGATGTCGATCGCGTCGGAAGTGGCCGAGAAGCGCGGCGTCTGCACCGCCTCCTGCATGGTCATGCCCCAGTCTAGCACGTTGAGCAGCACTTGCAGGATCGCAACGCCGATCCATGCGCCGCCGGGCGCTGCGACCGTCAAGACCGGTTTGCCGTTTTCCGAGACGATCGTGGGCGCCATCGACGAGAAGCGCCGCTTGCCTGGTCCGATCGATCCCGCGCGGCCCGGTCGCGGGTCGTACCAGTTCATGCCGCCGTTCAGCATGAACCCGCTTCCGGGCACAATGACGCCCGAGGGCACGCCCAGGGTGTGGGTCAGCGAAACCACCATGCCGTCGGCGTCCACGCAAGACACGGTGGTGGTGCCCTTCGCATCGGACGAGACCCGGGCAAGCCTCGCCCTTTCCCCGCGCGCGATTCGGGCGGCGCAATCCCGGGCATATGCGTCGGACAGAAGCCGGTCGAGCGGCGGCGGCACGAAATCCGGGTCGCCGATGTGTTCGTCCTTGTCGCGGCCGGCGATTTTCATCGCCTCAGCCACGACGCGGATGTACCCCGCGCTGTTGTGGCCGAGCGCGGCCAGATCGAACCGCTCGAGAATCCGAAGCATCTCCGCCACCACGATGCCGCCCGCGGGCGGCGGCGGCACGGCGACCTCGCGGCCGCGATACCCGACCACCAGGGGCGCATGGCGGCGCGGCCGGTAGCCCTCAAGATCGGCGAGCGACAGCAGCCCGGAATGCTTCTCGATCTCGGCGGCGATGCGCCGCGCGACAGGCCCGGTGTAGAAGCTCTCTGCCCCATCCCTGGCGATGCCACGCAGCGTCCCGGCGAGCTCGGGATTGCGTACGATTTCGCCCACGCGCTTCGGCGTGCCGTCCTCGCGCAGATACAGCCGCTTGCCATCGGCGGTGTAGCCAAGCTTCGCCACGTAGGGCAGTCGTCCGACCGCTGCTTCGTTCGTGGACATCATGTAGTACACGTGCGGCCGGATCACCCAGCCCTCGTCGGCGAGCGCGACCGCGCACTCGAACAGGTCACGCCAAGGGGTCCGTCCGAATTCCGCATGCGCCTGACCGAACAGGCGCAGGATTCCCGGCGTGGTGACGGCGGCGTGGCCCAGCTCGTTGACCCAGCCCTTCACCACGTACCCGTAGCCGTCGGTGCATTCGCGCTCGAAAATGCCGCTCCACATCTCGGGCCGGCACGCGGCCGGGCAGGTGGAAAGTCCGTCGAACACGACGTGCTTGCCGCCGCGCGGGTCGTAGACCTGCATGCTGCCGAGGCCGCCGATGCCGCACATCAGCGGATCGACCACGCCCTGCACGAAAGCGCAGGCGAGCACGGCGTCAATCGCGTTGCCGCCCGCGCGCAGCGCGGCGGCGCCCGCCTCGACCGCCTCGGGCTGGGGCGCCGTGATCATGGCCCGCGCCTGGGGCAAGCGCCGGGGCGGCCTGGGCATGGCTGGACGCTGTCGGCTGGTGGCTGGTGCGTGCGATCAGGAGCGCCGGCCGGCGCCGCTGGCGGTCTTGGGCAGCATCCAGCCCGCCACGGCATGAACGGCTGCGCCGAGCACGAACCAGGTGAGGAGAAACGCGCCTGTCTCCAACAAGAAGCTATGGAGCTTGTAGAACAGCTCCGCGATCACCAGCGCGGCGATAAAGCTGACGGGCTCGCTGAGGTACGCATGGGGCGAGCGAAGCGACTTGAGCAGCGTGAACATGATCCGACTCCTCGTTGCGTTCGATAGTCCTACGCGACACCGGCAAACCGGTCTAACCGACGGCCGGCAGCTTTGCCTTGGCAAGCGCGGCATTGAGCGCGGGCAGGCGACTTGTCCGGGCTTCATGCCAGCGGGCCAGCAGCTTGTCGAGTTGCGCGGACAGCACGGCAAAGACGTCGCGCGCCTGGCGCGAGGGCGCGTAGTCGCCGCTGTCCACCGTGTCGAACAACGCGTTGAACTTCTCGTGCAAACCGCTGGGCCAGAGCTGCGCCCCGCTGTAATGCACGTCGATCAGCGCGCCGCGCACAGCCTTGAGCTCGGCGGAGAGCCTGCCGGCGGCCGTCCGGACCGGACCTTTCGCGCGCTTGTCGAGCAACGCCAATTGCGCCAGCACCGCGTCGATGGCGTTGGTCGTCGCGTTGACCGTGCCAATCCGCGCCAGAATTTCCTTCAGGAACTCGAATTGCTCGTCCAGTTCCGCCTCACCCGCGGCGATGCGCGGGTCTGACAATATCTCGAAGGGCTGCGTCTGGCTGGCACCGTCGGCCTCGAGGCGCACGGCGTAGCGCCCCGGCGGCACCATCGGCCCGTCCGTCCGATGCCACGGCTCCAGGTCCTTGGCCTCGACGTTCGAGACGCCGGGCAAGCGGCGGTTCCACAGGTACCGGTTTAGCCCTTTGCGCGCAGGCGCGTTGGCGACACGGCGCAACTCCTTCCCCTCGGCATCCAGGAAAGTCAGAGCCACGCCGCCGACCGACGCCTTGGCGAGCCAGTAGTGGACGACGACGCCGTAGGGCGGGTTCTGTCCCGAGTCCAGAAAGATCGTCTCGTACCCGCCGTCGGGCTGCTTTACCGGCAGGACGCGGACCAGGTTCGTTCCGGTGCGCGCATAGGACACCATCCCCGGCCAGGCCGGCCCGCGCGTCATCGTCGCCTGGGCGGCAACCCCGGCGTAGCCGCCCGTGACGCGGAAACGCACGCCCGCGCGGGGCTGGAACAGGTGCGCCGTCACCGCGCCGCCCCCGCCGCGCGGCAGATCGTAGACCTGATGGAATGGCGTCAGGTCGTCGAGGATCCAGATCGATCTGCCGTGGGTTGCCACGATCATCTCCACGCCCTTGATCACGAAGTCGTGGATCGGTGCCACGGGAAGGTTGCCGCCCAGCCGCTGCCAGCGCCCGCCGTCGTCGAACGACACGTAGATGCCGGTCTCGGTGCCGCAATAGAGCAGGCCCTTGCGGCTCGGATCCTCACGGATCGTGCGTGTGAACTCGCCCTCGGGGATTCCGCCGACGATCTTGCTCCAAGTCTTGCCGCCGTCGGAAGTCTTGTAGAGGTAAGGCCGCGTGTCGTCGTGCTTGTAGCGGGTCGCGGCGACATAGAGAGTGTCTTCGTCGTGCGGCGACGGCTCGACGATGCTGATGAGGGCCCAATCCGGCAGCCGCTCGCGCGCGCCGCCCTTGACGCGGCCGTGCCTGCCGTCCGGCGTGATGTTGACCCAGGTGCTGCCGCCGTCCTCGGAGCGGTGCACCAGGCCGTCGTCGGTGCCGCACCACAGGAGGTTGCGGCGCTGCGGCGATTCCGCGAGGGTGAAGATGGTGCAATAGACCTCGGCCCCGGTGTTGTCGCGCGTCAGCGGCCCGCCCGAGGGCTTGAGCTTCGAGCGATCATTGTGGCTGAGGTCCTTGCTGACGGTCTCCCAGCTGGCGCCCAGGTCGGTGGAGCGGTGCAGATGCTGCGAGCAAGCCCACAGCACGTCGGGATCGTGCCGGCTGAAGACGATCGGGAAGGTCCAGTTGAAGCGGTACTTCAGCGACTCCGCCCCGGCGCCCCAGCCGAAGAGCTCGGGCCAGACCTGGTTCTGCCAGTCCTGCTGGGTCTTATAGTCGTAGAGATACATGATGTCGTTGGTGAAGCGCCGGCCGACCGGGCCCGAGGCCACCACGTAGTCGTTGTCGTCGTGCTTGATGGCGATATAGCCGCTTTCGCCCCCGCCGGGCTTGACGTGGTCGCGCTCGGTGATGGCACCGACCGCCGACGCGCTCGGGATGCTGATCGCCGTGTTGTCCTGTTGCGAGGCGTAGACGCGGTACGGGAAACGATCGTCGGTGATGACGTGATAGAGCTGGGCCGTCGGCTGGTTGTAGACCGACGACCAGGACTGGCCGCCGTTGAACGACACGCAGGCGCCGCCGTCGTTGCCTTCGATCATGCGCCTTGGATTG
>Ga0114930_10004800_pt1 | contig 11278 bp, 14 predicted proteins | sample AnhtaG_FD_87300 | JGI IMG/M metagenome (GOLD analysis project Ga0114930, IMG submission 87300) | Deep subsurface microbial communities from Anholt, Denmark to uncover new lineages of life (NeLLi) - Anholt_01485 metaG | ecosystem: Environmental > Aquatic > Marine > Oceanic > Sediment | place... | reverse complement strand
CACGTGGGAGCAAGTAGATCAATTAATTGAAGAAATTGAAGCACTAGAAAGGGATGGAAAGTGGGTCAAAGCTCTTGGAAAATTAGAAAAAGCAATTCGATTGACCGAGCACTTGGGTGATCAAAAACTCTTTAGGAATTTGACTATGCATTACCATGAAATTCGAGCGATCGAAAAATTTGGAGAAGGCAGGATGGAGCTGGAGTCGATTCCTTCACTATCCCATTCCGTTAATTATACCATGCAAACTATGTTCAAGACCTTCTTTGAGTCATGCCGGGTCTGTCAGCAAGGCCTTCCGGAGGATCACGAGTACGTCGTCTGCCAGGGGTGCTTTACCAAATTCCACCGCGATTGCATTTTACGGAGGTTAGAACAGGATAAAACCTGTCCTGCATGTAAAAAGGAGTGGACGGGATGGATATAAAACCACTCGGGGAAAAAAGAGTGAAGGAAACAATAGATGGATTTCATAGAGACGCTGACGGAGAATCAAAAAATCATTTACGCGATTGCTCAGGATGTTCTCCATAAGACCACGAGCTTTACGATTGAGGATCTGTTCAGAGCGTGTAAGAGGAAGAGTGAACTGTCCGAGCGGGTCATTAGCACGATCTTGGACCAGTTCCTGCGCAAGAAGGTGTTCGTTCCGGGGTCTCGCTTAACCCGGGGTACCGTTTTGAAGAATGAGCGGCGGGCGAAAATATACCAGTACATTGCTGCCAACCCAGGGCTTAACTTCAATCAAATCGTGACCCAATTCAAAATAGGGCGGCACGTGGGGTACTTGCACTTGACGATGCTGGAGAAATTTAACTTGATTCGGAAACGTCCGTTCAAGATCTACTCCCTGTACTTTCACCATACATTTCCCGAAGAGAAAGAGTTATTGATGTTCTTTCTCAGAAGTGAGAATGTTTTAAAACTCTACCGGTGCTTGAAGTACCACCCGTTGAATCCCCATGCGCTCTCCAAAATTGTGAAGTTGCATCACTCAACCGTCCAGTATTACCTGTCCGAGTTGCGGGAGCATGACATTGTGGTTAGTGATGCGAACTTGTATAATATCAATCCGGAGCATTTAGAATTTTTAGAGCAATACTACAACTTAACCCCGCCCCCACAAATGGTCCGCCTGATCGAAGAATACCTGGTGAGGAAGAAAGAGATTGCTCCTACAGAGGAAAAATCGGAGGCTATACGGCAATAGGGGAACTTTTTGGAGGGAAAGGAATTATCACGAGTATTACAAAACTAGGTAACATTTCTGAATTATTCTAATTCCGATTTAATGTCACCGTGGTTTTCTTTTCGTTTTTCTGCTAAGTGCTCTCAGATTGACATTATATCTTGCCATTGCTGTGTAATAACCCAGCATTGCCAGAAAATGCGCTATTCCATGGCGTCCTTCCTGATTCCATCTGTTGTTAATTTTATCCAAACAGGCGACTCGCCCCCGGTCCGTGTAAGAGTAGAAGGAATATTTTCCAAAATAATACTCTTCTGCAAATGGTGGCACGAAGGGATAACGCATAGGCAACCGAATAATAAATTTATTTTTTTCATTCGCTTCAGAGATTCCCTCTACATGAAAAATACGCGGATTCTTTGGGTCTTGTTCGATATCCATGAAGAAAATATGCTCTTTCTTTAATTTTTTAAGATACTCTAATTTCTCTAATTCTTCCTTTAATCGAGTATCCCACCCCTTCTTTCCCATGCGTGCAATGTTTAGGAATAGAGGGATCTCCATGATAAAATCCCAGGTGCCAACGATTGGCCCTCGAACAAATTTGATCTTGAAAGAATCATCCATTCAGAGATCCCCACACGCTAAGCACCCTTCTCGTCTTTTAGGATGCGCCAAAGTAACTGAAAAACTTTCTTCAAGTGAGATCCTTATCTGTGGAACAATCTCTCCATATCCAAATACGATCTTTAATGCTTGTTCTGTCTGAAGACTGGCTACGATATTCATTGTGGTTGCTAAGCTGGCCCCACAGGGGACTTTTAAAATTGAAGATTTTAACTCCAGTTCGTCAGCTTCAACGTCTTCTATTGAAATTAGCGTCTCATTGGACCAATAACATTCAAGACATGGAGTTTTTCCTGGGATAACCGTGAGAATAGTCCCTCGTAAGGCATTTTCAGAGGTACCCCCATCAATCAATGGTTTCCCAAGAGTTGTGGCATAGGCATTTAATTCAATTCGTGCTGCTTCATTATCAAAACAAGTAAAGACAATATCAGCCTTCCCTATTACATCTTCCAATTCCATCCAGGCAACTACATCCTCTTGATAAGCCTCTGTTTTAAGATGAAATTTTGAATCAATATCTGATGAATTTCGGATAGATTCTAACTTTCTAGCAAGACTTTGTGCTTTTGGCTTACCACTATCCTCTCGATTATAAACTAGCCGATTGAAGTTCTCTTCTTCAACTATATCCCTATCGATAATAATAAGCTTTCCGATCCCTGTCCTGGCTAAAACTTCTCCAACTATTACCCCGAGACCACCCGCACCCCCAATTACAGCAGTTTTTGCTAACAATTTTCGCACATCGAATCCCGAAAAGATAATACGTGAAAACATGGCTGGGGATTCGACCGCTAATTGATTTCTGGCATCTAAAGGTAACATCTATACTACTTCCCATAGGGTCAAACTAGGTGTAATAATCTAATTTATACCTTTTATATTCTCTCTTCTTCTTTGTGTTATTTTCTGGCACATCGTCAGATTCTTGAATCTCAACCATATCTTCAGAGTTATTTAATAACTTTTGGCTTTCAGATACCTCAGTCTCGGGACTAATTAACGGTTCTTGTGATTCTTCTCTCTCCCTATCGTCTAAAATCTTGAGAATTTCCTCCCAAAATTCATAAAAGTTTTTAAAAATTGGTAAAAGTACAGATTTTTCGAAATTCCAAACTAACGGCTGTCTAACATAACTTAATTTCATAGTTTTTGGGAGTTTTCGCCCGGATTCAAAAAAGACAATCTCAAATCCTTTTTCTTGTGGAAGATTAATCAACTGTTTCAAACTTTTTGCTAAGTCGGCTATCGTTTCGCTTTTTTCCTTAAGAATCCTATAACGTAACATTGGATTATTTCCAACATCTTCAATTTCAATTGCTTTTCGTGGAACTATGTTAATAGTCGCATCTTCGGAAATCACCGAATTCCTTTCCGTTGGTTTACCATCTACACGAATGGTGGGTCGTGAAAGAAATTTCAGAGACTCCGAGCTGACTTTTTCTGTGAAGAGAAAATGAAAATCGGAATATGAGGAATCCTTCGGTAATAGAACTTTAGTATTAAACTCTATCTTTACTTCCTTTTCCAATAACATTTCTTCAGGCTTTAAATCCCTTATAGAAACATCCATGGGAAAAATTTTCTCTGATGTTGCAGTATAACCTCTTATTTTCTCGGAGGGTTCAACAATATAAATGAGAAACGCATTTAACGGGTTTGCATTACCGTACCTTCGAAAATTTTGTTTATCGGTGGTACTATACTCTGTAAAACCCGGATGTTTATGCATATGCCCAACTATTTGGAGGCCTAAGGGAAGTCCTGCTTTCAATCGAACATATCTCGCCATTCCTGATTCAATGAAGCCTCCACTTTGCTCCGAATAATCGAACTCAATGATATCATGAACATAACAAATTCTATTCTTAAAAAGTCCTATCAGATAAAACCCTACTTCTTTATAGGTTTCATAACCCCGCTTTTGTGCGTGTTTGTAAAGAAAAGGTGGGAGGATAATTTCCTTTACGAAGGGCTTGTTCTCAACCTCTGCATCATTTCGACGTTTCCAATCATCCCTAGACCATTTTATAGCCAAAGTAATCCTCCTTCCAATTTATACTTTCAAACTCGTATGCTCAAGTGCAAAATAATAACTGAGAATAACTAAAAAGTGTGGAATGCCAAATTTCCCATCAGCCCTCCATCGTTTTGTTAATGTCCCTAAACACTTCTCTCCTAAATTGACGTGTGTCTCTCTTGCAGCTCTCTTTGCTCTAGGAAATTTATAGGGATATCGTAAATCCAACCATAATTCAATTTTTCGCCCTCTACTCCGCTTGTTCATTCGGAATAATGCGTGCCAAAGGCGATTATTACCTGACACCTGAGCTAATCCATCATAGACGGGAAACCCTACTTGTTGTACAAACTTTTCCTTTAAAAATTCAAAAATTTCTAATTCTTCTTCCACTCTCTTGCCCCAATTTCGAGACCGAGGGTCATAAACATTATCAAACAGGGGCAATTTCTCAAGTATAATCGCGCCCTTAATTTTCAACTGAATTGGAGTGAGAAAATGTTTTTTTATATAACTGCTGTAGACATCTATTGAAATAGAATCCATATAATCTGAAAGATCGATAGTATTTTTGTCTTCCTTTCTATTCCGCACTGTCCCACCTAAAAAATTCCGTAAAATAAGAAAAAGGACATAGAATTGAGTTAGTTAGAGATTACTCTGGCTATATTCTAACCGAGCTGATCCGGCGTTCCTATCACATAATGATTGGTTCTATAAGTGTCAATTACTTCCTTAACGGATTTATCAGACCAATTTTGAACAATTGCGCCATCTTTTGTAGCTATACCGACTCTCTGAGGAACTGGGGTAAATAATTGTTTAGCTGCTCTCCCAACATAATCCCTTAATAATTCTCCAGTAACCGCTACAATTTGCCATTTTTTACTTTCATTTGCAGCATTTTCAAACGTTAATGTCACAACTTCTTCTTCGTTAGTCATATTTACCTCCTCATCGGGTAATTTTATCACCTTATTATTCAGAATCTCTTTTAATCTTTTAAAGAAAGGGTAATTTTTAAAGGTACGGCATTCTTGCGAGATCCGCATGAGATGATATTCAATAAAATTAAAAAGGGTAAAATTTTTCTTCAAATGCAAATTCCGTAAATCTTAAGGGATCTTTTAATAGAACTGCCCAATATTGCCTACAATACGTGCGATATCAGTATATGAGCTACCGACATCTCCATCAGGTAAAATATATGCAACCGCCGAAACTTTACCTGTGTTAACCGCTACGATATGTCCCTGCCCTTTTAAACTCGAACATACCAAGCGTTCTGGCGTACATTGAAGAGTAGTATATTTAACTCCTTGAACCTGAACCGAGGGATTTCCTCCATTCCAGGCTGAATAAATTGCTCCAAGATCTGGAGTAATATCCCAGTTGGTGGTCTGATATATGATTGAATTATTTGAATTATGAATAACCGTAATGGCTGAAACGTATTGGTTCGAGCTCCAAAGTCCTGATAAGATAGATTCTATGTCTTGCATCTATATAACCTCATTTACCAATTCTGAATGACGTTATTATAGAATGAAAAACACGCTTTATAAGGTTAACTTCCATTTTCGGACTTCTGAATCTACCATAAAGTATCAAAAAAAGTTAGACAGGTGTCCCAATTTCAATTGAATATTCGAATAAAAGGAAAAGGGATTTAGATTGCGAAAGAGTGCGCGCGCGTTAGGCGCCATGCAGTTTTAGCTTATTAATTTGAGTTAAAAAACAAGAGCGACGAGATTTATTTAAATAAATATTTATTTAATTAATAACTTTTTAAATGATAATCCCTATAATTTTTTGAAAATCAAATTTTGAATAAATGATGCGATTTTGCAGAATTTGTTTAGTTAGAGATAGATCCAAATGGATATAGTAAAAAAAGCGAAAACCGGCCATTCGATGCCCACCTTAGACGTGAATGAACTCCCTCAAGCTAAGTTTTTAGAGCTAGAAGAACTTGAAGACCTCTTACAATTAATTACCTCGAATTCAGACCAAACGATTTATCATTTAGAACGTAATGGGGAACATTTTTATCTCATATGGATTGTAATTCCCGACTTTTATCATCTGAATGGACTCCCCATCGTTATTTTCGTTCGTACCAATCAGGCACCTACTCGGTTCATTAAATGTAGACCCGATTTGGGAAAAATTGACTTTGTGAATAAAGTTCTGGAGGCAACCGCGGCATACATTAAAATTATTAAAATTAAGCAACTTCCCTTCTGCCTAGATTTGACTCTATAAGTTTCCAAACTCTTTCTTTTTTATTGAGATGCAAAATTCATGGTTAAATAATTTACAGCTGTCTGTAAATTATCTGTTTGTTTTTGAACTTCGAATAATTGAGTTTTACGGAGAGCTTCAAACAAGAAAAATCCCAAAATATTCATTGCAATCAAAGACCCAATGAAAATCCCAATCCACCAGGAAATCAAAATTGGAAGTGATATAGGGTCACCAATTTCCATACTTGTTACTACAGCTAGTATTGTCCCAACTACAAATGTATTTATCAAAGTTTGAACAAAAATAGCAAATTGAGTACGTATAATTCTTAATAAACCCGTTGAATTGTTATGTTTCTCTATTAGATATCCTACTAATCCTGCTAAAAAATTCGCTAATGGTCCTACCATGGGATCTATTGGATATGGTGATGCTAAATTACCTATGAATCCCCCTAATGTTATACCACCAATACATGCCCATCCAAAAATGAAAACCTGAGGGATCAGACAGTCCGCAATTCGTACCTGCCAAACTGCAAAGGAAAGATATGGTAATAACCAAACTAAAACCGTATATAATGCTCCAATTATGGCGGCAATAGCAACTTTGTAACTTAGTCTCTCTTGATATGCTGACATTTTATTACCTCTCAGCCCGGGGTTTATTTTTTTTAACGTGGCGGAACACGGTAAGAGGAAATCCCACCCGCCACGTGGATTACTGATTTAGTCTTATTATCAAATAATTACTTTTTAATTTTGCCCCCTTTTTCTACTCGTGAGAAATTGTTATATTGCTGAAATTTTCAATTTTACTTGGTGAAAGAATTGACGAAGCCGCGAATTAGTGTCGTAATTCCCGCCTATAATGAAGAAAAATCTATTCGGCGTACCATATTTAAGTTAAACCATCAAACAATTCCTCGGGAGGACTATGAGATAATTGTAGTGGACGGGGGATCGACGGATCGGACAAGAGAAATTGCAGAAGAGATGGGTGCTCGTGTAGTCATGCAAAAACGTGAAGGCATTGGGGGGGCACGTAACGATGGATTTTTAGCAGCAAAAGCTGATTTTGTCGCGACGACTGATGCAGATTGCATCGTTCCGAATCAGTGGCTGGAGATTTTTTTAGGAGATTTTCAGGATGACCGAATAGTCGCGGTTACCGGTCCAGATGGCCCTATTGAAAAGAGCTGGAAATCTAATTTAACGTATTTTCTTCTCCGTTGCTTCATCCAAGGTATTACTCTTTTTAATTTATACGGGACGGCTGGGACAAATTCCGCTTTTCGAAAATCCGCATTCATTAAATGTGGGGGTTACAAATCACTTCCTCATAGCGATGATGTGGAAATTGCTTTTCGGATTAAAAAATTAGGCAAAATAAAATATGATTGTCGTACTTTCGTAAATCTCTCTGTGAGGCGCTTGGAACAAGAAGGGTACGGGGATACTATTTTCACCTGGCTCAAGGGTGATATCCTAATTTTTCTTGGAAAAGAAATCGACCCAAAAAAGCAATATGCAAAAAAGACTTACGATTAACGGAATAAGTCAATCGCAATCATCTATTAAACAGCGAAGACAAGTCTTTACTACCATTCACATTTTCAAATATGCCAATAAGATTGCCTTCTGAATCAGTAATTTCTGCTAGAAGCCCGAAAAGTCCCACTAACCCTTTGGGAGTTACAAGCTTCCCGCCTGCTGCTTTTACTTTAGGGATAGCATCATCTATTGACGGGACTTCAATTACCAGTGAAGGAGCGTCATGTGGTCTTTGGCGTTTATACAGTGCCCCATATGTGGCCCCTGGCTCCTTTGGCACTCCTAACTCATCTACGGGCACAGTTCTCATGATTTGAAATGCACTTCCCGTGGCCTCTATATTCCATCCAAAAACTTCACTGTAAAATCTTTTAGCTCGGGCCATATCATCCACAGGAATATGGAAATGTGTTAATTTACTCAGCTTTAATAACACCTCACATGTGTGATTAGGTTTAAAAAGAGATCCTTTCTTATAATGAAACCGTCAAATATCGCCTTAAAATCACTTGCTAGTTATATGCTATGAGGGATCAATTAAATGGTTCATACATATGGGGAAATGCCAGATGATTTGTATTTGAAGCCGTTTCTACCCCTCCTATCCTTTCTCTGGCGCGTTTACAAAAAGTTAGGATGGGTGGGTGTTGATAATTACGAAGCCATGGGTGATGAGGCAATTTTTGATTTTTTCGAAACACGATTGAATGAATCCATTCACACTGTAAAGGATGTATTAGAAGGAAAAATAACCCACCCAGATAAAGTTTTATCATATATTATAATGATTCCATCTCTTGCTATCCGTAGTGATCTTGTGATTGGGATGCAACGATTGTTTGGCGGGGATAGCACAGATATTACTTTCGCAGTTGTACATGATTATAACGCGGAGCTTCTTCTACTTCTAAACTGTCATGTTGAAGATGGAATCCCCATCGATTGGTATATGGTACGGCAGCAAGACGAATTGTTAGACCGACGGCACTTGAAATATGGCTATAAATTACGAGAAATTCCCCGTCGATTGAAATCACTCTCAAAAGGCGCTAATATGCTAATGTCGGTTTTAAAAGATGTGCGAAATGAGAGAACCCCTCAATGGTCTCATTCTGCATACCATGTTGGAACAGTAGTTTCATCTTGGGCAATCAACCTTATGTGCATTCCATCGAATTATGAAAGCATCGCTGAAACTTATGATGGAAAGGCTAGTAAGGACTTATACGGACTGCCTGATTACACGTTCGATTTGCATCCCTTTCCCTCTGCTTTAAATATGTTTTTCCTTAAAGGACGAGGTGAATTCTGCAAACTCATTGCCTCTTTAACAACTAATATGGGCCTCTATATCCAACCCTTTGAACCTCGAAATTTAGGACTCATTCGATCGAAAACCCCAGAACTCTTTGCTATTTACAAGGATCAACTAGAAACTGAGGGGGTACCTTTCCCCAGTCAAACGATTAACTGCGAATACCCGAATCTAAAAAACCAAGACCCTAACACCCGTTTTAATAAAAAATATCCGAAGGGAAATTTTATTACTCCCGCGGATTTAGATCTCAGTCTGGAAGAATTTCTGGCAGGAATCTATCTAGACATTAATCACGAAACTCTCCCCCAGAAAATCGACGCTTCCAAAATTTTATCTACAGGCATAGGTCGTAATACTCTGTTCAAATAAATAAATAAAGACCATAAATCTATGGTAAACGGATTTCACATAAAACAATGAAGAGGGATAACTTTACAATGCAAAAAGATATAATAGACGCTTTAGAGCAATTAACTTCAAAAGATATAGACTATATATTAAAATATAAGCCTAGAGCAAAAGGCGCGCAATCGGCACAACATTTTTCTAACATGACAATCATCAAGCCAATAGCGCTGAATGTATATCCAGAAATTTATGTAGATTTAATTAAGCGATTTGAGCATGATGAAGCTGTCCGTCATTTAAAAAGCATGGGACTTCGAGTCGCTAAATACTATTACAGTACATTTCCAGAAAAGCTTAGAAAATCCCAAAAATTCACTGAAATCTTCTCAGAAGTAGCAAAAACCCACTTAAAATCAAAGCTAGTATTTAAGGATAAAATCAAGGAGAATAATAAATTAAGAAGCTGTACAATTGAAATTCAAGACTGTTTTTTCTGTTCCGAAATTGCCCTCTTCGAGAACCTTGAGATTCCGTATTGTACCCCTGTGGCAGGTTTGTATGAAGGTCTCTACAATATAAAATCTTTATTCAACAGAAATTTGGAACCCAGACTAATTCAGGTTATTGCCCATAAATCGGCTGAATCTGACGGGGATATTTGCGAGTATAAACTGGTTGTAATTGATTAAAAACGAGGTATTGTTATGGGTGAGTTAGGACGGTTTAGAAAAATGGTAGGTGGGCTTGGAAAGCGCGTATACAATTGGCGTGAAACCAAAGAATCAATGAATTTCTTAAGCTTTATGTACGAAACGATCCTTGAAGAATATGCAGGAATTTTTAATGGCGATTATGAGAAAGCCATGGATACTTTAATAAATCTCGTTGCCCCCATGAGCGCGGAAGTAGTTTCTAAGTTATTGTTTGAGATTAAGGTTCTTGGTGTCCCCTTTAAAAGCCTTATTACAAAAGATATCAACGATCTCCCCTACATTGTTGAAACTACTCTTTATGCAGTGTTTGGGAGTTGGAGTAAAAAAGTATTTAAAAAACCAGTCTTAATACCTGCTTCTGAATCTGATCAACAAGTAAATACAATATATATCGAATTAACTCAATGTCCCTTTTGTTGTAACACTATAATTGAGCCTGAGGAGTTGGGTGCCCACAAGTACGGAAAATTACTCACTTTAACCATTGAGCAGATGGTTCAGGCAGTAGAAGACTATGCTGGCAATGATTACAAGGTAGTTGCAAGAGAACTCAAATGTTTTTTAAATGATGATTTTAAAGGAGAAATCTATCTTTGGCTCTACCCTCGAGATAATCTTGAATTGATGGAAACCAATGAATATATTCGAGCAATTAAATAATTGTTGTTTTCCAAATAATTAAGAATGGTTACTCTAAAGAAAATGATAAGTTAAAGATAATAGCAACCTAGATCAAAATGAGTTATAAAAGAATTATACCAAAACTAGTTAATTTTAAAGATGTGATGATTTATGCCACCAAAAGTAGCGATTATAGGAATTAGTGCGTTTCCCTTTCGGGTACGTCATCCAAATTTTACTTACTATCGCATGGCTTATGAAACTGTTAAACGTGTTTTAGAGGATGCCAGTTTAACTATTCAAGAGATTGACTCTGCCATCTACGGCATCTACAATGATTTTTTTGAACGCCAATTCATGCCTGATATAATCGTACATGATTATATTGGGATGATTTTAAAGCCTGGAACCCGAATTACTACCGGCGGGGCGACCGGGGGATATGCTATACGCACAGCTTACATGGAAGTCGCGAGCGGCTTGTCCGATGTCGTACTTTGCTTGGGGGTGGAGAAATCGAATGATTGCTGGGATCCCGCAACTCAAGCACGAACCCCAGAGCTGGTTAAAGCCATTAGTTATAGCGCAGATTGCGAATTTGTACATCCTCTGGGCTCCTTCCCCGCGGCTTCCTATGTT
>Ga0114930_10004799_pt1 | contig 11278 bp, 11 predicted proteins | sample AnhtaG_FD_87300 | JGI IMG/M metagenome (GOLD analysis project Ga0114930, IMG submission 87300) | Deep subsurface microbial communities from Anholt, Denmark to uncover new lineages of life (NeLLi) - Anholt_01485 metaG | ecosystem: Environmental > Aquatic > Marine > Oceanic > Sediment | place... | reverse complement strand
AGCGGCGGAGCAAAACTTTAACACCTTGACCGCCCCAGTCTCTATGTCGACTGCTACCTCTGCCGCCTGTGCCACATAGCAAAAAGACATTGACAATGCTTTCCCTTGCCCTGTCTCAGGGTCTTCCTCGGTGGGTTCCCCGTAAAAAACAGCCTTGCCCACTATCTCTCCTCCGCCTTCCGCAAGGCACGTCGCCCCTGCCTGTGCCCCCCTAGGCCCTGGTAGCCTGGCCAGGAAGAGGTCAGCAATCGAGAGCGCCTTTTCCGGCGATTCCCTTATGTAGACCTCGCCATCTCTGGTTTCTAGGTCCTGATGAGCTACCCCTAGTTTAGGCGCTGCTATCTCAAAAATCTGCTGCTTGGCATCTTGGCATGCTAGGCGCACTGCATTCCCTGTGAAAATAGTAGTTTTGCTGGATATAGAGCCAGCATCATAAGCCACTATGGCTGTATCCCCGGAGATTACTTTAATTCTTTCTACAGGGAGGTTAAATTCTTCGGCTGCTATCTGTGTCAGAAGTGTGTTACAGCCCTGCCCAACCTCATCTGACCCGTGCAGCACTTCAAGAGTGCCATCCATATGTACCTTGACAATAGCAGATGCCGCAAGGTCGATCATAGTGTATTTATTACCTAAAGCGACGCCTTTGCCTTTTCTCAAGCTACCAGTAGGCACTTCTGAAGGTTTACCCCACCCTATCCATTCTGCTACCTTGTCCAAGCACTCTTCAGCTCCGATGCTATGGGTGATCTCCCCGCGAAGATTCTCCTCTCCCTCCCTTATTATATTCTTCTTTCTTAACTCTACCGGATCCATCCCCAACTTCTCGGCAATGATATCCATCTGCGATTCTACCGCCCAGAGGCACTCTGCGCTCCCAAAACCGCGGTATGGGCCGCAAGTTGGCTCATTAGTGTAGACCCCATAGGCATCCCACTTGAAATTAGGTATCCTATACTGCGATGCGTGAAAAGCAGCGTTTCGGATTGTTAGCGGTGCCAGGTCAGTATACCCCCCGGTGTTGACAATCACTTTCATTTCCCTGGCTAACAAAGTTCCATCCCTTTTAACGCCGTCCTTTAGATGAATAACTGTGGGAAGTCTATTGAGGCCATCAGTAAAACACTCTTTTCTGTCATAGACTACCTTTACCGGTCTCTGTGTCTTGACCGCTAGCAATGCAGCAAACCGTTCTGCTCGCGGTCCCGCGCCAAAGTTTCCACCTAGATACGATGACCTTATTCTTACTTTGCCGAGGGGCAGGTTAAAATCCCTGCAAATCTGGACCCGAGTTTGATTGAAGGCTGAGTGCACTGAGGTCCATACCGTTAAGCTGCCGTCGCTCTCCACATAAGCTACAGCATTAAAGGGCTCAGGCTGGCAGTGTGTTATCCTGGCGTTTGAGAACCTATTCTCCATAATCAAGTCAGCCTTTCGGAATCCATCGTCCACATTCCCCTTACGAATCTTGTGGTGGGTATGGACATTAGGTCCGGGGAGATCCCAGCCAAGGTAATCATACACAGGACGACTGTAACTGGCGAGGTCAGGATGAACTACCACCGGACAGTCTGGGCTCATTGCTTCCTCGGCGTCAAATATGGCTGGCAACTCTTCATAGTCAACTCGAATTAGGTCCAACGCCTCTTCTACCGCCTCGATACTCGCTGCAGCAACCGCGGCAACAGCATCGCCAACGAACCGAACCCTATTACGGCAAAGAATGTGTCGATCGTCTATCATCATTCCAGACTTTGAAGGGGGCACGTCCTTGCCCGTCATAACTGCCATTACCCCTGGCACTCGCTCTGCTCTGGAGGTATCGATACTCAGAATCTTAGCATGCGGGTACGGACTATATAAGACCTTCCCGTAAAGCATACCGGCCAGCCCTAGCCCTTCATCTATAGTATACTTTGCTGCCCCTGTTACCTTATCCAGGGCGTCTACTCTAGTTATACTCTTTCCCACTACTGAAAGTTCAGTCATTTCTGGCTCCTTGACTTCTTGTCCTTGGCGGCTAGAACAGCCTCGACAATCTTCGTATACCCCGTGCACCGGCACAAATTACCACTTAGCCCCTCCTTGACTTCTTCCTCTGTTGGAGCCGGGTTCTCATCCAATAAAGCCTTGGCTGCCATTATCATCCCAGGTGTACAGTAGCCACATTGAACGGCAAAGTGCTCTATAAAAGCCTCTTGTAGTGGATGTAACTCCCCATTTTTACCTCTTAGACCTTCTATGGTAAGGATATCCTTGTCTCTGGCCTTTATGGCCAGAAACAGGCAGCTCTTTACCGCCTTGCCATCAATAAGAACGGTACATGCACCACACATGCCCTCATCACAGCCTATCTTTAGCCCGGTTAGCCCAAGCTCTTCCCGCAATACACGGGCTAAACTCCACCAAGGCTCAACCAAAACCTCTTGATCAGTCTCGTTTATCCTTAGCTTTATTAGCTGTCTCATATCTATTTCCCTCTAGGGGTGCCCACTTTTCCTTTATATAATATCCTAGCCCCCGCTTATCAGGTTTACGATGAGTAGTTCCTCAATATCTGGGCCTACCCTATCAATAATTTCACCTCCTTTTTTATTTAGCACGACGCTTCCCCGAGCATGAACTTCTTCTAAAAGTCGCTCTGCCTCGTCAAAATTTATCTCTTCAAACTCCATTCCTCTATCGCCTATTCTGTACACCTTAATCTTTTGTGCCATTCTAATCCTCGGTCTCGCACCCCTTTTACTCCACCAAAAAGCTAGGCTTAGCCATAGCTTCCCTAATAGCCCGCCTGGTAAGTACCTTTACCATTTCCCTTCTATATTCAGCGGAAGCACGAACATCAGATATGGGACGAACTTCATCCGATGCCACCCTAGCAGTCTCGTTAATTAGAGTCTCATCAACCTTTTTGCCCCTCAGTATTTCCTCAGCTTTCCGCGTTCTCATCGGCGTCGGAGCTACGGCGCCAAGTACCAGCTTAATATCCTTGCAGACTTCATATTCAGACTCCAAGGTAAGTACCACCGCTACATTCACGATGGCCAAATCAATTGTGCTCCTTATGCTATGCTTCAAATATACTCCCTTAGTATTGGGAGGTACCAGCGGTACCTGAATCTCTACCAGCAGTTCCCCTTTCTGGAGAATGGTGCTGCCCGGACCTGTAAAGAAGTCATCAAGAGCAACTACCCGTTCTCCATCAGGACCAACAATCTTGGCCGTTGCCGAGAGGCCTATCAAGGCTGGCGCAGTTTCAGCTGAGGGTGCAGCATTACATAGATTGCCCCCAATAGTGCCTATATTGCGTATCGCCACCGAGCCGAGTTGACTAGCCGCCTGGGAAATTACCGGATACCTCTGCCGAAGCTCAGCCGATATCTCCAGCGCCCTGATAGATGTCAGGGCACCAATCCTTAGCCCCTGCTTCTTATCATAATCAATGTAGTCAAGCCCAGGTATGCAGCCAATGTCAATTACATACCCCGGCTTAATAGCTTTGTCCCTCATTTGCACCACTAAATCAGTGCCGCCAGCAATAATTTTGGCTTCACTACCATACTTGCTGAGTAGGGACACTACCTTTTCAACGCTCTCTGGCTCGAGATATTCAAATCGCATCCTTTTCCCCCTCCCTGCCTGAAAAGTTCACTCCACCACCTCGCTAAACGCCTACTCTGGCGAAACTGTAAAAAACCAAATTTTGGGCCGATTTGCTGGCATCCCAGTTTTACACTGCCAAACTTCTGAACTTGAGACGTGTAACTATTTTTTGCCAGTCGCTGCGGCAACTTCTATTTCTATAAGCATATCGGGAAGATCTAGCTGGATACCTTTAAGTAGCACCCCAGCCCTTGGATTTTCATTTAAATCGGGACAATGCTCGGCAAAGAAGCTTTCTGTGGCTTCAAACATGTCCCAAGCATCATCTCTGTTGACCAGGTAATAGTAGATTTGGAAAATATCTTCAAGGCTGGCTCCTAATCCATCCAGTATTTCCTTGATCCGCGTCCATGCTGCCAGTGTCTGCTCCTTGATGCCCCCGACAACTCTACCTACACCTTTCCTCTCCTCCTCCCAATTTGTTGGCTCCCTGTCGGTTTCAGGGTTTCTACCCGTATGACCCGAGAGCCAAATAATCCTGTCCACTTTATCCAACTGGAGTTCAATCGCTGCAGCCCAGGGCATCTTCCCTGACCTATGGTAGAAAGGATAAAGTGTAAACCCAGGATAGTCATAGTGTTCTACCATTTCACCCATCGTGCACTCCCTTGGTTTCTTATTAGTACTCATCATTGCCTTGTAATATAGAATTTCCCAGAAGTTTGATCACCTACACTCTTGGGTCTATCCTCATAGTTTCTAGACTACGGTTTTTTCTTCACGCCTTCTCTATTCTGTCGTGGTTATTAGAATCTATGCCACAGTATATTGCGTACAGTATATCACCCCCCAAAAACATGGTGTCAATAATTTGTACCCATCCATGTGATTAGTGACATATTACCCCCCCTTTATGATCTTCCCATTGCTTCAAAAACTTCAGTGGGGATAGATAATCAAGGGCTTGGTGAGGACGAAAGGTGTTATATATTCGCTCTCATTTTAATAGCTCATTGTGCCCAAAGATAACAAAATGACCAAGTGTGCACAAATCAGATTACGGTTCAACTTAACGTCATCGGTTTTTGCCCCATTAGCTCCTAGAAATATTGAAGTGGGCTTGACAGTCACCGTAGCATAGCGGTCTTAGCTTTTCTCATTCTTATTTCTTCGGTCACCTTGTTAATATCACCGAAGAGAAGAGCTTCCGTCGGACACACTAGCACACAGGCCGGCTTTAAGCCTTCATCCACACGGTGCACACACAGATTGCACTTCTCTACTATATTCTTCTCAGGATTAAATTGCGGCGCTCCAAAAGGACATGCCTCGATGCATGCATCGCAGCCAATGCACAGCTCCTCGTTTATCAGGACAATCCCATCTATTCGTTTACTTATGGCATCCACCGGGCAGGCATCAATGCAGGGGGGTTGACTACAGTGCATACATCGTATATGGTGGAAGCTCAAACGCAATTTTCCACCCACTTCCTCAGGCCCAACCGTAATGGCACGCATCCATCTGGGACCCACCGGTATATCGTGCTCCTGCTTGCATGCGATCTCACATGCTTGGCACCCAAGACATAAATCCCGTCGAGCTACTATAGAGTATTTTACCATGATCTAATCCTCCCCATCCTTGTAGATTTTGCAAAGCAGCCCAGTTAACACAATAGTCCCGGCTATTGGGTCGCCACGACCCGAACCATTTATCAGTGCATTTACATTTACTTCCCAGTGTCCATGGTCTGGGCCTGGCTTTTCTGGAAACCACCAGTGCGCATCGCACTGCACCACCTTCGGATGTATACCCGGGGTGAGTTTAGCTCTATTCTTAACCCGCCCCTCTGCATTCGGCGGTGACAGTTCGATCCAAACCCAATCACCATCCTTGATGCCTAGCTCGCTTGCCGGTTGTGGATGGATCTCTATTTGAGGCTCTGGAACCAGCTCACGAAGCCAGGGGATGCCCCGACCCATGGAATGCATGTAAGCTATACGCCTCCTCCCGGCAATCAATATGAAGGGATACTCTTTCACTAATTCGGGCGTGCTTACCGGACTTTCTGGAGGTTCTGCATGGTAAGGCAGTGGATCATACCCATGTTCCTTGAATATGCTGGAATATAGCTCCACTTTACCTGAGGGTGTCTCGAAGCCTGTCTTCTCATACTTCTTATATTCCATAGGGACAACAATAACATGTTTCCTCTTTAGATCTTCGAAGGTCATCCCCATCCCTTTTACTATGTAGTCAAGTTCCTCTTCAGCGTTTTGTGCCGGAGTGGCAAAATATTTCAACCCCATCCTTTTGAGTAACTCGAAGCTTACTTTCATCTCATCCCAGCATTCGCCCACCGGCTCTATCGCTTTTTGCCGCGCAGTTATAAGATTTGTAGTCTGAGAAAAAATCTCGTCCATCTCCAACCAATGAGCAGCCGGAAGCACTATATCAGCCATCTCAGCTGTTGGCGTCATGAAGAATTCACGGACTACAAGGAAGGGCACTTTTTTCAGTGCCTGGTAAACCTCCCTGGAGTTGGGAAGACACAAGAGCAGGTTATTGCTTACCCAAAGCGCCTCAATGTGATAAGGCTTATCGGTGAGTATGGCTTTAATCAGAGCGGGAGGATAAACCGGACTTGCAAAGTGCGCGCTGGGTCCAGAAAGAAGGGGATATTCCTTTGCCCCTAATCTCTTTTCCTCTATCTCGTCGGAGAGTCGACCTTCACTATATAGTTTGCTCTCTTTGCCCAACATGGCAAGTTGATGTAAGAAGCCTTCGGGGAAGCACCAGGAAACGTTGCCTCCCTTAATATCTATATTCCCGGTAACCGCCCTCAAAATAGCTATCGCCCGCAGAGTTTGGACTGAGTTTGCTTGCATCTCTATAGATGCACGCTGATACAAAGCTGCCGGCTTGATGGTGGCATACATCCTGGCAGCTTTTATGATGTCATCCTTAGCCAGCCATGTGGTCTCAGCCACCTTCCCCGGTGGATACTCTTGCACCCGCTGTCTGAGCTCCTCAAAGCCGACACACCACTTATCAACAAACTCCTTATCGTAAAGCTCCTCGTTTATGATAACGTTCAACATGCCTAGAGCCAAAGCAGCATCCGTCCCCGGTCTGGGCTGCAACCATAGATCGGCTTTTGCCGCGTGAACGGTAAATCTGGGGTCAACAACAATAACCTTGGTGCCTCTATCTTCCACGGCAAGTGAAAGCAGCCTTGCCCACGGCAGGTGAGTACTTGCCGGGGTGCCCCCCCAGACTATTGCTAGGTTGCTGTTGGCGCAATCAGAACCATATTCCTGACTGATCATACCTCCATAAGTAGCTCCTTCAGCTATAGGCATCGGCCCATAACAATATGGTGCGTCACTATTTCCTAAATTGGGGCTGCCCATTGAGTGCATAAGGGCGTAATCAGCACGCATAACCTTACTCGGCTTGCCGCCATGCTGGCAGGTGATAGCGTAGGGACCGTATTTTTCTCTAATCTCGGTAAATTTGGCAGCTATAGTGTCCAAAGCTTCATCCCAGGAAATCCTTTGCCACTTACCCTCTTCTCTTTCGCCAGCCCTCTTCATCGGATAGGTAAGGCGATCGGGATGGTATATGTGTTGTTTAGCCGCTAAGCCTTTGGGACACATCATCCCCCTGTTCTGCGGATGCTCGGGGTTTCCCTCAATTTTTACCACTCTTCCGTCTTTAACGTGAACAAGCACCCCACAACCAACATGGCAATCCGCGCAGGCTGTTCTGATAACTTTCTCTTTGGGCATGTCAGTCCTCCTTTTTCATTTCCCTCATATCACAGCTCTAACACCTCAAATCGCAGAACTATTATATATCTTAATCTATAAGCAGTCTAGCGCATTATGCTCGGCAACCAAAGTGCGATTTTGGGGAAGGCGATAATTATTCCTATAGCTATTAGGGTAAGTCCAATAAAGGGCAAAGCGGCGCGGTAGATATCCCCCATGGTGGTGCCGCGTGGGGCTACCCCTTTCATCACGAACAGGCTCAAGCCGAAGGGCGGTGATATCGCCGCCACCTCCACGTTGACGAGGTATACTACGGCGAACCACACCGGGTCAATGCCTAAAGCATAGACAACGGGCATAAATACCGGGACGGTGACCATCATCATGGAGACGACCTCAATAAAGCAACCTAAGAAAATTAACACCACCTGCATGAAGATGAAGATAACGACAGGGGGTACAGCAAAACCGGTAGCAAATGCAGCCAGGCCTCTGGTTGCCCCGCTAAAGCCCAGGATTTGGCTGAAGGCCAGTGCTCCCACCAGAATCATGAATACCATCACGGTGATCTTGAGGGTATCATAAAGGGCATTCTTCAGCACCATCCAATTCAGCCGTCTATAAATAGCAACTAAAATAAAGGTACCAAATACACCGGTAGCCGAGGCTTCGGTTGGCGTGGCTACACCCAGGAAAATGACCCCGATAACCAAAAAGACGACAATTCCTGCCGGGAATATATACCGCACAGTGTGAATTACCTTCCCTAACAGACTAATGCGAGGCGTTTCATAGACAGGTGCGATAGATGGCTGGAATCGGCATCGTAGGATAATATAGGTGGCATAGATGCTTGCCACCAGCAGGCCGGGGAAGATAATAGCCATCAAAATCCGGCCAATGGAGATTTGGGCAATGAAACCCAGGATGACACCGAGGTCGCTGGGCGGCACCATATGGGCCAGGCCACCACTGCCCAGTATCGGGCCGATGCTCATTTCCTTCTTATAGCCCCGTTTCTCCATCTCTGGAGTCATGGCTGCCCCCAGCATGGCTACTGTGCTCATACTCACCGCAGTCAGGGCAGAAAACAAAGTGCCTGCACCTACAGCTAGCAGACTGAGCCTGCCCGGAATACGCCCCATCCATTTGTCCAGGGCTTCTATCATTACCGGGGCTAACCCGGAGTGAAATATCAATTCGCCCATGAGAATGAATAGAGGCACCGGCAGTAAAGCAAAGTTGCTCACTGAGGTGGCGATACTGTAAGTGAGTTGCTCCAGGCCCCCCTGACCACCCCAGATAAAATATACCCCTATCATGGTAACCAACAGGAAACAGAAGGCTACCGGGAATCCCGTGATAAACAGGAACACCAGTGCACCGAAAATGATCAGTAGTAGATGGTACCATTCCATTTAATGCTTAACCTCGTGTTAAGTTTCACCGGTGCTTTTCCAATCACCCACAAATCCGAAAGCCCTTCTCAGGAACTGCATGGAGAGCAGGAAAGTACCTATCGGGATAATCACTAGAATTGGGGCGGCGAGAATTTCCAATACTGTGGGGAGGTAATAACCTGTCTGGGAAGTCTGCCAGACCACCCTGGCACTGTACCAGGTAACAGTCAAAAACATCAGCGCACCAAGACAAGAAGTTACAGTGTTAAGCATGGCCTGGGGCCTTGGCTTTAACCTATTAAGCACAAAGTCCATCTTCACATGTGCTTCCTCTTTAAGCAGCCAGGTGGTAGCCAGAAAGGTGATAAACAGCAGAGAGTACTCGGTGACCTCGAATGTCCATAATACGACACGCCCGATAAAATACCTCATAACTACTTCGTAGAGGATAGATGCTACCAAAAAAAGGATAAGAATAACGGCAAAGAAAGCAAAATAGTTGACGATGGCATCAAAAATGCGAATAATCCTTCTTATTAGCTTCGATGCTGACATCTGCTAACCTTTAACCAGCTAAAGGGAAGCGGTTAAAGACCGCATCCCTTTAGCCTAAAGAGAGGATTATCGAGAGATAGATACTCTCATCCTCTTAATCATAGAGTAACTCTTTTAGCTTGGCACCAATATCGGGATACTTCTGGATCATGTCTTCCCACTCGGCCTCAAAGGCAGTGTTGACAAACTTCTCCGCCTCATCGGGTGGGAATTTGACAAACTCTATGCCGGCATTGCGGATGTCCTCTCTATCCTGTTCGTTTTGCGCAATATACTCGTTTTGAAACTCATTCTGCGTGTCAATCAATGCCTGAGTCAGTAAATCCTGCAGATTCTTGGGAAGTCCATTCCAGGTATCCAAGTTCAAGTACACGGTAAAGTTATCGCTGCAGAAGCCGTGGTCAATCAGAGTCTTCTCCACCTCAATCAGGCCGAAGGTAACATGGTCGTGAACCGGTAGCCACGCCCCATCGACGGTGCCACGCTCCACAGCAGTATATATGTCCGGCGGTCCTATCACTGGCCCCGAGCCACCAATTGCCTCAAAGAAGTGAATCAGTGCCGGGCTAAAGCTGGCTATCTTTAAACCGACCATATCGCTGAGCCTCTTAACCGGCTTGGTGGTGGCCACATAGAAATACTCTCCTTGGACACCGCTAACCAGCCTGCCCAAGAGGTACAGGTTGTTCTTGGCATACTGTGGCTGGAGAAAGTCGTAGGCTCCCCGGCTGCGCTCTTCGGCCAGTGAAACCCGTGAGAGAGTGAACGCGTCAGCACCCGGCACCAAACCAACATAAGCACCGCTGAAGGTATAGGCCATCTCTAAAACACCCTTTTGCACTGATATTGCCTGATCGCCAGCATCAATTATCTCCGGTCCGCCGAGATACTCAATAGTAAGCGCACCCTTAGCCCGCTCATTAACCTTATCCCTAAAAATAAGCAGTGGTTTGACCGGGAAGGTTACTTCAGGTAAAGATGAAACTATTCGCAGCTTTATCGGTTCCGCTGGGGTTGGGGCTGGTGCTGGGGCTGGAGCTGGTTGGGCACAGCCGCCGAAAAGCAACCCACTTATCAACACGATCACCAACGGAACTAAAAATACCCTTTTCATTTTTGGGTCCTCCTTTCTTTGAAATGGGATTTCGCATAACGGGGTCATCGTCCGCTGAAACTTTAATAAGCTACCTCATCTGTCACCCCCTTTTCGCTGGCTTCAGGGTAACACCCACAGTCCCTCTGGAAATCACAATAGTTATAACACCAGCTTCAACTCTTTCCTATTCTGAACATCTTAGTCCCGCATACGGGACACACACCCTGTGTCGCTGGCTTACCATTCCTCATGGTTATGGCCTTGGTGTCCTTCATTTCTCTTTTAGTCCGGCATTTCATACAGTATGCTTGCATTAGGCCTGCCTCCTTTTTTGAGTATGACAATAAACTATTTTGTCTACGATGTCAATAGCCAACGTAAACTGCACTACTTGGCATAGGAGTAACAATCGCTGTTTTCTTTGATCAGTGACAAAAAAATGTGGTCGGAGGATTTGACCCCCGACCACTTAGTAATATACCGCTGGCAATATACTAGAAGGCAAATAGTACCCACAGCCACAGGAACTCCCAATGTTTTAATCGACTCAGTGTAGGTGACGCCTGAGCGCGAACTTAACATGGACCATATGATGATAAGTGTACTGACTACAAAAGTCATTCCAGCTTGATTGTAGGATAAGCAGGAATCGGCCAAACCCTGAGATTGCAACAAACGCAACAGGCCAAGTAAACCTGTAAGCCGAGTTCTGTACTCCGATATCGGAGGAATCGGAGTGGTGACCATCTATCTAGCCCTGATGTTGCCATCAGGGTCAAGCGGCCAACCCGGGGAATAGGCCGGGCGTCCCTTTGTCCCTCTATTTGGCCTTGCTCCGGATGGGGTTT
>Ga0114930_10004796_pt1 | contig 11285 bp, 11 predicted proteins | sample AnhtaG_FD_87300 | JGI IMG/M metagenome (GOLD analysis project Ga0114930, IMG submission 87300) | Deep subsurface microbial communities from Anholt, Denmark to uncover new lineages of life (NeLLi) - Anholt_01485 metaG | ecosystem: Environmental > Aquatic > Marine > Oceanic > Sediment | place... | reverse complement strand
TATTGCTGTGAGTCCGGTCCTTTCGGATAAGAAGGTGTTTATCGGGACGCGAGAAGGAGTCTTTTATGGACTCTCCGCGTCGGACGGGTTGGTCTTGTGGGAGTATGTTAGCAAAGGGGGCATCTACGAGACAGCCGCGGCAGATGAGGATTGTGTCTACTTTGGGACGACACAGGGTTTCCTGTATTGTCTTGACGCTGAAGACGGAACGGAAAAGTGGCGTTTTGAAACCGGGAGTGTTGTCGGGACTTCTCCGCTGATTTCGGGCCGTTGGGTTTATTTTGGAACGCTGGACAAGATTCTCTACGGGATTTTACGGACGACCGGTGAGGAAGGATGGCGGTTCAGGGCGAAGGGAAGGATTCGGACATCACCGCTCGTCTGGAAAGGAATGCTCATCGTCGCTTCGGAGGATCGTTTTGTGTACGGGTTCAAATAAGAGACATCGTCTCGTTGGGTTGTGGTTTTTGGGGAGTTTTTTCTCTGCTCTTCCAGCTCTTGCCCAAATCACTCCTTACCCGGATTCGACCCGATGTTGGGTTGAGTTAAGGTGTGAGGTTTCGGGGTTGGGTGTTTTGTTGGATGGGGAGAAGGTAGGCCAGACACCGCTTCCGCTGCTTCCGGTGGAGGAAGGTCATCACACACTGCAGGTCAGGCATCCAGATCCCTCCAATTGGTTGAGTCGGGACTGGAAGAGGGAGGTCTTCCTGAAGGCGGGTGAGAGAAGGGTTTTTGTTGTTCAATTTTCAAAGATGTATTGGGTTGGTTCTGATCCACCGGGAGCGTCCGTATTCTCTGGCGATCGAAAGTTTGGTATGACGCCTCTGGTCGTGGAGCTCCCCCCGGGTGATCCAGGTTTTCTTGTGCTGAGGAAAGAAGGATACGAGGATCGGCGGGTTGATTTGGGTTTGATTTCTTCCTCGTTGATTCACGTGAAGCTTGGGACAGGAGGTTTGCGAGGAGAGTGGAGCAAGGGTTCGTTCCGGTTGAAGAAGGGATGGACCATCGGAAGCGGTGTGGTCGCTGTTTTGTCGGGAGTGGCTGGGTATTACTTCAAGTCCAGGGCAGACAGAGCATACGATAGGTACATGAAGGCGGGTCATCCTGATCAGATGGATCGATACTTCAACGATGCGGAGTCCTTTGACAAACTTTCAGGTGTTTTCTACGGCTTGGGAGAGGTGAGTTTAGGCGTTTCCCTTTTCTTTATTATACGAGGAGTTTGGTCGAATTGAGGAGGAAGATGGACGAAAGGGTTCGATGAGAGTCTGGACGACGATACTGGGGTTCGTTGTTTTTTTGGGTGGGATCTGGGGGTGTTCCCAGAGAGAACGGTTGAATCCTCTGGATCCGAATAACCCGGAAACCGGGGGGAGACCCACCGGGCTTTGGGTCGTGTCGGAGAAACACGAGGTGACCCTTTCGTGGGATCCGTTGTCGTTGGAAGGTGTTCTGGGTTACAATGTGTACAGACGGCAGGAAGGAGAGGAGGCCTTCAGGATCGTGGATTTCGCGTCTGCGGAATCTTCCTCCTTTCAGGATCCCGATCTTCCTTACGACCAGAGGGTGGCCTACCGGATCTCTGCGGTTGCCTCTGAATACGAGAGTCCGCTGTCGGACAGCGTCTCGATTACTCCGGGTCCGAACAACTATTGGATGGTGGACTACTACAGTGGGGTCATCGCCAGGTTGACCTACGACGGGCTTCACACGTTTTTCCAGACCCAACAGACGCTGCTGCCCGTGGCCGTGGCGGCGGATTCCACGACAGGGACGGCGTGGATCGTCGATGCGATCGGTTACCTTGTGAGGATTTCCGATGATGGGCAGCCTTTGTTGTGGATCGATGGATTGACGGATCCGGCCCACGTGGCCTTGGATCCTCTGGGTGGGGTCGTCTGGGTGAGCGACGATTCTCGCACCTGTATCGCTCGCTACGATACGATGGGGAATCTGTTGGGCCTTACAGAGGGATTTGGCGAGATTTCAGATATCAGCTGGGTGGAGCAATCGGGAGGATGTTGGGTCGCGGATGTGGAAGGAAAAGATGTTGTATTCGTTTCTTCCAGTGGGGATCGGGAAGTCGAAGTGGAGGAGGTTTTTGAGTACCCAAGGGCTATTTCCTATTACCCCTCTGGAGAATGGTTGTGGGTCGCAGATAGTCTGAGGTTGGCTCGCGTTTGGAATGATGGGACCACAGAAGAGGTGGTTACATTAAACCAGCTTGTTCTTTCTGTTTCTGCGGATCAGACGACGGGCGATTGCTGGGTGATCATCGCCACCGGAGACGAGGATGAGAACGCAGTTTTAAAAATCAGCGCGAATGGGGAGGTTCTGACGAGAGTAGAAGGATTCTATTTTGCCCAGTCTTTGGTGGCCAACGGCTTCAACGGTGGATGTTTGGTAGCAGATACGGGAAATGGACGGATTGTTCGCGTTTCGCAGGACGGAGACGTGTTGGGAAGTTTGGGTGATTTTTACGGTCCCTGGGATGTTGCGATAGAGTGAATGGCGAGAGGCGATTGGCAATAGGCAATTTAAAAAATGGTAAAAATTTAGAAGAGCATGGGAGTAGAGACGCTGAGGAGGGTAGAATCGATGGATAAGATGAAAACTCTTCAGGTTAGTTTTTTCGCTCTTTCCGGATTAGTGTGGGTATTGAATATCCGTCTCTCCGAGAAAAACCGTTTTTTTATCTTTATAGATTCACTCAGCGCATAAGGTTTACAGAAGGAAAAGGGATCCTTACATGCAAGCAAGGTTCAATAAGGGTGACGGTGCGATTTTTCTCCTGGCTTTGGTTGGTTTGGCCGTTTTTCTCTTTCTCTACCCGCGACTTTTTCCAGAAGCTGCGCTCCGCATGGAGGTTGCGAAGGAAGAGATTGTTGAGATGGGAACGGCCTTCGTTGAGGAGTTGGGGTATACGCTGGAGGATTACCATCGCGTCGTGCGGTTGGAGCATGATGCTGATCAGCTTCGGTACCTCGAACGGGCCTTCGGGTCATTCAAGGCCAATGGCTTGATGGCCGATTCGATCTCTGTCTTTCACTGGTCTTTGCGGTGGTCGAGCGAAAAAGTTTCCCCGATGATTGGAGGAGGGGAAAAAGAGCTTGAGGAACAACTGGAGCGACTGTTTGGAGATATCCGGTTGTCTGTTGACTTGAGAGGTGAGCCGATAGGATTTGAATTTAAGACCAAGAAAGAAGAAGAGGTACGTCCTGTTGAGGGCAGTGTGGCATCTGAGGAGGTTGATCGAAGCGTTGCCGAGGGTTTCGCAAAAAAAATGCTCGGAATGTACGGGGGAGATTGGTCGTTTGAAGGGGGGATAGAAAAACCCGGTTCGACAGGGACAGTTCATCAGTATGCGTGGAAACTGCGGCATAAAGTCGCGGGGGAGGAGGCGACTCTGAGGGTGAGTGTACGAGGAGGCCTGGTACAGAGTTTTCGGAAAGCGTTCACGATTCCAGAGCCGTATGTACAAAAAAAGGAAGGAGAGGATTGGGGAGGAGTTGGTGTTGTCATTTTGTTCCTCCTGTTCTTCATCCTGGTGGTGATTTATTTCATCAAGCGACTCCGTTCCGACCTGATAGATTTGAAGAGCGGTCTGATTTTCGGTGTTCTTGTTCTCTTAGGATGGCTCGTCACCTACTGGACACAGACGTCTTCGGCATCGGGGGAACCGAGCTGGGCGATGATGCTTGGGTTTGTCCTTACTGCACCGTTCGTGGGGGGAGGAATTTGGGCCCTGTTCAGTGTGGGAGAATCGCTCACCAGGGAAGTGTGGGCTGAGAAGTTGACCACGCTGGATACCCTGAGAAGGAAGATCTTGTTCCCCGGATTGGGTTTGACTTTGTTTCGAGGTGTGGCGCTCGTCTTTTTGGGGTTGGGGGTGATCTCTATCTTAGATTACCTGGGGGTTACGGTTTTTCATGGACATTACTCTTTGGGGGATGAACCGCTACACTTCTGGACATCGCGTTGGCCGAGTCTGTACGTCGTGGGTAAAAGTTTGCTGAGTCCCCTCTACATTGTCGTCACTTTCTGCCTGTTTCTTATGACAGTGCTCAGACGACGATTGAAGAAAGTGATCTGGGTTTTGCCGATTCTGTTCTTGCTCTGGTCCTGGGTGAGCGTGCCGATTCCCCGGCTCGAGCCGTTTCTGCTTCGTATGGGTATCAACGGATTGGTTGGACTCCTCTTCGCTGTTTTCTTCCTGCGCTACGACTTCATCACGGTGGCCACCGGGGGAGTCGGACTGCCGATTCTTTTCTACGGCGTGGCTGCTCTCGGTGTCGGATCCGGTGTTTTTACTGTGCACGGAGGTATTCTGATCGGACTCTTGGGTATGATTCTTCTGTTGGCATTCTTTGCCTGTCGAGGGGAGGAGCCGTCGGGAGAAGTTGTTCCCTATGTTCCGGATTATTTGCAGCGAATCTACGAGAAGGAGCGGATCCAGAGAGAGTTGGAGATTGCCCGGAACGTGCAGCTCACCTTTCTTCCAAGGAGAAATCCTGAGATTCAGGGGATGGATATCGCCAGTCTCTGTGTTCCTGCGAAGGAGGTGGGAGGGGATTATTATGATTTCGTCGAAATGGGTCCGAGAAAGTTGGGCGTGGTGATTGGAGATGTGTCGGGGAAGGGAATCTCGGCTGCCTTTTACATGACGCTGACGAAGGGATTCCTGAAGTCCCAGGCCCGAGGTCTTCTCTCTCCGAGGGAAGTACTCGTGAACATGAACGAGCTCTTCTACGAGAATGCCGAGAGGGGGATTTTTGTCAGTATGATGTACGGAATCTTTGATCTGGATGGTGGGACGTTGACTTTTGCCCGGGCCGGGCATAACCCGATGATTCTTCGTCATTTTGGGAAGGGAGAGGCCGAGGAACTGACTCCTCCTGGAATTGCCTTAGGTTTGGAACGAGGCGATGTCTTTGACAAAACAATCGAAGAGAGGACGATCCTTATCGCGAAAAACGATGTGTTTCTGTTCTATACGGACGGATTGAACGAAGCTCAGAACAGGATGCAGGAGGAGTTTGGGGAGGATCGATTGATTCGTCTCGTCGATGCTTTCAACGAACTCTCTTCCGAGGATTTGCTGAGGAGGATTCAGCAGGAGATTCAAGGCTTCACGGGTGAGACTTCCCAGCATGACGATATGACGGCAGTCGTTGTCAAAATCTTATAGAGGTTACCCATGAAGATTCAGAAACAACATGCGATCGGGATTTTTATTCCTGTCCTTCTTTTCCTTTTCGTGGTTGCCGTTGATCTCGAGTTCTTTTCCGTTGAAATGCTTCCCTTCGTGCCGAATCAGCTCCGGGAGGTCATCTTAGGTGTTGCATTGGCCTTGTTTGTGTGGGGGACTTCTCGATTGGATTGGTTCAGGGATCGGGCACTTCTACAGAAGTTGTGGTTCCTGGGGATCTGTGTGGTGGTTCTCTGGAGTGGGATGAGGCTTTTGGAGCTTCGGATGTCCTCCGATCTCACTTCCTGGGATGAGAGTGTTGACCGTGCTGTTCACTCTTTCGGACATCCGTTATGGACAATCCTTTTTTTAGGTGTCGTGGTTCTATCGGTCTGGATATTCGTCACATTAAAAGAGTTGATTTTCGTCCAGCAGGGGAAGAAGACCGAGAGAAACTTTAGGTTTCTCCTTATCTTTATTTTTCTTCAGATGGCCTACAACTTGGCCGGAGGTAAAGAGAGGGTAGTCGTCGTCCCCTCAAACTGGGGTGTATGGTATGGGGATACGATTCTGGAGAACATCTTTTTTGCCTTCGTCATCCTTTTTGGTTTTATCAACGGGTTTCGCTGCAAGTGGATCCACTATCTGAACAAGAGACAGAAGGTCGGCGTTTTCTTTTTGGGTGGTCTGCTCACTCCTCTTGCACTCTTTCTCCTCTTTCGTTCATCCGATACGATTCAGAATTACAGCGTAGTTGTCGGAACATTCGCGAATAGTCTCGTCTGGTTTTACGTCATCTACTCGGGCATGGCACTCTTGGGGACTTTGTTCCAGTTGCCCTCTGCGGGGTTGATGGACCGAAGGATAAGAGAGATTCGATCCCTCCAGGCGCTCAGTGCGACCATCGGTTCAATTTTTAATATGGAGGAGCTCGTTTCGAAGACGACGGAGCTTGCTTTGAGGGTCGTGGGTGCGGATTTTTCGTGGGTGGAGCTGAAGGAGGGTTCGACTTATCGTTTAGCAGGGTCGCGGGGAGTTAGACAAGAAGACGTGGAGAAGATCCCGGACTCTGTACGGAAGGGAATTCGGAAGGAGGTCGCTCAGCAGGAGCGGGCTCTTCTGATTAACCATCTGTCCAAGAACAAGATGACTGCTGAAATCAAAAAATGGAGACCCAGGGTTGGGTCTCTTCTGGCTGCAAGGATTCAATTTAAGAAGAAGGAGATGGGCATTTTGTACGCCTTGAAGAGCGAAACCTTCGGTTTTGTAGAGGAGAGCCGGGGGTTGTTCCAGGCGTTTGCCGATCAAGTGGCTATGGCCTTGGGGAATGTCCATTTGATTCAGGTGACCATCGAACAGGAAGTCTATCACGAAGAACTCAAGTTGGCCCACGATGCCCAGATGCGGCTTCTTCCCCGGGAAATGCCTCAACTCAAGGGGGTTGAACTCGATGGTTTTTGCATGACGGCCAATGAAATCGGAGGCGATTTTTACGATGTGATTCAGGTGAGTAAAGAGAGACTGGATGTGGTTGTCGGGGATGTTTCCGGGAAAGGTCCTTCTGCGGCCTTTTACATGGCTGAATTGAAGGGCGTGATCCAGGCGTTGGCTCCCCATTTTTCTTCACCCAAGAAGATTCTGATAGAAGTCAATAAATTTCTCCGGAACCATTTTGAGAAAGATACGTTCGTCACGATGGTTTACGGGATTTTCCTGCCCGCGAAGAAACAGATTCATCTTGCACGAGCTGGCCATCCACCGGTGGGTCTGGTCAGAAAAGATGGGGTGTCCTGGCTGGAGACCAAGGGGATTGGTTTGGGTTTAGATTCTGATGCTCAGTTTGGTAAAAGACTGGAACAGAAGGTTGTTCCGTTGAACAAAGGAGATGCTCTTTTCTTATACACCGATGGCCTTATTGAAGCGCGGAACCGTAAAGGGGAGGAGTTCGGTGAAGAGATGCTTGGGGAGATGCTTCAAAAATTGCACGATAGGGGGGCAGAAGAGATGGTTACGGAGATTCGGCAGGAGTTGGAAACATTCACCAAAGGGGTGTCGAGGCACGATGATGTGACCCTTGTTGCTCTTCGGATTTCGACATAACATTGCATATCAAATATAGGAGGACCGTTGATGAGTGACTTTGAGGTGAAACGAAAGGATACGGAAGATGTCTCCGTGGTCTACCTGAAGGGGTACTTGGATGCCCACACAGCACATGAGTTTGAGAAAGCGCTTCAGGAGTTGGTCGACGAGAATCGTGTGCGGATCGTCGTCAATCTTGCGGAGTTGAGTTACATCAGCAGTGCTGGCTTGGGTGTTTTCATGGGGTTTATCGAGGATGTTCGGAAGAAGAAAGGAGATATCAAGCTGGCCGAGCCCACGGACAGGGTGTTCCGGGTGCTTGATCTCTTGGGTTTTCCGGCTCTTTATGAAATATTCAAACAGGAGGCAGAGGCCATTGAGAAATACCGGTCTTCTTGAACTTTTATTCTTAGGAGCGTATTCTACGAAGAGGGTGGAGGTATGGTAAAATCAACGAAGAGCTATCGTTTGAAGATACCCAGCCAGAAGGATAACCTGGAGGTTATTCGGAATTTTGTATCCGGAGTTGCTAAGAAGGTGGGGTTCGGGGAGGAAGATGTCAACAAGATTGAACTGGCTGTGGATGAGGCGTGTACCAACGTGATCGAACATGCGTACCAGGAAGATGAGAGTCAGGACATCGACATCGCCATAAAGATCGATTATCAGAAGTTCACGGTTGTGGTAACCGACCGGGGCAAGAGTTTTAAGATGGAGGAAGTAGAACTCCCGGATATGAAAGCCTATTTGGCCGAGCTTCGGGTCGGTGGATTGGGAATCTATCTTATGAAGCAGCTGATGGACGAGGTGGATTATCAATCGAGGCCTGATGGGAAGAATGAGGTGCGCATGGTGAAGTATTTTTTGAAGAAAGAAAAGCGGAGCAAGAAATGATATTTATGGTTTCGCAGCAAGGAGAGATTCACGAACCTTACTTCGCATATTATGTTGAATTGGTAGGATGGGCGTAAGTTTGTTCGTTAGTTCAGTAGTTATCTGCCATTGCCAATAAAGGAGGTTAAATTATGGCTGTAAGGAAAATAAAAATAACAAACTTTAAGAGCTTCGGTGAGTTAGAAGTAGAGCTTGGGAAGTTCAATGTACTGATAGGTGCCAATGCTTCAGGAAAATCCAATTTTGTTCAGATTTTTGAATTTCTGAGGGATATAGCAAATTTTGGGTTAAATAATGCGGTATCCATGCAAGGAGGTGTTGAGTATCTCAGGAACATAAACGTTGGTGCTTCTGAGAATTTTTCCTTAAAAGTTGTTTCTGATCAGGAATTTAGATTACTTGGAAGACGGACGAAGGAAGGTCTAATAGGGATAAAAACATATGGAACGACTTACGAGTTTGCGTTGAAATTTAGAAAAAGAGGATTAGGATTTGAAATTGCCAAAGACAATTTAACTCAAAAATGCAAGTTTGTTAAACTGGAAAGACGAAAGAAAGAAATAAAAGAAGAAGAAGAACTTGGACAAGGAGAAATCATCATTTCTTGTACTAATGGAAAAGTAAAGATTGATTTACATAAGCCAGAACAAGTACCGATAAAGAAAGATGATATATATCCACCCTTTTTGAAAGAAGAAAAATTGTCGCCTAATACTCTTCTTCTTGAAACACCTTTCTTTTTTATACCTCCATTGGGGGGAATTTTCAATAACATTTCAGTATACGATTTTGATCCAAAGTTGCCTAAAAAAGCCACTCCAATCACAGGAAAAGCTGAATTAGAAGAAGATGGAAGTAATTTATCTATTATTCTTAAAAATATCACAGGAAACAAAGAGAAAAGAAGAAAACTTTTTAATTTAGTGAAAGACCTTTTACCATTCATAAGTAATCTTGATGTAGAGAATTTTGCGGACAAGTCTTTGCTTTTTAAATTACAAGAAATATATTTTGAGAACCAGTATCTGCCTGCATCTTTGATCTCTGATGGGACAATAAACATAACCGCCCTAATTGTTGCTTTATATTTTGAGAAAAAGCCATTAACTATAATCGAAGAACCTGAACGGAATATACATCCTTATCTGATCTCTAAGGTAGTTGATATGATGAAGGATGCTTCAAAAAATAAGCAGATTATCGTTACCACCCATAACCCCGAAATAGTGAAACATACGGATTTAGAAAATCTTTTGCTTATATCCCGTGATGAAAAAGGTTTTTCCATGATCTCCAGACCAGCTGATAAAGAGGAAGTGAAGACATTTTTAGAAAATGAGATAGGAATTGAGGAACTCTATATACAGAATTTACTTGGGGTATAATTATGGATTATAAAATACTGTATATATTTGTCGAAGGTAATGATGACGAGAAATTTTTTCAGAGGATATTACTACCGAGATTGCGAGAAAAAAACGATGATATAGATGATATAAAGGTTATAAAATATGCTCAAATATCCAAAAAATTTGAATACATTGAAAAATTTATTAGATCTATCCAGAGTATGGGAGATTATATTTATGTGACAGATATTAACAATTCTCCGTGTGTAAGTGCCAAGAAACAAGAAATTCAGAACAAGTTGAGAAATATCGATAGTAATAAAATAATCGTGGTGATAAAAGAAATAGAAAGTTGGTATCTTGCTGGATTAGGCAATGCAGAGGCTGAGAAATTTAAAATTCGCACTTTTAGTGTTACAGATACCATCACAAAAGAGCAATTTAATAGTTTTATTCCCAAAACGTTCGATTCCAGAATAGATTTCATGTTAGAGATTCTAAAGGTTTTTTCTATTGAAATAGCAAAGCAGAAAAATAGATCATTTAGCTATTGTATTGAGAAGTACAATTGCGAGGCTTCTGGAAATGATGGCAACGGCAGATAACAGGGCGTATCTGGCTTCGGTGTTTCGTACCTCCGCCCAAATCCGCTTTCAGCGGACTTCAGATACGCTCATTCCGTTACATGAAATTTTAGGGCGTTGTTCACTTAAAAAGAAGACAATCCTGATGAAGCACATTTGTCACGTTTTATCGGTATTGATAGATTTATTGAATGCCGGTCGGAGGAAGAAGCTCGTTATCTCAAGGTGTTCTTTGAAGCGGGTATGAGGGAAGTGTGTGTTCCCAAAGATGATGATTATTTGAGGAACATCCTCCCGGAGTTGGAACAGTTGAAGGCGAAAATTGATGAAATCGTTAACGAGTATCTGGAAGGTATTCTGAGGCGGAAGGTGAGAGAGAAAATAAGACATGAGGTTTTTATGGAAATTATAAAGTGAAGAAATACCTTTTGAAGAGAGAAGGATGTTTAGAAAATTACCCAAGTTCAACGACCAAAGTTATGTTCATTTTATTACCACCAAAACGTTCAAGAATCTTCCCTATTTTGAAGATGATAAATGTTGTTTGATATTATTGGAGGAGTTGGATTTTTACAGGAAACATTTGGGTTTTAAAGTACTTGGATATGTCATTCTCCCTGACCATCTGCACTGTTTGATTTTTTGGGATGTAGAAGAAAATCCAAAATTGACGATTTCTAAGGTTATGCAGGGAATAAAAGGGCATTCTGCTGTAAGGATAAGGGACTATGTAAAAACAACGGGTAGGTTGAAGCCTCTGCTTCAACCAGATGAGAGCAGGGGCTCTCATCTACCCCATAAGCGGGGTTTAAAATATCAAATTTGGCAAAAAGGTTTTTATGACTTTAATATCTACACCAAGAAAAAATTTTATGAAAAATTAAACTACATTCATAATAATCCTATTACCGCTGGATTGTGTGAAAGCCCTGAAAATTACCAATGGTCGAGTCATAGCCAAATCGCAGGAACATATAAAAACCCAATTTTTAAGATTGACTTTTTGGAGATTTAAGCCGGGAGGTGTTGTCATGTCTGAGCGTAATGAGGCTTTCATGAGGATTCTTGTGCTGATCGTCACGGGAATTCTTTTAGGATTATGGAAAGCGCTTGTACAGGTCCTCGTCATTGTTCACTGGTTTGTGGTTGTGTTCACGGATAAGCGTATCAAAGAGTTGGCTGAGTTTT
>Ga0114930_10004795_pt1 | contig 11285 bp, 13 predicted proteins | sample AnhtaG_FD_87300 | JGI IMG/M metagenome (GOLD analysis project Ga0114930, IMG submission 87300) | Deep subsurface microbial communities from Anholt, Denmark to uncover new lineages of life (NeLLi) - Anholt_01485 metaG | ecosystem: Environmental > Aquatic > Marine > Oceanic > Sediment | place... | reverse complement strand
TCCTTTCAGTATCTCGGTAACCATGGAACTGGCGGCGATGGCAGCCCCGCAACCAAAGGTTTTGAACTTGGCATCAACGATGGTGCTATCATTTACCTTGATGTAAAGCTCCATTATGTCCCCACAAACAGGATTGCCCACATGTCCGATGCCATCGGGATTTTCGATCTCCCCCACATTTCTCGGATTTCTGAAATGTTCCATCACCTTCTCGCTGTATAATGATTGCATGTCACCCATCTTTTCCTCTACTATTTGTGGCTCTTCAAAAGCGGTGAGATAGCCCTGAGCTTCGCTACAATCCTGGTCAGCACGTCTAAAACCTGCTCTATCATCTCATCAGTGGTCCACTTTCCTAAAGTAAGCCTCAACGAGCCATGCGCATGTTCATGGGAAAGCCCCATTGCCAAAAGAACATGGGATGGTTCGAGGCTTGATGAGCTGCAGGCCGAGCCGGTAGAGGCACAAATGCCCTCCAGATCAAGGTTTAGAAGAATTGATTCCCCTTCCACAAAATCAACACTTACATTTACGTTGTTTGGCAGCCTCCTTGAGGGATGTCCGTTTAAGTGGGTATGGTCAATCCGTTCCAGGATACCTTTAATCAGTTTGTCCCGAAGGTAGGCCAGCCGTTCCGCTTCCTCGCTCATCTCCTGCCGGGCAAGCTCTGCTGCCCGGCCTAATCCTACAATTCCGGGGACATTCTCCGTGCCTGCCCGCCATTTTCTCTCCTGCTCACCGCCATGTATAAATGAGGCTAACTTGGTCCCTTTTCTGATATACAGCGCTCCAGTCCCCTTGGGACCGTAGAGCTTGTGTGCTGACATAGAGAGTAAATCCACCCCAAGCTCATTCACATCTACCGGGATGTGCCCTACCGTCTGCACTGCATCAGTATGAAAATATATACCTGCCTCTTTGGCAATTTTGCCTATCTCGACTATTGGCTCTATGGTGCCCACTTCATTGTTAGCGTGCATCACCGAAATTAGGATGGTTTTATCAGTAATAGCACTTCTGACATCGTCGGGGTCAACCAGGCCATTCTCATCTACCGGCAGATAGGTTACCCTGAAGCCCTTTCTCTCCAAAAACTTGCATGTCTCTATCACCGCGTAGTGCTCAATGGAGCTAGCAATAATGTGGTTTCCCTTGCTCTCGTTGGCGAAAGCCACACCCTTTAGAGCAAAGTTATCCGCCTCAGTCCCTCCACTGGTAAAGACGATTTCCTCGTCCCGGGTGCCAATGAGCTCGGCGAGATGAATCCTCGCCTCATCTATGGCACCCTTTGCTTCCTGGCCATGGGAATAGATGCTCGATGGGTTGCCAAAGACCTCAGTAAAATATGGAAGCATTGCCTTTATCACCTCAGGGTGTGTCGGGGCGGTGGCAGCATAATCAAAGTACATTCTTTTCATCTTTTATCATCCTCTGTAAGAACCTCATTCATACTACCTGTTCTGTATCCTTCCAAATCAACTGCTACATAAGAATAACCCAATTTCTTCAAGCATGATATAACCTGTCTCCTTAATTTCTCTTCTAACAATTTAGGGATATCCTCCTCAACGACCTCTATTCTGGCTATTTTGTCATGGTGCCTTACCCTTACCTGGGTTATGCCAAACCTCTTTAAGAACCTTTCCGCACTATTAACCTTGATGAGATTTCCCCTGGTTATCTTCATCCCGTAAGGAAACCGAGAGGCCAGACAGGCGAAAGAAGGTTTGTCCCAAGTAGGCAAGCCCAAGCGTTTACTCAGAGAGCGAATATCTTCCTTGGTAAGCATAGCTTCTTTAAGAGGCGATCTTATCCCAAATTCTCCAGCTGCCTTCATACCAGGACGAAAGTCATCCAGATCATCAAAATTTGTGCCGTCCAAGACATATTTCAAATTATTCTCTCTGGCAATGTTTAGTAGCTCAGCGAATAGTTCTCTTTTGCACCAATAGCACCTATCTTTTGGATTATTGAAGAACTTGGGGTTAGACAATTCCTGGCTTTCAATGATTTTATGTTTTACCCCCAGATCCTGGGCTAAAGTCTTTGCTTGTTCTATCTCCTCGGAAGGATAGACAGGAGACGTTGCAGTAATAGCTAAGACTTTATCTCCCAGGACATCCTTAGCAACCTTCAGAACAAAAGCGCTATCCACACCACCTGAGAAGGCAACAAGGACGCTTTCCATTTTAGTTAATATTTCTTTTAACTTTTTTAATTTCCTCTTCAATGTAAGTTTAAATACCTCCCCCTTCCTTAAATTCTTCCGAGGCCGGTAAGAATCCTTCTATGATTTCTCTCCTCTTCTTCTCCAAATATTTATCCAATTCAATAGACATGCCCTCTCTTGACTCTAATTTCTTTATCCTTTCATCGAGTTTCTCCTGTTCCTTAATCACAAACCGAATGGCATCAGCTACTGGGTCAGGAAGTTTTCCGTGTTCTAAATCCTTAATCTCTTTTACTGAAAATCCCATGCCGATCCTTCCAGGGACCCCAACTACTGTAGCCCCAGGGGGAACATCATGGACAACCACACTCCCTGCAGAGATTCTTGCCCCATCTCCAATATTAATTGCTCCCAAAACTATCGCCCCTGCTCCCACCACTACATTATTTCCCAGGGTAGGATGACGCTTCTTCTTTTCTAAGGTTGTGCCGCCCAGGACAACGCCCTGATACATCAAAACATCATCCCCGATCTCGGAGGTTTCACCTATTACCACACCCATACCATGGTCAACAAAGGATCTTCTGCCAATCTTTGCCCCCGGGTGAATCTCGATCCCTGTTAACCATCGATTGATATGGGAGATAAATCTTCCGATAAAAAGCCACTTGTGCCTCCAGAAGAAGTGGGCTATTCTGTGTAGCCAAATACCATGTAGCCCTGGATAGCAAAAGATAACCTCTAATACGCTTTTTGCCGCTGGATCCTTTGCAAATACCGTCTGGATATCCTCTCGCATTCTCTTAAACAGGTCGCTTACCCCCTTTATATTTCTTAAAATTTTTCGCGCTATAAGCCATTAAAATTTTATCTCCATTGCCCGGAGTGGACAGGCCTTGATGCAGAGCCCGCATGCAATACATTTGGTGTCATAAAAATTAACCTCTCTGGTTAAAGGTTCAACAACAAAGGCGCCGGCCGGACACAGAGGAACACAAACACTGCAATGACTACATCTTTTGTCATTGCGAATAATATCTTGAGATAAAGGTTGTACCTTTACTCCGACCTCTGTCAAATACTGAATGCCTTGTTCATAATTTTTGTCTTCCCCGCTCAGTTCCAGAACCAAGAGACCCCCTTCTTCCGGGGTAATATATGCCTTTAAGATGTTGAACTCGATGTCATAGTCTTTAACCAACTTATACACTATTGGCTGGTCAGCAAGTTTATCCGGAAAATGGAGTACTATCCTTTTAGAAATCATCTCGATTACCTCCAAAAAGTGAACATGGGGAGGCGTAGAGCGAGGGTTTTTACCCATCTACGCCTCCCATTCTTTCATTTCTTGTTAATTTTCAATCGGCCTTTCCTTCAGGGGTTTAAAGGTATAACCCGTATCCGGACCGGGTAGATAAGCTACAGGCTCGCTTAGAAGAAAATCACCCTTTTTGATCCACTCCTTTAAGACATTGGCTATCTCAACTGCCTTGGGGTAGCTGGAGAGGTTTCCTGTGGGAACCTCCCTGCCTTGAGTAGCAATCTTTCCACTCTTAAGCTGGGCATAGTTTACCTCACCAAGACTACCCTTTTTCCCTTGAGGATAGACCTCACTGTAGTCGACAATCTGGGTCCATAGGTCCTCGTCTTTCACCGCAGCATATCGGCATATCTCTTCATTAAGGATGGGAATGGGAATACCAATACCAACTGTAAGGGTTGTTCCATAGCCCTGCATGGATGTTCCCAATAACCATTCAGGGCTCATTTGTTTTAAGTCTCCCAAAACGGCTAAGGCGCCGGCGGGCGCACAGGGTGTACCGTTTTCCTTGCGTGGTACTGAGGGATTATGCTGTGTCCCCTGCCAGACTATGTAGCCCACTCCACCTCCTAAGAAGATCCTTGTGCCAATTCCAATTGTCTTATAATATGGATCATTTAATAGAGGAGAGAGTTGGCCAGCACTGCAATAGTTGGCATTGCCCAGATTAGGCTTAAGCATCCCCATATAGGTATAGATAACCTTGTCAGACAGGTTTACGGCTACATTGTAGTTCTGGTAGACATTCCTGGGATTAAAGAGCACCGCCTCGTTTAGATCTTTGATGTTGATCCAGGTTTCCAATTTCTTCCTTGGATAACAATCTGTCCCATAGGCAGTGGCTACCAACTTCAAATCCTTACCGGCTGCCAAATCTTCGATCACATGGCCGCCACCATATTTGAACTCACCTGGAAAGATTTTATTCCTTGGGTCATCATCAGATAAGGCAGTTGCCCCAATGTAGACATCTACAGCCGCAAACCCGGTATAAACCGGGACATCGTTCACATAGGCCCTTCCTCCCCCAAGTTTTATCTTTTCTGTGGCGTGCCCAATATTGAAATAGGCGCCAGATGAACACATCGGCCCAAAGGTACCGGTTGTTACCACATCTACCTTTTGAGCCGCTTTCTTTACTCCATTTTTTTCAACAATGTTGATAATCTCCTCTGCAGTCACCACCACCACCTCTCCTTTTTTGATCTTTTCGTTGATCTCTTTAATTGTCTTTGCCATTTTTGAACCTCCGGATTGATAATCATCTTATTAGCTGAATCTGTCACTCAATATCTGCCCCTCAAGGGCCTGGGCATAATCCATAGCATCACCACCACTCGCCTTTCGGGAATTCTAAGTTGTCTCATTTGGTTTGACCCCATAAACTTTTATGCTTGTAATCAAGCTGGTAAACTCTCTTACTTTTTCAAGCGGTATTTTTAGGTTCTCTATGATTGCCTTTGCAGTTGGATCGTTAGCAATACACTCAACATGGAAAAAGGCCTCATCAATTATCCTTACCTCCTGAAATCCTACCGCTTTTATGGTACCTATGTATTCGTCCCTCATTATTGCTCCGGAAATACAACCAATATACGCCTCAATAGAGTTCTTTATTAAATCAGGGAGTTCCTTCAGCAAAACTATATCGGAGATCATCAGCCTACCGCCCGGTTTTAGTACCCTGAATACTTCCATGAAGACCCTTCTTTTGTCAGGCGCGAGATTGATAACACAATTTGAGATGACCACATCAACTGAACTATCACCAACTGGTATATTTTCAATGTCTCCAAGCCTGAACTCTACATTTCTGTAGTTGTTTTTCCTGACGTTTTCTCTTGCCTTTTTAATTATCTCTGGTGTCATATCTACACCGATAACCCTTCCGTTCTTACCAACTTTGTTGGCAGCAAGAAAACAATCGAATCCTGCCCCTGAACCGAGATCAAGAACAATCTCACCTTCTTTTAAAGAGGCAAGAGCAACAGGATTCCCACAGCCAAGGCCCAAATTGGCACCTTCAGGAACTGCTTTAATCTCTGCTTCGGTGTATCCTATCTTCTTACTGATGTCCTGTGCCAAATCAGCGCTTCCACAGCACGGATTGCCAAGGGCGCAACAGGAGCTATCTCCTGTTGCAATTTTGGCATATCCATCCCTTACAGCTTTCTTTATTTTTTCCTTCTTCATCCCAATTTGACCTTTCTAAGGTTTTAGTCTTCTTTAAACAGTTCTGTGGAAAGGTACCTCTCTCCGGTATCCGGGAAAATTGCCACAATGAGTTTGTTCTTATTTTCTTCTCTTTTGCCTACCTCGATTGCTGCCCAGGCGGCCGCCCCAGAGGAAATCCCCACCAATATCCCTTCCTCTTTGGCTAATCTTCTAGCCATTATTCTCGCATCTTCATTGGTGACCTTAACAATTTCATCGACTAAATCCAGCCTCAGAACGTCGGGCACAAAACCAGCCCCAATGCCCTGAATCTTGTGGGGCCCCTGCTTTCCGCCAGAAAGGACCGCAGAATCGGCAGGCTCAACGGCAATAGCTCTAAATTCAGGCCTTCTTTTCTTAATTACCTTAGACACCCCCGTAATTGTTCCTCCTGTGCCCACTCCAGCAACCAGAATATCTACTTTGCCTTCGGTATCTCTCCAGATTTCTTCAGCAGTAGTTTTGCAATGAATCTCCGGATTAGCGGGATTTTTGAATTGCTGAGGAATAAAATATCGGGAATCACTTTCTGCTAATTCTTCTGCCTTCCTCACCGCACCTTTCATCCCCTCGCTTCCTGGGGTCAGGATCAGTTCAGCACCAAGGGCCTTAAGTAAGCCTCTGCGTTCAAGACTCATCGTATCAGGCATGGTAAGGGCAAGCTTATATCCCTTAGCGGCGCAGACAAAGGCTAAGGCGATACCGGTATTGCCGCTGGTAGGCTCAAGAACAATCGTATCTTCCTTAATGAATCCATTTTTCTCAGCGGCCTCAATCATGCTTACACCTATCCTGTCTTTGACACTGGAAAGTGGGTTGAAAGATTCTAACTTAGCTATAACAGTAGCATCCACACCAGAGGTTATTTTATTTAGCCTAACCAAAGGGGTGTTTCCTATAAGCTCAGTAGCATCATTAGCTATTTTTATCACCATTCACCTCCTCTATATTCTAATCTTTTTAATTTCGTCATCCGGCATTGGCATGCAACTGGCTTGGCTATCTGAGATCAAGACTTCATTGAATAAGATTATTTTGATTTACCCCGTCATCAATTAATCATTTGATCTAAATCCTCCTCTCTAAAATTAAGCTCAGAAACTTTGTGCCTTTGTGCACTCTGTTAGAGAAAAATAGCCCTGTTACCATTTTTGGCAACTAAGCAGTTAGAATACAGGCAATTCAAGTGTCCATCGCGTTACCTATCTCTACATATCTCATCTCTTAATAACGCCGGACGTCTATCATTTATGAGGCTATAGCAAAGAAGACAAAACCTCACACGATCGGCAAATCCTCATCTTTTCCTGCCAATTCTTCTGAACCGTGCCTTCACAAATGGTGCCGTTAATAAACCAACAGAGCCTTCCAGCATGGAACTCCCAGGCCGGACATTGTTTCTTTAGCTCAGAAGGACACTTCTTTATAACCCAGCACATCTTTTGTCCTTTATGGCTCCCCCTCATCCTGGAGATTAAGAAAAAAAGCTGTCGCTCCGCATGGGCTGGCACCGATCGCCATCCCTGCTCGTAGCTGTGTACAGCCTTTAGAGAAGTGCCTAAAAGTTCAGCCAGTTGTTTCTGTGTCTTACCCAGCTTTTTGCGGGCCTGTAAAAACTTCTCCCTGTCCATAGGCACCTCCAAGAACGTTTTGTTTGAATACATACTGAAAAAACTTTATGTAAAATACCACATTGTGGTATATTTGTCAATAAAAAAAGAAGCTTTTTGCATGTTTATAGGATGAGTTAGTGTGAAGGGGAACTTTAAATGTTGAAACGCTGGATGAACATAATACTAAATTGATAGACGATATCTTTTAAGCCTATTCTTTCTTTAACATTTCAATCATTTTCCCTAACGGAACTCTGTCCAGCGTACACCATCTGGGTCTATATTATTAATAAGCTCAATTATTTCTGGTCCAGGAACGGGTGTTTCAGCCACATCAGGGGCTACCAGTAGATCGAAACCGGTCTTTTCCTTGATCTCATTAACAGTATGGCCGGGATGATAGGACTGAATCTGCATCACCCGCTCCGGGTTCTTGAAATTCATCACCCCAAGATTGGATATAACAACCAACTCGTTTTTCTTATACTCTTCGGGGCGGTTATTGTAGCCCTGGCCAGTAACAAAATCCACCTTCTCAACAAAGACTCTATTGGAGTGGCGGGAGAGCCAGACAACTACCTTTGGGGTGATGGGCATCAAAAAGGCTGATGCTGCACCACCAGGAAGCTGAACCTTGGGACGATCAATGTCCCCGATGACACTTAGGTTTGTGTTTCCATAACGGTCGATCTGGGCAGCCCCCAGGAACATCACATTCAGCTCTCCCCGTTGGGCCAGATCAAATGCCTCGTGAAGTCCGAAGTAGGCAACCGCATTCCTGTTCAGCCGGGTATCGAAGGATGAGGGGTAAATCCTGTCCACCTCTGGGTCCACCCCCTCTGCTCCTGAAATGTAAGCCATATCTGGTGCATTGGTCTTTCGGGCTACACTCATGGCCAGTACAGGCAAAGGGGAAGAGACACCATGCAGGACGGTGTCAAAATTCTTGATCTCTAAGGCCATAGCATATATCATCAGGTCTGGTATTTCGATCTTGTTATTCATTAGTTTTCCCTCCTGTAGACATATTTATCCAGGTATTCCTTGAATTGATCCTTGGCTGAAGCCTTGAGGTACCCCTTGATGTGATCATAGTCAGCATTATAATAGTTGAAGCATGAGCATGGGTACGCCCCTTTCTGTGCCTCCACCACCGCATCCACAATAAAATGCGGCAAGGTTGTGGCCTCAGGCATCTTCCGAAACTCACTGTTGGGGATCAGCTCTTCCGCCGTCACCACCACCGTCTTAGCCGCCTTAGCCTTGATCACATCCTCGTAAACCGGACCCTCGATCCTGACATTCCCGTATTCATCTGCTTTCTGTACATGGATCACTGTCACGTCCGGCTCAATGGCCCTGACCGCTATCATCTTCTCACCGGTAAAAGGGTCCTCTACTTGCTTGTAGCCACCGATCTCTTCGCTGATATCCAGGAGATCAGATCCCAGCATCCCCTTCACAGGCAGGGAGGGTAAGCCCATGGCTGCTGCACGGAACCCAGCAATGATCGGCTGACAGGCTCCTTCTTTAGTGATGATTTCACGCGCTTCGGATTTCTTTCGAAAATTGGGGGCAAGGCCAAGTACCTCAAAGGCCAGCATCCCGGCCCGTATCTTAGCCACGCAACCAGCACCGATCAGGAGATCAAAGTCCATGGCTGGTTCTCGGTCTACCAGGTTCAGGTTCTTCTTCCCCTGGCGCACCAACTCCCGCACGAACTCCATTGGGACCCGATGGAAAGTGGCCCCACCTGTAGTCACCAGGTTTCCATCTTTAACGAGCTTGGCCGCTTCCTCAAGACTGGTTAATGCCTTTTTCATCCCTTTATCCCTCTTAAGATGTTAATGTTGCGTATAATCATGGCAGTAGTCTGTTGTCAGTAGTCAATTTTACCACTTAACTGTTTTTATCATCGCTTGCGTTTTCTGCTATCTTTTCTTGGCCTTTTACTGCCTCTTCCTGTTGAGCTAACTCATTTCATTTTCCTTATGTAAAAGGTCAGTATTGTCCCTTCTTTTTCAAATTTTAGAATCTCATGCCCAACTCTTTTAGCCCATCGCTTGATATCCTCCTCTGCCGCCGGGTCATCGGCTTCCACTTTAAGCACCTGCTCTACTTCGAGCTTATCTATCTCCTCCTTTGTCTGGGCGATTGGCATCGGGCAATAAAGACCAACATAGTCTAATTCTGCATCTGGGATAATATCTGAAGTCATGGTCATTATCTCCCTGCTGTTTTTCTTGACTATATGCTCGTTTATACCCCAATAACCTCTTTTACCTCTGGTACTTCCTGTTTTAGCATCCTCTCTATACCCATCTTTAGGGTCATCTGACTCATGGGACATCCTCCACAGGCGCCAGTCAATTTTACCTTAACCACCCCATCAGGAGTGACCTCTATCAGCTCTACATCTCCTCCATCTGCATTGAGCGACGGCCTTAGTTTGCCTAAGGTAGCTTCTAATCAACAATTCTAAGTCTGTAATATGCCTCGGCCTCACCCTCCGCCAATTATAAGTGTTATGGAAAGCTCATCCCCGTCCTTAACCGGCTTGGATAGTTCCTCCGGGTAAGAGCTTTCTGCATTAACATAGATATCAATATAGTTGAGTAATTTACGCTTCTTATCAAATATCTTCATCTCAATGCCAGGAAATTTTTTAACTAATCCATAAAGGCACTGACCAACCGTATCACCATTAACCTCAGCTTCGGCCTGGCCATTAGTAAGGTGACGTAAAGATCGGTGGATGTTTACCCCTATACTCATTTCTTATCTTACCTCTTAATGGCTTTGGCGCAATGCTCGCAATGAGGGTCTCTCTTGGCTTTAAACTCAGTGAATTTCATATTCAGCCCGTCATAGATTAAAAGTCTATTGGTTAACAGCTCACCAATTCCCACGATGTACTTTATTACCTCTGTTGCCTGTATACAGCCTATGACTGCTGGTGTAACCCCAATCACCGGGAATTTTTCCCCAGGGATAACACCACGATATACGCATCTCAGGCAGGCTGTTTTGCCCGGGATTATGGTCATAGCCCTTCCCTCAAATCCATAAACTGCCCCGTGAAAAAAGGGGATATTTTTCTCCAATGCAGCCTTATTCAACAGGTATCTCGTTGGTAAGTTATCCATGGCATCAACTATTAAATCAAAGCCGGACACGAGCTGAAAGACATTGGCTTCGGTTATTATTTCCTCTATGGCATCTATTTCAACCTCTCGGTTCAACCTCTTGAGCTTCTCTGTGGCTGAAACAGTCTTTTTCTTGCCTATATCCTCATCCCAGTGCAAGACCTGCCTATTTAGATTACTAAGCTCTACACTATCGTTATCAACTACCCGTATCATTCCAACACCAGCCGCTGTCAAATACGTGGCTGCTGGGGAGCCAAGTCCTCCGGCACCGGCAATAAACACCCTGGCCCTTTTAAGCCTTTCCTGCCCATACTCTCCAATCTCAGCAATCATTATTTGCCTATCATACCTCTCCCGCTCATAAACAGTAAGCATATGCTGGTCACTCCTCTATTTTACTTCTTTACGAGACCTTTGAATTTTTCATAAGATGGTTAAATATCTCCTCTTTGAACAACTTCTACCAAGAATTGTCACATACTTAGCAATCTTATTTAGAATTTCTCTTTTTTATCCAGCAAACCTCTATGTTTAACTCATGCCTTTATTAACTATTGTGCCCTTTTTCTCTATTTAAGCAGGTCTCTTACTTGGATTGGGTTGATAAAATCAGTTTTGATCCTCTGAACAGGTTAAAGGCAATCTGTCTGCACATCGTATCCCAAATGTTCTTTAGAATCGTGGTGAACCTCGCACTATATGCCCTATCATAAAGATGGCTTAGTCCAAAGTATTGTTCAACTATATAGCGCTTTTTGGCTAACTTTTTGTTTCTTTCTCTCTCATAGTCAGTTAATTTGGCAGTGGTGGTATCTTTC
>Ga0114930_10004793_pt1 | contig 11286 bp, 8 predicted proteins | sample AnhtaG_FD_87300 | JGI IMG/M metagenome (GOLD analysis project Ga0114930, IMG submission 87300) | Deep subsurface microbial communities from Anholt, Denmark to uncover new lineages of life (NeLLi) - Anholt_01485 metaG | ecosystem: Environmental > Aquatic > Marine > Oceanic > Sediment | place... | reverse complement strand
TAGTCACGAGGACCCTCCCGTCCCCGGTACGGAATTGGCCGACCATCGCAGCCGGACGGTGGAGCCACCCGACGAAAATCCCGCTGAAGACGTCATCTGCGTCCTCCCCCAGGTCGAATCCGGCAATCACCGACTTCGGAATCATCCGGTGGAACTCGAAATCGAGATTCTGCCCGAGCGGAAGGCTGGTCATCGGACCGGCTTTCCGGAACCAAATGAAGCTTGAGCACCAATCCCCCCACCAGCCGCTCTCATCTCTGGATTTGACGGCGAGCGGACTGGTTGCGAGTCGCGGGATGCTCTGCCTATCGCGCGCCAGGAGGATCACCCGGCCGCCGTCCTGCGCGAATCCCCTAACCCGATCATCGAGCGCGCTCGTGATAAGGATAGTCTCTTGCTCCAGATCGTCGGCAACTTCGTAGCCCATGCTCTCCATCCGCGCGCGCAAGTCGGTCAAGCCTCCAGTTGGATCCCAGATGGACACCCGGCGGCCGCGTTCCGGCTTCTTGTCTTCGAGCGGGAACAGGTTTACCTCCTGGTAGTTCTCGGCGATGAGTTCTCCCTCGGCCGACTCCAGTATCAGCCGCACGCGGGCCTTTTGTGCCTTCTCGACCAGGGGCACGGCGAATCTCACGGTGCCAGCCTTCGCTGTAGTGTGCTCGCGGATGTCAAGCCCGCCAATCTCACCTTCCAGGTCTGAGCCCTTCAGATCCCACTTCAACGTACAGTTGCGGAGTCTTCTGGTCGAGAAATGCGAAACCAGGACGTCCATCGAGAATCGGGAGCCGCCCCAGAAATTCACCGCACGCCAGTCGGGAATTATGACGTCCTGTGCCTGGACGAACGGAAGCTCGTCGTAGAAGGCTTTGTAGTTGCGGCACATGTCAAGAAGACCGTTCGACTCCCAGTTAAGGTCGGTGAACTCGGTGATCACGTACCCCACGATCTGTGGGTGCTTGCGCATCTCCTCGATCTCGTATTTCAGGCTGATCCACTCCTGCCATTGGGAGGCTTGGGCCAGGGCGTCATAGTCAGCAAACACGCGGTCGAGGCGCTGTTCCCTGAATCGCTCCTCGGCTCCGGCGGGATGAGTCGCCCCCCTGCCGGTTGCGAACCACCACGGATCGCCTTTGTAACCCTCCCTCAAACGGCTGATTCTGGGAAGTCCCCAGTTCCCGAACTCCGAGAGCATCAACGGCTCCCACCCACGGCGCTCGGCGTCTCCATGCGGCGAGAAGGTAAAGTCGGGGTGCTTCGCCAGGCCAGCAACCCACGAGGCATACTCCCGGTAGTGGTCGGGGACAGAGTAATACGCATGATAGTCCTCGATGTCGGTCTTCAGGTGGAAGTTGCCCCCGCACGCCGAATTGTCCACGATCAGCCGGGTGGGATCCAGGCTCTTCGCGTAATCGTACATTTCCTTCTGCCAAGCGCGATGCTCGGGTTTACCCGAATCAATCCCCCACCCCTCGTTGATGATGCTGATTATACACAGTGACGGGTGGTTGTAGTCGCGCTCGACGGCCTGCGTGAGCAGGTCCCGCGCCCTGGCCTTCGATTTATCGGTGAGCATATCGAAGTTAGGAATCTCGTACCAGACGATGATGCCGACCCTATCGGCCCACTCGAGGTATCTCGGGTCGGGGATCTTGATGTGGCACCGAAGCATGTTCAGTCCCATCCGCTTTGCCCGGATGAACTGCGTCTTGAGGAACTGATCCGACGGCGGGGTGTATTCGGTGCCGGGGTAGAAATCCTGGTCGAGCGCCCCGATGAGAAAGATCGGATGGTTGTTCAGGAAGATCAGGTTGTCCCGCGCCTCGATCTTTCGCATGCCGAACTCGACGCAGCTCGAGTCCGCAATCTTCCCGTCGAGCTTTAGAGTGACGCAAGCCGTGTAGAGGTAGGGGCTGTCCGGCTCCCAAAGCGTCGGATCATCAAGCTCGATCTCAGCGGTGTACTTGCTCTTCCCCGCCGCCAGTGGGACGACGGCAGACGCACCGGGAGCGTCCGGGCTGGTCACGGCCACCTTTAGTTCCCCACGCCCGCTGGGTTCGTTGAGCGCGACCTCGATCATCGCCGTCGCCCTATCAATGTCCGGAGTCACCCGGACGCGAGCGATGTGGACGGGACTGAGCGCCTCCACGAACACGCTCTGCCAGATGCCGCTCTGGGTCCCGTACCAGCTCTGCTTCCCATGAGGAATTTCGCTGAAGTCAAGGTCGCCGGCCGGACGACCGGGTCCCGCATCGGTCACCGTCACCTGCAGGTCATTCGCCCGGCCGAACCTAACGTATCGCGTGACGTCGAATCGGAAAGATGTGTATCCGCCTTCGTGCAAGCCTGCATGCTTGCCGTTGACAGTCACTTCCGCTCGCCAATCCACAGCCCCGAAGTTAAGCGTGACCGCCTTGCCCTGCCAGTCCTGAGGGACGTGGAATTGGGTCCGGTAGACCGCCTGCCCGGAGTACTCACGAAGGTCGGCGAATTGCGATTCCCACGAGCCGGGAACGTTGATCGCCCGCCAACTCTTCGCCGTCGCGGGCCGGAACTGCCACTCCCCGTCGAGGCTGATGCTGTCAGCGGCGCAAGTACCTTCCGTCGGACAGAGCATGGCGCCCAGCGCCACTAGAAGTACGACAGCAGCCAAGTTCTCTGCAAACATCAGGTGAATCCTCCTAACCGCAGTTCCTGCCCACATCGGGTCTGCGCTCGATCCACGTGCGCCAGTCCGGTCCGATATCCCCACGGATCCTGTAGCGCGCCATTAACTTCTCGCATACACAATTTCGCTCGCGGTGCCTGAGCGAGTTCACCAATATACCAATGATCTCCGGAAATCGGCCTACCGCTGCATCCACGACACGCTTCTCTTCATCGCTCAGCAGGCCCTCGAACAGCACGCCGGGTTCGAAATCGCTGGCCCGAACTCCCTCCGCATAGTTTGTCACGCAGCAGATCGGCACGTAGCACATTTCGAGCTCCTTAGCCAGGAATACCTCTGGAACCAGCGTCATTCCCACCAGATCGCCGCCGAGAATCTTGAATTTCCGGATTTCGGCCGGTGTCTCGAGGCGCGGCCCTTCCGTGCACACGTAGGTTCCCCCATCCCGACATTCTATGCCGAGGCCCGCCATGCTTTCCGCGGCCCTGCGACGCAGGTCCGGGCAGAACACCGGGCTTTGCCTGACAAAGCCGATGCCCAACCCCTCGAAGAACGTGTAATCGCGTTTCTTCGTCTCGTCAATGAGATCGTCCGGCAGTACGAATTGGCCGATGTGCAGGTTGGGATCGATCGCCCCGGGTCCCGACCAGGCGATGATACGGCTGGTACCCAGGCTCTTGAGCGCCCAGATGTTCGCACGGTAGTTGACGAACGGCGCGCTGATCGAGTAACCCTTCTCCCCGTGTCGGGACAGGAACAGGAACTGCGTACCCTCGGCCGACGCTCTGTAGACGGCCTGGGATTCGCCGAACGGGGTCTCGACCGGCCCGATCCGCTCCCCGGCGAAGCAGCCCTCGTTGAGGAGCTCGTAAGCCCCACTTCCACCAATGACGGCAATCTGTTCAGACATAGGATTGGTGTGCTTGGTCTTAACCGCCCCTACCCCGATGGTACGGGTTCGAGCAGGCGGTAGTACGTATCTCGGCGACAAGGGACGTATCCGGCCTCCCGGATCGCCTGACGAAGCTCCTCTTCGTTCATGCGAAAGCGCACTCCCGCCGCCGCTACCACATTCTCCTCGATCATAGTGCTCCCCAGGTCGTTCGCGCCGAACCTCAGGGCCACCTGACCGATCTTCGCTCCCTGAGTAACCCACGACGCCTGCAAGTTCGGAAAATTGTCCAGGTAGATCCGGGAAATCGCCACCGTGTGGAGGTAATGGTAGCCGCCGACTTCCTGGCCCCCCAGCGCGGTGTTCGCCGGCTGGAACGTCCATGGGATGAACGCGGTGAAGCCGCCCATCCGGTCCTGGAGGTCGCGGATTCTGCTCAGGTGTGCGACGCGGTCTGCGTAGGTCTCGGTGTGTCCGAACATCATCGTCGCCGTCGTCCGCATTCCAAGGCGGTGAGCGGTCTCCATCACTTCGAGCCACTCGCTTGCGGTGCATTTGCGTGGGCTGAGGGACTTCCGACTCGCGTCTGTAAGTATCTCCGCACCCCCGCCCGGGATGGAGTCGAGACCCGCGTCCCTCAGGCGCACAATGACATCCTCCACACTCAGGTGGGAGACCCCAGCCATGTGCACGACCTCAGGCGGGGAAAACGAATGTAGGTGCACGCTGAATTTCTCTTTGATCCTGCGGACCAGACGCTCGTACCACTCAATACCGAAGTCTGGATGGAGACCTCCCTGCATCAGAATCTGGGTCGCGCCCAGGTTCACGGCCTCGGCTACCTTATGGTGAATCTCCTCATCGGCGAGGACATATGCCTCCGCCGCGCCGGCATCGCGCCAGAAGGCGCAGAACTTGCATTTCGAGATGCAGATGTTCGTGTAGTTGATGTTCCGGTCAATAACGTAGGTGCGGAACGGCTCCGGGTGCAGTCGCCGGGAGACAGCGTCGGCCGCGGAGCCGACTTCGAGGAGTCCGGCCTCCTCGAAGAGTGCCAGGGCTTCCTCGTCTGTGATGCGCCCGCCGGTAACAGCCTTGTCCAGGATGCGCGTACAGTTCGTCATATGCGGCGGACCCCGCTCCCAGCGATTTCGAGAAGCCGGATGCAGCCCTCGCCTGCGGCCAGCCCGGATAGGCGGACCTTTTCCCCGAATAGTTTCAGTGCGCGGAGGTGGCGCTCCGTGAGATCGTAGTTCATTATCTCGCTCAGGTATCTATGGCAGACGTGGACGGGCAGGCCCAGTCTTTGCGCTTCGAGTTCGCTGATTTCCTTCAGTGAATCCAGGCCGAGCTGTTTTGACCTGACAAGCGCGTCAACGAGCTCGGGGGTGGCAAGGTTCGGATTCACGGCCCACACCGCGAACACAAACGGCAGTCCCGTCAGCAGGCTCCACTCCTCGCCCAGGTCGAGAGACGCCCAGCGGTCCCGGGCGGCCGTCATTGTCGTGTCCCCGATAACCACTGCTGCGTCGCAGGCCTCCAGCATCGAGTCCAGGTTGGGGCCCATGCGCACGAACTCCGGCAGGAGTTCATGCCGCTCTTTGAGGACGATTCGCGCTAGTATGGTTGATGTCAGGGAGCTCGTATCCAAGGCGACCGTGCGCACGCTTTCCAGCGGGGTACGGTAGAAGATCTTGACGCTCTCCGCCGGGCCGTCGCTCGAGATACTGACTCCCGGAACGATGCGTAATCCGGCGTTCTCAAAGCAGGCGATAGTAGATACAAGTCCCGCCGCCATTTCGCCTGTCTCGAGCATGACCGCAAGCCTCGATGGGACGTCGGTGACTAACTCGATGCCCGGCTCGCGCTCGAGGCCCCAGACGAGCGGCTTGCCGTTGAGATACGGAACCACACCTATCTTCATGCTTATCGCTTGACCTCGTTGTACAGCGTATCCCGTTCCGTGGGGATAGTGCCGGTTTCGGCGATCAGGCGGACGATTTCGGAAACCGAGAGCCCCTCGGGAGTCTGTGCGCCCGCCGAGTGAGTAATCTTTTCCTCGACGACTGTGCCGTCGAAGTCATCCGCGCCAAAGTGCAATGCGACTTGGGCGAGCTTAAGTCCCACCATGATCCAGAAAACCTTTATGTGCGGGAAGTTATCCAGCATCAGACGCGAGATGGCAATGGTCTTCAGGTTCTCGACCCCCGATGCCTTCCGCTGCCCGTTCGAGGAGCCGAGCGCCGTACCCTCAGGATGAAATACGAGAGGGATGAAAGCTAAGAAGCCGCCGGTCTCATCCTGCAATGCACGCAGCCTGATGAGGTGATCTACCTTCTCCTCCGCGGTTTCGATGTGCCCGTAGAGCATGGTGGCGTTGCTTCTCATCCCAAGTTGGTGCGCCGCCCGCATCACATCAAGCCACCCCTCGGCGGAAAGCTTCTCCGCGCAGAGCTCCCGCCGGACCCTCGGCGCAAACACTTCCGCCCCGCCGCCGGGAAGCGACCCCAGCCCGGAATCCCGCAGTTTTGCCAACGTCTCGCGGATGCTCAGACCCGATATTGCGGCTAAGTGGTCTATCTCAACGGCGGTGAACGCCTGGAGGTGGACGTTCGGCATGCTGCGCTTCAGCTCCGAAAGCATATCGGCGTAGTAATCAAGCGGGAGAGTCGGGTGCAGACCCCCGACGATGTGGAGCTCGGTTAACTCGATCTCACGCTGCGCCTCTTCAGCCTTCCTCACGATCTCGTCAATGCTCAACGTGTACGCTCCGGGGTCACCTTCGCTCCGCGAGAACGCGCAGAACCGGCAGCGGTTCTTGCATACGTTCGTGTAGTTGATATGCCGGTTAACCACGTAACGTGTCCGGTCGCCGTTCAGCCGCCTGCGGACGAGGTCCGCCGCCCAACCCATGGCAAGGAGATCGTTCGACCTGAACAGTCTAACCCCGTCGTCGAACTCCAGACGATGCCCGCGCTCGATCCTCTCGACGATATCTCCTATGCCCGATGCGACAGCCAGTTCCCTCACGACAAACCTCTTCTCACAATCAGATCCACCAGCGTAAAGACGAAGAACCCGATGCTCACAAGGCCGTTCGTGTTGAAGAAAGCAACGTCCACTTTGCTGAAGTCGTCAGGTTTCACAAGGCTCTGCTCGTACGCGAGGAGCATCGCGACGACGAGCATGCCGAGCCAGTAGATGTAACCCAAACCCAGCATCGCGCCGAAGATCGCCAGCAATCCTATGGCCCCGCCGTGGAAGATCCTGGAGATCAGAAGGCCATTCGCAGGGCCGAGCGCCTTCGGAATCGAGAAGAGCCCGTGCTGCGCGTCGAATTCAATGTCATGCAGCGAATAAATGATATCAAAGCCGGCGGTCCACAACATCACCGCGCCCGAGAGCACGATCGGAGCGAGGTCAAACCGGCCTGTAACCGCAATCCATGCTCCGACCGGCGCGATCCCCAGCGAAAGGCCGAGCACCAGGTGGGACAGCGACGTGAACCGCTTGGTGTAGGAGTAACCCAGGATTACGAAAAGCGCAACCGGCGAGAGTGCGAAGGCGAGCGGATTGAGCATCCGCGCGGCAAACATGAAGACCGCCGCCGAAACCAGCGTGAACGCCCAGACTTCCCCGACCCGCAGGATTCCCGCTGGAAGAGCGCGGTCCGCCGTCCTGGGATTCAGTCGATCGTAGTGTAGGTCGGCGATCCTGTTGAACGCCATCGCCGAGCTTCGGGCACCAACCATCGCCACGAGAATCCACATGATTATCCGCGCGGGAGGTATCCCATCGGCGGCCAGAATCGCGCTCGTGAGGGCGAAAGGCAGTGCGAACAGCGTGTGCTCGAACTTGATCATCTCCAGAATGGTTGCGACTTTGGAGAGCGCCTTCGATGCCACCGCCGTCATTTGACGATTCCCCCCCATTCCGGCACCAATTCCTGAGTAATGCCAAGCTGCTGCATCGTCCGGGCCACTACAAATGCCACCATATCCTCGACCGTCTTCGGGTGGTTGTAGAAGGCCGGGGCCGCCGGAAGAATCACCGCACCCGCCTCTGCAAGCGAGGCCAGATTCCGGAGGTGGATCAGATTGAGCGGCGTTTCCCTCACCACGAGGATAAGTCGCCGACGCTCCTTGAGGCACACGTCAGCGGCACGTGTCACCAGGTCGTTCGAGACTCCGGACGCAATCCGACCGGCCGTTCCCATCGAGCAGGGGATGATTACCATGCCGTCGTACCGGACAGATCCGCTCGCCGGCGGGGCAGTCAGATCCTGAGGGCTAAGGATTTCCACTTTCCTGCAGGATTCTCCCAGGAGCGCGTGCCTGCCCGTCTCGTCGGTCGCGAAATCAATGCCGAGTTCGCTCCGAATAACCGTGACTGCATTCTCCGAGACCGTCAGGTATACCCGATCGTAGTGCTCCAGAATGGCTTGCAGGAAGCGGACGCCGTATATACTTCCGCTTGCGCCGGTCATCGCCACCAGCAGACTACGCTTTTCGCCCGTTTCCATAGGAGTCTATAACCCCAGTTCGTCCCACAACGAGTCAATCTTCGCGACCACGTCGGCGCTCATGCGAATGTCCTCCGGCCACTCCCGGGTATGCCCCTCGTCGGCAAGCTTCCTCGTCGCATCTATGCCCATCTTGCTTCCGTAACCCGGTCGTCTTGATGCGTGGTCGAGTATATCCACTGGGCCGTAAACGAACTCCACGTCCCTCTCCGGATCTATGTTGTTCCCTGTCCGCCACAGCACCTCGCGCATATCCTGAACATCCACATGGTCGTCAACGACTATGATGATCTTCGTAAACATCATCTGTCCCATACCCCACAGCGCATGCATGACCTTCCGTGCGTGCCCCGGGTAGCGTTTCCGGATGGATACGACCGCCAGGTTGTGGAAAACACCCTCGACCGGCAGGTTGATATCCACTATTTCCGGAAGCTGCAGCTTGATAAACGGGAGGAAGATTCGCTCCGTGGCCTTGGCCATGAAGCAGTCTTCCTTAGGCGGCCTCCCCACGATGGTCGCCGGGTAAATCGCCGACACCTTGCGCGTTATGCACGTGACGTGAAACACTGGGAACTCGCCGGCCAGCGAGTAGTAACCCGTGTGGTCGCCAAACGGGCCTTCGGTGCGCCGCTCATGCGGCTCGACATAGCCTTCGATGACTATCTCAGCGTCGGCGGGGACCGCCATATCTACGGTTTTGCACTTCACCATCTCGACCGGTGCTTTACGTAGGAATCCGGCGAAGAGCATCTCGTCGAAATCGTCAGGGAGCGGAGCCGATGCTGCATATGTCAGAGCAGGATCGCCGCCAAGAGCCACCGCCACGTCCATGCGCCGACCCAACCGTTCGAACTCGGCGTAGTGCTTCGCGCCACCCTTGTGGGGGTGCCAGTGCATGCCGGTAGTCCTATCATCGTAGACGTGCATACGGTAGACGCCCACGTTGCGGACACCGGTATGCGGATCCTTCGAGAAAACCATCGGAAGAGTGATGAACCGCCCCCCGTCGCCGGGCCAGCAGTGGAGGATCGGCAGCTCATCCAGCGACGCATGGTCCGTGCGAACGACGTCCTGGCATGTACCCGACCTGACAATCTTAGGCGCGTAGGTCGCAAGCCTGCCGTACTTCGGGAGCATCGCCAGCTTGCCCACGAAGCTGTCGGGAACCTCGACCCGCAGCAAGTCCTCTATCTCGTGTGAGATCTCTTCCACATGCGCGACGCCCAGTGCAGCGGCCATGCGCTCCTGGGATCCCATTGCGTTGATGAGAACCGGCATGTCGTATCCGGCGGGCTTTTCAAAGAGGAGAGCCGGCCCCTCCTGCCTCATGACACGATCGGCAACCTCAGTGATCTCGAGAACCGGGCTGAGCTCTGTCTGAATCCGCTTCAACTGTCCAGTATTGTCGAGGAATTGGACGAATTCTTGTAAATCCTTATACGCCATGGGAGATTCAGGTTCCTCTGTTGGATGTTCCCCGCCAGTCTAGCACTGCCGCGGAATCTGTGTCAACGGACGGCGGAGGACCTACACCGAGCGATAAGCTGCGCCGGGTCCTTCCGGCCTCCCGAATGACAAGCACTCGAATGACCTACGTCGGTCCTACTTCGCCCGAGCCAGGACGGTCTTCACCTGCCGTTCAAAGGCCTCGATCTCCGCGGCTGACGTGAGGACCCCAATCTCCAGGTGGTACTCCCTGGTCTCCTCCGGCTTGAGCAACTGGAGAGTGCCTCTCTCGCGCTCCTTAGCCCGGCCCTCGACCCAGCAGTTGGCCGGCTCCATGCCGACGACATATGTCCCGGGCGCGTTCATCTTCCACTCGGAGAATTTAGGGAGCTCGCGCTTGGAGTAGCGCACGTAGAAGCCAAAACCCCGACCGTCGCCGAATCGGGGATTCACGATGGCGGCGCCTACACTGCCGTCCGCCCCCTCCGCCATGTCAAGGTAGTATACACGCTCGCGGAAGCCGTCGGTCGGCGCGCGGAAACTTGCGTACTTCTCCTTTTCGACCTCCGCATCGGCGTCTCTCGGCTTGCAATTCAACACGGGAGCGAGCAATCTGCTGCCCTCGTCTATCACCGGAAAGCCGGCATTGATATGGTAAAGGATCATGTGCTCGGTTTCCTGATACCCGAGATTGGTGACCTTATCGTGGATCCATAGCTTCGGTTCGCCGAGCTTTGCAGTGATGCGCCGGGCAAGCTCCACGTTCTCTCCGAAGACGGCGGTCTCTCGAACCTTGCCCTCGACCCACATGAGGTATTCGTCGCCTTGCCAGGCGCCGCCGGCGTAAACGTTGGAGCCGGGCAGATTTGAGGCTCTCCCATGGAAGCCGAGGGCTTTCCCCTGGTCTACATTCGGGGGTCCGGCGTAGGTCAACCCACAAGTGACCACCAGACCGCCGTAGAAACTCCGAAGCCAACCCAAGCCGGGTTCCTCATAGTAGGCGGGAGACACATCGCCTGTTGGGGAGCGCCATACGAGGGATTGACCGCAGTATTCAGCAGTCGAAATATCCAACCCTCGGTCTATCAGGACAGTGAAGTTCAACCCGCTCCCCGTTCTGAAATCGGCAGCGCGTACTCCCCTCTCCACTCCGTCGGAGAGCGTGTGCAGACGGACACCACCGATCTGAGATATGTCCCCCACCCTTCTCAGCAGTTCATCCTTAGTGTACTCAGAGCCGTAGAGTTTCGGCACAGCGCCCGCCCCCAAATGCCCATATGTTCCAGACGGCCGGATGCCGTCTGCGCGATCAATTTAGATATTCGACTGCTGGGGTGCCAAATCCTGCGGCAAGAGAAGTTCCAACACTGGACGGCGGAGCGGATAGTTCACACTGTGCAAGAGGTGAGGGCACGGCGATCCTCTGACACGCTTGTTCGGGACACGTCTCGCGTCGCAAATGCTTTGTTTTTCGGGGCTGATGCTTGATTTCCGAACCACAAACGCAAAAGGCCACCTCGGCATCAACCGAAGTGGCCCATGAGTACGATCCGCTATTCGGCGAAGAGAACCGTGCTCAGGTATCGTTCGCCTGTGTCGGGAAGCACCACTACGATCAGCTTTCCCTTGTTCTCGGGGCGACGAGCAACCTGGACGGCCGCCCAGGCCGCCGCGCCCGACGAGATTCCGGCTAGGATTCCTTCCTCCTGCGCCAGGCGTCGCGCTGTGACAAGCGCATCCTCATTTGTGACCTGAATG
>Ga0114930_10004792_pt1 | contig 11288 bp, 10 predicted proteins | sample AnhtaG_FD_87300 | JGI IMG/M metagenome (GOLD analysis project Ga0114930, IMG submission 87300) | Deep subsurface microbial communities from Anholt, Denmark to uncover new lineages of life (NeLLi) - Anholt_01485 metaG | ecosystem: Environmental > Aquatic > Marine > Oceanic > Sediment | place... | reverse complement strand
ATTCTTGATCTAAATCCATATTTGGTTTTGATTTTAACTCTTTAATAATTTGGTATTGCTGTTTAAGATTAGTATTTAAAAAACGAATAACTTTATTATTTAAAATAATTCTTTGTCTTCTAATTAACGCATCTCCAATACAAATATTATTTTTAGTTAATTGTAGATATTTAAATATTAAATAAGCTTTATTACTACCTAAAATATAATAATAAAAATTACATTTAGTTAAATCATTTAAGATTTCCATTTTTTAAAAAATATTTAAAAATGTAAATATTTAAAATTTACTATTTTTTAAAAACTTAAATTAATTTATATTAAATTGTACTTTTTGTGCAAAAGTTAATATATTAGGATTAGCTCCAATACTAACTAAATATTGTACTATTGCTAAATGACCATTTCCGGCCGCCCAACGTAAAGCCAAATCATCAAGAGCATGAATATTAGCTCCTTTAGAAACTAAGTATTGTACAATATTTAAACGACCATTATTTGCAGCATAACGTAAAGCCCAATCATTATTAAAATGAATATTGGCTCCAACAGATACTAAGTATTGTACTATTTCTAAATGACCATTATTTGCCGCCCAACCTAAAGCCTGTTCATCTTTAGCATGAATATTAGCCCCGTTACTAACTAGATATTGTGCTATTAATAAATAATCTAATTTACTATATACAATTAATTCTTTATCTAAATTAATATTTGGATTCGATTTTAATTTTCTTAATTTATTTATAATAATATATTGTTGTTTAAGATCTGTATTTAAAAATCGAATTATTTTATTTTCTACTCTAATTTTTTGTCTTCTAACTAACGCATCTCCAATAAAATTAAAATCGTTAGTTAAGGCAACCTGGACAGGTTGCCCAGCTGGGCTTTGACCAGCGAATTGCAGATATTTAAATATTAAATAGGCTTTATTACTACTTAAAATATAATAATAAAAATTACACTTAGTTAAATCATTAAGAATTTCCATTTTATTAATAAAATCTTTATTTATAAGTAAATTTTAAATATTTACTATTTTTTAAAAACTTAAAAAGTTTTAAAAAATGAGTTCAGAAGATTATTTTAGTGAGGGCGACTTCGAATTTGACGATTTTGGTTTTGATGATAACAATGTTAAATACGATAAAAATATCGCTATCGTAGATAAGCTCAACGCCGAATATCGTAATAATAGTATCCCAATCAACATCAATTATTCTAATGAAATTGCCAATATTACCTTTAATTTAAATAATTTAAACCCCGAATATATTCAATCCTTAGATATGGATATAAATAAGCCCTTAAAGATTAAAGTCATAATAACTGGTCCAAACTATGAAATACGCGATATTGAAAATGCCGGAATATTAGAATACCCAATTAAGCGTAGTAAAAATGATAATTTAGAAACAATTATTAATTCAATACTTGAATGGTTAAATAACCCTGGTAAATGGTGTCCAATTTGTGGCCAAGAAAATATTACCGCGGGTAGTCGACCAGTAACTTGCTCCTTAGCCACCTGCCGCTTTGTGGCTAGTGAATTAACTGGCTTAGTTAATTTAAGTAAATATATTCCTAGTCATTATCAATTAATAGATTTATTATGGGCCTTATTATATACTGCGGTTAAATTTAAACTAGATAATGATGTATTAAAACCTTTCCCAGAAGGATCTACTAAATCTAAACGAAATAATGATGTGGTAGATCCTTTCCCAGAAGGATTTTTACGCGATGGTCAGAAAGATTGGCAATTATTAGATCAAGTATTGAAAGCTTTACCTAGATTAGAAGAAGTGGTACAAAATATTACTATAATTAATACCAATTTAGAAATTATAGATAAAAATACTGCGGTAGAAAATTATTTACGAGCCTTAAATATTAATATCCCCTATTTAATTAGATGGTTATTAGGAACTTTACGAGCCCATTTAATATATGTATCTAGTACTATTAATGATACCGTTTTAAGTAGTAATTGTCAAAAAACATTTAATATGATTGCGGAGTCCCCAGAACGCATGGCCGCTTTTCAACAATTATCGTTACAGTATCCAGTGGTAGATGCCTATCATGGCAGTCCCATTGAAAACTGGCATTCAATTTTACGGCATTCATTACGTAATTATAGTTGTACCGAAAGACAATTACACGGGGCTGCCTATGGTAAAGGTATATATTTGGCTCCCAATATTAATACGGCCAAAGGTTATGCTAGAGGGAATGGTATATCCTGGGATAAATCCGAATTTAATGGTTTAAGAATATTACTTAAGGCCCAAGTAATAAATTATGATATTAAAACGGTAAACGATTTTTGTTATGTAATTGAAGATGAAAATAAAGTCCGGATAACGGCGTTATGTTTGTTTAAGTAATTTTTTTATTATATACTATATACTATTTTAATATATTTTTATTATAAATCTGATATATATTTTTTTATAATATACTATTTAAATATGATACAAATTATCTGTAATTATATTGTTTGGGTTATATCTTATTATACGGTATAAATAATATATTATGGCGGTTAGCATAGTTAAGCATAATAAAAATAATACTATAGCAATAGTTATTATAAAATATATTGTAAAAGTTGATAACATTTTTAAATATATATTTATATATTTAAATATTTTTTTAAACATCTTTAGCCACATTCCAAATATAATCTCCGGGTTGACCATCTTTAATAACAAATTGCCATAATTTAGCATCGTAGGTACTAACACTAGAGTAAGGTGGTAATTGTTTAACATTTTCCCAGAATTTTTCTGGAGCAACATATATTTTATGAGATATACCTGCCACAATATCGTCATAAATTGGTTTACCGACCTGCACCACATTATAAAAGGCCTCAGGCCAAATTTTATGCAACGCTCTAAGAATAGTGCCCGAACCGGCCACTAACCAAAAGGTTTTAGGTTCAAAACTTTTAGGCCAACTTTGTTTAATTGCTTCGGCTAATAGACTAATATATTTATCATCATCCAAACCAAATGCTAAAATCATAGTTTTACTTTTATTTTTAGCATACTCTTGGGCATAATTACGTAAATCTTTCATACTATTAGGTTGATCATACTCTATTACATTAGCCCCAAAATTAATGGCTTGTTGAGTTAATTTTGAACGCGGTTTTTGCTTTGCCACAAAAATAGTGGCATTAACCCCAATTATACTAGCCACATACGCTAAGGCCACTTGGGCATAACCGTTACTCGGACTAACATAAATAAATTCATTATATTGGGGGAATAATTCTAAATACTGTTTTAAAGCCCGTTGTTTAGTACCACCAACTAAATAATCATCTCTTACCACCTTAAAGCCATTATTGGTAGTAGTAATAACTATTTCCGGATTCAAATTAATATTAGTATTTAATTGGGGGTATAATTTATTTAATTCAGTATTAGCAATTTGACTTAATTGAACAAAATTTTGCTTTTGTTCTAGATCCAAATTATTTAAATCTAGTTTAGTAAATACCCACATGGGCCGGGGTTGGCCGGCATCTCCAACCGAAGTAATCATTCCCCGGTAATAGGCATCAGGGATATTAGTTAAGACTAATAATATCATTGCTTCAACTACTTTAGTAGTATATACGTCGGTTATATGAATAACACAATGCCCATTAACTTCTAATTTAGTCCAAGCATTAGTAATGCTAGCTAACAAAAAATTAGTTAACCATTTATTAATATTAGCATAACGTGCACTAGATTGAGTATCTAATGAACTATACTTTTCAAAATCAAAAAATGGTGGAGAGGTAAAAATTAAATCATAAGTATAATTATCAGCAAGGGTAGCGGTTTCAAATGGTTCATAATAAATTTTAAAGTTATCTTTTTGTTCGGTACTAGCATATCGTTGTATAATTTGGTCATGGCCTGGTTTAAGATCAATATTGGGGTCATAGGCTTGATATACTTGTAAATTAGCACTAATTGCCCCTATTAAGCGATCACCCCAACCAGCACTAAAATCTAACATTTTACTAGCATTGAATAATTTAATAACTTGGATAACTACGGTTGGCTTAAATTGAGTACATTCTTTAGCTTCCAAATATAATTGCTCCCGTAATAACTCCGGAGTTAAACCTTGCTGTTTATTTAATACCTTATTTACTAATTGTTGATTAAATTTAATATCATGCCATCTTTGCCAAGGTGAACCATCAACTTGATCTTTACGTTGACATTTAATACGAACCGGTTCTTGAAATATGTCTACTACGACATCCATACGTTGATAATCATCAGGTTTAACTACAAAATTATAATGTTGATTTTGATCAAAATTAAAGTTAACTACGCTACTATCCGCATTAAATTTAATATTTTTAGGCCGTAAATCTTGATTATTTAATCTATCATTACTAAATGGATCATTAGCAAAACTACGTAAGTTTTGTACCATTTGATCGGCACAGCATAAAAATGTTTTCTTAAATGGAAATCCAATATATTCTAAACTATGTAAATAACTTAATATCTGATTAAATAATAATGTATTTTGTTTTTGCAATTCAGTGTTATTAATGGAAATTAAATAAGTATCCGGCTGTTGATATACACTATTTGGATTACCAGTTTTAGTAATTAAATCGTTGCTAGATTGTAAATTACTAATAATCACTGAATAAATATTAAACTTATTTATAATTAGGTTAAAATATTGGATAGTATTAGAATATGATTTTGAATCTAATTTAATAATATAATTGTACCATCCTACCATAAATTCTCCGGTTAATTTGATTAGGTTAGATTTATCTACTGTAGCTAAACGTTGTTTTAAAATAATAATAGCATTAAATACATCTTTAAATTCGGCGGTAGGTAAAGATAGTTGGGCAGTTTGGGCCAAATCATTAAGCATAACCTGTTCAATATTAGCATAGGGTTTAACAAATATCTGGTAATAATAGCGCCATTCAGTTTGCGGTTCAGTACTAGCCTGAACTTTAAACCCGTGCTGGGCAACCAAATTAATTAACTCTGATTTAGTATAATACTGGGCAAAATGATCTTTAAACGTAGGCTCTTCTTTTTGTGCTGGCCAAACCAAAATATAAAAAGCATGCATCAAATCTAATACCAATTTTAATTCGGTAGGATTATTGTCGTGTTCCCGCACCAGAAAAATACCTCCCGGTACTAAGACCCGTTTAATTTCCTGTAAAGTTAATTCGGGTTGAGCAATATGATGTAAAGACATAAAGGCTGAGACCACACTTTGACTTTGATCCGGATAAGGTAATTTATAAGGATTATCTAAATCTAATTGAGTATAATTAAAGGTATTGGCTACTCCCAGATGTTCATTGATATTAGCTTCAGAAATAATATCACAGCCTTCAATCTGATCTTTAGGTAAGCCTAAATATTGACCTAAGTCGGCGGTAATTTTACCTTCAGAGCAACCCACATCTAAATAAGATTGGAGAGGTTGTAACGGTTGTAATATTTCAGGAGTAACTAAGCTACTAAGTTCTTGCACTCGCCGATTACTCCGTTTATACAAGTTCACTGAAGATGTTGAAGATGTTGAAGATGTTGAAGGTGTTGAAGATGATGAAGATTGCCGACTTTTAATTTTATTAATACGATTTTGCCATTCCGGATCTTGATATAACGTATTTTGGACGTATGTACGCAGTTGTTCATAAATAATATTATCTTTTCTATTTTTATCTAATGGTCCAGTTAATAATTGATTCATATAATTAACCATTTGATCCGCAAGTCTAGTAATATTAGCAAAACCTATTTTAACTATTATTCCTTGAATAAAAATTTGTTTCATAATAGCTAATTTGGGGTCATTCCATAACCGCCATAATTGACATTCATCCACTGGACTAGGAATTGGGCCCCCGATTTGACAAGAATTCATTTTATTATTTTAAAATAATAAAATATAAAAAATTTTTTTAATCAATTTTATCTTAATCCTATTAGTTTTATTTAAAATAATTGTTATTTAATTATAGTATAATCTTTTAAGCGGAATCACCCAATTCACAGCGATCTCCATCGCAATATCTAGGCATTTGGCCATCATTTTGCCCCATTTGCACATATTCACTCCAATCCAAATTTGGTATTTCGGCCTTACGTCTAATATATTCTTGCTCGGTAATAGATTCATAGGGGGCCTGAGTATAAGTATGCTTACTGGTAGGTAAGAAACTCAACGACTTAACATAGGGCGCGGCCGAGGCCATGGCTTCCTCCAAAATATCAACTTCCTTATCCGGATCATAATTAATAGTTACCGAAACTGAATTATCGGACCACCAGCGCTGGAACATCTTAGCCATTTCTAATTGCTCCCACACTGATACATCTTGCACACTACGAACATTACCTTGATCCAAGGGGAATTCAAATACCCAAGTATTATCCGAATAGGTATCTTTTTCATGCTTAATACCCTTATCGATCAAAAATTTAGCAATAGCATCACTCATTGACACTCTAATCCGGCGAATAACATAGCGACTAACCGGCGGATAATGCATCCCCGGAGGTACTCCGGCTAACTGGGACACCGTACCGGAGGGCTTAATAGTGGTAACTCTAATGGACTGCGGCACTCCGGCATTCTGCATAAAATTAGTATTGGTGGTTCTAACTTGCTTATAACCGCGCTTAAGCACTTCAATCATACCCGAAAAGCCCAACTGTTCACTAAGCAACACTGTGCCAGACAAAGATACTCCGATGCGGTGATTACGAGCAATAATTTGATTAGTTAATTCAGAGTGAGTCGGCAATAATGACACCGCACTGGCATAAATAGTGGCTAATTCCACCGCTTGTAAGAAAATAGCCATATCAAATTTACCATCGACATCAGTACAACGACTGGGAAAAGTTTCGGCCAAATTACATAATTCGTAAGATTCCAAGGGGATTTCACCACAGTTATGACTATACATATTATTGGCAATATAACAGTTAGCACCCGGAACGGAGCAATCATAGACTTTTTCTTCCCTGATATGTTCAATGGTATTAATAATAGCGACATGGTCAATTTTAGAATTCTTATCTGGATTAGGTAATACTAATTTATCACCAATATCTAACTGGCGTAATTCAGTCCATTTCTGATTACAATATTCATCTACAAATTTATCATTACTACCCTGGTATTGTAAAAATTTATGATTAGACGTAGCTTTAATTTTATAACCATTATCTAAGGTAATTTGATAGACATCCTTAACGCCATTACACCAAAATCCAGTTTTAGTAGAGGTATAAATTTGACCCCGCAGCATAAAATGGAATTGGGTATTAACTAAATCTTTAACATAACGCGAACCATGTATGGTATCAATAATAGTATCCCCGGTAATACACGGATTAAGACCGATAGCTTTATCTTTTTCTTGCTCGCGAGTCCATTCATCACTACCATGATCATACTCTTTACCAACTCGACCATAGCGTTGGGCGTTGAGCATATTAAATATACCCGGTTCACCATTATTATTGTCTTTAAGTTGTTTAGCAATCTTAGGAATATGCTGGGCAAAGTCCGTGGTTTGCTCTAACTGGACAGTATTATTACTCATCCAAAAAATGCTGCTGCGTTCAGGATTATGGGCGGTACTCTTAATTTGACCCTGGTCATCATACTGATCAAAACAATCCTTAAGTAACCTAAATTCTTGATCAGCCGCTTTTCCTAGAGCAATTTCACTGCTCCTGCGAACATTACCGGCCACTACACAGGCCCCGATAGCATTGAAAATATCTACTACCAACCTTGAAGTATTATAGGTTTTATTAGGGATAGCCTTAACTTTATCAATCAAATCTTGATTATAATTATCTTCTACATCCATCAATTCAGCAATCATAGCACAAATTGCTTCGTTAGCAATGTTAGAGTCAATCGGTTCGGATTTCCAAGGTCTAGTAGCATGAGCCCGTTGGTAACATTTAAGATAGGCTTCAATGCGCCGATGTAACTTAATTAAAGGTCCGGGTCCGGAAGCGGTGCCGCCAAATCCTTTGATGGCGGCCCCTATCGGCCTAATTTTAGAATAATCAAACATGGGAACTTGTTTTAAACCATTTTTAATATGATTATCATTATTGAGGTACGCATCAAGAAGTAGTTTAACTGATTCAACCCAACCTTCACGTGAATCAGGGATAACATAAATATAATCAACTGCGGCGGGTTTAGGGGCATCATATCCAATGGTACTAATTTTACCATCCCAGTTAGTATTAAAACCCACTCCACAACCACACATCAAAGCGTCCATGGTCCAACAGGCACTGGTCACTAAATCCTTAGTATCACAGAACGCACAATTATTTAACGCCATCGATCCGCGGGCATTAACATAATCGGTACCCATGGCCCACAAGCCTCGACCCGGAGGTAAGAACCGCATCTTAAGCATGTACTCCGAGAATAACTCGGCCTTTTCCTGCCAATAATTATCATTATATGGCAAGCGCTGATTAGTTAAATGATTCTTAATAATGGAGAACACTCCTTCGGTGACCCTAGTTACGGTGTCAGGCCAAATTTCTTGGGTACCATCTTCCTTCTTCCTAGAATAGGTTCTAAAATATACCAATTCGCCTAAGCCGTGATGGCCAAACTGGTAGGGAGTTTGGTACAATTTGGCCTTTTGTACCGAGCTAAGATTAAAATTATGCTTAATCAGATGCTGCATTTTGTTTTTATTTTATTTAAAATTTAAAAAGGTATTTCATTTTTTTAAAACTCGATTTTATCTTAAATAAAAATGAAATATAATTTTATTTTTTATTCAGGTATAAATGCGATTTAAAGTAAAATTTTATATTAGTTTGTTAGTACAATTTATAGTAATGACTATTTTACTACTTATGGTAGTTTATACTTTACGTAGATATAAAGAATTTAAAGATAATTGCTATTTTAAATAAAATATAAAATATATGTATTTTAAATAATATATCTGTATTACCAAAATAATATATATGTATTACCAAAATATAAAAATTTTAATGTTAATCATAAAAATAATACAGATATATATTAAATAAAATATATATTTTTAATACTTACCCAGCATTATTAATCTATCGGTGGTCATAACAACATTATATTCTCGTAATATTTGTTGTTGTTTTTGTTTATAATCTACTCCAAATATCATCTCAAATATAGATACGGACGGTTGTGTTAATTGATCCAAATCGACTGGCTGATATAAATTAGCACTACTTATTTTACTTCGTTTAAATAATTGACAATTATTAGGATATTTATTAAAATCATCTATAATATGACCAGGTGGCCCGGTAGGACTAGTATGGGCACTGGGCCCTGTCGGTCCAACCGGGCCCGTAGCTCCTAAATCGCCTGATGGTCCAGCTAAGCCTAAATGTCCGACTGCTCTGTTATATTGTTGATTAGTTCCCGGATAACCATTACTACTATTAATTTGATGCCATTCAGTTGGATCATCCTGGAAGGCCGGCCGAGTTAAAGGTGATAATATAGCCATTATTTCCGGTTTATTCAAAGATTTAGCAAAAGAATACGGACTCTTAAATCGAGTTGAACTATAGAAATTCGGATCAACATATTTAAGAATTTCCATTAAAAAATCAATCTTATCTTTAACAATTACATTAAAAATATAATCTCGTAAAATATACTGGGGCATAATATTAATTAGTAATCTAAATTGGATTAAATTATTACATACATGTAACACTCTAGTATAATTATAATCGGATATCTTTTTACCATTATCATTATTATCATTATTATAAATGCTACTAATTACCATTTTAGCTAAAATCATATTATTACTACAATCATATAACCATTCATATAGTGTTTTCAAATCATCATTTATAGCCAAATAATTACATAAATATTTGATAGTGCAATAGGCTTGATATTTCAGTAAAAAATATAAACTATACCTAGGTTTAGCGTCAATATTACTAAAGTTGGACTTATTAATAGCATGTTTAAATAAATTAATATCATTAACTAATCCTAACATTATTTTAGATTTATCCGAACCATAAATATCTTTTAAAGTCGGAATATTAGTGTAATATAACATCTTGCTATCAATAGTTATCATTTTTAGCCAAATATTGGCCTGGTGCTTAGCTAGCCAGCGAGCATAGTTATATTTAGTTAAGTCATTTAATTGTGTAAAGGACATTTTTAAAAAATATTTGAAATTTTAAATGCAATTCATTTTTTTATTTAGTTAGTGGTATAATTTTTATTTTACTAGTTTAAATAAATTTGTTATTATAATTTAAAACTTTAAATTATATTTAAAAAAATAATATGCAGTGTCAAAATGCGCTACTAATATATTTAATTGTATTTATTATTGTGCTAATAGTAACTAGAATGGTTGGACTACGTTATTCTTCGGCCATTGCTTTAGCAGTATTAATTTCTATATCGATATTAGCCATAATTAAACCTTTAGCGGCCACGGGCATGGCCAAGTCAGATAAATATTCACAAATATACGTAGTTTTATATCTTATTTCTAGTATATATTTATTATGGTATATCTTAAATTGTGCCTGTAATGATTTTGAATGTGGATGCTAATATATTTTATTTATTTTATATATTTTATATCAGATATTATTTCTAGAAATAATATTAATAAAAATGAAATTATATATTATTTATATAAAAAATTATATAAATTATATTTATAAAAATGGCGGATTTAATCAAAACATTCCAGCTGGCGGCTTATGAATTTATCAGTTTATTTATCCCGCCCAATTTATCTAAAAATTTGCATAAAAAATTGTGTAAACATTATTATGGTTTATTATATAATAAATTAAACGATATTTATCAGAAATACGGTAATTTTAATACTAAAACTGTTGCCGATATTGTAGGCCCCAATTATAAAATTATTCCTGATGAAACTATTGAAATATTAATAGATCGATACTACGATGGTATCACCGAAAGCATTATTGATATATTTGGGGTGCCTCCGGCATGGGAAGATGCAGTTGATATTGCGGATGAAGCAAATATTATGCAATATGATGAATTCAAAACAATGTATAATTTATTTTTACAAATTAATCCGATTAAGTAAATTATATAAAAAAAATTTTATATAAAACTAATAAAAAATTTTATATAAAACTACTAATAAAAAACTTTTTTATATAACTACTAATAATAAAATTTTATAGAACTACTACTAATAATAAAAAATT
>Ga0114930_10004791_pt1 | contig 11289 bp, 10 predicted proteins | sample AnhtaG_FD_87300 | JGI IMG/M metagenome (GOLD analysis project Ga0114930, IMG submission 87300) | Deep subsurface microbial communities from Anholt, Denmark to uncover new lineages of life (NeLLi) - Anholt_01485 metaG | ecosystem: Environmental > Aquatic > Marine > Oceanic > Sediment | place... | reverse complement strand
GGCCTCGATCGCGAAATGGCGCATCACCTCCTCGTCGAAGCCCTGGTCGTGGTAGCCCTGCGGAACGCCGTAGATGCTGTCGACGTCGAGCGCCTGGATCACCGCGCTGGGCCTCAGGTTGCAGAACAGCGCGATCTTGCGCCGCGCCTCGGCCGGGATCTCCCGGTCGCAGCGGCACAAGAGGATGTCGGGCTGGATGCCGACGCTCTGCAGCTCCTTCACGGAATGCTGCGTCGGCTTGGTCTTGAGCTCCGCCGAGGAGGCGATCCAGGGCACCAGCGTCAGGTGCACGAACAGCGAGCGCGCGTGGCCCAGCTCGTTGCCGAGCTGGCGGATGGCTTCCAGGAACGGCAGGCCCTCGATGTCGCCCACCGTGCCGCCGATCTCGCACAGCACGAAATCCGTGTCCCCGGTCTCGCCGGTGATGAACTGCTTGATGGCGTCGGTGACGTGCGGGATCACCTGGACCGTGGCGCCGAGGTAGTCGCCTTTGCGCTCGCGCGCGATCACGGTCGAGTAGATGCGGCCCGTGGTGGTGCTGTCGGATTGGCGCGCGGGCACGCCGGTGAAGCGCTCGTAGTGCCCCAGGTCCAGGTCGGTTTCCGCCCCGTCGTCGGTGACGTAGACCTCGCCGTGCTGGTAGGGGCTCATCGTGCCGGGATCGACATTGAGATACGGGTCGAGCTTGCGCAGGCGCACGCTGAATCCGCGCGCCTGGAGCAGCGCGCCGAGGGCCGCCGATGCGATGCCTTTGCCGAGAGAGGAAGCCACGCCGCCGGTGATGAAGATGAACCGCGTCATGGACCTACATCATACACGAGCGCGCCCGCGCCGCGCCATGCCAAAACCGCGCGGCGCGCAGACGCGGAGCGGGACGCTTGGGCGGCCGCTTGGGCGCGCCGCGCGCCTATTTGACCGGTGCGCTGGGACCGGTGGGCTGGGCCGGCTGGGCGGGCGCCTGCTGCTGCGCCGGCGCCGGCGCGCCGCCGGGGGCCATGAACGGGCGCGCGCCGCGGCCCGAGGCCATCAACGTCAGGGCCAGGCTGGTGACCATGAACAGCACGGCGAGGATCGTGGTGGCGCGCGTCAGGATGTTGGCCGTGCCGCGCCCCGACATCAGCCCGCCCATGCCCCCGCCGCCGCCGATGCCCAGGCCCCCGCCCTCGCTGCGCTGGATCAGGATGACCCCCACCATGGCAACGGTGATCAGGATATGGATGACGGTCAGGATCGCGATCATCGGAACTCCGGAACGGGCCGCGGCGGCGGCTGATTCGCCCCGCCGAAACCCTCGATTTGGGCGCGTGTGCCGGCATAGGCGCTGGCGCGGCGGTCTTTTAGCCCGTCGCGCCGCCCTGTGCCAGTGCCGATTGCGTCATCTCGCGCTCCCCGCCGGCGCCAGGCCGGCCGGGCCCGCGCGTCATTTGCGCGCATCGTGGCGCCGCAGGCCCTTGTGGCGCCAGTGCAGCAGGTTGTCGTCGGCGGTGATCAGCGTCGCCTCGTGCGCGATCGCCGTGGCGGCGATGAACCGGCCGGCGGGATCCTTGTGCGGCCATTCGAGCTGCGCGGCGGCAATGGCGCACCGTCCATCGAGCGGCCACTCCGTCAGCCCTTGAGTCAGGTTCCGCGCGCCAAACCTGCGGTGCCAGGCGCAGATTCAGCCGCCCCTTCCCCAGCAACATGGCGCATTCCCAGAAACTCACCGCGCTTACTCCCACCTGCTGGGCGTCCCAAGCCTCTTGAATCAGCCTTCGTGACGCCGCACCGAGCGCGCGGTCGTCTTCGTCCATCCAGACGAGCGCGTGCGTGTCGAGCAGGATCACTTCAGCGCGTCCCACTCCACGTCGATGGGCGAGATGATATCGCCCGTGATCTTGATTTTGCCCTTGTGGATGCCGAACGGGCTCTTGCGGCGCTTGCCGCGGTGCGGCACCAGCTCGGCCACGGGCTTGCCCTTCTTGGTGATGACGACGCGGTGCTGGTAGCGCTGCACCTCGTCCATCAGCTTCAGGCATTTCGCCTTGAACTCGGAGGCCTTGATCTCGCGCATGGGGGCGGGCCTCACGTGACCATGGTCATGACCATGGTCATATAGGCGGATAACCGAACGACCTCAACCTATTGCGTCGCGGCCAGGATCATCGCCCAGAACGCGTCGGCGTCGAGGCTGGCGCCGCCCACGAGGCAGCCGTCGACGCCCTCGACGGCCAGGATCTCGGCCGCGTTCCCGGCGTTGGCCGAGCCGCCATAGAGCACCCGTATCTGCCCGCCCGCGTGCGAGGCCGCGCTGAGGCGCATGCGCAGGTGCCGGTGCGCCTCCGCGATGTCGGCGGCGGTCGCGGTCAGGCCGGTGCCGATGGCCCAGACCGGCTCGTAGGCCACGACCGTATCGGCCGGCGTGGCCGCCGGCGGCAGCGAGGCGTCGATCTGGCGCGCGATCACGTCGAGATGCCGCCCCGCCTCGCGCTCCTGCCGGCTTTCGCCCACGCACACGATGGCCGACAGGCCCGCGCGGTGCGCGGCTTCCGCCTTGGCGCGCACCGCGGGGTCGGTCTCCCCGTGCGCGGCCCGGCGCTCGGAGTGGCCCACGATCACGTAGCGGCAGCCGAGTTCCGCCAGCATGGGCGCGGCGATGTCGCCGGTATGGGCGCCCTTGTCCTTGATGTGGCAGTCCTGCGCGCCCAGCAGGACCGGCGACCCGGCGATCGCCCTGCCCACCTCGCCCAGGATGGTCGCGGGCGGGCACAGCACGATCTCGGGCAAGGTAGCGGCAGGGGCCGCGCGGGCGCGCGCCGCCAGGTCGCGCGCGCGGGCGGCGCCGTCGGCCACGAGCCCGTTCATCTTCCAGTTCCCGGCCATCAGCCGGCGGCGTTGCGGCATTGCGGTTCCTCCCGCGCGCTTTCTACCAGCCGCGCGGCCGCGCTGGTAAGCCTCCGACGCCCGGTTTTCGGTTGCGGGCCCTGGCCCCGCCCCCGTATCATGCCCCACGGCGGGAAACACGCCGAGGTAAAAGAAGCAAGATCAAACCACTAACGGCGTTTCTTCAGGTCTTACATGCTCCAATCGATCCGCTCCAAGGCCACGTCCTGGGTCATCAAGATCCTGTTCGGCGTGTTGATCGTCAGCTTCGCGATCTGGGGCATCGGCGACATCCTGCGCGGGCCCGGCGCCGAGGCGACCGTGGCGCAGGTCGGCGACATCTCGATTTCGGCCCGGGACCTCAGCACCGAGTTCCGCACGCAGATCGACCGGCTGCGCCCGGTGTTCGGCGGCAACCTGGACATAGAGAAGGCCAAGCAATTGGGCCTGCTGGACCGCACCCTTGAGACGCTGATCGAACGGGCGTTGATGCAGGAGGAGCTCAAGCATCTCGGCGTCGCGGTGCCCGAGGAGACGCTGCGCCGGCAGATCGCCTCGATTCCCGCCTTCCGCAACCAGGCCGGTCTGTTCGATCCGCAGCGCTTCGCCGTCGTGCTGCGCCAGAACAACATGACCGAGGCCGGGTTCGTCGCCACGCTGAGGCAGGACATGGCGCGCGCGCAGTTTGCCGGCTCGATCGGCGCGGGGGTGCAATCGCCCGATGCGCTGACCGACCTCCTGTTCCGCTACCGCGAGGAAAAGCGGGTGGCGGACTATGTGCTGATCGAGGCCGCCCAGATGCCGGCCCCGCCCGCGCCCGGCGAGGCCGAGGCCAGGGCCTATCTCGACGCCCACAAGGAGCGCTTTTCCACGCCGGAATTCCGCGCCGTGGACCTGGTGCGGGTGGACGCGGCCGCGGTAAGCGCCGAATTCAAGCCCGACGAGGCGCGGCTGAAGGAGCTGTACGGGCAGCGCCTCAACGAGTTCAAGAAGCCGGAGCGCCGCACCGTCCTGCAAATGGCGCTCAAGGACGAGGACGCCGCCAAGCGCGCCAAACAGGAACTGGCCAGGGGCAAGGACTTCCTGGCCGTGGCGAAGGAGGTGGCGGGCCAGGACGAGGGAACCACCAAGCTGGGCGAGGTCGCCCAGGCCGATCTGCCGCCCGACATCGCGGGGCCAGTGTTCGCGCTGGCCCAGGGCGCGGCCGGCGAGCCGATCAAGACCGCGTTCGGCTGGAACCTGTTCAAGGTGGAGAAGGTCGAGCCGGCGTACACGCAAACGCTGGAGCAGGCGCGCGCCAAGCTGACCGCCGACCTGGCGCGCGACGCGGCCGCCGGCGCGATCACCAAGCTCGCCAACAAGTTCGAGGACGAGCGCGCCGGCGGCGCCTCGATGGCCGAAGCGGCGCAGCGCGCCGGACTGAAGCTGGTCAGGATCGCGGCGGTCGCCCGCGACGGCAAGGGGCCCGACGGCAAGCCGGCCGAGGGCCTGCCCGCCCCCAACGCGGGCCTGGCGGAGATCGTGAAGGCGATCTTCGAGGCGCCGGTCAACGCCGACGCGCCGTCGCTGGAGCTGCCGGACGGGGGCGTGGTGTTCGCGCGCATCACGTCGGTCACTCCCCCGGCGCTTAAACCTTACGACCAGGTGAAGGACGCCCTGGCCCAGGCGATCGCCGCCGAGAAGCGCCAGAAGGAGGCCGAGAAGGCGGCGCAGGCGATCGTCGACAAGGTGAAATCGGGGCGGCTGCTGCCTTCGGCCGCGGAAGGCCGCAAGGTCGAAACCACCAAGCCCTTCACCCGCGACGACCGCGAGGCGTTCGGGCGCAACGCGCCCTCGCTGGTGCAGGGCGTCTTCAAGCTCAAGCCCGGCGAGCCCGCGATGGCGCTGGCGCCGGGCGGCTACGTGGTCGCGGTGCTGAAGCAGGTCGACGCCGCCGACCCCGCCGCCGACAAGCCGGCCTCGGACCGCGTGCGCGGCGAGTTGCGCCAGGCCATCGCCAACGACCTCTACGTCCAGCTCAGCCAGGCGCTGCGCCAGCGCATCGGCGTGGACGTGAAACAATCCGTCATCGACCAGTTCTTCAAGAGCCAGTAGCGGCATCCCGCCTGCGATAGCCCAATTGCCATCGTCCGGCAGCTTTCACTTGGTCGCCGCAACCAGAACGTGTAACGTTGTCCCGTCGGCCGGCGATCCTGCCGGCAAGGGGGGCGGCATGGCGGCGAACGGTTATGAGGCGGTCCGGGAGCGCACGGTCCGGCATTTTCTCGATAAGCGCATCGATGCGTTCCTGGGAAATTCAAGCAACAACAAGACGCGCGACACTGTGATCCTGCTGCCCGGTATCATGGGATCGCAATTGAAGTTCCTCAGAAACCCGTTCCTGGACGGCAAAGAACCGGATTTCGAGAATCCGAAGACTTCATGGGTGGACAATGGGATCTGGAATGAGGCCGAGGCGTTGCGCCTCTATATCGATCCCGGGACCGGCCGCGACGGATTTTACGGCGAAATCCCGGCGCGGGACTACGTGATGTATGGCGACGGCCGCGTTCACTGGGACATTAAGAAAGGTAATCTCGGGTATCTGGCCTATTACGATGAACTGGAAGCGTTTCTTTACCGCAAGAGCTGGAACTATTTTTCCTTCGGCTTCGATTGGCGGCGTTCCCCGCTGGAAGCGGTCGTTTCCCTGAAGCACGTCGTCTCGCGCCTGGGCAACGCCGGGTACAAGCCCGAGAGGATTCATCTCGTCGGCCACAGCATGGGCGGGCTGGTGGCCAAGCTGTTCCTGAACAACCTTGATGGCGCGGCGCCTGGGTCGATCGGCCAGGTCATCACCGTTGGCGCGCCTTTCTACGGCGGCTCGCCTTTCCTGGAAACCTTCTATTACGGCCATAAAGACCTAGTGCGGCAACTCAACTACCAGCCCGACCAGCTAGCCGCTGTGGTGCACAGCCTCTATGGCGCGTACTGCCTGCTTTATCTCGATGAGGCGACCTTCAAGAAGGTCGGCACCATGATTGGCCTCAGCGAATATCCGTTACAGACGCACGGCAGTCCTGGGCAAGCCGCGGATCCGCTCGCTGCGTCAAGTTTCGGCCGATACCCACAACTTATCCCAGGCGCCGCCCGCGCGGAGTTCATTCGGCTGGCGCGCGAGCTGAAGGACACGGTCCTGCAGGATCTGAAACCCGCAGCGATGGCACAGTTCTGGAACATCCGAAGCGGCATGGACGCTGCGACCCCCACGTCCTTGTGGTGGAAGAACGTCGACGGGACCAAGTTCGTGCCGCCAAGAAACAAAGACGAATACGAGAAGGCCATGATGGATCCCGTCGTGAGCACGCGTTCGACCTCCGGGGCGGCCGGCGATACGAAGAAATCCGGCGACGGCGTAGTCCCCTATTGGTCGGCCGCGATCGCCCAGATGCTGGCCGGAAACCCCGGCCACGTCGTGGACATGAAGCAGAATAGCAACAAGACCCACGCCGAGTTGCTGCGTCACGCTGAGACCCTGGCTGCGATCGAAGGCATCATCGAGAAAGGCAAGCCGCTTCAAGTGTCCTGACCCAGGGCGTGGTGTCCACCGGCGCCTGCTGCCGCTTCCCGCACGCGCGTTATCTTCGCAGTGGCGCCCGCGGCCGGAACCGGCTATTCCATTGCCGCCGACAAGGCGCCACGCGCGGGAATCCAACCCCCGCGCGTTCACCCCGACATAAGGACCCGCCGCCATGCATCCTTCGTTCGACGACTTCGCCGCCGTGTATCGCAACAAGCGGCCCCAGGTCGTCTGGACGCGGCTGGTCAGCGACCTCGAGACGCCCGTCTCGGCCATGCTCAAGCTGTCGGACGGGCAGCCCAACAGCTTCCTCCTGGAGTCGGTGGAGGGCGGCGCGGTGCGCGGCCGCTACTCGATCATCGGACTCAGGCCCGACCTGATCTGGCGCTGCCGCGGCGACAAGGCCGAGGTCAACCGCCGCGCGCTGGTCGAGCCCGAGGCGTTCGAGCCGCACGGCGACGGCGCGCTCGACAGCTTGCGCGCGATCATCGCCGAGACCCAGATGCCGATCCCCAAGGGCCTGCCGCCGATGGCCGCGGGCCTGTTCGGCTACATGGGCTACGACATGGTGCGGCTGATGGAACGGCTGCCCGACAAGAACCCCGACACGCTGGGCGTGCCCGACGGCATGTTCATCCGCCCCACCATCATCGCGATCTTCGACACGATCGAGGACACGGTGACGGTGGTGACGCCGGCGTGGCCCGACCCCGAGTCCGGCGCGCGCGTGGCCTACGACCGCGCCTGCGAGCGGCTGGGCGCCGTGGTGCTGGATTTCGGCCGCTCGCTGCCGCACCGCCGCGAGCCGTCCGCGACCGTCGCGCGCCTGCCCGCGCCCACCTCCAACACCACGCGCGAGCAGTACCACGCGATGGTCGAGCGCGCGAAGGAGTACATCCGCGCGGGCGACGCGTTCCAGGTGGTGCCCTCGCAGCGCTTCGCCGTGCCGTTCCACCTGCCGCCGCTGGCGCTGTACCGGGCGCTCAGGCGCCTCAACCCCTCGCCGTTCCTGTTCTTCCTCGATTTCGGCGCGTTCGCCGTGGTCGGGTCGAGCCCGGAGCTCCTGGTGCGCCTGCGCGACGGGCAGGTGACGATCCGCCCGATCGCCGGCACGCGCCGGCGCGGCGCCACGCCCGAAGAGGACAAGGCGCTGGCCGAGGACCTGCTCTCCGATCCCAAGGAGCGCGCCGAGCACCTGATGCTGCTCGACCTTGCGCGCAACGACGTGGGCCGCATCGCCCGCATCGGCACGGTGCGCGTGACCGAGCAGTTCACGATCGAGAACTACTCGCACGTCATGCACATCGTCTCGAACGTCACGGGCGAGCTCAACCCGGACTACGACGCGATGGACGCGCTGATCGCTGGCTTCCCCGCCGGCACCGTGTCGGGGGCGCCCAAGGTCAGGGCGATGGAGATCATCGACGAGCTCGAGGTGGCGCGGCGCGGGGTCTATGGGGGCTGCATCGGCTACTTCGCGGCCAACGGCACGATGGACAACTGCATCGCGCTGCGCACCGCGGTGGTGAAGGACGGCGTGATGTACGTGCAGGCCGGCGGCGGCGTGGTGGCGGACAGCGACCCCGAGGCCGAGTACCAGGAGACGGTCAACAAGGCCCGGGCGCTGGTCCGCGCCGCCGAGGAAGCCGTCAAGTTCGCCAGCGACCGCCGCAACGAGCCGTAGCCGGGCTTGCGCCAGTCCCATTAGACTTGCCCCATGACCCGACGCGAAGCGGAGGCCGTGTTCGAGCACGCGGGCAAGCGCTACCTCTACAGCGTCTACCGCGACGAAGAGCGCCTGGCCCAGGGCAGCAACCTGCGGGCCGCGGACGGCAGCGACGAGCCCATGTGCCTGGCCGTGGGCGGCGCGTGGCTGATCCGCGGGCCCCGCGCGCTGCTCGACAGCCTCGCCGGCCGGCGGGGGATGGCGTTCGACGACGCCGGCGTGTTCGTGTTCGCGGGCGAGGACGACGACGAGGAGACCAAGCGCATCCCGGCCGCGCACGTGCTGTTCCATTTCTTCGAGCTGCCGGCGCAGCTCGTGCCCGAGCCGGCGTTCCGCCGCTTCGTCGGCGCGTTCGCCCTGGCGGCGCTGGCGGCCGACGCCCGGGCCGGCTGCCCCGCCCCGCCCGAGGACGAGCGCGCGGCGCTGAGCGCCGGGTTCGCCGCCATTGCCGCAACGCCCGGCGATGCACCCGAGGATGTACCCGAGGATGCACCCAAGAACGCGCCCTAGGGCACGCCCAAGGACACGCCCAAGGACACGCCCAATGACACGCCCACCGGCCCGCCCCGACGCCGCGGCGGCGCGTGCGGGCTTGTCCTAGATCAACGACCCGCGGCCGCCCGTGTCCGATGTTCGCGGCGGCATTCGGGGATCGGGCATGGTTTGTTGGCGCGTCTGCCTTTGGACTGCCGCGCTGCTCGCGCCGGCCGCGCTCGCCGCGGCGGCCGACGGCACCGCCGGCAACGCGGCCAACGCCGGGCGCGCGGCGCTCGGCGACTGCCTGGCCAAGCTTCCGGCCGAGCGTCTCGGCGACGAAACCGCCATCGGCCAGTGCCTCGAGCAGGGCCGCCGCGCCGCCGAGAACGAGGACAAGCGCCAGGGCCAGATCGAATTCCTGCGCCGCCTCGACGACATGGACCGGCTGATCGAGCGCACCACGCGCGGCAGCCGCCGGCCGTGACCGCCCGGCGCGCCCGTCACGCGAGCTTGCGCACCAGCCAGGGCAGGAACCTGTCCATCCGGTAGTCGACGTCGGAGTGGTCGTCGTCGAACTCCTCGTATACGTGCGCGACGCCCAGCTTCTTCAGGTCGCGGCTCAGTCGGCGCATGCCGAAATGGATGCGGTATTGGTCGTGGTCGCCGCAGTCCATCCACAAGCCCTTGAGCTTGCGGAGCTGCGGCGCGGCCTTCTTGGCGAGCCGCGCCGGGTCGTAGCGCAGCCAGTTGTTCCAGCGCGCGGGGATCAGCTCGCCGGTGCGGGGATCGCCCGGCAGCCGGATGAACAGGAACGATTTCGGGTCCGGGTCGTAGAACGCGCCCATCGCCAGGAACATCCGCACGTGGCGCTCCTCGGCCGTCGGCTTCTTCGCCGCCTCGAAGTGCCGCCAGAACTTCTCCACCGAGAGGCCATGCCTGCGCAGCACGGTCAGCGACATCAGGAAATCGGGGTAGTGCAGCGCCTCCCAGCCCATGTCGCCCGAGTTGCACGCCACCGCCGCCCAGAAATCGGCGTGGTGCATGCCGTGCCAGATCGCGCCGTAGCCGCCCGAGGACTTGCCGAAGCAGCCGCGCCGGCCCGGCCCGCCGCAGGCGAACTGTTCTTCCACGAACGGCACGATCTCGCCGATCAGATAGTCCTCGTAGCGCCCCGTCCCGGCGCTGTTGATGTACTGGTTGCCGCCGACGCGCGTGAAACAGTCGGGAAACGCGACGACGGCGCGCCCCATCGCCCGCGAGCCGATCAGCCGGTCGAGGCGCTCGGGCACGTTCTCGCCGATCGGCCGCCAGTTGGTGTGGCCCATGCCCGAGCCGCCGAAACCCGGCATGTCCACCAGCAGCGGCAGCTTCTCGCCCTTGGTCCAGCCGGCGGGCGTGTAGACGTGCAACTCGCGCCGCCACGGGTCCTTGAACGGGTTGTTCCGCAAGACTCTCGATTCATGGATCAGCCGATGGACCGCGCCTTCGGCGTGGCTACGCGATTTTCGCACGGCGCTCCCCCGTCATCGCACGCGGCACAGCGTCAGCTCGACGCCGCGCTCGCCCACGTACCACAGCGCCAGCACGTCGGCGTCCGAAGCGGGCGGCGGCGCGCCCGGCGCGGCGCCGAGCCGCGCCTGCATCGCCGTCACCGTGTCGATCTCCACCGGCAGCAGCGTGACCGCGTAGCCGCGTTCGCGGAAAGCGCGCTCGCCCGCGGCGACGATGCCCTGCGCGCGGGGAAAATCGTCCTCGGGAAAGATCCAGCGCCACATCTCGTGGCCGCGGCAGGCGATACCCAGCGTCTCCGCGAGTTGCAGCGCGAGCGTCTCCTGGTCGGCGTCGGCGGAACGCTGCGGGCCTTCCGGCAGCGCCAGGCGCGCGATCCCGGTAACCTCGGCGGCGGGGCGTTGCTGCGCGGCCACGGGCGCCGCGGCCAGAACCGCCAGCGCGGCCAGCGCAAGGCGCCCCGACTTTGTTCCGCCGCGTTTCATCCCCCCGACGCCGCGGACGCCGGCGCCGGCGCCAGCGCCCGCTCCTGCCCGCGTCGCAGCGCCTCGCGCCGCTTCACCAGGGCGGAGACCGGCGCCAGCGTGAAGCCCCGCGCCGCCAGGGTCGGCAGCCAGCGCTCGAGCGCGTCGAGCGTGAGCTCGTGCGGGTGGCCGATCGCGACGGCCTGGCCCTGGCGCAGCGCGATGCGCTCGATGTCGGCCAGCCGCGCCGCCACCGCCTCCCCGCTGCCCTCGTGGTCGATGAACACGTCGCGCGCCGCGCCGGGAATGCCGAGCCGGTCCGCCAGCGGCCCCGCGACCGAGCCTGCGATGGTGCGCGAATCCACGAACAGCAGGCCGCGCGCGCGCACCTGCTCCAGCACCGGCAGCATCGCGCCCACGTCCAGCGTCATGCGGCTGCCCATGTGGTTGTTGACGCCGACGAATCCCTCGAAGCTCGCCAGCATGCGCAGCAGGCGACGCTCCAGCTCGCCGCGCGCCAGCCACGTCATCAGCGGATGCGGGCCCGGGTCCTCGTTGGGCGAGATCGGCTCCATCGGCAAATGCAGCATCAGCTCGTGCCCGGCGCGCCGCGCCTCCTGGGCCTGGCGCCTGAGCTCCCCGGCATAGGGCAAGAACGAGATGGTGAGCGGGGCGTCGAGGCGCACGGCGCGGGC
>Ga0114930_10004790_pt1 | contig 11289 bp, 11 predicted proteins | sample AnhtaG_FD_87300 | JGI IMG/M metagenome (GOLD analysis project Ga0114930, IMG submission 87300) | Deep subsurface microbial communities from Anholt, Denmark to uncover new lineages of life (NeLLi) - Anholt_01485 metaG | ecosystem: Environmental > Aquatic > Marine > Oceanic > Sediment | place... | reverse complement strand
GCCAAATCACGGTCGATCATGCGACCCATTTCGGTGCCGTCGGCGGCATGCACCGCCCAGTACGTCTGGCCGTCCGTGAGGCCCTGGCGCACATAGGCGACGTGATGCAGCCCCAGCACCGCGAAATCCTGCGGCGAAAACGCTTTGACCCTGGTTACCTGTCCGTCGTTCATGACACCGACCTTTCTCCCGCCCGCGGGCCCCGGGTCGTCAGGATTGGCCATGGGCCTTGCGCAGGGCGGGTTTGCCGCCTGCGACGCTCACCGGCTGGCCGCCCTCGGCCGCGCCGGAGGCGCCCGTATCGATCTTCACGTGCCGGACCCGGTTTTCCGGCGCGGGCCGGCGCAGATCGATGTGAAGCAATCCGTGTTCCAGTTTGGCCCCGGTGACTTCCAGGCCTTCCGCCAGGATGAAGCTGCGCTGGAACTGGCGCGCGGCGATGCCGCGGTGCAAGAAGGCCCGGCTTTCGTCCTGGGCCTGCTTGCCGCGGATCGAAAGCTGGTTGTCCTCCACCGCCACGGTCAGGTCGCTTTCGGCGAACCCGGCGACCGCCAGCGTGATGCGCAGCCCGTCCTCGCCCAGCTGCTCGATGTTGTAGGGCGGGTATCCCTCGGCCGCGGACTTGCCCACCCGGTCGAGCATGCGCTCGACGTGGTCGAAGCCCAGCAGCAGCGGGGAGTTGAACAGACCGAGACGGGTCACGCGGACACCCTCCTCCTCCGGCGAGCGAGCAAGGGCCCGGACCGCCTGGATCCGGGTTATGCGAAGGGCCCCACCGGGCGCCCCCCAATTCCCGCGGCCCCGCACGGGCGCCGCAAGAAACTATTTAGGCAAACTCAGGAGCGGATCAAGGTGGGGAAAAAACCGCGCTTTTCCGGGCCGCGGGCGGCGGTCCGGGCGCGCCGGGTAGGACGGGAAGCGGGCCTACCGGCGCCGCGACACCCAGGCGAGCGTCAAGGCGAAGACCGTGAACGCGGTCAGCGCTCCGATCAGGTAGGCAATGTTGTAGCCGTCCATCGCATCCCCTCCTCCGCCAAGGCATGGCGGCGAAGGCAAGATGCGAAAGCGGTCCGGAATTTTCCCTGATTCAGATCAAACTTTTCGCAAGGGCCGGCGCCGGCGCTAGAGCCGCGTGACGCGGTCCGGCCGGCTGCCGGTCGAGCGCAGGCACCAGTCCATGCCCTCCTGCTCGGCGTCCTCGGCCTTGGCCTGCGGGCGGCTCATGCCGATGCGCTTGCCGTCGCGCCAGACCGACCATAGGTACTGGCACGAGCCGTCCAGGTTCTTCCACTGCTCGATAATCAGTTCCATCATGGCCATGGCCGTTCCCTGGCGGGCCCTTGTTTCGGCGCCGCAAGCCAAATCATCGCGCCGGGGCGGGTGGGGGTGTCAACTGCGCGCCTCCCCCTGAGGCCTTGCCGCCCAAGGGCTCGGCCAGTTCCTCGGCGATGCGCATGAACGCGCGCACGGCGGTCAGGCGCAGCCGCTCGGCCAGGCACGCCACGTACTCGCCCACCTCGAACTGGGCGTCGGGCACCTCCAGCGGGACGAAGCGCTCGTCCGGCACGAATTCCCGGGCGAACGCGGCGCCGATGCCGAGCCCCTGCGCCACCGCCTCGCGCACCGCCTCGCGCCCGTCGATGTCCATGATGGCGCCGACCTTCACCCCCGCCGCCTGCATCGCGCGCTCGAACACCTCGCGGGTGATCGAGCCGGGCTCGCGCAGCACCATGTCGTGGCCGGCGAGCTCGGCCGCGGGGATGCGCCGGCGGCCGGCGAGCGGGTGCCCGCGCGGCACGAACACGATCAGCCGGTCGCGGCGATAAGGGACGGCGTGGAAGCGCGGCTCGGGCGGCCGGCGCGCGGTGACGCCGACATCGGCGTGGTAGTCCTGCAAGGCGCGCAGCACCGCGTCGGAATTGCCGATGCCGAGCGACAGCGTGACGCCCGCGTAGCGGCGCTTGAGCTCCGCCATGATCGGCATGGCGTGGATCGCGTTGTCGGCGCTGACACGCAACGAGCCGATCTCCAGCGCCTTGGTGCCGGCGAGCAGCGCCTGGGCCTCGCCCTCGGCCGCGAACAGCCGCTCGGTGATGGCGTAGAGCCGCCGGCCGGTCTCGGTCATCTGCGCGCCGCGCCCGCGCCGCTCGAACAGCAGCTGCCCGTAGCTGGCCTCCAGGGCCTTCACCTGGCCCGACAGGTTGGGCTGGCTCAGGCCCGCGGCCCGCGCGGCGCGGGTGAAGCTGCCCTCGCGGGCGACCAGGTGAAAGGCGCGGAGCTGGGCGTGGTTCACGGAACCTTTTCCGCCGTGCTATCTAAAATTCAAATAATCCATATAAGACTTATATATTGGACTTATTCCTGGCGCCAGCCCTATCGTGCCCCGTAGATTGGAGCATCGCCTTGGCTCCAACCTCGCAGGTTCATCCATGTCCCACGCCACGCTGCCGATTCCCGCCGCTTCCGAAACGGGCGACAAGCTGCTGCTGACGCCCGGGCCGCTCACCACCTCGAAGTCGGTCAAGACCGCGATGCTGCACGACTGGGGCTCGCGCGACGCCGATTTCATCCGCATCAACAAGGAAATGCGCGAGCGCATCGCCGAAGCCGCGGGCGGTGCGGGCAGCCACGCCACCGTGCCGATGCAGGGCAGCGGCACGTTCGCGGTCGAGGCGATGATCGGCAGCTTCGTGCCGCGCGACGGCAAGCTTTTGATCCTCGTCAACGGCGCCTACGGCCAGCGCGCCAAGCGCATCTGCCAATACGCCGGCCGCGCCCATGGCGTGCTGGAAACGCCCGAGGACACGCCGCCCGACCTCGCCAAACTGGACGCGGCGCTGAAAGCGGACAAGGCGATCACCCACGTCTTCGTGGTCCATTGCGAGACCACCAGCGGCATCCTCAACCCGGTTGCCGAGATCGCGCGGATCGTCAAGGGCCACGGAAGGCGGCTCTTGATCGATTCGATGAGCGCGTTCGGCGCGCTGCCGATCGACGCGCGCGAGACGCAGTTCGACGCGCTCGCCTCGTCCAGCAACAAGTGCCTGGAGGGCGTGCCCGGCTTCGGCTTCGTGGTGTGCGACAAGGCCGCGCTGGAGAAGGCCAAGGGCAACGCCCATGCCCTCAGCCTCGACCTGCACGACCAGTACCAGGCCTTGGAGAATACCGGGCAATACCGCTTCACCCCGCCGATCCACGCGATCGTGGCGCTGCACAAAGCGATCGAGGAATTCGTCGCCGAGGGCGGCGTCGCGGGCCGCGGCAAGCGCTACCGCGAGAATTGCAAGGTGCTGGTCGACGGGATGCGGGCGCTCGGCTTCGAGACGCTGCTGCCCGACCGCCTCCAGGCGCCGATCATCGTGACCTTCCACATGCCGCGCGATCCCAAGTTCCACTTCCAGACCTTCTACGACCGGCTCAAGGACCGCGGCTACGTGATCTATCCCGGCAAGCTGACCGTGGCCGACAGCTTCCGGATCGGATGCATCGGCCGGATCTATCCCGAGCACTTGGCGGACGCAGTGGATGCGGTGCGCGAGGTGGTCGCAGACATGGGAGTTACGCAATGCGGGGCGAAAAGGGCGGCGTGACGGCGGCGCAGAGCCTGAAGATACAAGCGGCGGAGTTCGCCTACCGGCGCCTCTATCGCGGGCCGATCAAGGCCGTGATCCTGGACTGGGCCGGGACCACCATGGACTTCGGCTGCATCGCCCCAGCGGTCGTGTTCGTGGAGGTGTTCAAGCGCAAGGGCGTGCCGATCTCGGTCGAGGAAGCGCGCACGCCCATGGGCGCCCACAAGCGGGTCCACATCCAGAAGATCACCGAGATCGACGGCGTGCGCCGGCGCTGGAAGGACGTGCACGGGCGGCTGCCCAACGACGCCGACGTCGAGGCCATGTTCGCCGAATTCGTGCCGTTGCAGCTCAAGTGCCTGTCCGACTATTCGGCGCTGATTCCGGGGGCGCTCGACGCGGTCAAGGAATGCCGCAAGCGCGGCTACAAGATCGGCTCGACCACCGGCTATCTGCCCGACATGATGGAGATCAACCGCAAGGACGCCGCGCGCCAGGGCTACGTGCCCGACGCTTCCGTCACCGCCGGCGACGTGCCGGCCGGGCGGCCCTATCCCTTCATGTGCCTGAAGAACATGCTCGAGCTCCAGGTCTGGCCGGTGCAGGCCTGCGTGAAGGTCGACGACACCATTCCCGGCGTCGAGGAGGGCTTGAACGCCGGCATGTGGACGGTCGGGCTCGCCATCTCGGGCAACGAGGTGGGCTTGCAGCTTCCGGAATGGAACGCGCTGTCGAAGGCGCAGCAGCAGGCCAAGCGCGAATACGCCTACCGGCGCATGCACACCTGCGGCGCGCACTACGTGGTCGACACCATCGCCGATCTCGTCCCCTGCCTCGACGACATCGAGCGGCGCTTGAAGCAGGGCGAGCAGCCGTAAGGGGCGGGTGTCGAGTCCGCCTGCTTCCGGTTTGTTCGATGGTCATGGCCGGGCTTGACGCGGCCATCCGCGCCGAATCCGCGATCCGGCGCAACCGAAGCGTGGATGGCCCGGTCAAGTCGGGCCATGGCGAGTTGGGGAAGGCGCGGGACGCCTAACGCTCGCGCAGCGCCGAGTAGCGCGCCTTCACGAACGGCTTGACCAGGTACTCCAGCACCGTGCGCTTGCCGGTGACGATGTCCACCTGCGCGATCATGCCTGGGATGATCGGCAGATCCTCGCCCCTCGGGTCCTTGAGGCCGTTTTTCAGCGTCTTGACGCGGATCAGGTAGTAGCTGTTGCCCTGCTTGTCCTGGATGGTGTCGGCGCTGATCTGGTCGAGCTCGGCGTCGAGCCCGCCGTAGATCGTGAAATCGTACGCCGTCAGCTTCACCACCGCCTTCTGCCCGGGATGCAGGAACGCCACGTCGCGGGGGCTCACCTGCGCCTCGACCAGAAGGCTGTCCTCCAGCGGCACCACCGTGGCGATGTCCTGGCCGGGCTGCAGGATGCCGCCCACGGTGTTGGCGTGGATCTGCTTGACGATGCCCTTGACCGGCGAGCGCACCTCGGTGCGCGTCACGCGGTCGCGCTTGGCGGTCATGGCTTCCTGCAGCGAGGCCAGGCGGATCTTGCGGTCGTTCAGCTCCTTCAGCGCCTCGGTGCGGAAGTTGTCGCGCTTCTCGCGCACCCGCTGGTCGACCTCCTGGATCGCCGCGCGCAGCTTGGGAAGGCCGGCGAGGCCGGTGGCGATCTGCGCCTGGAAGTCCGTCACCTGGCGCTCCAGGCGCAGGAGCTCCACCTGCGACACCACGCCTTTCTTCACCAGGGGCTCGGTCATGTCGTATTCGCGCTTGATGAGCGCGTAGCCGTCCTGCGCGGCCTTGAGCTTGCTTTGCAGCTCCTGCAATTCCTGCTCGCGCTGGCGGCGCTGCTGCGCCAGCACGGACACGGTGGCCTCGAGCTCGGTCTGCCGGGCGCGATAGAGGTCGTTCTCGCGTTTCACCAGGTCGGGCCGCTCGCGCACGAGTTCGGGCTGGTAGATCGGCGCCTTGCCGTCGGCCTCGTATTGCAGCCGCGCGGCGGCCGCCAGCAGGCCCAGGTAGGTTTCCTCCATCTCGCGGAAGTTGGCGCCTGCGACCGTGGCGTCGATGCGCATCAGCACCTGGCCGGCCTCGACCTGCTGGCCCTCGCGCGCCAGAACCTCCCCGACGATGCCGCCCTCGAGGTTCTGCACCACCTGCACCTGGCGCGAGGGGATCACCTTGCCGTAGCCCGGCGTCACCATGTCGAGCTCGGCCTGCCCCATCCACAGGAACGCGGCGGCGATCAGCGCCACCAGCGTCAGCAGCAGCGCGATCGCCGCGGTGCGCGGGCCGCTCATCGATTCCACGCGCAGCGCCGTGGGCGTCAGCGACGTGGCGTGCGATCCGGTCGCCATCCCCGGCGCTCCCTCAATCCGCCGCGGTGCGGACGCGGCCGCCCGCCAGCATCGCCACCACGTCGTCGCGCGGCCCGTCGGCCACCACCTTGCCCTTGTCGATCAGGATCACCCGGTCGACCAGCGTCAGCAGCGCCGAGCGGTGCGTGACCAGGAACAGCGTGCGGCCCTTGAGCCATTCCTGCATGTTCTCGATGAACTTCTTCTCGACCGCGTTGTCCAGGTTGCTGGTCGGCTCGTCCAAGAGCAGCACCGGCGGCTCGCCGATCAGCGCGCGCGCCAGCGTGACGAGCTGGCGCTGGCCGCCCGACATGTTGAAGCCGCGCTCGCCCACCACCTGCCCCAGCCCGCGCGGCCACTGCCGCACGCACTCGATCAGGCCCGAAAGCTCCAGCGCCCGCATCACCTGCTCGTCGCTCGCGTGCGGCATGCCCTGGGTCAGGTTGTCGCGCACCGTGCCGTAGAACAGCACCGAGTCCTGGGGCACGAAGCCCAACTGCCGGCGCAGGTCGTTGAGGTCGATCTGCCGCAGGTCCAAATCGTCGACGCGGATGAAGCCGCCCGCGGGCGCATAGAGCCCTTGCAGGAGCCTGAGAATCGTGCTCTTGCCCGAGCCGACGCGGCCGAGGATCGCCACGCGCTCGCCGGGCTTCACCGTGAACGACACCTGGTCGAGCGCCACCGTGTCCTCGCCCGGGTATTTGAACGAGACCTCGTGGAACTCGACGCCGCCCCTGATCAGCGGCACGTGCACCGGCTGGTCGTCGCGCGACTGCTCGACCGGCAGGGCCATCATGCGGTCCAACGCCGTGAAGGCCACGCGCATCTGGTCGTAGCGCACCATCAGCGCGGCGAGGTGGCCGAGCGGCGCCATGATCCGCGTGCCGAGCATCATCGCGGCCACCAGCGCGCCGGTGGTCATCGTGCCGCCGACGATCTGGTACACGCCCGAGACGATGATCGCCAGGGTGAGCAGCATGCCGCACGCGGCGGTGAAGTTCATCGCGAGCGCGGTCAGCATCCGGATTTTCATGCCCGAGGCCGCGTTCAGCGCCACGTAATGCTCCCAGTGGCGCCTGGCCCAGGCCTCGGCGCGCACCGCCTTGACCGTCTCGATGCCGTTCAGCACCTCGAACAGGAGCGAGTTCTTCTGCGTCGATTCGCGCATCGCGCGGCGCGTCGCCTTGGCGAGCGGCCAGTGGATCAGGAGCCCGGCCGCGAGCGCCGCCGGCACGATCAAGGCCGCGGTCAAGGCCACCACCGGGCCGCCGATCAGGTAAAGCGCGCCGAGGAACAGCAGCAGGAACGGCAGGTCGCCGAACACCGTGATGGTGGCCGAGCCCAGGAAATCGCGCACCGCGTCGAAGTCCTTGAGCGTCACCGCGAGGCTGCCGGCCGAGCGCGGCCGCGTCTCGCCCTTCAGCGCCAGCACGTGCTCGAACAGCCGGTTGCCGAGCTCCACGTCCAGGCGCTTGCCGGCCGCGTCGATCAAATAGGCGCGCAGGTTGCGCAGGACGAAGTCGAACGCAGCCACCGCCAGCACGCCGGCCGCCAGCACCCACAGCGTGTCGAGCGCCGCGTTCGGCACCACGCGGTCGTAGACCGCGAGCGTGAAGGCCGGCACCACCAGCGCCAGGATGTTGACCACCACCGTCGCCAGCACGGCGTGCGCGAAGATCCAGCCGTTGCGCCGGAACCCGCCCCAGAACCACGATTCCGCCCGCGGCAGGTCGTGGATGTGCGAGCGCGTGTCGAACTGGAAGCGCGGGCGCACGTAGTAAGCCTGCCCGGCGTAGAGCCGCGCCAGCTCGTCGAGCGCGACCACGCGCGTGCCGTCGCCGGCCCGGGGCTCGAACACCTCGCAGCGCGACCCGGCTTTCGAAAACGAGACCAGCACGGCCATGCGGCCGTCCTTGAGCGCGACGATCGCGGGCAGCGCCAGGCGCGGAATCTCCTTGAGCGCCGCCGCGTCGGACGTGGCGACCATGCCGATACGCCGCGCCGCCGCTTCGAGCGATTTCGGCGCCAGACGCCCGCCCTCCAGAGGCATGCCGGCGCGCAACTGCACCGGCGTATAGGCGCGGCCGTAGAACCGCGTCAGGAACGCCAGGCACTCCGCCAGCGGATCGTCCGCCGGCTCGGCTGGGCGCGCGCTCACGGGCGCGGCTGCCGCCTTGGGCGCCGCCTTCACAAGCTTGACCGCCTCGTCCATGCGCGGCGTTGCCTCTCCGTGGCCGGAACGCGGCGGCCGGCAAAAGCCCGACGCCGCCGATTTCGCAGGCATTATAACATTTTGCGCCAAATTGCCCGAGGATTCCGGGCGCCCGGCGGCCGCCGCCCGCGTTTACCTTGCCGGCGGAAAAGCTTGACCGACTCGCCGTTCGGCCCATTCTGCCTTGCCGTGAGCCGGCCATCCGGATACCGCGCGCGTGCTTAACCTTTGGCTGCGCCGCGCTTTGTTGTCGACCGCGACCGCGGCGGCCGCATTTTCCCTGTATTTCGCGCTATTCCCGCGCGAGGCGGGACCCCCCCCGGCCAAACCGCTGGCGGCCGTCGCCGAGCCAAGGGCGGTGCCGGCGCCCGAATCACCTCCCGCCGTTCCGCCGCCCCCGGCGGTCGCCGTCCTGCCCGCGCCGGTCCAGGCCGAGCCCGAGCAGCGCCCCGGCCCGGTCGCCGAGACGCGCGTCAAGGACGACCTCGCGCCGATGGCGCCGCCGGCCGCGACCCCCGCGGCGGCCACGCCCAAGCCTCCCGCGCCGCCGCTGCGGCCCCGGCCGCAGGAGGCTTCGCTCGGCGCCGGACCGCCCGAGCCGCAGCGCGAGACGCCGTGGCCGCGGCTGTTCAACACGGCCGAGACCCGCTCCGACAATCTGCGCCCGTTCACCAAGTGGACCTGGATGCTCGACCGCTACGCCAAGGAACGCACGCTGGAGGTGGCGCCCTGCGCGCAGCTCGGCGCGTTCAAGTGCCGGCCCAAGGTGTGGCGCGAGTACCTCGCCTCGATCGAAGGCAAGCCGCGCCGCCAGCAGGTCGAGCTGGTCAACGCCTACATGAACCAGCGCGTCTACATCGAGGACCTGCCCAACTACGGCGTGCCCGACTATTGGGCCACGCCGCGCGAGTTCCTCGGCAAGGACGGCGACTGCGAGGACTACGCCATCGCCAAGTACATGTCGCTGCGCACGCTGGGTTTCGCGGAAAGCGAATTGCGCCTGGTGGTGCTGCAGGACGTGAACCTGGGCATAGCGCACGCCGTGCTGGTCGTCCTCCTCGACAGCCAGGCGTTGCTGCTCGACAACCAGATCAAGACCGTGATCGACCAGGGCAGGGTGCGGCACTACCGGCCCTACTACTCGATCAACGAGAAGTCCTGGTGGCTGCACAAGGCGGCGCTCGCCGCGGACGCGGCCGCGGGCGGCGGCGCGCCGAAGCCGAACTAGGGACCTAGGGCTTGCGCTCCTCGCGGTCGAGATCGGCGAGCGGCGCTTCGTCGGCCCGCATGGGCGGAAGCGCCGGCGTGCCCGCCGGCGCGGGCGGCGGCTCGCCGCGCTGCATGCGCTCGGCCTCGCGCTTCAGGAACCGGTAGTTGCGCACGCTGACCGGGATGCTGAACACATAGAGCAGGCCGACGGTTCCCAGCACGATCCAGGGATAGCTCGCCAGCAGCGCGCTCATCACCGCCAGGCCGATGAACACCGGCATCACGTATGCACGCGGAATCTTGATCGCCTTCATCGACCACGTGGGAACCCGGCTGATCATCATGACCGCGACCAGGAACAGCCACGGGCCGGTGATCACGGTGCGGTCCAGCACGCCGAATCCCATCTGGAACTCGATGATCATCGGCAGCAGCGCCAGGCCCGCCCCGGCCGGCGCCGGCACGCCCTGGAAATAGCGATAGGCGTAAGGCGGCAGGTCGGGGTTGCCGATCGCGGTGTTGAAGCGCGCCAGGCGCAGCGCGCAACACGTCGCGTAGAGCAGGCAGACCGACCAGCCCGCGCCGCCCGCGTAGCGCAGCGACCAGTAATAGAGCAGCACGGCCGGCGCCACGCCGAAGGCGGCGAAGTCGCTCAGCGAATCGAGCTCGGCGCCGAACTTCGAGGTGCCGCCCAACAGCCGCGCCATGCGCCCGTCCAGCCCGTCGAAGATGCCGGCCAGGACCACGGACATGACCGCCCACTCGAAGCGCCCTTGCACGGCGAAGTAGATGCCGGTCATGCCCGAGCAAAGCGCCAGCACGGTCAGGATGTTCGGAATCAGCCGGTTGATCGGCTCGCCCTTCAGGCGCGGCACCACGCGCTGGCCAAGCCGCACCCGCGGTCTACGCGGTTCGCGCATCTATCGCACCTCTCCTTGGCGCGGCGCCTCGGCGCCGCCGAGATCGGCCAGCACGGTTTCGCCGCCGACCGAACGCTGGCCCTCGGCAACCAGGGCGTTGACGCCCGGCGGCAGGTACACGTCCACCCGGCTGCCGAAGCGGATTATGCCAAAACGCTCGCCCGCGCGCACCGCCTGATTGGCCTGGACGTCGCACTTGATGCGCCGGGCGACCAGCCCCGCGATCTGCACCAGCGCGATGTCCCGGCCCGCGGCAAGCGCCAGGCGCAGCGCATTGCGTTCGTTGTGCTCGCTCGCCTTGTCGAGCGAGGCGTTGACGAACCGGCCGGGGTGATAGACCACCGCCGCCACCGTGCCGTCGGCGGGAATCCGGTTCACATGCACGTCGAATACGTTCATGAAGATGCTGACGCGCTGGCGCGGGGCCGCATCCATGCCGAGCTCGGGCGGCGGCGGCGCGGCCTCGATCCGCTGCACCACGCCGTCGGCCGGGCTGACGACGAGCCCGGCGCGCGTCGGGGTCACGCGGTCGGGATTGCGGAAGAAATAGGCGCACCAAGCCGTCAGCGCGACGCCGACCCAGCCCAGGGGCTGCGACAGCACGAACAGGACGACGGCAACCACGGCGAAGCCGGCGATGAAGGGCCAGCCCTCGCGGTGGATCGGAACCAACACGGCTTGGCGGATCGCGTCCATCGGGTTTCCTTGAGGAGCGGCTTGCGGCGGCGGCGTCGAAAACCCGGTTCCGGGCGCCTCAGTTGGTCGACGGCACGGCGAAGAGCTGGCCCGGGTAGATCAGATCGGGATTGCGGATCTGGTCCTTGTTGGCCTGGTAGATCACCGTGTACTGGATGCCGCGGCCGTAGTGGTAGCGTGCGATGCGCCACAGGCTGTTGCCGGGCTGGACGATCACGTAGGCCGCGTCGCCGGCGGGCGCGGCGGCCAGGCGCTCGGCCAGGTCGACCTGCGTGAAGGGCAATTCCACGCGCGCCGTCACCCGGGGCTGCTGGCCGCCCTC
>Ga0114930_10004789_pt1 | contig 11291 bp, 10 predicted proteins | sample AnhtaG_FD_87300 | JGI IMG/M metagenome (GOLD analysis project Ga0114930, IMG submission 87300) | Deep subsurface microbial communities from Anholt, Denmark to uncover new lineages of life (NeLLi) - Anholt_01485 metaG | ecosystem: Environmental > Aquatic > Marine > Oceanic > Sediment | place... | reverse complement strand
TGAGCTTGAATGCCAAGGTAAAGTGAACTATAATACTGGCGAAAGTGCACTATATTGGTACCGATATAATAGAAATAGCTCGCATTAAAAGGGCTGCCACCCAGTGGGGAGAAAATTTCCTCCACCGAGTTTATACCGACCCAGAGCTCAGGTTATACCATAACAAGCCCTCATCTTTAGCCGCCCGTTTTGCTGGCAAGGAAGCAGTAATAAAAGCACTTGGAATGCGAAACAAGGGCGTCAGCTGGAGAGATATTGAGATATTGTCTGACCCCAGCGGCAAGCCCATGGTTCATCTCTATGGTAAGGTGCAAAATCAAGCTAACGGCTTGGGCTTAGATAAACTCACCATCAGCCTTTCCCATTCAAAGGAATATGCTATCGCCTTCGTGGTAGGAACAGTAAATAAAATTAGTTAACTGCTTCACAGACTAATACGCTTTTCAGGCACGACTGAGTAGGTTAAAGCTCAATGGAAACGAGAAAGCCAAAATTCTTCTACGGCTGGATAATAGTTATAGCCGCCGGCTGTGTGATACTGACAATGTATGGCACACTGTTTACATTTGGGGTCTTTTTCAAGCCGGTGCTAACAGAATTTGGCTGGACGAGAGCAATGACCTCTGGTGCTTTCTCATTATGCATACTTACCCACGGTGTGCTTAGTATTGTTATAGGAAGGTTAACCGATAAGTATGGTCCGAGAATAGTGGTTACCGCTTGTGGTCTTTCTCTAGGGATAGGCTATCTGCTGATGTCACAAATCAGTAGTACCTGGGAGCTGTATCTATTTTATGGCATCTTAATCGGGATGGGCATGGGCGGTGCCTGGATTCCACAGATGTCAACTATCGCCAGGTGGTTTGAAAAGCGGAGGGGTTTAGCTACTGGCATTGCTGCGTCTGGAGAAGGTGTTGGAATCCTAATTCTGGCGCCTCTGGCTAGCTGGCTTATATCTGCCTATGGCTGGCGCACTTCTTATATCGTTGTAGGTGTCATAGCCCTGGCACTTATTATTTCAGCGGCACAATTTCTCAAACGTCACCCTGAAAAGATAGGGCTACTACCATATGGCAGGGAGGCAAATGCTCCAGCAATTGACCCAGCTAAATATCATAAGTCATCAGTAGCCCAAGATTTCTCCTTGAGCGAGGCAGTTAAGGGGCAGCAGTTCTGGATGATTCTCGCTTTATTCTTCTTTTTTGAGTTCAGTATACTAAGTATAATGAACCACATAGATATTCATGCCACAGATATTGGTATTTCAGAAACTACCGCAGCTAACATATTAGCCACTATCGGCGGCGTGAGTATTCTGGGTAGGCTTGCATTGGGCGTTTTGGCTGACAGGGCTGGAAGTAAGCGGGCAATAATCACCGGTCTTGCCATATTAGCAGTGTCTTTACTTTGGTTACAATTAGCCACGGCGGAGTGGATGCTCTACTTGTTTGCTGCTATCTTTGGTTTTGCTTTCGGGGGGTTACTAGTCCAGATTTCACTAATTATCGCAGAATCGTTTGGACTGACTTCCCACGGGACAATCATGGGCGTTATCAGCTTTGGTTTGATAGTAGGTGGAGCTCTAGGACCAGTTGTAGTCGGTCATATATTTGATATCACCTACAGCTACCAGCTAGGTTTCTTAATCTGTGCCGCAGCCAGTATTATCAGCTTTGTACTGGCTCTGCTTTTAAGACCAACTTTCAAGAAAAGGAGTACTTGATAAAATGAAAGGGAATGCTCAGGGCGGCATATAGCCTAATAGTTTACTAACTGGATAAGGAAGGAGGCTAACATTGAAAAATCTAACTATTGTTTCGGATGCTCCCGGAGAAAAACTGTTCATGCTTGGCAATGAGGCTATAGCCAGAGGGGCGATAGAGGCTGGAGTTCAAGTGGCTGCTGCCTACCCAGGTACCCCGTCAAGCGAAATAACGGAAACCCTAGCTGCGGTAGCCAAAGACACTAATATGTATGTTGAATGGTCAACCAATGAGAAGGTAGCTTTCGAAGTCGCCCTAGCCGCCTCTATATGCGGGGTAAGGGCTCTGGCATGTATGAAGCATGTCGGGGTAAATGTAGCCCATGACCCATTAATGACAGCTAGCTATATAGGTGCCAAGGGTGGACTGGTTCTGCTCTCAGCTGATGACCCGTGGGCGTGGAGCTCACAGAATGAACAGGATAGCCGATATATTGCCCAACAGGGTTATATACCCGTTCTCGAGCCCTCATCCGTCCAAGAAGCTAAAGACATGATGGCTGATGCCTTTAACCTGTCTGAGGAGTTCAAACACCTTTTCATGTTCAGGTCTGTAACCAGAATAGGACATGGCCGGAGCGATGTAGTTCTGGGAGAAATATCAAAGGAAAAGAGAAAGGGCTCTTTTGAAAAAGACCCATCGCATCTGGTCTTGGCTCCACGGGAAGTCAGAAAAAACAGAGCTTTAATGGTTGAAAGGTTTGAAAAAATAAAGGAAGCAGTAGATAGGCTTCCCTATAACCAGTTAAAGCTTATTAATGGCGCCAAGCTGGGGATAATTGCCTGCGGTCTGTCATACAGTTACACCTTAGAAGCACTAAAGTGGCTCGGGCTTGATGACCAGGTTTCGATGCTAAAAATTGGGACGCCACATCCGCTCCCTGCAGAGTTGGTAAAAAGACTACTAAACTCGGTAGAAGAGATACTGGTAGTGGAAGAGCTAGAACCGTTTGTCGAAAACCAGGTTAAAGTAATCGCCATGGAGGCTGACATCCGGGTCAAAATCCACGGTAAGGATTTAGTCCCCGTGATTGGAGAACTATCCACCAGAAAGGTCACTGACGCCATTACCAATCTAACTGGTTCCAAGTCGCCGGTCAACTTCACTCAGCTAGATAAGCTTGGTGAAGAGACGGCGCCACTCCTACCGTGGAGACCCCCGATTTTGTGTACCGGGTGCCCACACCGAGCCTCTCAATACGCGATTAAGGTAGCCTCCCGAAGAGTGGCTAAAGACTATGGCAAGGATATAGTGCCTATCTACCCGGGTGATATTAGTTGCTCTACCCTGGCATATATCCCCCCGCTAGAAATTCCAGACGCCGTTCTGTGTATGGGGGCTAGCTTCGGGCTGGCTAATGGTCTATGCCGTGTAGTAGAGGCGCCAATAGTAGCCGAAATGGGCGATTCAACCTTTTTCCACTCCGGAATACCACCAGTGATAAACGCAGTCTATAACAAGGCAAATATAACCATGATAGTGCTTGATAACTCAGCTACAGCGATGACTGGTTTTCAACCCCACCCAGGCACCGGTTATACTGCTACCGGTGAGGAAACCACACAACTAAAGATTGAAGATATAGTCAAGGCATGCGGGGTAAAGTTCGTTGAGGTTATCGACCCCTTTGACCTAAAAAAGGCAATCGCCACCATAGAAAAAGCAATTAGATTCGATGGACCATCGGTTATAGTCTCCAGAAGGCTCTGCACCATAATAGAGCAGAGGGAAAAGAGAAAAAGAGGTGAAAAAACCATCCCTTATTATATTGACCAAGAAAGGTGCAGTGAAAAATGCAATACTTGCGTCATGCTTTTCGGTTGTCCATCCATAATGAAAGAGGATGGCAAGACCATAATTGATAGTACGGCATGCACTGGCTGTGGGGTCTGTGCCCAGATTTGCCCATATAACGCTATTAAAATACAGGAGTAAGCGACATGGTAAAGGAATTTAATATATTAATCACTGGTGTTGGCGGACAAGGCGTAATTCTAATATCAGAGCTGCTGGGAAACGCAGCAGTTAATGATGGTTTGAATGTCAGAGGCTCAGAAGTGCTGGGAATGGCAGTTAGGGGTGGGGCAGTAACAAGTACCATTAGAATCGGCAGTGAAGTATATGGACCACTCATCCCTATGGGAAAGTGCGATATCCTAATAGGAATAGAGCCGTCTGAGGCATTACGAAATATAACCTACCTATCACCGTCAAGCTTGGTTATACTTAATATGGCAAAGGTAGTCCCCACTAGCGTCTTTATTGGTGAAAGTAGTTACCCCAGCCTGGAGGAAATTGTTGAAAAACTAAGCCAGATTGCCAACAGAGTAATCAGACTAAAAGCCGCTCAAATTGCTGAAGAAGCCGGAAGCGTAATGGCAGCTAATATTGTCATGCTGGGGGCGCTATTCGGTACCGGGCAACTTCCGATAAAGATAGAAACTACCAAAGAGCAAATCCGCGCCCGTTTCTCGGCTAAACTAGCGCCAGTTAATATCAAGGCTTTTGACCTGGGTTACCAAACATGCCAGCAGGCTCTGAAGTAAACTCTAATCGGGGTAAGTGGGAGATAATCGCCATATAAAGCATATCGGCTTATAATGTCAAAGCCTTTATGCCATCAATGATAACATCTCTTGGCGCACCTGGGGTATAAACCTCTTTTACTCCCAGTTCCTTTAACCTTAAAACGTCATCAGGCGGGATTACTCCGCCAACAACAAGCTTTACATTATTCATCTTATACTCTTTGGTTAACTCTACCAATCTTTTAACATAAAACAGGTGCGAACCCTCTAAAAAACTACAACCGATTATACTAACACCCTCTTCTAAGGCTGCCTTGATAACTCCCTCAGCGGTGTTATAAAGTCCCATATATATAATCTCAAATCCGGCATCTTGTAACCATTTACTGACTATTCTGATGCCATTGCTGTGACCATCTAAACCAAATTTAGCCATCATAATCCTTGTCTTGGCTTTAGTTGTCACTTCTGCCTCCCCCAATTACAGACGAATTTCAAAATTCTCCGCTTTTCTTAAAGTGTTGACTATCTCCCCTGTAGTTGCCTTTGCCTCAACAGCTTCTAAAATGGGGATAAACAAATTAACCCTCTTAACACTAGTGGCTTTGTGGTAGAGCCTATCAAGAGCCTTATCTACCTTTTCCTGGTCTCTATTCTTCTTATAGGCTTTTATGTATTGCTTCCTTCTCTCCTGCATATCGCTAGCCTGCTTAAACAGGTCTATCTTTATCTCCTCCTCGTCTCTAAATACATTTACCCCGACAACTAGCTGTTGTCCGTTCTCTATGCGCCGGGCATATTCATATCTGGCTTCATTTACCTGCTCCTCTACCCAGCCTCGCTTAAAACACTCTATGAATCCGCCCTTATCTTCAATTACCCGCATTAGTGGTTGAATCTCTGCTTCCAGTTTGTCAGTTAACCACTCTATTGCGTAGGAGCCGCCTAGAGGGTCTACGGTCTTGGTCACGTTGGTTTCGTAGGCAATCACCTGCTGTAGCCTGATAGATAATTTATGGGATTCCTCTGTTGGTAATGCATAGGCCTCATCATATGAAGTAGTATGAATAGACTGTGTGCCAGCCAGTACGGCAGCTAATGTCTGGATAGTGGCTCTTACTATATTGTTCAACGGCTGCTGAGCAGTCAGTCGCAAGGCTGAGGTTTGAATTGCAGCTCTGAACCAGCAACTCCTTAGGTCTTTAGCACCAAACCTTTCCTTTAGCATCTTAGCCCAAATCCGCCGCATCGCCCTAATCTTGGCGATTTCCTCCAGGAAATCAATATCCATACTACAGAAAAAGGCTATCTTCCCAGCAAAATCATCTACACTCAGCCCCCGTTCAATCAGCCGTTGGATGTAGTCGGCAGCAAGGGACAAAGCAAAGGCGGCTTCCTGAACAGCACTTATACCAGTCTCTCTCATATTGTATGCATTTATGTTAAGTATATTCCACCTTGGCATATGCTTAACGCAATATTCCATTACATCAAGACCTACCCTTACCCCAGCCTCAACCGGGAAAAAGCGTTCCACTGCCTCCACAGTAGGACCTACCAGTTGGTTCAAAGCATCGTTCATAATGGTGCCAATAAGCTTATCCTGCGGGATATCCCTTTTCCTGGCGGTTAGTAGATACATAGCCATCATCACCGCTGAACCAGGCGGCTGAATAATAATAGTGGTACTAACCTTATCCAGAGGTATGCCATCAAACAGTCGTTCCATATCCTCTAGTGTTGAGATAGAGGTTCCAGCCAGGCCGATATCACCCTCAGCCAGTGGATAATCAGGGTCTAGCCCTAAGTGCGTTACCACATCAGGGTCACAATTCAACCCAGTCTGCCCCTGACTCAACAGAAATTTCATTCTTTGATTACTCTCCTCGGGGGTTCCGAAGCCAGTCTGCTGCCGCCTCGTCCAGAAGCGCCGCCGATACATATCCTGATGAATTCCCCGGGTGAACGGGTATTCCCCAGGCACCCCATCCTTCTGCCGGACATCATCAGCTGTGTAAAACTGTTTAAGTTCAATGCCGGAGAGCGTCTTATAGTTTGGTGGTTTCTCTCCGGCTAGATAAGCGTCATAGTTTTCCTTAGTCTCAGCCACCTTTTGCCTCCTCTCAGGTAAAAATTATGAATTGTAGCCGATTCAAAAGGCCTCTTTTTTACCAGAATATTTCTGTCTCAACTTTGGTTTTTCTATCTTGCCAGTGGGACTTCGTGGTACTTTGTCAAATATGATGTGCCTTGGCCACTTATACCTGGGTAAACTTGGCTGATAGAACTCCTTTACCTCCTCTTCAGTCAGGGTCTCGCCGGGCTCAGGGTCAATTATAGCAGCAACTATTTCGCCCAGCCTCTCATCTGGAACTCCAATTATTGCCACATCATAGATTTTAGGGTGGCCTTGGAGTACCGCTTCTATTTCAACAGGGAAGATGTTCTCCCCACCGCTAATGACCACGTCCTTTTTTCTATCGACCAGATAGATAAACCCGTCGCTATCCATTCTAGCCATATCACCAGTATGTAGCCAACCCCCTTTAAGGGTTTCGGCTGTTTTTTCCGGGTTCTTATAATATCCCTTCATAACCCCGTTGCCCCTGAGGAGCAACTCACCAACCTCTCCTTGAGCCACGTCCTCGTCCTTATCATTTACGATGCGTGTTTCCCAGTTAAAGCCAGCTTTGCCAATAGCTCCAATCTTATGCTCATTTTCATAGCCTAGGCAAACACATCCTGGTCCAGTGGACTCACTCAGCCCAAAATCGGTTTCATATAGCATATCAGGGAAATGTTCCTTCCAGCGCTTAGCTATGCTAGGCGGTACCGGTTGCGCCCCCATGTGGAGACGGCGGCAGCAGCTCAGGTTATCATAGTCCTCTTTTCTTAGTTCTCCCCGGTCTAATGCCCCGAGAATGTCCTGAGCCCAGGGCACTAATAGGAATAGTCTGGTTACTCTCTCCTTATAGACAGCGTCAAGCATGTTTTGAAGGCTGACTTCGGTTAACAACGTTCCCCGAGCACCTACAATTAGGTTTCCAAGCCAGTGCATTTTGGCTCCAGAGTGGTATAAGGGAGCACAGATTAGATAATTATCGTCGTGGCTTGTCTGATGTTCAACGGCTTGACTTATGGCAGTGCCCTCAATGTTCTTATGGGTAAAGAGTATCGGTTTGGGTAGTCCAGTGGTGCCTGAGGTAAAGTAGAGTGCGGCTTCATCTTCATCATTTATCTCAATCTCTGGGGCTTTAGGCGAGGCTTTGCCTATTATATCTTCAAAATCCTCCATATCCCTGGGCAGGTTCTGACCAACAAAGATGTAATGGTCGATGGTAGGTAGCTGTGAACGGATAGCCTCTACGCTCTCGGTAAATTCTTCGCTCAAAATCATTGCCTTAGCTTCAACTATGTCACTACAGTATTTAAGGTCTCTACTCTCAAACCTGAAATTGAGGGGTACTGGCCATGCCCCGGTTCGCATAATACCAAAATAGCCCTCAAGCCAGTTAATGCAGTTCATCATCCAATGTATGACCCGGTCACCCTTCCTAATCCCCCTGTCTATCAGGGCATTGGCTACCCGGTTCACCCTTTCATCAAACTGTTTCCAGGTAATTTCCTTCCTTATCTTCTGACTGGGCCTTAGTTCAATAAGGGCTACATCATCAGGATACATTCGGGCGTTTCTGGCTATCATCTCCACAACGGTCATTATATTGGTTCACCCTCTTTATCTTTGTGTTACCACATCATAAAACCGGGCAAAAATAGTGCGACTTGGGGAAAAGCTATCAAGATAGCGGTGCAAACTATTATTGCGCCAAGGAAGGGGAATATACCCTTGAATATGGTCTCCAGGGGCACATCCGGAGCCACTCCCTTAATGACATACACATTTATCCCTACCGGTGGGGTAATTACCCCCATCTCGGCAACTAACACAATTATCACCCCAAACCATATAGAGTCGAAGCCCAGACTTAACACTAGCGGATACAGAATGGGGATAGTAAGGGTAATTAGTGCCAGCGAATCCATAAAGCAGCCACCGATTAGATAGCCGAAGATTATAAACCCCATAATAACAAAGGGGGGCATAGCCAGCCCGCCCACCCACTCTGCCAGCTCAAAGGGGACTCTGGTTACTGACATGAAGTGACCAAAAATAGTGGCTCCGGTGACAATGAGAAAAACCATAGCCGTTATCCGTGTCGTGTCGGCGAGAGCGTCTAAAAAACCCCGCCAGCTAAGCCGTCGCCTAGCCAGGGCAATAATCAATGCCCCAGCAGCACCGGCGGCACCGGCTTCAGTAGGAGTAAACCAGCCAACAAAAAGACCACCCATGACCAGTCCAAATAAAAGAAACATCTCTATGACTCCGGTGAGGGATTTTATCCTCTCCTTCCAGGTGGCCTTAGCTCCGGCGGGACCAAGGCTAGGCTTCCACCGGCAAAGGATGTAGATGGTAATGGCAAACAAGGTGGTAAGAAGCAAACCGGGGAGGATGCCAGCAGCGAAGAGCTTACCTATGGACTCCTCAGTCATTATCCCGTAAATGATTAGAATGGTGCTGGGCGGGATAAGTATGGCCAGGCTACCGGCAGCGGCAACGCAGGCAGTAGCTAGCGAGTCATCATAATTATACCTTTTCATCTCGGGCAGTGTTACCTTGCCCATGGCGGCTGCTTCGGCATTAGTCGACCCGCACATAGCACCAAAACCGGCACAGGCGAGGATAGTAGCCAAGGCCAGCCCCCCACGCTGGTGCCCAATAAATTTATAGGTAGCGTCGTAAAGCCGACCACCCATTCCCGAATAGAAGGCAACTGTACCCATAAAGACAAACATAGGAACGACAGTCAGGGAATAAGACGAGAACATCACCCAAAAATCTTTAGCCAGGATGCTAAGAGCACCCTCCACTGAAGCTATGTAGCAAAAGCCGAGAAAGCCAACCAGAGCCATAACATAAGCCACCTGCATCCGGAGAAAGAAGAGGAAAACAAGAAGCACAACACTGATGATGGCAGCAGCAGCCGGGCTCATCCCTTCACCGCCTTAACCAGTGATTTAATCAGGTCACCCAGAATCACCAGGCAGAGCAGGGCACAACCAAAGGCTGTCACATATATATAGGGGTAAAAAGGCAGAAGTGCTGTCATAGTTGTTTCACCAAGCTGCCTCATCCTGTTGGCTAACACCAGGCACTGCCAGGTTATTACGGCGAAGATGCCCAGGCTAAGGATACCGGTAATGCTGCCGATAATCCCCTGAGCCCGCTGGGGAAGCCGTGCCACCACCAGCTCTACGGAGATATGACCTCTCTGCACAGCACAGTAGGCTAGAGCTAAAGCAACCATTATCACCGCAATAAAGCAAACATAGTCGTAAGTGCCGAAAATAGGTTTCCAGACAAAACGAGACACAATATTCCCGACGACAATGAGCATCATTGCCACAGCCGCCAACTGGGCTATCTGGTCACCTGACTTGCTCAATAAACGAACAACCCTGTCAAAATAAACCATTTGGTCTCACGCCTCACTGAGGATTAAACCACTTTATAGAGGGTATCCCGACTCTGATTAGGCACAAACAGGTTTTTGCCCGCTAGCCACTGCGGGACACCCTCTACAAGTCACGGTCAAACCAAAGTTCAGAAGCTTGCCCCTTACTTCGGCAGTAATATGCTTACCTGAGCTTTACTTCAGGGTGTCCATGGTTCATACTCTAGTTTATTGTATTTCTCCACAATCTTGGCTGCCTCATTAACTATCTCTTCTCCCGGCAGACCTTTAGCGTTCAGCTCGGCAATATACGCCTCACGTAGCGGCGCGATCGCCGCCCTCAACTTTGCCACTTCAGCGTCAGAGAGGTATATAAACTCATGTCCTCCGGGTGACGCACTGGCAACGTCCATCCCCACCTTTTGCTGATATTGCCAGATTTGACCGGCTTCCTTCATCGCGTCCTCAGCGACAGCGTCAAAAGCATCCTGGAGGCCCTTGGGCAAGGCGTTCCACTTATCCCAGTTCATTACTATGTAGAAGAACTCAGAATAGAAGTGGGGGACAGAGGTGGAATAGTCAAAGAGCTCGTGGTGCTTCCACCCGTCAAGCGTCTCAGGCGGGGAAACAAGGGCGTTGGCCAGCCCCTTTTGCACTGAAACGTAAACATCACCCATAGGACAGGCGTACGGCTCAGCCCCCACTAACTTAACCGCCTCAACACCACCCCCGGTGCATCTTATTATCAAACCCTTCATATCATCCACGCTACGAATCGGGGTCTTGGAATGTAGATAGCCGGGTCCAGTGGCATAAAGATAGAGGACCTTTGTATCCTCAAGTTCCTTGGGCTTAAACTTGTTATAGAATTCCCAGATGGTGCGGGCGGCGGCGTCAGCATTTTTGGGTGGGGCGATGCCAGGCTGATTCAGGGTCAATATTACCGGGAAGCGCCCCGGGTTATAGCCAAACGAAGACTGGCCGGAATCAGCGATGCCTGTAACTACCCCGTCATAAATCTCGGAGCCGCCAAGTAAGGTCCCGACAGGGTAATATTCTATGTCGAGAGTGTACTTACCCTTGGTTGCCTCTTCTACCATCTTGAAGTAGCTGGAGAATTGATCCACAACAGCGTAATGTGTAGCTGGGAAGATGTGAACAAATCCTATTTTTATCGCTTCAGCTACTGGTGGCGCCGCTGGGGCGCAGGCACCAGATAACGGTAGTACCAGCAGGGTAAACGCTACAAAGATAAACAATACTTTCTTTTTCACTGATTTACCTCCTTAGGATTTAAAATTTGCCGACTTCCTCAATCCTCTCACATAATATCACCCCCTCAAATAGATTTAACGCTTTTCAGCCTCTTGATTTTGACTTAACAGTAACGGAATCAGACGGCGAACATCGGTCAACTCCTCCAATCGGCTGACCAAGGAGACAACTTTGTCTATATTTTCTGGTGGCAAAGGCTTCCCGGCATAGCT
>Ga0114930_10004788_pt1 | contig 11297 bp, 12 predicted proteins | sample AnhtaG_FD_87300 | JGI IMG/M metagenome (GOLD analysis project Ga0114930, IMG submission 87300) | Deep subsurface microbial communities from Anholt, Denmark to uncover new lineages of life (NeLLi) - Anholt_01485 metaG | ecosystem: Environmental > Aquatic > Marine > Oceanic > Sediment | place... | reverse complement strand
CCGGAACTTCAAGGGGAGGATGGGCAACCCCAATGCCTTCATCTATCTGGCATCCCCGGCCACAGCGGCGGCAACCGCTCTTAAGGGGAAAATCGCCGACCCAAGAGAGGTGATAGGATGACTGCGATGAGAGGGAAGGCTTGGAAGTTTGGTGATAGCATAAGCACCGACCACATCGCCCCGGGGAGGCTTTTTCACCTCCGCTCAAACCTGCCCGAGTTAGCCAAACATGTTCTGGAGGATGCTCGACCAGAGTTTGCCTCCAGTATGGCACCCGGGGACTTTGTAGTGGGAGGAGGGAATTTCGGACTCGGCTCCAGCCGTGAGCATGCCCCTACCATAATCAAGATAGCCGGGGTCAGCGCGGTATTAGCTAAATCTTTTGCCCGCATCTTTTTCCGCAACTGCATCAATGTGGGGCTGCCTGCTATTATGTGCGACACCGATAAGATCGACGAAGGGGATGAGCTGGAAGTAGAGCTATCGCGAGGAAAGGTGATCAATCGCACCAAAAAGATAGAGCTGAGCTTTCCCCCTTTGCCACCGGTAATGACTAAAATTCTCCAGGAAGGAGGATTAGCCAATTATATCCACAAGTATGGCGACTTTAGATTGAAATGAAAAAAGAAAATTATTAACCTTCAGCTATCGGCAATAGGGAGGTGTAAATGGTTAACTTTGATAAATTAACTATCCCCAAGGAAGGGAGTAAAATAGAAGTAGAGGATGGGAAGCTGAAGGTGCCTGATGAGCCCATCATCCCCTTTATTGAAGGGGATGGAGTGGGACCAGATATATGGGCCGCTGCAAAGAGGGTGCTTGATGCCGCAGTGGAGAAGGCTTACCGAGGAAAGAAAAAAATTGTGTGGTTGGAGATGTTTGCCGGGGATAAAGGGCAAAAGGTCTACGGTGAGGTTCTTCCGCGTGACACCTACGAGGCTATTCGGCACTTCGTTGTTGCCATCAAGGGTCCTCTGACCACCCCCATAGCCGGGGGCTATCGGAGCCTCAATGTCACCCTGAGGCAGACCCTCAACCTCTATGCCTGTGTGCGACCGGTGCGCTATTTCAAAGGGGTACCCAGCCCGGTGAAACACCCCGAGCGGATGAATATGCTTATTTTCAGGGAGAACACCGAGGATGTTTACGCAGGGATAGAGTGGGCAGAAGGCACCCCCGAGGTGAACAAAGTCATCCAGTTCCTCAATAAGGAGATGGGGTGCTCCATCAAGGAGGATTCCGGAATCGGCATCAAGCCCATCAGTGAGAGGGCTACCAAGAGCCTGGTGCGAAAAGCCATTCGCTATGCTATTGACAGGAAGCTCCCCAGCGTTACTCTGGTTCATAAGGGGAATATTATGAAGTACACCGAAGGGGCTTTCCGCGACTGGGGATATGAGGTAGCCAGGGAGGAGTTCGGGGACTACACCGTTACCGAAAGCGAGCTGACCGAAAAATATGGTGGGGAACTACCCCCTGGCAAGTTTGTTATCAAAGATAGGGTAGCTGACTCCATGCTCCAGCAGATTCTCACCCGCACAGCTGAATACAGTGTCATAGCCCTGCCGAATCTCAACGGTGACTACCTTTCCGATGCTTGCGCTGCCCAGGTGGGAGGGCTTGGTCTGGCTCCAGGAGCCAATATAGGGGACTACATAGCCCTCTTTGAGGCTACCCATGGTACTGCTCCCAAATATGCGGGGCTCGATAAGGTAAACCCGAGCTCCCTCACCCTCTCCGGGGTGATGATGTTAGAATATATGGGCTGGCAGGAAGCAGCCGATATCATCGTTAAAGCCATAGAAAAAGCCATCTTGGCGAAAACTGTCACCTACGACCTGGAGCGGCTGATGGAGGGTGCCACCAAGCTGAAGTGCTCGGAGTTTGGCACTGCTATCATCAGCCACATGGAGGGGAGTTAAGGGGAGACAATCGAAAGCTTCCCTTTTGATCAGCTCGGGGGAGGATGGATAAAAAGATAATTGCTCCTCCCTCGTTAAATTATCTATGCTATAAGGAGGTAGAGAATGCCTAAAAGATATAAAATCGGATTAATTGGTGGAGGGCAAATCGGGGGGATTTTAGCCCTGATGATTGCCCAGAGAGAGCTTGGCGATGCGATAATGGTCGACATTCCTCAGAAGGAGGGATTAGCCAAGGGGAAAACTCTTGATATTATGGAGATGAAACCCCACTACGGCACCGATGTCGATCTTTCAGGCACCAGCGATTTTTCTCAGCTAAAAGGCTGCGATGTTATCATAATTACTGCCGGCGTTCCCCGCAGACCTGGAATGACCCGCGAAGACCTGCTCGATGTGAACCTTAAAATCATCACCAGCGTAGCCGAGAATATCAAGAAGCACTGCCCCGATGCTTTCAACATCGTCCTCACTAACCCCTTGGATGCCATGGTCTACGCCTTTTACAAACTGACCGGCTTCCCAAAAAACCGGGTAATAGGGATGGCGGGAGCTCTCGATACCGGACGCTTCAAGGCCTTTGTTGCTATGGAGACCGGTTACTCCGTTGAGGATATCACTGCCCCGGTTATGGGAGGGCATGGACCCACTATGGTACCCCTTTACAGGCTGGCTACCGTGGGAGGCGTTCCCCTTACCGAGATTCTCTCCCAGGAGAAGATCGACGCCATCGTGCAACGGACCCGGCAGGCAGGCACTGAGATTGTCAAACTGCTGGCTAACGGTAGCGCCTACTTCAGCCCCGCCGCCTCAGCCCTGGAGATGGCAGAATCTTATCTGAAGGACAAGAAGCGGATCATCCCCTGCTCAGCCCTCTGCGAAGGGGAGTATGGCGTCCAGGGATACTTTATAGGCGTGCCCACGGTCATCGGAGCAGGAGGCGTGGAGAAGATTCTGGAGATAAAGCTCGCCCCGCAGGAGAAGGAAGCCTTACAGGAAACGCTGGAGGCGGTCAAAAAGGCGGTGGCGGATACCAAGCTCTAAAAGGGGCTGAAGCCTACTACTCGATAACTTAACAATCCATTGAAGAGGGGGTTAAAATTAACCCTGCCCTTTTGTCTGGCAAAAGGGTAAATTTTCAAATAAAGGAGGGAGTATGCGAGAGATTGAAGCCAAAACCATTACCGAAGCGGTCAAAAAGCTTTGCATAGATGCCTGCTATTATCTTAATGACGAGATTCTTGATGCGTTTCGAAAGTGCAAGGAGAAGGAAGAATCTCCCGTTGCGGTGGATATCTTAAGCCAGCTGGAGGAGAACGCCAGGATTTCCCGGGAAGGTCAGTTTCCCCTCTGCCAGGATACCGGCTTTGCGGTATTATTTGTGGAGCTGGGCGCCGATGTGGTGATAAAAGGAGGAACCCTCCCCGAGGCTATCAATGAAGGGGTGCGGCAGGGCTACACCGAGGGGTATCTGCGCAAATCGATTGTCTCCGACCCCCTTGAGAGGAAGAATACCGGTGACAACACCCCAGCTGTCTTACACTTAGAGATTGTTCCTGGTGATAAGCTGAAGATAACCATCCTCCCCAAAGGGGGAGGGAGCGAGAATATGAGCGAGGTGCGGATGCTCAAGCCAGCCGATGGAGCTAAGGGGGTGATCGACTTCGTGCTGGAAAGGGTGAGTAAGGCAGGACCCAATCCCTGCCCACCGATTGTGGTAGGGGTGGGGATTGGAGGCACCTTTGAGATGGCAGCTCTTATAGCCAAGAAAGCCCTGCTCAGGCCCCTGGGAAGCCGCAATCCCAAGCCCCATCTGGCGGCTATCGAGGAGGAGCTTATAGAGAGGATCAACCAGATGGGGATCGGTCCTCAGGGATTCGGCGGTCGTTGCACTGCGCTGGCAGTCCATGTGGAGGCTTACCCCTGTCATATCGCCAGCCTTCCAGCGGCGGTAAACATTGAGTGCCACTCTCATCGGCACAAAGAGATAGTTTTGTAGGGAGGAGCCTCCGTATTCTGAGGCAAAGGGGCTTTCAGCCCATAAGGAAAACCATTATGGCAGAGAAAAGGAGTTATCTATGGCAGAAGTAAAACTTAGCGCTCCCCTTACCGACAAAGATGTAGAGTCTTTGAATATAGGGGATAAAGTATTGATTACTGGTTCCATCCTTGTGGGCAGAGATTCTGCTCACAAACGATTAATAGACCTGCTGGATGCCGGCAAACCCCTCCCCGTTGACCTTAAGGGTCAGGTAATCTACTACGCAGGACCATCTCCGGCTCGACCCGGAAACCCCGTTGGCTCTGCTGGTCCCACCACCAGCGGAAGGATAGACCCTTACGCCCCCAGGCTACTCGCCCTGGGGCTGAAGGGAATGATTGGCAAGGGGTCCCGCTCAGCCGAGGTGATCGAAGCCTGCAAGAAGTATAAAGCGGTCTACCTGGCTGCTGTAGGAGGTGCCGCAGCTCTGATTGCCAAAAGCATCAAAAAAGCAGAGGTGATTGCTTATCCCGACCTGGGACCCGAAGCCCTCAGGTGGATGGAGGTGGAGAATTTCCCCGCTATTGTGGTCAATGATACTAAGGGAAACGACCTCTATGTGGAGGGGCGTTCCCAGTATCAGAGATGAGGGGGTATTTTCCACTTCACTTTGAGGGTAACGGCATTAATGGGACAACCACAACCGAGAGTAGTCTAAGGAGGTGTTGGATATATGTTTTATAGATGGCATGTGGGAACAGTGGCCTGGGTTCTCCACCGTCTATCCGGGGCTTTGATTGTATTCTATCTGGTGCTCCATATCTGGGTTATGAGCTTCCTGCAGAAGGGTCCGGAGAGCTTCAACCGGGTTATGCATCTGCTGGAAAACCCCCTGTTTAAGCTTCTGGAGATAGGGCTCCTGGGAGTGGTAATCTATCACAGCCTGAACGGGATACGGTTGGTCATTCTGGACCTCGGATATGGAATGGCACACCAGAAGAAGATGTTCTGGGCGGTGGTCGTAGTAGGGATTGTCATTTTTGTTCTGGGAGCCGTACCCCTTTACCCCTTCTGAGTTGGGGAGAATGAGGAGTAAGCTATGAGTAACAGAAAGCTCTATATAGCCGGAGGGGGCTGGAGCTGGCTTTTCCAGCGCCTCAGCGGGGTCTATATTCTGGCAATCATCATCATCCATTTCTGGTTCATCCACTATACCGGCACCGGTGAGATAACCTACCAGCAGGTAGCCACCAGGCTGGCCACCCCCTTCTGGAAAACACTGGATGTGAGTTTTCTCCTTTTAGCCCTTTATCACGGCTTGAACGGGATGTGGGCGATAACCCAGGACTGGATTAAGAGAGACGGATGGCGGATGCTGATTTACGCCGTCATTGTGGTCGTTGCCTTAGTTTTTGGAGTGCTGGGATTGATCACCGTTATCAGCTTTAAACCAGAAATATTGTGAAGAGGGAGAGAGCTATGATACACCACCAACACGACATCGTCATCATAGGAGCGGGATTAGCCGGGTTGCGAGCAGCTCTGGAGACCAGCCGGGTGGCAGATACCGCGATACTGACCAAGGTCTACCCCAGCCGTTCACATTCAGGCGGTGCTCAGGGAGGGATAGCGGCTTCACTGGCTAATGAGAGCGACGACAACTGGGAACTCCATATGTTCGACACGGTGAAAGGGAGCGACTACTTAGGGGACCAGGATGCCATTGAGATACTGGTGAAGGAGGCTCCCGCTACTGTCATTGAGTTGGAGCATATGGGGGTCCCCTTCAGCCGTAACGCTAATGGAACCATTGCCCAGCGGCGCTTCGGTGGTCACTCTCGCCCTAGGGCTTGCTATGCCTCCGATTATACCGGTCATGTCATCCTCCATACTTTGTATGAGCAGGGAGTCAAGCAGGGGGTTGAAGTCTACTCCGAGTTCTATGTGGTCAGCCTTATTATGAACAAGGGGAACTGCTGCGGAGTGGTTGCCCTCGATATCCTCAGTGGGGAACTCCACCTCTTCCACAGTAAGGCTGTTATGTTCGCTACCGGTGGTTATGGTAGGGCTTACAAGATAACCTCTAATGCCCATGCCAATACCGGCGATGGTTTGAGCATTGTCTATCGGGTTGACATCCCCATAGAGGATATGGAGTTCGTCCAGTTCCATCCCACCGGTCTCTACAAGCATGGAATCCTCGTTACTGAGGGTGCCCGGGGAGAGGGGGGCTATCTTCTCAATAAGGACGGCGAGAGGTTTATGAAAAACTATGCCCCCGAGAAGATGGAGCTCGCCCCCCGGGATTTGACCTCCCGTGCCATGCAAACAGAGATGAACGAGGGGAGAGGAATAGAGGGTAAGGACTATCTCCACATTGACCTGAGGCATTTGGGCGCAGCGAAAATTTTGGAACGCCTCCCCCAGATCCATGAGTTAGCCCTAAATTTTGTTGGGGTGGACTGCACCAAGGAACCAATCCCCATCCAGCCCACCGCCCATTACTCCATGGGGGGCATTCCTACCGATAACCGTGGGCAGGTGGTCATTGATAAGGATAATACCCCTGTTAAGGGGCTTTATGCTGCCGGGGAGTGCGCTTGCGTTTCGGTTCATGGGGGGAACAGGCTGGGGACCAACTCCCTGCTGGAGGCTACCCTCTTCGGGCAGCGGGCAGGAGAGGCGATGGCGGAGCTCGTCCAGCGAGAGAAGGAATTCACCCCGCTGCCAGAGAATCCAGCCAAGCCAGCCGAGGAGGAGATTGCCACCATTTTGGATAACGAGGGGAAGGAGTCGGTGGCTCAAATCAGGGAAGAGCTCCAGGTTTCTATGACTGATAACTGCGGTATCTTCCGCGACGAAAAGAAGCTTAAGAAGGAGATGGAGATTGTCAAGAGCCTGCAGGAGCGCTATAAGCACATCCATATAGACGACAAAGGAATGCGATGCAATACCGATCTGATGGAGGCTCTGGAGTTGGGGCATTTGCTTGACTTCGCCGAAGTGATTGTGGCTGGTGCCTTAAATCGTACAGAAAGTCGGGGCTCTCACTACCGCATCGACTACCCCAAGAGAGAAGATGAAAATTGGCTGAAGCATACCCTGGCGTATAAAACCGATAAGGGTCCCCGTTTCGATTACAAGAAGGTAGTTATCACCAGGTATCAGCCCACTGAAAGGAAGTATTAGGGAGGAAGAAGACCATGGAGATAACCTTCAAGATATTGAGGTTTGACCCTGATAAGAATAAGAAACCCTATTACCGAAAATATACCGTGAAAGTCGAGCCCGGCATGACGGTGCTTGATGGCTTGAACGAGATCAAGTGGAGGCTGGATGGAACGCTCGCTTACCGCCGGTCCTGCCGCAGCGCCATCTGCGGTTCCTGCGCTATGACCATTAACGGGGTGAATAGATTGGCTTGCAATAGCCAGATTCTCGCCCTGAAGAGGAAGACTGTTGTTGTAGAACCCTTGCGACGCTTTCCCATAATCAAAGACCTGATTGTCGATATGGACCCCTTCTTTGAGAAGATGTCCATCATCAAGCCCTATCTGATCACGCATTCCCCTGCTGGGCGACGGGAGAGGCTTCAAAGCCCCGAAGACCGAAAGCTCCTCGATGAGGCAGTTACCTGCATCTTGTGTGGTGCGTGCACCTCTTCCTGCCCCTCTTACTGGTATAACAAGAATTACCTCGGTCCTGCTTCGCTGTTCAAAGCCTACCGCTTTGTCTTCGACAGTCGTGATGAAGGGACAGAGGAGAGGTTAAGGATAATCAGCGACCGGGATGGGCTGTGGCGATGCCACTCCATATTCAACTGTGTGGAGGCATGCCCCAAGTCTTTGAATCCTACCTATGCCATAGCGGAGCTGAAGAAGAAGATAGTTACTACCAAGCTGTAAGCATAAGGGAATTGGTTGTTGATTTCCCCTTAAGCCCCCAAAGCTGAAGGGGGCAATGCACTTATATTAAGGGGGGAAGTCTATGGCTGTGGAGCAAACCCTTACTATTATCAAGCCCGATGGTGTTGCTCGTGGGCTTACCGGGAGAATTCTGGAGGCTCTGGAAAACGAAGGGATGAAGATAGTGGGGATGAAGATGGTCCAGTTGACCAAAAGAGGTGCAGAGGGGTTTTATCAGGTCCATCGGCATCAACCTTTCTTCGACAGCCTTACTACGTATATGTCTTCGGGACCGGTGGTATTAGCAGTTCTGGAAGGGGAGGGGATTATTGAGCGATTGCGTCAGCTTATGGGGGCAACCGATCCCCAAAAGGCAGCTCCCGGAACCCTTCGCCACCGCTACGGGCTTTCCATCCAGGAAAATGTGATCCATGGCTCTGACTCCCCCGAGACCGCCCGGTGGGAGATTGCCTATTTCTTCAGCCAGATGGAAATCCACAGCCGCCCCTTGAATTCCGGCTGAGATATGAGCGAGGTTTTATCCTATTTCCGGCAGAACAGTGAGAGGATTGTTGAGCTGCTGGAGGAGCTGGTAAAACTGGAGTCTCCCAGCTTGCACAAGCCCTCCTGCGATAAGCTGGCCATCTTCCTGTGGGACCAGTTTACCTCTTCGGGAATCGAGGCCACCATTCTGGAACAACAGAAGGTGGGAAGCTTCCTCCGGGTGGAGTTCGGTCAGGGTGAGGAGCAAATTCTTGTCCTCTGCCACATGGACACTGTCTGGTCTTTGGGAGAGGTGAGGCGGCGCCCCGTTAAACGCCAGGGAGAGAAACTCTATGGACCGGGGGCGTATGATATGAAGGGGGGCATCTGCCTGGGTCTGTTTAGCCTCAAAGCAATAAAGGAGCTGGAGCTTAGTCTTAATAAAAGGGTGGTCATCATCATTAACTCTGACGAGGAGATCGGAAGCCACTTCTCCCGCCCCCTAATAGAAGCCGAAGCCAAGTCGAGCAAAGCAGTGCTCTGCCTGGAGCCAGCAATTCCGGGTGGGAAGCTCAAGACTTCGCGCAAGGGGGTCGGCGTTTTCACCCTCAGAATCAAGGGGAGGGCAGCTCACACCGCGGGCGATTATAAGCAAGGTGTAAGTGCTATTCATGAATTAGCCCATCATATATTGAAAATTCATAAGCTTTCTGACCCTCGTCGGGGCTTAACCCTTAATGTGGGAAGGGTAGAAGGCGGAACCTTATCCAATGTGGTCGCCGCCACCAGTGAGGCGGAGATCGACCTCCGCTTTATTGACCCTGCCGATGGGGAGAAGGTTGTCAACCAGCTCTATAATTTAAGACCGATATTGCCGGGCATTAGCCTGGAGGTATCGGGGGCTATAAACCGCCCTCCTTTGTTGCCCACCCCTCAGAACCAGAGCCTTTTCAGAAGGGCACAGGAAATAGCTTTGAGTGAGCTTAACCTTCAGCTGGAGGCGGGTATGAGCGGTGGGGGGAGTGATGCCAATTACACCTCAGCCCTCGGCATCCCTACTCTGGATGGACTGGGGGTTGATGGAGATGGAGCACATTCGGTGGATGAGTTTGTCCTGCTTCCCAGTCTTGTTGAGCGGGGAGCACTCCTCACAGAGCTTCTGGTCAAACTGTAAAATCCCCTTCTATTTTTTTCGTACTTTCCACCTCTACCCGGACAGGGGTGCCAGCCAGGTAACATCTTTGGTTTAGCAAAGGGATATTAGCAGGTTTTGGCTGATGGTCAGGTGAGGATTATTTTATGAGCTTAGCTGAGGAGCTGATCTTCTTATTATACATAGCCTGATATTTCTTGAGGTTCAACTTCGCCTGGGTGAGGTGAGGGTCAATCTGCAGGGCTTTTTGCGCCTCAAGAATAGCTTCCTCGTATTTCCCCTGCTGAAAATAGACCATTCCTAATAGGTTATGTGGTTCAGCATATTCCCTATTCAATCTTGCCGCTCTTCGAAAGTGCTTAACAGCCTCGGGATAATCTTTCTTATAATAATAGACAAGCCCTATAGCATAGTGGGTATAAGGGTTATTCTTCTTTAATTTGAGCGCTTTTTTCAGGTTTTCTATCGCCTTAACATATTCCCCCTTGAGGTAGTAAACATTGCCCAGATTGCTGTAAGGGGCGGAGAGTTTGGAGTCTAAGAGTATGGCTCTCTTATACTGAGCGATGGCGAGGTCGTAAAGCCTCCGTCTCTGGTAGGCAATTCCCAGATTGTTGAATGCCTTGGCAAAGGTCGGCTTAATTCTGATGGCAGTTCTATACAATTTAATATCGATTTGAGAGTCTAAGTCTTCGGAGGAGAGGTCGATCTGGTTGCTGTAAAGAACTCCCTGGGAGTTGATGAAATTAGCCAGGGCTTCCAGGTCGTCAATCACCTTATAGAATTTATAACCGATACGAGGGTGCTCGGCAAAATCTATTAGAGTTATCTTGGCGTTGATCTCTATTCCGGCACAGATATGGCCACTATTCACAACCAGCTCCCCTTCCCGTTTTAGTTTGCTGACCTCGGTTACATCCACATAATATACAGGAAGTCCTACCGATCGTGCCATACCGATGAAGAGGTTGGTATAAGCGATACAGTTTGCCTCTCCTTCTACAAACACTTCTATGGCGTTAAGGGCTTTGTATTCGTTATATTTCACATCCAGCTTTTTTCTATCAATGATGGCACGCACCAATGCGTTTACCTTGCCCTTCTCGTAATAATAGGATCCGACTACTTCTCGAGCGTATTCCTTTATCTCATCGGTTATGTAAAAAGGAATCATCGTTTTGGAGACTTCTGCATCTACAATTCTCTTCTGCAGGACGGCAACCAGCTCGTCTTCGGTATAAATGATCTTTGGGGAATTGGTAATACAGCCACTTAAAACTGCCAATAAAAGAAGGGGGAGGAAAAATCTGGAAAAGGATTTGTTTTTCATCATAAACTTACTGAGCAGTTTTGGGTTACAACAATATGTCCTATTTAAATGTTATTAATTTCCCTTTACCCAAAACTGTGTTTTATCTTACACAATAGAGATTTTTTGCGCTCTTTTTCTTATGATGTTTCTATTTAAATTATATACTTTATTATAGATAAAAACAAGCCTTAATATCAAAAAGTTCTTCCCAGAGGGAGGGTGATACTTAGTTGGGAGGGTATATCTTATTTTCCGAAGTGACTTTGAGGAATCTCTTGGGGTTAATCCTGCTGGCTCTCTATTATTGGTTAGAGGTTGTGTTAACTTTAGCACAAGGGGAAAGATTGTTCATCTATTCATAGGCTCCAACCGGGCGCTGAAGCCTACTGCAGAAGATAAGGTGGCAGAGTTTTTGAGGTTTAACACTTATTAGGGGATAGCGGCAAAATGGTGGGTGCAGAGAGGGGGTTCGCCTTTCCTCTTCTACTCCAAGAGGAAACCTATTTTCTCCCGCCCCGATAACTTCTATCTCTTTTCCCTG
>Ga0114930_10004786_pt1 | contig 11298 bp, 10 predicted proteins | sample AnhtaG_FD_87300 | JGI IMG/M metagenome (GOLD analysis project Ga0114930, IMG submission 87300) | Deep subsurface microbial communities from Anholt, Denmark to uncover new lineages of life (NeLLi) - Anholt_01485 metaG | ecosystem: Environmental > Aquatic > Marine > Oceanic > Sediment | place... | reverse complement strand
GAGGTTATACTAACAGGGACCCAAATTGGAGCCTACAGGCCAAGCCTGGAACTCCTCGTCCAACGCATCCTTGCTGAAACTGATGTAGCGCGATTGCGCCTTTCCTCGTTGCAGCCTCAGGAGCTCACCCTAGAGCTCATTTCCCTTTGGGCCGATGAGCGGCTCTGCCGCCATCTTCATCTCCCCCTCCAGAGCGGCAGCGACCCGGTGCTCAGGCGAATGAGGCGGCGGTATTCGCTGGCTGATTATGAGAGGGCAGTGGCTATGGTTCGAGAGGCAATACCCGGTATCGCGATCACCACCGACATTGTGGTGGGCTTCCCCGGGGAAACCGACCAGGAATCCGAGGAGAGCTACCACTTCTGCCAGGGGATGGGATTTGCCAATATCCACGTCTTCCCTTATTCAGAAAGACCTGGCACCCTCGCCGCTCAGATGCCTGGGAAGGTCGGCGACAGGGTGAAGAAGGAGAGGAGCGAGAGGATGCTTGAGCTAGCGAGAGAGGCGGCACTCCGCTTTCGGGAGCAGTTTTTGGGGCGAACGATGACCGTGCTATGGGAGAAGGAGGCGCAGCAGGGGGTCTGGGTTGGGCTCACCGATAATCATATCAGGGTGTTTGCCCAGAGCAGCGAGCCATTGAGGAACAGGCTGGTGGAGGCAAAATTAGTGGGCTGGCATAGCCTCTTCGACCTATGGGCTGACTTAGTGAACTAACTTTGCAGCTTACTACTTGAAAGACGCTGGTGTCGAGGTTCTCCATTTTGGGGCTTAGCCTTCGATCTTCTCTATTCGATAGCGTAACTTGCCTATTGGTGCCGCTACCTCTATGACCTCACCCTTTCTTCGGCCAAGCAGCGCCTTTGCTGTGGGCGAAGCGACGGAGATCTTGCCCTTTGTCGGACTCGCTTCATTGGGGTGGACCAGGGTGTAGCACAGCTCTTCGCCGGAGGAGAGGTCTTGAAGGACCACGGTGCAGCCCCGGGTAACCTTTGTGGTATCAACCTCCTTAGCGGCGAGCACCGCTGACTTGAGGATCTCTTCCAATTCCCTGATCCGGGCCTCAATCTTCCCTTGATAATCCTTAGCGGCATCAAGTGGGGCATTTTCGCGGAAGTCCTTATCTGCGGCAGCCTTGCGGATTTCGTCAGCGATCCTGGGGCGCTCCCCTTGAAGAGCCAAAAGCTCTTCCTTCAGCTTCTGGTAACCCTGGGGCGTTAAAGCGACCGCCTCTTGTCTACGCTCCTTGCCGAGAGGCCCTCGCTTTGATGGGCTTTTCTTCACCCGAAGGTGAACCGCAAGGTTGGTCTGGGTGAGCCCTTGCTTTTTGGCATAGGAAAGGAAGGCCCTCACCGGCTCAAGCCTTTTCATAGCATTGGCTGAGGAGCCCTCCATCCTCTCAGCGTAGTTGGCCACCTCGTGGGCGGCGAGCTCCCTTATGGGACGCTCCATGCCATACCAGCGCACGAACTTGTTTAGCTCCTGCTGGCTCTTCTCCCTCTCAGGTGGCGACAAAGCGGCAAGGAACTGCGTCGCTGCCTGGGCCAAGCTTTTTTCATGCATTAGGCTATTTTCTTACGGTTTGGGTTTCCGCTGTGGATGACAATTACAGGGTCAAGCCCTTTTTCGAGCATTAGACTATTTTAGTTGTTTCGGGTTCCCGCTGTCAATCTATTACCAAACCAAGCCATCGTGCTTATAGGAGGCCTTGAGCAGGCTGAGGATGCTGGGACCCTTGAGGTCGCTCTCAACACACCCCCCTTCAAAGTGGCGACAAACGGTGCAGGTGACGCAATATTTATCCACCTCGCTAATGTTTTCGAAGAGGTTGCAGGTCTCAGCGCTTCGGTCGTACCAATCCTCAAGGAACTCCTCAAGTACCGGTTTATGGGCTCGAAAGCTTCTCGACCTTCCGAGCCCGTTGAACCCTCCCACTAGATCTTGAGGTGGCAAATAAGGACGCATTGAGAACACTTAGCTTCTTTCATAAGGTTCGGTTCATGGTGCGGTGCCAAGCCTGGTGTGGGTATGTAAATCGATGATCATGTTCTAGAAAAGTCCCTTGCTAGAGCTTTTATAGCGCTGTAACGCTGCGCTTAGGTAGCTGCCGAGGAGGGAAAGGTCCTCGGTAGGGAGGTAATGGGGGGCAACGGCATCAAAGAGCATATTCATGGAAGGGGACACCTCTTCATCCCCCAAATAGAGGATGCAGCCCATAGGGATCTTGGGCAGCGCCAGAAACCTAAAGGCGGCATCGCCGCTTCTGGCCATTGGGGTGCCCCCGATGGCGAGGGAGGCATGGCGGAACCCCTCGGCATCGTTGCCGAAGGCAGCGATCAACGAGCGCAAAGCCATATTGGTGAATCTTTGCTCAAAGAGGCGGGCACCGGGGAGATGGCGATAGGTAATCCACATACCTGAGATGGGAGTGCCATCTGCGGTCACCAGGTAGTGCATTAGGAGTATCTCGAGCCATCGGGGGGGAGGGGCGTCGCTTCCTGCCTCTTCCACCTTCACCTCTGGATAGTGGAGGAAGAAGGAGCGATTGAAGAAGGGTATGATGAATTTTCCCTCCTCAAAGCTGGCTCCGCTCATGGAGGCGACAACATAGGGGCTGAGCCCCTCCACTTCTTTTTGTGCCTTCCGATAAGCGATGTCAAAGCGCATCTTTAACGCCTTTGCAAGTTCCCTCCCAGTATAATACACTGGGCAGAGGGAGGCAAGAAGGCTCCGTGGCATGCTATTGTTTGATTTTTTGTTGCTTTCTGGTATAATATGGTGTTCAGTAGCCTTAGGGGGAAAGGCGGATAGGAATGGGTTTGAAGTTTTCCAGTAGATGGCTTATTTACCTGCTGGTCGTCGCGGCCCTGGTGGCGCTCTTTTTTGCCTTTTACCCCCGTTCTCCAGAGGTTCCGACTGGCTCCCTCGACAACCTGGTAACACTGACGAAAGAGGGCTCTGTGATGCTGGCGGACGGTACGGAAATAGGAGGGGAGATTGACCGGATCGTGCAGCAGGGAGATAGCCTTACCGCCATGGATGGCGATACCTCAATGCTGAAGGCCAATTTTGTAGGAAGCACCACGGAGCTTTACGACTATCTGGTGGCACGCGAGGTCGATATGAGCGTGGTGGCGCTGGATCCACAGGAGGCGGGGGGCTTTAATTGGGGAGGGCTGCTCATCAACCTGCTTCCTTTGGTATTCTTTATTGGTTTGATTTGGTTCATCTTCAGCCGAGCGCGGGGGGCCGGTAATCAGGCGATGAGCTTCGGCCGGAGCAAGGCTCGTCTTTTTCCCAGCACCAACCCCACCATTACCTTCGATGATGTCGCTGGGGTGGATGAGGCCAAGGCCGAGCTTCAGGAGGTGGTGGAGTTTCTCAAGTACCCTGAGAAGTTCACCGCTTTGGGGGCGCGCATCCCTAGAGGGGTTCTCCTTGTGGGGCCGCCGGGGACGGGGAAGACCCTCTTGAGTCGTGCTGTGGCCGGTGAGGCCGGTGTCCCCTTCTTCTCCATAAGCGGCAGCGAGTTTGTGGAGATGTTTGTCGGTGTCGGCGCCTCCAGGGTAAGGGACCTTTTCGAACAGGCGAAAAGAAATGCCCCTTGCATTGTTTTTGTCGATGAGATCGATGCAGTGGGGCGGCAGCGGGGAGCGGGGCTGGGCGGTGGCCACGACGAAAGGGAGCAGACCCTTAACCAGATCCTGGTGGAGATGGATGGCTTTGATTCCTCCACCAATGTCATCGTCCTCTCGGCGACCAACCGTCCCGATATCCTCGACCCGGCATTGCTTCGCCCCGGTCGCTTTGACCGCCAGGTGGTGCTGGACCAGCCTGATATTAAGGGTCGCAAGGCGATTCTGGAGGTGCATGTAAAGGGCAAGCCGGTGGAGGACTCTGCTAGCCTGGAGACCATCGCCAAGCAGACGGTGGGATTCAGTGGTGCTGACCTTGCCAACCTGGTGAATGAAGCGGCTATCCTGGCTGCCAGGCGTAATAAGAATACCATTGGCTTGCTGGAACTGGAGGAATCTATCGACCGGGTGATCGCTGGGCCTGAGAAAAAGAGCAGGATGATAAGCCCCAGGGAGAAGGAGATCACCGCCTACCATGAGGCTGGTCATGCCCTGGTGGCAAGGAAGCTCCCCCATGCCGACCCGGTGCACAAGATCACTATAGTTGCCCGGGGAATGATGGCTGGCTATACCCGCTTCCTGCCCACCGAGGATCGCTATCTATGGACCCGCTCGCAACTCAACGACAAGCTGGCAAGCATGCTCGCCGGGCATCGCGCTGAGGACCTCATCTTTGGCGAGATGACCACCGGGAGCCACAGTGACATCGAGCAGGCGACAAAGATCGCCCGCAAGATGGTTACCGAGTACGGGATGAGCGAGAAGCTTGGCCCCCGCACCTACGGGCGCAGGGAGGAGCTGATCTTTCTGGGTCGCGAGGTTGCGGAGCAGAAGGACTATAGCGAGGAGACCGCCCGGGATATCGATGAAGAGGTTCAGGCCGTTATCCAGCATGCCTATGAGGTAGCCAAAAAGATCCTCGCTGAGAATAGAGCGAAGCTGGTGCAGATAGCGGGGGTATTGATCGCCAAAGAGACCATAGAGGGCGAGGAACTGGAGACGCTGTTTAACGCACCCCTTCCCGGCGAGGAATCCACATCGCCCCCCGATGAACAAATCCCCGTCGAGCCCTGATAGCATGTTTGAGGTAACGGAAGCCCCCATCCTTTAATTGGAGATGTCCAAGCTTTGTCTTGGTAGTGTCATCCCTCGCATATATAGTCCTAGCAAATCCTACCTTCCTTTTGGTTGTGGTAATTCATATGACGCTTTGCCGCGCTAAGCGAGAAGGGACCTGTAGATGCCTAAGAGGGTTGACAAATAGACCTCTCGCTGCCATAATACCTCAAATCTATATTGGGAGGGATAGGTAGGATGCTATCAATATGGTTCTCTATTATCGTGGGCCTTCTGCTGATTCTTGCCGGCATTCTTGCGCTCACAGTGGACCAACCTGCAGCTGTTCCCGTTTGGTACGCAGCCGTGATGATTGGCATAGGGCTCATAGGCTTTGTAGTCGGCTTTATCGATAGACGAAGAATAGGATAATAAGGCAGGCTAAAAAAGCTGACTAAGCGAGGCGAGCAGCCAGCCGATAGCGCCGCATATAGGGAAGGTCAACACCCAGGCGAGGACGATATTTCTGGCAACGCCCCAGCGCACTGCGGAGAGGCGCTTTGTGGCGCCCACTCCCATGATCGATGAGCTTATGCAATGGGTGGTGCTCACTGGGATGCCAAACGCTGAGGCGACCTCGACCACTGCTGCCGCCGAGCCTGTGGCGGCAAAGCCATGAACGGGGCGCAAGGCGGTGATCTTTATCCCTACGGTTCTAATAACGCGCCATCCGCCAAAGGCGGTGCCCAGAGAGATAGCGATTGCTGAGCTGACCCACATCCAGGTTTCGATATGAAACGCGGCCCCAGTGGAGATCATCAATGCAAAGGCCATGATAGCCATGGGCATCTGACCATCGTTCTTGCCGTGGGCATAGGCCATAAAGGCCGCGGAGAGGATCTGCAGCTGACTGAAGATGCCCTCCACCCTGAGCGGGGCAGTGCGCCGCAATATCCACATCAGGGCGATCATCACCAAAAACCCCCCGGCGAAGCCCAGGGTCGGGGCGATAGCTACCGCTGAGAGCACCGTGCCAGGACCGCCCCAAAGGATAGTCCCGATTCCGCCTATAGCGATCCCAGCTCCAACAAGCCCAGCAATAAAGCTATGGCTTATACTTACCGGAAGACCCCAGTAGGTTGCGAGCAGTCCCCAGGCAATCACCGCAACTAGGGCAGCAATTATGATCTCATACCCCTGAGTAACGACCTCTGGGTCGATGATCTCTGTGCCAATGAAATAGGCTACTCCTAGGCCAGTAGCTGCCCCGGCGAAGTTGAAAATTGCAGCCATGATCACGGCACGGAGCGGGGAGAGAACACGGGTGCCGATTACGGTGGCGATGGCATTGGCGGCGTCATTGAAACCATTGATAACGGCGAAGCCGATGGCAAGGATAATGACGAGGATGAAGAGGGCAGGCTCAGGCACGCTTAATCATTACCCCTTCGAGAACATTGGCAATGTCCTCGCACCTGTCTGTGGCGTTCTCCATGTGCTCATAGATCTCCCGCCATTTGATCACATCAGCAATGGCTGCTTCGTGGTCAAAAAGCTCCCCCAGTGCGGAGCGCAACACAGCGTCAGCCTCGTTCTCCAGTCGATTTATCTCGATACAGTGCCCGGGGATTTGGTTTAGCTGCTTGCGGTGGCGCAACCGGGGTATCGCTTTGCTAACTTCGGAGGTCACTCTAACTAGGATATCTGCTAATTCCTTCGCCCTCTCTGTTGGTTGGCTAACCTTATAAAGGATCAGGGCCACAGCGGTGCCCTCCATAAAGTCCATCACATCGTCCATGCGTTCGGCAAGCTGGGCGATGTCCTCCCTGTCGAGGGGGGTGACAAAGGTGGCGTGTAATTGGGCAATGATGCGGTGGGTGATGTTGTCCCCATGGTGCTCCAGCTCGGTCATCTGTCTCGCCCTCTCCTCGACATCCTCCCAATTTTCGAAAAGTTCGGCAAGGAGCTGAGCCGCCCTTACCAGGTTTCGGGCGCTCTCCTCGAAGAGGTCGAAGAACTTCTCCTCCCTGGGGATAAAAGGGAATCTAACCAAGTTGCCACCTCCTTTTGTATCAGCCTAAATTAGCAGAGAGGGGGGCAGTTGTCAATAGAATTCCCTTTTGTGGTGGCATTCTGGTATAATAGGGTGTCAAAGATGGCGAAAAGGTTTGAGGTCATCGATCATACAGCCGATATTGGCATCGCCGCCTACGGGTCAGACCTGAAGGAGGCCTTCGCCAATGCGGCCTATGCTATGTTTAGCCTGATGGTGGACCTAAAGGGTGTGGGCGATGCTCTATGCCACGAGGTTGAGGTGACGGCGGAGAATCGAGAGGACCTCCTCGTGGCATGGCTCAACGAGCTGATCTATCTTTTCGAGGTGGAGGGCATCCTTTTCAAGAGGTTTAGGGTTGGTGAACTCACCGAGACCAGGCTTAGCTCGAGGTGCTATGGAGAGGGGATCGATCCTGTGCGTCATAGGATAAAGATGGCGGTTAAGGCAGCCACCTACCATATGCTCAAGGTTGAAAAGGGGGATGGCTTTAGGGTTCAGGTGCTCTTTGATATTTAGGAGGGGAAGGCGATGCCGCGTTGGGGGGGAACGTTAAAGAAGGTGGACGATTACCGCTGGGAAATCCCCAAGAGCTATAAGGCGGGGATGACCGTGCCTGGGCTTGTTTATGCGGATGAGCTCATGCTGGAGCATATTCGGGAGGAGGAGGCCCTGGAGCAGGTAGCCAACGTTGCTTTCCTCCCTGGGATCGTCTCAAGGTCGCTGGCTATGCCCGATATCCACTGGGGCTATGGTTTCCCCATCGGGGGTGTGGCCGCCACCAGGGTTGAGGATGGCGTGATCTCCCCGGGAGGGGTCGGCTTTGACATTAATTGCGGGGTGCGCCTACTTCGCACCAACCTCAGCGAAGAGGAGGTCAGCCCCAAGATCGAAAAGTTGGTCAATGCCCTTTTTCATGCTGTTCCTTCAGGGGTGGGCTCCCAGGGGAAGCTAAGGCTGGATCAGAAGGAGATAGACAAGGTTCTTGTCAACGGCGCTAGATGGGCGGTGGAGAAGGGATACGGGGAGGCGAGGGACCTGGAGGTCACTGAGGAGAATGGCGGCATGCGGGGCGCCGACCACGGGTGTGTAAGCGTCAAGGCGAAGCAGCGAGGCGGCCCCCAGCTAGGGACGCTGGGCGCAGGGAACCATTTCCTGGAGGTTCAGGTGGTGGAGGAGATCTATGAGCCTGCTATCGCTTCGGCCATGGGGATTGAAAGGCTGGGTCAGGTGCTCTTCCTCATCCATACCGGATCGCGGGGGCTGGGTCATCAGGTTTGCACCGACTATCTAGTGACCATGGGGGCGGCGGTGCAAAGGTACGGGATCAGACTCCCCGACCGCCAGCTTGCCTGTGCGCCGGTGAAGTCCCCGGAGGGGCAAGCCTACTTTGCTGGTATGGCCTGCGCCGCCAATTATGCCTGGGCCAACCGCCAGTGCATCACCCATTGGGCCAGGGAGTCCTTTGTCCAGGTGTTTGGCAAGAGCCTCGGCGAATTGGGCCTGGAGATGGTCTACGATGTGGCTCACAATATAGCCAAGATGGAGGAGCATGAGGTAAATGGTAAAAGGCTTCCCCTTTGCATCCATCGTAAGGGGGCCACCAGGGCCTTCCCCGCGGGATATCGAGATGTACCTCGCATATATAGTGAGATCGGGCAGCCTGTGCTCATCCCTGGCGATATGGGTCGTTATTCCTACGTTTTAGTGGGTACGGAGAAGGCCATGGAGGAGACCTTTGGATCCACCTGCCATGGCGCGGGGAGGGTTCAGAGTCGCTCCGCAGCAAAGCGAAGCCTGCGCGGCGCCGATGTCGCCAGAGCGCTCGCTGAGAAGGGGATCACGGTCAAGACGGGGAACATATCCTCCCTCGCCGAGGAGGCGTCGTCGGCCTACAAGGACGTCGCCCAGGTGGTGGAGGTAACCCACAGAGCCGGGATCTCCCTCAAGGTGGCTAAAGCAAGACCCATAGGTGTGGTCAAAGGCTAGGCCCTCTAACCCTTTTCAATTTGCCCAGGTTTAGGGCCTTTGTGAGCTCTTTTGTAGCTATGCCTCTTATAGGACGAAAAATGCCCTTTGCCATCGTCAAAGGCTTGAGAATAAACTACCAGGGGCAACCAGCCCGAAAAAAGAGCAAGCTTCTTTTGTTTGTTCATGGAGCCTCGGGCAGCCATAGGATCTGGCTGAACCAGCTTAACTTCTTCTCCAAGGAACATACCCCTGTCGCCATCGACCCTCCCGGGCATGGCAAATCCGAGGGCGCTGGTGCTGATGAGATCGGGGGCTACCGAGATTTCTTGAAGGCCTTTGTTGATGAGCTTTCCTTGGGGCGTTTTTCCTTTGCGGTCACATAGCGATCGTTCCGTTGACAATGGGGAAGCGAAGGTGATAAACTGGGCAAAACTCCTTTTGAGGCTTTGATAGATAGGTTATTGCCACCTTGCGGTTGGGAGATGTTTCATGTTTGACAAGGATAGGCTTAAGGAGATCGAGAGGAGGAGGAGGCAATGGGAGGAGAGGGTGCTTAAGCCGTCTTTGGAGAGATTCGAGGCCGAGGAGAGCCCCCAGAAATTCTACACTCCCTTGGATATCAAAGATCACGATTTTCTGGAGAAGGTGGGGTTCCCCGGGGAATATCCCTTCGCTGCCGATGTCTATGCCACCTCCATGCCTGCGCTGTCCATACTTGTCGCTGCCCCCACTGAATTAGTCAGGGCTGGAATGTATTCTGGGTATGGAACCGCTGAGGATACCAGGGATTACTATAACTACATGAGGGAGCGTGGTCGTCCTGGCGGTCCCAACATCGCCTTCGACCTTCCTACCCAGTGCGGCTACGACTCCGATGACCCTATGGCCCGTGGTGAGGTGGGAAGGGTAGGGGTGGCTGTGGATACGCTGAGGGATATGGAGGTGATCTACGAGGCCTTTGTCGGTGATCGCGACCTCGACCGGATCGCCTCCAACTTTACTATAAATGCCCCTTGCAACATCATCCTCGCCATGTATTTCGCCCTTGCCGAGAAGAGGGGCATCTCCCTAGATAGACTTAGAGGGACACCACAAAACGACATCCTAAAGGAGTACATCGCCCGAGGAACCTACATCTTCCCCCCGAAGCCCTCGATGAGGCTGATCAGAGACACCATTACCTTTTGCACCGAGCACGTCCCGCTGATGAACAGCATCAGTATCTGTGGCTATCACATGAGGGAGGCCGGTGCCACTGGTCCCCAGGTTTTGGCCTTTACCTTCTCTAATGCTATAGCCTATGTCAAGCTGGGGTTAGATGCTGGGCTTGAGGTGGATACCTTTATCCCTCGCCTCACCTTCCTCAGCTTTGGTGGGAGTATGGAGTTTTTCAACGAGATCGCCCTTCAAAGGGCGGCACGGCGGATGTGGGCCAGGATCATGAGGGACCGCTTTGGCTCTAAGAACCCCAGGTGTTGGATATTGCGCCAGGCGGCGGCCGCCGCTACCGGGGAGGTGAACAAAACGGTGCAGCGACCCCTCAACAACTTCATCAGGGCGGTGATCGGCGGTGTGGCCTCCTCTCTTTCCGGAGGAGGTCCTTTCACTGGGTTCCCCTACGATGAACCCCTGGGGCTGGGGCATAGCATGGAAGGCTGGCAGCTAAATATAGATGCGATGAGGATCCTCCTTCACGAGGCGAAGCTTTGTGAGGTCAGCGACCCCCTGGCTGGTTCTTATTATGTGGAGTCTCTCACCGACCAGATCGAGGAGGAGGCATGGAGGGAGATGGAGAGGATCGACGCCATAGGTGGTGCCGTCGCTGCTATAGAGAAGGGTTATATGCAGCAGGAGATCGCCAAGAGCGCCTATCGGTTCCAGAGGGAGGTGGAGAGCAGGGAGAGGGTCATTGTTGGGGTAAATCGTTTCATCGGGGAGCATGAGCTGGAGGTTACCACCACCAGGCTGGTGGAGCACCCCTATGATCCGGTGAAGAGGGCTGAGGCTGAGCAGAAGCAGATAGCGAACCTGGCAAAGGTGAAGAGGGAGAGGGATAACGAGAAGGTTAAGGCATGCCTCAAGCGGCTGGAGGAGGCGGCCAGGGATGAAAGCCTGAATACGATACCCCCGATTCTGGAGGCGGTAAAGGAATATGCCACCCTGGGGGAGATGTGCCGCGTTTTGAGGGATGTATTTGGGGAATATCAGGCATATAAGGTGCTGGCCTAGCTCGGGGAGATAAAGGGGAAGGCCCTCCTTGGTGGAGGGGCTGATGGGATAGAGAAGCGGCAGCAGATGCAGGGTTTGGCTCAGGCGAGGACCAAAATGGAGAAGACCGATGGGTAGCGGGCTAACTGATGGCGCAGTTCTGGCGGGGGTGGGCGTGACCGTTGTCTTCGCCACCCTGGTCATCTTAATGGCGGTGATCTTGCTCATGGGCAGGGTCTTTCCGGAGAAGGTCCAGGGGCCAGTTGCCGCCATGGAAGGGACGGAATCAGTCGTTTCCGAGGAAGGCGAAGGCCCCCCCGAGGGGCAGGTGGTGGCGGCCATTGCGCTGGCCCTGAGCCTGGCGCAATCGGAGTCAGG
>Ga0114930_10004785_pt1 | contig 11298 bp, 12 predicted proteins | sample AnhtaG_FD_87300 | JGI IMG/M metagenome (GOLD analysis project Ga0114930, IMG submission 87300) | Deep subsurface microbial communities from Anholt, Denmark to uncover new lineages of life (NeLLi) - Anholt_01485 metaG | ecosystem: Environmental > Aquatic > Marine > Oceanic > Sediment | place... | reverse complement strand
GTCGATGAAATATACGTTACAATATTTTCAAAACGTATGGGACAGCGTCGCTTGATCAACATGTTGACAGATTTCGGATTTCGATACCACGGTATAAAAAAATCATTCTCTGGTGAAGAGATAGTTTATGTTAGAGATTTCTCTCGAAAAGCATCTCTAGTGTCGCCAAAAATCACTTATCCGTTTATGTCAAAAAAAGCACGTAAATTCATTGTTCCAATATACCCAAAATATCATACTAATCTGTTTCCTGATTCCATACTTCGAACAGAATCTCCTCAAGACTTTATTGAAAACGAACCTTTCAGAAATGCTATATCAAAGGTCTACATCTCAAAGTCCTTGACTCGAGATTTGAAAACTGGTGATATTATCATATTCTATAGAACTGGTGGATATTACAAATCAGTGGTAACCACACTTGGTATTGTTGAAGGGATTCATACTTCTTTAAAGGATCGTAATGATTTTATAAACCTCTGTAGAAAACGGAGTGTCTTCTCAGATGAAGAGCTCAAACAACAATGGGATAATGCCCCCTCAACTAATCAACCCTTCATAGTAAACTTCCTTTATGCGTACTCATTTCCAAAAAGAATAAATCTAAAACGCCTCATTGAATTAGAAATAATCCAAAATGTAACCTCAGCACCACGAGGGTTCGAAGAAATATCCAATGATTCATTCCAAAAAATAATCATGGAGACTCATAGTAATGAAACTATTGTTGTCGATTAAGCCAGAATACTCAGGAAAAATATTCTCTGGAGAGAAAAAATATGAATTTCGAAAAAGAAAGCCAACACGAGCAATTGACAAAGTATTTGTTTATGAGTGTAGCCCATCAAAAAACATTGTAGGCTGGTTTAGCATTAAGTGGATTCATTCTGGCTCTCCAGAAGATATCTGGGATAGGTGCAAGAAATCTAGTGGTATCAAGAAGGATAGTTATCTTGCATATTGCAATGGCACAAAAATCATTTATGCCTTCGAAATTAATGAGACCTTTAAATTTAATAAACCCATAGACCCATTCAAAATCATTTCCGATTTCAGACCACCACAGAGTTTTGTATATCTTGATGGTTCACAAGTTTTACAGATCAAAAACAGTTAGAATCGCACGTAAGAATCTATAATCTGATTCGATAGGAAATGACATTTCAGCTTCTTCAGGTTTGCGGGGCATCTCTAAAACAAGGAAGAAATCCTTACCATCTAAGGTCATTTCTTTTACAGTTCCTTCAATGATTTTTGGTTTCATTTTTTTCACCTCTTTTCCGCACTTTAATAACTACGCTTCATTACCAAATTTCTCATAATATTCTTCAAATATTTCGATTTTTCTCATAAGGAGCTTCCGTAATTCACGGATTTTTCCTAAGATTTCTTTTTTCATTTCCCAATATTCGTCTGAGACCTTTTGCCATTCTCCTACTCTTTTTCCAAGTCTTCCCACAGAAGCCATAGATTTACTTTCTTGCTTGTTTTTCAAAACTTCCTCATATTTCAATAATGCTTCAAGTTCTTCTATCATTAACTCGATTTCTGATTTCCTCATTTATTCGCTTCCTTTTTCTTTTTGATTTTAATCTCTAAAGCACCTTGAATTTTAGTAAATTTTATTTGAGGATGGCAACAACATGCTCTATCTCGTATTCTGGAAATGCTTTCATAAAATTATCTATTGCATTTCTGGCTTCCTTTCCCATAATTTCCATTGGTCTTTTAACAGAATCACCTTAATTCTAAACTTGAAGCGTAATAGTCTCCCACTTAACACGCTTTTGCTCAATTGCCTCTTTTATTTTCCTTTGTTCATGGGTTAATCTGGCACTTTTCCCAGTTTTTACATCTGCTAAGATAACCGTTATTGGTTCGTCTTCCTTCTTGTCTTTTATGTTGGTGTAACCGTCAAACACTATGTAGTCTATTGGAGAACCTATGAATCTTGCGTCTGAAGGATTATATCGAAATTGTTCCAGAAATGGAACGATTTGTTCTCCAATTCTACCTTTCAAAGCAGCTCTACTTCTCTCCAAAATCTCATGTCTGAAAGTATCTTTCATTTCCATAAATCTTTTTTCGACTCTAACATCAATTTCTCGCATTAAGACACTTCGTTCTCTTCTCAAATAAAGAACATACGCAATTAACAAGACAGCAACAACAAAAAGCAATATGGATAATACTTCATACAAGCCTTATTCCCCTCATAATTCTAAATTGTTCTTTCTATTCTGCTATAGCTTTTCCGTACTTACTTTGCTTTTCTTCTTTCTTTGATATATTCTCGGAGAGATTCAAGCGAAACCTCAGCATCTTTGTCTATTTGCTGGGATTTTTGGAGATATGATTCGGATTCGTTTATCATCCCCTTCATTCTATAGGCTTCTGAAAGAGTTAGAAATGATAGAAGTCTATCATAATCAGTTGTTGCGTGGTCACATGCCTTTGTCAAATCTTCAACAGCAGAAGAATAATGGTCAAGTGAAAGCTCTAAAATTCCTACGCTCCACAGAATCCTGTGGTCGGATGGTGCCAAATCTCTCGCTTTTTTAATGTACTTGAGTGCTCTATCCAAATCTCTCTTTGTATTGGCTTGAGCATCATATATTATTCCAAGTAGATTCCAAACTTCTGCATTGTTTGGGCTTACCTTCTTTGCTTTCTCAAGAGGTTCTATCGCTTCTTCGAAACGATTCCTTTCATAATAAAACCTACCAAGAAGATATTGGTAAAATCCTTCGTCTTCCTTATCTCGTCTATTTCTGATAGCTTCTTTGAGCCTATCTTCGTCGCCCCACACAAAAGGGCTCTGCAATTCCTTTGAAAGTTCTTTTCTATATCCCATTGTTGGAGCAAATTCAGCAAGGCAGTCATAAAGAATCGCATTTTCTTTCAACAGAGAGTGAACAGACGAAAAGTAGATGAGTGGTGGTTCAATGAGACCAGACTTGAATATGTTGAAGGATACAAGATTAGGAGTATAATCCGCAATCTGACGAATTTTCATGGAGTAAGCATAGATTCGAGCCAAAGCCCCAAAATCGATTTTGGAGTTGCACGTATCAAGAATCAGACAAGTCTCACAATAAGTGCTTTTGCTGGAGAATCTCTTGAGGTGTTCCCACAAATCTCTATGTTGTATTACTTCAGCTCTTGAAACCTTCAGAGCAAACTTGACACACCCTAAGGCACACAAGATTCTGCAATAGAACTCTAGAGCAAAGAACATCTGGGAAGCAATCATCAACATGTTGGTAAAATCTACATTGACAAGCCTGAAGGATTCGATAAGGAATTGTTCGATTCTTGCACCTTTCTTAGGGGTGTATTTTTGCATAGAATTTATTTGCTTCAAGTCGCCCCATAATTTCTTTATGGATAATTCGAAATTATGAAATGTCGAGATAGTCTTCGCATCTAAAACTCTGATGTATTTTGTCATCTGACTTTCATAGGAGTGATGAAGGTCTTTTTTCTTGAGCAATGGCAACACCGATTCTCTAAAATGTCTCATAAAGCCATTTTTTCCTATATCCAAGGAAGTAATGTATGAATCGACGTCATCCTTCAAGCAATCTAATAACTTCCTGATTTCTTTGTTCAATTTTGGCATGTGCTTTGGTTTTATGGAATCCGAATACTTTCTGCAACTGGATTTCATTTTCAAGGCAACAGGCTCCTACGGAACTCTATATTGAAACGTAAACATCGTCTCAATACCTAACATCTATCTGCAAATAATCATACTAATAGATAGTCATTGATTTATGTAATAAATGGAAAATACACACTTCAAGCTCTAAGCGCGCGCATTACTTTTTTTTGATAAGTTTTTTGATACAATCAGACTTGGATTTTTTAGATTTTTAATGTAAAACTGATTATTTTCTTTCGTGTATACACTATAGCGTCATGAATCTTTGCGTCTTACTGACGTAATGCGCACTTATGGCTTTTTTGCCCTAAATGCGGAACACCAAACTAAGATATGCATGCATCTTGGTTTCCCATAGTTTCCCGTGAGGGAATGTAATTTTGAAGGGAATTGTGTTGTCAGAAGAGTTGGGAATTGATTTACAAGCCTCTAAATCCGTGAAGAGCCCCAGATCTGGAGTATTCTCCCTGCAATCTAAGTATGTTCCCTTTTTCCTCTAGTTCCCAATCGTTCCCAATTCCCTAGGCACAATAAAGATATATAACGCGTGTACACATGCTTTTTTTCAAAGCATGCATACACAGTTTCCATTCTCAACATTTTTGTTGACTCGCAAATATTCATAGTCAACAATGTATTCCATTATCGATGCGCGCGCGCGCGCGCATTAGAGTCCTCAAATCTATTCGGGAGTCTCTGTAGAATTTCACCTCAACTAGCCATCTTTCAGTAGTAATGGAACCAAACGGATCTTTATGTTGATATGAACACCTGATGTCAAACCTTTGGTCATACGATCTATAATCTCTTTCAAGATTTCTGAAGCCTAAGGAACGCATTAGATCTGCAATAAGGTTTTCAAATGCTTTTGTATCAAGAATCGAAAAATCTATTTCGGGTATTAAGGTAATACGGTCTAGGAGTTCCTGAACACCTCTTTCAAAACCATATCTTAGATTAATAGTTTGATATTCTTGTAGGTAATTGGGAATCCTGTAATTATCAAGTAAAACGGGGATTATTGCTACGTCTCTTGCTTTAAATTCCAAATTCACAGCATACTCTAGCTCTTCAGCTACCCAAGCTGAACGTGCTGCTTCTTTAGATAGTACAATTATAATATAGTCACTCACATCAATTTGACGTTGCAGTGGGGCGCGCGCGCACACTACTCGAACACTAAAAGAGGCTCAGAATGAAGAGAATTGAACACATTTTAAAACCTAAATTTTTCACAGGTTGCAGCAATTTTTTTACCTTAGTTGATGACAGGGTTTTGTGTTTCTGAGGAAAAAGTGGAATTGTTAGGCTTTTGTTAGCATCTTTTATAGGATTCACCATCATTTTCCTATCTATCCGTATATGCGCGCGCTTAGAAGTTGTGGCAAAAGGATACTTTCATCTGATATTCTACAATAGTTCACGTATCGCGAAGGTTCAGCAACCCCAGTCTGCGCCATAATTAGAGGCCGCCAGAACCACATCGAATATGTTAATTTCCCAATCCAGCACAATCTCCCAATCTGTCTCAATCAAATTAGCATATATATTCCAATTGGGGTCCCCTGGTTTCGAATCATATGCTGCGCCAACCATCACAATATCGAAAATATCCACATCTCCATCATAGTTTACATCTCCAACCAACTTACTCATAACCGGACGTAGAAGGGGGTGGTAGTCAGCGTTGTTAGTCTGATTTAGTGTGTACTCATGCCAATAGTTGCCAAGACTGCTATAGTTCCAATGTGAGTTTGCACCTGCTCCAAACGATATATGTGTTGTGTAAAAGTTGTTATTGTAGATGGTATTGTCCCATGAGCCCCATAAGTACATCGCTGAAGTTGTTTCATCGTACTGAATGTTATTGTGAGTTATGTTGTTGTTTCCTGAAACATGCATACGTATCCCCAGTTCATTATTACGTAAACCATTTTCCACTATAGTATTCTGAGGGGAATAGAACATGTTTATGCCACGACTATTTTCGTCTACCTGCGAGTTTTGAACGCTATTTCGAGAAACGGTGTTGTTTCTCGACCATAGCATGTCGATTCCAAAGAGATTGTTTTCAAGGGTCAACATTTCGATTTTCGAGTTATTTGTCGAAACTAGCAATATACCTTGAAGATTTTCACTAAGCTCCATACATTGCACTGTGATACCTACACAGTTTATCAGTGCAAGATATCCTACGCTAGAGTTATTCACAGTTTGGTTGTTCACACCATTTAGGTACCAGATTTTGCGGTCATTGCCGTGCGTGCGTATCATATTGTTCTTACTTATTGTATGTTCGAAGTGTAACTTGTCTTGCCCTTGGACTCCGAAATTAAACTTGTTATCAGCAAAATCGTTGGAATCCAAGGTATTGCCTTTGGAAGACTCGATTACTAGTCCAAGATTGGTGTTATTGGATATTTCGTTGAAGACTATAGTGTTACTGTTTGATGAGTTAATCAGAAGACCCTTCGTGTTTCGCTGAATCGAGTTGTTTTGGATCCTACTGTTTGGTGAACGTAACAGATACATGCCATACTTTTCGTTGTAGGACAAAACATTTCTTGAGATGCTATTATTGCTGGAATCGACTAGACTCACCCCAATTCCGCTGGCATTGGCTTCGTTCTCCAAGATTATATTTTCATCTGATCTGTTCAGATAGATGCCAGTTAAGCAGCTATCAATACGATTCTCCTGGATGGTATTGTTAAAGGAGAAGAGTATGTTTATGCCATCTGTTTGCTTACTGACTCCGCTGATTGTGTTATTAAACACGAAGTTGCTGCTCGAATTATCGAGAAAAACCTCGCCTAGAAAATTCCTAGATATATTATTATCGATGATAATGCAACCGTCTGCTCTTCCTAGATTTAGACCATAGCTATTGTTGGATATTATATTCCTCTTCACCACGTTGGGCAGCTGGCTCATCACACTCCAGGAAAGATATATTCCTGTGCCTTGGTTGTTAAGTATCCTATTGTTCTCTATAGTGTTATTATATCCTGACAGTTGGATTCCTGTGCCTTGGTTGTTAAGTATCCTATTGTTCTCTATAGTGTTATTATATCCTGATAAGCCAATACTTGGCCCATAATCCAGGGGATTTGAAATGATGGTATTATTATATATCCAACTTCCGTATATGGTCCCTCCTATACCTAGACCATTGTTCACCAATGTGTTTTCTGTGATGTTATGATTATTTCCCAACATGGCAATACCTCCATAAGTATTGTTTGCAATAGTGTTATTGAGTAAGATATTACGGCTAGTTAATTGAGTTCCATTCTGCCAAGGTGGACTGATAAACACAACTCCTAAACCATTATCAGATATGACGTTATCTGAAATCTCGTTGCCTGAAGAAGAATTGATGATATAAATACCACGACCAACGTCGAAGAGATCGCGCGAGCTGTTTCGGATCGTAAAGCCGCTGATCAATGTGTCATTGGCTGATATTGTAACTACATAAGGACCTTCGTTGGCATCAATTATTGCACCTGATTCTGCAGTGATCTTCCAAGGTTTGGTGATGTTTATACTTCCGTAGATGCTGCTATCTGTTACACGTATATTACTGGAGATATTGAAATCAGCGTTGTCTATAGCATCTTGGATAGTAGCGTAATTTCCTGGTACTAGCCAAAACGGTTCTACGTCCCGTGTGCTCTATGCTTTTGTTAGCAGCAGTATCTTGACTGACGTTGCAAGAAACATTACCAAAATAATTGCCAGTAACAGTGATGGAGCTACTCTAGCTTTGAGGAAATTCCTGTTGCAAATACGACAACTGATGTGTGAAATATTGGTGATTCTCGGGTTCATTTCCCTTCTCTCCTCACTTAGTCTTATCTGGCTAATAGATAACAATTGTGGAAGAAAGTTCTATTGTGTAGCAAGAATATACATACTACGCGCGTTGATTCAAGACAAGATAAATTGTCTAGATTTTTGCCATTCCTACCTGTTGCCTCTGTGAGCTGCTTCTGCATAGAGGTCTATTTTCTCTAGCGTTTCTGTTTTGAAACTGACCCCTGTTTTGACTACTAGATTCTGTGTTTCCACAGATTTCTTATTCATCGAACACTCCTCAAACTGTGTTCAGTGTTACCGTTAAACATGATAAAATTATGGGTTTTCCAATGTTGGAACAACCGTTGTTAAATGGTTGAACAACCATCTAATCCATGAAACACTAGCCGAACACTAAAAGAAGCTCAAAATGAAGAGAACTGAACACATTTCAAAACTTTTAAAATCCTAAAAATCTAGCAGGTTGTTACAACCTTTTTACCATTGTTGTCTACAGGGTTTTGTGTTTTTCAGGAAAAAGTGGAATTGTTAGGGTTTTGTTAGCATCTTTTATAGGATTCACCATCATTTTACAATGTATCCCTAAATGCGCGCTCGCAAACCCAAACGTTATTCCGTAGTTACCTTTGTTTTCTCTGTGGAGATTGGTGCGCGAATCAAGAAGTATTGAAGAGGCGACGAGTAGTCAATTATTTTATGTGGTATCTTTGGGGGAATCTTGAGCAGTTGCTGAGGTTTGATTATGATAAGCTTATCGTCGATTCTTAGTTTCAACGTTCCTTGCATAACCAGAATGTATTCTTCGATTGGTGGAGTATGCCAATGCTCGATTTGAAAGCTGTTGAAGCGTTTTCTTTCAGGATTATTAACATAGGCAATTTGAATTTGGTCAGAGTAGAAATCTGACACTATTGGTACATCTGGAGGTATCCCGACAATCCAACGGTTAAAATTTTGAGGATCCTGAAGATCCAGTTTTCCTGATTTCATCATTGAATATACCAATTAATCTTGGGATCTCCATGTTAAAAAAATGTATGCACCAAACAAGGCGAACCGCAACCCTTCATCCTCTTCTACTTGAATAGAATCTTCCTCCATCTGGATTATGCGCGCATGAAAGTAAGAGCGACTTAAAAAAAAATTATACGCCGACTACGCGACCCTTTTTTTGAGCTAGTTAGAAAAATAGACGATGATGAAAGAAATGGAAACTAGACCAAAGCATTCTGCGCGCGCAATGCTTATTAGTATCTTCTACTCATCACTTTTCGTATATCAGAATTCAAGAATCCAACTAAAAGTTTGGTCTTCGGGTGATATCTCCACGTGGTGTGGGGTTCGAATTCCACCAACCAACCAATGCATGCATGCTGAAATTTGACATTACTGTTTAGAGATCAGGAACTTTCTAGTTGAATCTCGGATTGGTCAGATGTAGACTTCTTTTTCCGTATCCATAACAACGCCGCGATTGCTCCTATAGTTATTAATGCCACTATTGAGATGTAGAAAGCAGTTGGATTGATGGGAAATTCAGAGCTTGCATCGTTCGAACGAACTATTGGATAACGGTCTCGATTATTGTACTGCACTGGGTCGATCCTTCATGAACCAATATTGCTGCGACAAACGATCCATGTCTTGGGGTTAGAGAACGACCATACTGAGAGGAGTTTCGTTCAATCCACTCCCCAAATCCTCCGAGAGGAGGGTTGGTCATGCTAAATCCACCTCTTACGGTTTGACCTGAAAAGTGTTTGAGCACAGCCTTGTAAAGTTCATGCGATATTGATATTTCTCCAGAACGAAAAGCAAGAGTGGTTCCACTATTTACGTTTCCATCGTATCTAAACCTTGTTCTTTTTCTCTTTGGTCCTAAAGTTTGAATTGCAGGCATAATTGATTCTGAACTTGTAGTGATTTAAAAACCTATACGCTGGGGTTTTACGATTAACCAGACTGGAGTTTAGTGGCTAAAAATGGGGTTGTGCGGGTGACATCTCCACTGGGGTTTACGTCCAAGCTAGACGACGACCCCACATGGATGGACGGGCATGCATGCAAATTGAACAAACCAAAAAAGCAACATATTGTCGTTCTAATAGTTATGGAGGAAAAGAGATGAGGGTTGATGAGAAGGAAGCTCTCAGTATTTTGGAAAACCTTGGCTTCAAGTTCAAAGGAGAACCAAAGCAACCTCCGGAAATGGGAGCAATGAATTACGATCTTGAGGTTGAAAAGAATGGGGTGACATACGCTGTAGAAGTGAAAACTACAGAAAAAGGAAGGAGAAGCACAGTTCCTTGGGAGGAACTAAGAGAAATGGCTTGGCAGTTTGCTGTTCACGGGAAAGATGGACTGCTTATTTTTGTTGACAGGTCGTATGGCGAGTACTGTATATTCAAGATAGCTCATATTAGAATTGGACTCGTTGAGAAATCAGCGCCTAGTTGGTAGAAGTTAAGAAGGATGAATCTCTACAAGAAACTATACAATTTATAGAAAAAGAATTGGACTTAATATTCACTCTTTTATAGGGCAAAATATAAGACTCTGAAAAATGATGCAATCACTCGTCAAACAATGCTATCATAATTCGGAATAATAAGTGATGTACGATGATGTTTAGAAGTGAACAGGCTATGCACAAGCCCATAAAAAATTATTTTAGAAAGAATGGCTACCGCGTGACTGACGAGATAGAAAGGATAGATATTGTCGGAATTCAACAAAGAAGAAATTTTGTAGATGTAATAGGTGCCGAGGCAAAGCTAAGATTGTCCGACTGGGGAGATGCTTTTACTAAGGCGACGAAAGCTCAACAAAGGTGTAATAAAGCATACGTTGCATTTCCCCTTGAAGAATTTAGGAACAAAGAGAACAAAGAACACTTGAGGCTCCTCCGTGAACTCTGCGATGTAAGAGGAATAGGCATTCTAAAGGTGAAGGAAGTCACTTGCGAAGTGGATAGCTAAGGGACTATACTGACATCACCTAAACTCAGCAACCGTCAAGGCGTTCACTAAGGTTTAAGGTCCTGCAACCTCATTAGAATCTAACTAGAGATATTTAGGCATCCATACGGATTACAACGATCCTGTGATAAAGGCGCGGATAAGACACTTGCAGCTTTGAAATAACACAAGACTACACTTCAATTATCTTTTCTTGGTATGTCGTGAGCTGATAGGTGAAAGATTGAAGGAGATCTTCTGCTTTTTCTTTTATTGAAGGATCAGGATCATCCGTCTTTTCAAGGAGCAGATTGAACATTTTATCTCTATAGGATTCAAATCCAGGCTCAAAGCACCTTAGTATGATGCCTTTGCCATTTTCGTAAATTTTGCTGTCCTTCTTGACATCATGTTCGAAGACTATCTCTCGCGCTATTTTTAGTATCCTCTTTTGTTTTTTGGGATATGCTAGAAAGAATTGATCAAGCAAAGAAATGAAAAAAGCCTGCAATTCGCCGTTTAGGTTTTTCTCCTGCGCTGATATTACTACAAGATTGAATAAGTTCTTAAGAACCCACATGCTTATTTTCTCGTCCTCGACCATCCAGCGAAGAGCATGCTTAAAACCAGCCCTGAAACGTTCTCCAACCTTGTCATTGAAATCTTCGGGTTTTTTCACTATACGCTTAAAGATCTCCAAAACTTCTTTGTGTTCCCATACCTTGGATTCACAAAGTTCAAAGAAAGCGTATGCCAGCTTGTAACGTATCTCCTCATTTGATATGCTAGGATCCAGAGCTCTCAAGCACCATTCAACCTTCCAACGATCAACCTTGACAGGAGATCGCACTTTTG
>Ga0114930_10004784_pt1 | contig 11298 bp, 13 predicted proteins | sample AnhtaG_FD_87300 | JGI IMG/M metagenome (GOLD analysis project Ga0114930, IMG submission 87300) | Deep subsurface microbial communities from Anholt, Denmark to uncover new lineages of life (NeLLi) - Anholt_01485 metaG | ecosystem: Environmental > Aquatic > Marine > Oceanic > Sediment | place... | reverse complement strand
TCAATAATCTTCCTGACGGTCGCGATATCTTTCCTGGTGACCGATCGCCTCCGATATGTTATGATTGTTTCCATTCCTGACACTATAAACCATCAGGAATTGGAACGCAACTTATTTCTCAAAAAAACTTACGGTGAGGTGTTAAATCTTAAAGTTAAAGCGATTATTGCCCGTGAACGGTTACCTAAATTCTTAATAGGAACCAGTATTTTGTCATGAATTTCACAAATAAACTTTGAGGCACTTAAGATGGGGTCGCGTCTTGACATTGGACATTTTCGCCTAACTACCGGATGAAGGCTGACGGGCGAACAGCGACGCTGTCCGCTCGCAGCTTATCTGGGGTTAGCAGTTTAGAGGCAGAAAATAAAACTTGACATGCGGTCTGAATATGGCACCATAAAAAAACTGGAGGTATCAGCCATGAATATTTCAACAGATATAAAATCCGTGACCTACCTTAAGTCACGAGCAGCAGACCTTTTAGAACAAATCAACGAAACCCATCGCCCTGTTATAATAACCCAAAATGGTGAGCCCAGAGCTATATTGCAAGATCCCAAAAGTTATGAAAGTATGCGTAAAACAATTGGAATTCTTAAGCTTATCTCCCAAGGGGAAGAGGATATAAGAAAGGGTAAAACCAAAACCCAGGAACAGGTATCTGAAAATATTGAAGAAATGCTGGAAATGAAGAGTGAATGAGTAAAAAATACAAGGTAATTTGGTCTAATATAGCCGAAGAGGATTTGAAAAATATTATTGAATATATTGTCGATGAAAATCTATTGAGCGCACAAAAGATATTCAAAAAATTGAGGAAAAAGTTTCAAGCTTATATCTCTTCCCAAATCGTGGCCGTTTGGTCCCAGAACCGAAGGACCAAGGTGTCCTCCAATATCGCGAATTAATCCATTCCCCGTGGCGGATCAATTATAGAATTTCAGAAAATAAAGTTTATGTTTTATCTGTATTAGATGCTCGACGAAATATTGAAGATATCTTATTGAAAAGACTACTAAATCAAGAAATATAGAAACTGCTAACAATGGGTTCAACCTGACCGCCAACACCGCGGCGGTTTTGGAAGTGCCCTGCTCCTCATGCGGACCGGTGGTTTACCAAAGCTTAGTGCCCCACAATGTTAGCGGCAGGTTAACCCTGTCGTACGACCGAAGATGGGTTTTCGCCGCCACAGTCCGGCACAATTCACTTTCAAACAAGGAGAAACAGATATGGGTGATAAGGGGAAAAAAGACAAAGGCAAAAGGGAACAACAGAAAAAGGCCCAGCTTAATCCAAAGGAAAAACGAAAATTGAAAAAAGAAAAAAGAAAAGAATAATTAAATACCCAGTGCTGTCCGGTGACCTTAAATCAAGCACGGAAGTTTTGTGCCGGTTACTAGAATAGACAATTCAGACCATCGCAAATGGCGGCCTAACGGATGAACCAGACGGAAAGAAACCTGGCCATTTTTCGTTAAAGGCCGTGCCAGCTTGTAAGGCATCATTTCCGCTGGTTATCCGCACCGAACCCAATTTTCGTAATGGATGAATATTTCCTTTCAGTAAAATAATCCTTGACATTAATATCAATAGTGATACTATAATATGGCTAAGATTAAAGAAATCCTTGCACAGATGAAACGGAATCCCAAGGATGTCAGATTCAGTGATTTGTGCAAGGTTTGTGATTTTTATTTCGGAGAGGCTCGCCAAAGAGGTACTAGTCACCGAACATACAAAATACCCTGGAAAGGTGATCCCCGGATTAACATACAAAATCATAAAGGAAAGGCCAAAGCATACCAGGTAAAACAGGTTCTTTTGGCTATTGAAAGGTTGGAGGTAGATCATGGCTTTGAAAGATGATCGTTATACCTATCGGGTAACCTGGTCTGAGGACGATCATGAATATGTAGGTTTATGTGCAGAATTTCCCAGCCTAAGCTGGCTTGCTAAAACTCCAGAGGCAGCCTTAAAAGGAATCAGAAAGCTGGTTGCCGATGTTAGGAAGGATCTGCATGAAAATGGGGAGACTATACCTGAACCCATCGCTTGTAGGCGATATAGCGGCAAATTTATGGTACGCGTCCCCCCGGAAATTCATCGGAACCTTGCCATTCAGGCAGCGGAATCTGGGGTCAGCTTGAACCGAATTGCCAGTTCAAAATTAAGTCAATAGCAAGAAAACTGCGCATAACCATGGGATGAACTCGCACTGGTAAAACCCTGGTGGCTTTTACCAGCCGGTTATCCCTCACGTTTGACCCATAGCCTTCTCATTACTCAAATGATATGCTAAGCACATGAAAGATGGATAATTGCACGGAACGAAATAAAATCGATAGCATTTATAAAAATATGCCATTGGATGAAATTCCATGGAATGTGGAGGTGCCGCCAGATGCTATAGTTGAGTTAGTCGAGAGTGGGATTGTGAAACCATGCAGAACCATCGATCTTGGCTGTGGCGCTGGCAATTGTGCCATCTATCTTTCAGACAGGGGATTTGACGTTACAGGGATAGATTTTTCTCCGACGGCTATCAAGATTGCTCAGGAAACTGCAAAGAAAAAGGGCGCTAAGTGCGCTTTTATTATCTCGGATATTCTTAATAATTTGGATGAAGTAAAAGGAACGTTTGACTTTGCTTATGATTGGGAGGTGTTACACCATATATTCCCAGAGAATAGGAATAAATATCTCGAGAATGTGCATAGAATACTAAATCCGAAGGGGAAATATTTTTCACTCTCTTTTTCTGAAAAGGATCCGCAATTCGGTGGGATCGGAAAGTACAGAAAAACTCCATTGGGTACAGTTTTGTATTTTTCATCAGAAGACGAATTGAAAACTCTTTTCAGCACATATTTTAGTATAATTGATCATCGAACTATTGAAACCTTCGGAAAATATGGTCCTCATATTGCAGTCTATTCCCTGATAGAAAGAGAGTAGATCTATCTGTGTAATCATACATTATCAGTACCTTTGACAGAAAAGCCTAACAAAATAAGGATTAGAGAGTCATGTAGCTGACACTCTAATCCCTGGTTCAAGAAGCCCGGAGATGTTAGTTGTGAGAGTATAGCCGTGGGCAGCAAACGATTCGTGGAAGCAACTAAGGATAAAAGCAAAAGGGCGGCGAGTGCTGAGGGAAGATGGGTCATATGAAGTAATCTACTTTAGCTCACCTTAAGCTTTAAGTATTTTAGGCGCTCTAAATTAGGTATTTCTCCCTATCAGACATAGGGATAAACCCAAAACAGAACCACCCCCATTCATGAATGGGGGTAATTTTTTTATTTTTGAGTGAAGTACCGGATTGAATCTACCTCTTAATATCAATAAAGAATAGCAAGAAACCGGCTCCTCATAAGAATCTGTGGGTTAGATATTACTATATGAATCAGCTTATAATAATTTTACACAAAAAAGTTGACAGTACCAAAAAACGCAAGTAAAAAGTGAGACAAAGGAGGTCAATGGCGGAACATTTAGCAAGGGAGGGAATTGGAAACGCCTTTCGGAGAACAGAGGCCGTTATTAAACGGCAATTCCTAAGGCCCAATAACAATAATAGTTATTATCTAACCTTAGTTAAGAGGAGGTGGATCTAATGAGCAATGGAAACGGGAAGATTGATTGGTCTAATTTGTGGAAAAACGAGGACTGGTGGTCCTGTTGGATCGGCTTGTTTATCCTGCTGCTGGCCATAATTGGGATACTTCCCCATGCCCCGAAAATCGCCAAGTGGACAAGCCTGGCAAAGGCCTTTCCCAAGGGGTGGAGTACCCTTGGGACGACCATTATCCTGTTGATCACCATGGGTGCCCTCACGTATATTGGCGGCATCTTCATGAAGTTTGATTTGAAACGTTACATCCCCGGCTTTATCGTGATCTTTGCAATAACTTTCATATGCATGGTCATATCCAAGCAAAAGACTATCGCACATTGGGGAATATCTTATGTCCTATTTGCATTGGTTATCGGCCTTCTTATCAGCAATATCTTTAAGGTCCCAAAGATTCTCAAAGCTACGGGCCACACCGAGTTCTTTGTAAAAATCGGACTGGTTTGCATGGGTGCGACGATCATGTTCTCTGTGGTCCTAAAGGCGGGTGCTATGGGCATGGGCCAGGCCCTTCTGGTTGCAACGGCAGCCTGGTTTTTCACTTACTGGTTGGCAAGGAAAACTGGCTTAACAGAACGCTTCAGTGCCATCATAGCGACTGGCAACTCCATTTGCGGCGTTTCAGCAACCATTGCCGCTGGCGGAGCACTCCAGGGTGACCCCAAGGAAGTGAGCTATATGGTCGCCTGGGTGTTGGTTTGTGCTGTTGTACTGATTATTGTTATGCCGCCTATGGCCAAATGGATGGATCTTCCTACTAATATGGCTGGCGCCTGGCTTGGCGGGGTTATAGACAATACGGGGTCAGTGATTGCCGCCGGGGAGATGATTGGCGGCAAGGCCGCAGTCAATGCCGCCGCTATGGTCAAGATGGCCCAGAATGTTATGATAGGCCTTGTGGCCTTCCTGCTGGCCCTTTGGGCTACCATGAGTCTTGATCGTGGGGAAGGCACAGAAAGGCCTTCATATATGGAAATCTGGTATCGCTTCCCCAAATTCGTGATCGGATTCATGGTGGCCTCTTTGATCGTCTCCTTCCTGGTGGAGCCAGGCATGGGTACGAAAGTAGCCAAAGGGATCGCCAAGACTTGCAAGAGTTATCGGAGCTGGTTTTTCACCCTCTGTTTCGTGTCCATCGGCCTGGAAACCGATTTTAAGGAGTTGCTTACGGTTGGCGGCGGCAAACCGGCTATTGTCTACTGGGTTGCCCAGATTGTAGATGCAATCTGGACATTGTTTATTGTCTGGATTCTCTGGTCCGGGGTATTCTTCACTCCGGCAATTCTACCTGACTAATCTTTACAGATAAAAGGGGAGGTGTTCTGAAGAGGAACACCTTCCCATCACCTACTTCCCTTCCACGTGAACATCTTACCAAGAAAAAGTGTTTGCCAAAAGCTTGTAAAAAGGCAGAGCCTCTACTTATTATAGCTTATGAAGCCTATGTGCAAGGAGCGCAATTCCCAGGAAAAGTCACAAAGAGATTCTTGCGTCACTAATGCTCCTCGCAATGACATTACAAAGACTATTTCTGTTAATACGAGTTTAATGAAGCAGTCTCAATCCTCTTTTAGCTCACCGGCAATTACTGTTCGCTGGGAAAGGGCCGTTGCCATTGTGAAAGTTTTGATGTTATGTTCCAGCTGAAGGATACGCTATGATGAACAATTATGACATGATCGTATCTGCGGAGGAGGCATTTGCAAGACGGGTTGCACTTGGCGTGATTGTGACGATGCCTCTGTCGGCATGGCACTATTTTATACCCTTCATGTTTGTCTTCGATTTTTTAAGAAGGAGCAGTGTAATCAGTCGTTACACTCGGCATTTTATGTTTCCCAGGAAGCTGGCCATTGATGCGGCTCAGGAGATAAGTAATGGTGAAAACAGAGAGAATAGACTTTCGCGGGTTGAAGAAAAAATAAAAGAGTGGCTCAACTCTTTAAACCTTTATTCCCAGGGCCTGCATCGGAGTCAGATGGAAGTGGTAAATCTGCTTATAGGCCACTATTCCAAATTACTTAATGCAGATGGAGATACTTATAACTCTCTGGTCAAGAATGCCTATAATCACCGGGAGAATTACGAGGTTTATTTATCCCAGCTCGCCTCCTCGGAAAAAGAGGTGGACCGGGCCATTATTGAAACATTAGGTGAGACGGAGAAACTCCGGGAAAAAATAGTGGCAGAACAGCAACAAGTAGAAAAACAGAGAGAGAAGAATTTAGCTGAAATTTTTTGAGGCCAAGGTGGGCTAAACAGGGTAGGAATTTGCCTGCGATTCTGGACAAGAAACATGAGAGTATTCTTTCCAATGAGCGTTCATTGGCCAAAGCTGTGTCCCTAAGTGTGATAAGACCAAACCCTTTAACAGTATGGGATATAACGATGCCTCCCATCTTCATCTTTAATTACTTGAGACTTAAGAGCGCCAGGGAGATATTTAATCAGAATTTCCTATTCACGAAAAAGTTGGCACTGGAGGCAGCCCTTGACATGATAAAGAAAGGCCAGAACAGGAATGTGGTCATATCTCGGATTGAGGACAAAACCAGTGGCATACTCGCCTCTGATAATCAAGGCATTTACTCGAAGGAGATTCGCCAGAGGCAATTGAAAGAGATAGATCTGCTTATTGATCACTATTGTAGGCTTCTCCAAGCCGAAGGCAAGGATTATGCTTCTTTAGTGGCTGATGCCTATAAGAGTAAAGAAAATTACACCACATTTTTGGGCCAACTCAAAGGAACTGAAGAGGAAGTAAAGCTCGCAGCTATGGACACCTTAGGGACGCAAACGCCCCCTGAAGTAATCTCAAGGATGGAAGAGGCCACAGATCGAGTGAGGATGGCAGTAGCCGAAAAGATCTTCGGAACCAATGGCTGACTGCGAGATGCTGAATAGGGAAGAACGCAACCTCGTTTATCAGCATGCCTATTTGCCAGAACACCTTCCTGGCTATGTGAAAGCAGTTTCCGGTTCAGAAGCACATATTCATGGCGACTATCTCTGCTTTTTCCGCAAAGACCACCTCACTTTTATTGGTTACCCGTTAAGGAATAAGAGCGGTGATACCCATAGGGTATACGAATCAGCCTGTAAGCGGTTCCGCCCGAACACGGTGGCGATTATTGCCCCTGAGATCTGGCTACCTGCTCAAACCTATGAGGGTCAGCCGGTAGACAGCTACTATCGGCTGGACCTTCCTCTGGAATCTATTGATCCTGAAGTGGCCTACATGGTGCGCAGAGCAGGCCGAGAACTCCGGATCACCCCAGGAACTTTCGGCAAGGAACACAAGAGATTGATCAATGATTTCCTATCCGGACATGAGTTGACCCGAAAGCAGAAAGAGATCTTTAAGGGAATCCAGAGGTATCTAAAGCGCTCCATGACGGCCTATCTCCTTGAGGCGACAAGGGGGGATCATCTGGTTGCCTTCAGCATTGTGGACATGGGCTCGGTCAATTATGCCTTTTATCTTTTCAATTTCCGATCCATGAAAGAAAATGTCCCCGGTGCGTCAGATCTTCTCTTCCACGAGATGGTCCGCCTAGCACAAGCCGAGGGGAAGTCGGCCATCAACTTGGGACTGGGCATTCATCCCGGCATTCGTCGTTTCAAGGAGAAGTGGGGAGGAATCGCCTTCCTTCCCTATGAATCTGCCCTTGTCTCAAGAAAGCCACTGGAAATGGGCTCCCTTATAAACAAACTTTGATGGGGCATTCGGGATCCGTTGCTTTAATAACTAAGGCTTCTCAGGAATCTGAGGATTTCGATATTGACCAGTTCAGGCCGTTCCATGGCTAAACAGTGACCGGCTTTCTCTACGATGATCAGCCTGGAGTCGGATAGGCCGTTGTGAAGGAGACGGGAAAAGCGGGGTGGTGTCAAGCGATCATTTTCACCCACCATGATCAAGGTTGGCACGTTGATCTCTCTTAATGCCTCACTTGTTTCCCAGTTCCAGATACTTTTAGCAACTTCAAAGTAGTTTTCCCTGGGGTTATTGGTAAGATCGGCCATTACCCAATCAAAGACATCCTTTGGTGTTGCTGGTGAAAGCATGTTCCTCACTTCCCTCTCGATCCTCGGACTGTTTTCGCCAGGAAATCTTTGAGTCGCCCTATCATATTTCCGGGGTGATGTGAAGTCCATCAGGAGATTAAGGTGAGCCTGGAGATACTGGAGGACGATTTTAAACTTTAGATGGGGATTCTGATGAGCTCTGGTGGCAATTAGGACCAAGGCCTTCACCTTTGACGGGTGATTCAGACAATATTGAATTGAAATGAGTCCACCCATCGACCAGCCAACCAACGCAACTTCATCTATTCCAACTTTCTGGAGAAAGATTTCCAAATCGCTTGTGAAGCCATCAACTGAGTAGACTCTTTTAAGAGGGCTGGACTTTCCATGACCTCTAACATCTAATGATAGTACCTGGTAATGCTTGGACAGCTCCGGTAGCTGCGATCTCCACCATTCATGAGAAGCCCAGGCCCCGTGAATAAGAACCAGGGGGTGTCCCTTTCCGCTGACTTTATAGTAAAGCCTGCCGTCTTCTACTTCTACAAAGGGCACTTCTATTCACCCTCTTTTAGGCTGATAATCATCTTGGCTCAAACTCCGTACAGGTAATGGCAGGTCTCGCAACCACCTGGACAGGGAGGGAGGGTAGTGGAATCAGGCGGCTTTATATTTTGAAGTTTATCTAAAGACAGCAGATCCATAAATCCCTGTCCGAGGCCTTTGTTCCGCCTCTCAAAACAGCCCCGGAACCTTCGATAAGCAGGAGCGGCCCAGATGTCCCTAAAGTTTTCATTGTTGATGTCTCCAAATCTGTGGATGGGGGCCTCTGTCCACTCTCCGCGAAAGACCCTCTTCTGGGCATAGGACAGGGTAATGCAAGGGGATACAAAACCTTCCCAGTTGAAAAAGGCCGTGTTCAGGGGATCCTGTTCACACATGGCCATTTCCTTCGGGAAAAGGCTATAAACGCGCACATACAGGCCATTACTCTCGGCCTTTTCCTGGCTGACTTGGATGATCCTTTGCAACTCCTCAGGATAATGGGAGTCCCATGTGAAAAGGCGATGCTTATCTCGCTCCATTTTTAAAATCACATCCTGGTTCTTAAGAACCAATCTGTCGATGCCCAGTTGGAGGCAGAGATCCACCAGAATGGGAAGTTCTTGAAAGTTGTCCGGCATCATGACGAAAAACAGCATGGTTACAGGCTTTTTGCCCTTAGCACTTTTCCTGAGTCTGTCGAGAAACAGGATATGATCCACGACCTGCTCAAAGGAAGCCCCTTTTCGAATCTTTTCATAAGTCTGAGCCGTTGCCCCGTCTAGAGAATAGGCAATCCAGTCGAGATCAATACGTATCAATTCCTCTGACAGTTTGTGGGTCAATAACGTGGCATTTGTGCTGAATCCCGCCTTGCATGCGGACTCCTTGGCTAGGCCGATCATCCTGATAAGCTGCGGGTGCATCAAAGGTTCTCCTCCCCCGGTCAGATCAACTTCCTCCACCCCTTTGAAAGACCTTACTATCTTCTCGTAAGTCTCCCAGGCCATATCTCCCATGGGAGCACGCATTTCATGCCATGGGCACATGATGCAGTGCAGATTGCAGCGCATCGTCGGCTCTATTTGAAAAAGCCTGAAGATTTTTTTTGAGGCCTTTTTTGAAGAACTTTTGAAAAAGAATTTCTTCATTTATCAGAAAATATCTTTTCGAACTCCTCCATCCTCACTTTCCAGGAGGTTTCCCGAACTTTTTTGAACCACCCGACACGATCCTTCTTGCTCCCCTTACCCATGGTGGTAATAGCTGCTTGGATCACCTCCTGTTCTACTTTATGGAGCCTGTTGAGGAAAGATAGATATTTTTCTTTGCACCCATAGGCCGCTTGTATCATCCCAGAGTAGCTATTCCTGTTTGAACTTATGAGCTGATGATAGTGATCAATGAGCAACTGAATCTCATGCAATTGCTTACGGCGAACCTTTTCCGTATAGAAACCTTTTGCCTCTTTGCCCAAGATCTCCTTTGTCTTAGCGTCTATGGCGCCTATTTCTAAAAGGCGATCCTTTCCACGAAATATTTCATAAGCTGCATCAAAGGCCAGTCGCTTTGTAAAAAGAAGATTCTTCTTGGTCAGCGAGAGACTTCTCCTAAAAGGAATGTAGTCCATTAGAAGAAAAGGAAGAAAAAGTGCCCTCCAACCGAGCTCAACTCTTTTTGTCTCAATGAGACGTCGGGCGATTTTATCAGCCTGATCTTTCTCATGATTCCAAACAGCCTGGGAGTTTCCCATTGTGTGTATGACCCTTTCTCTTCCTACGCCCTGTCCGCAAACCACCTTCATCTATACCTTCCCCTTTAGAAATCCTCGGCGCGCACTCGTGGCGCACCTTCTTGCGGAACAGGTTACCTAGAATCTACCAGACTCTTTTCAGGGATACAACCGGAATAGTGAAAAATTCAGGGCTCTTATCTTTAGCGGCTGATAGCAGCTATATACAGTCAATTGTCAAAGGATAGATTTACATCCCTTAGTAGAACCACCATTTTCATCAAAAAGGGGAACATCGGTTCTGAAGCAACTTAAGGGTCACGAAATCATCTTAATGTGGTCTGTCCCAAAATACTCTTATTCACTTCATGTCTTTTCTCCTGATATGATAGCATGCTATTGTTACGTCTAATCCTGGGGCACGGTTATGATGCAAATGCATATTACAGTATGTGTTTGTAAGTTGTTTTAGAATCAACGTCCGCTCTTATTATAAATGCCTAATAACAGCTTGAACACGGCTGAGAACTTACCCAAAGAAAGTGGACACTAAAACCTAACTGAAAGGGGGGTGTCCAAATGGCACGAATAAAAGGAGCAAAGAAGACAGGTTAGAGAGATCACCGCCAATTTGTCCTAAGTCAAGGGGTGACCCCATTTTACAGAAGGCAAAAGATAATGGCGGAATTTGGACGAGTCGGCAGATTCGCAATTATCGTGGCCCACGCGATTGTGGGCTGGGGGTTTTGCGGTTCGATTATCGGTATCGGAAGGCAACTTGTTTCGATGCAGACCACACTGGTAATCCACGCAATCGGCGCACCTGTTGGCTTTGCAGTGATATCGCTTTTCTACTTCAGAAAGTTTGGTTTTACCAGCCCAATCCGGACGGCAGCATTGTTTCTATCAATCGTGATTACCCTTGATCTCTTGCTCGTGGCTCCGGTCTTTGAGAAGAACTTTGCCATGTTTGCAAGTGTTCTCGGCACGTGGATACCTTTCGCTCTCATCTTTGCGGCAACTTACGTAACTGGCTTGCTCACAGCGAAGCGTTGACGGGTCACCACCCCAGAGCAACCTTCTGGGAAAAGAAAGGCGGAGTCTGTGACTCCGCCAGCGTTGTTTGAAAGACGGACAGGGCTTAGGGCCTAAAGAGTACTCAGGAATTTCGGGCACTATCCTGATTCTACGCCTGTTACTCCATCACCACGATTTCAACCCGCCGATTCTTACCCCGGTTGCTGCGGATGCTATTGTCCGCAATAGATTTGAACTCGCCGTAGGAAATGGTGTGCATGCGGTGCAGCGGTATACCGTGCTGCATGTGCAGGTACCATCTGACTGCCTCAGCTCG
>Ga0114930_10004783_pt1 | contig 11299 bp, 10 predicted proteins | sample AnhtaG_FD_87300 | JGI IMG/M metagenome (GOLD analysis project Ga0114930, IMG submission 87300) | Deep subsurface microbial communities from Anholt, Denmark to uncover new lineages of life (NeLLi) - Anholt_01485 metaG | ecosystem: Environmental > Aquatic > Marine > Oceanic > Sediment | place... | reverse complement strand
TCAATCTATCAGCCAGCATTTCTTTGGCCTCTTTGGTTAGCTTCATCGGTGCCCTGGGTGGTTTGATTCTGCTCTTTGGAACCTCATATTCCTTACCACCAAAACCATTGTCCTTTACCGGTATAAGCCCTAATTTTCCCTCCAGGTGTTTCTGCCAGACCTTTTCATAGGTGAAGATGTAAGCTGTGGGTTCATCCTTGTTGAAATTTATGATAGTCTCTTGCTCGTAATTACTTAACATACTGGCCCCCTTTTTAACGAAACCCCCACAGGTATCCTAAAGGGGATATTATTGGTATTATTGTGTCTAGTTAGTATTCCCAGGCTAGCTCACCACCAATAATGGTCATCTCCACCCGTATGTCTTTTATCTGCTCCGGCAGTGATGTAATCGGGTCGCTACTTAATACTACCATATCCGCCAGCTTACCCGGAGTAATGGAGCCCTTTACAGCCTCCTCAAAAGAGGCATAGGCAGCATTTATGGTATACATAGCCATAGCTTCTTTGGCTGAGATACATTCCTGGGGTGAAAGCTGTTGCCCTGACTCCGCCCGCCGGGTAACGGCAACGTATATACCGACCAGGGGGTTATTGGGGACTACCGGGGAATCTGAGCTACCAGCCACCACCAAGCCACTACTTAAAGGGGATTTAATTCGGTACAGCCACCGTAGCTGGCTGGCGGGTACCTGGGCCAAATACCTTTCCCCACTATAATAGAGGAAGGGGGGCTGAGTAACTATAACCGTCTGAAGCTTACTTAATCGCCTAAGTAGCCCAGGTGGACACTCGGCGCAGTGCTCTATACGGTGGCGTCGATTAGCCTGAGGTAGCTGACCCTGGGCATACTCCAGTGCAGTAATGGCTGCCTCAACTGTGCTTTCCTCAATGGCATGAATGGCTAGTTGAAAACCAGCCTGATGGGCAGTAAATACCTGCTGGTTTAACTCCGACTGTGGCGGGTATAATTGCCCCGTGGTTTCATCCAGCATTATCTTTACCCCACCCAAGCGCAATTGGCTATCACCAGCGCCGAAAGCTAAGCCCGCTTTTTGAAACTGGCTCAAGGCTTCAATATCAAACATCATATACAGTCGGCTCTTTAACTTGCCTTTAAACCGCTGGTAGATTTGCCAACGACCAAGGTCATTGCTGGCGGTAGCCTCCTGTAGAGATGTAATCCCGTAAGAGAGGTAATGCTGATTGGCTAGGGTCATACCTCTGGTTAGCTCTTCTTCAGATAGTGGAGGCAAAACATTTTTCCTGATGTAGCTCAGCACGTTAAATAGAAGGCCGCTTGGCTCGCCGGTACTGAGGTCTCGGTCAATAAGTCCGCCTGGCGGGTCTGGTGTTTCCCTGGTGATGCCTGCCAAAGAGAGTGCCCGGCTGTTAAACACACAGGCGTGGAGGGAGCGGTGAGCCAAGACTACCGGGTGATGGGGTGCCACCTCATCTATATCCCAGCGAGTCGGATGGCGCTTTTCAGTAAGATAGAAGTCATTATAATCGGTGCCGGTAAGCCATTCGCCGGGTGGGATATTCTTAGCTCGATTGCGGATAGTTGTCTTTATATCATCGATAGAGTCAACTGATGATGGGCTCAGGTCAAGGCTTAATAGCTTTCTTATAAAAGAGATAGCATGGCAATGAGCATCATTGAAACCAGGAACTACCGTCCTACCCTGGCAGTCGATTACTTTAGTTCCGGCTCCCCTAGCCGACTCCAGTTCCTCATTGCCAGCAACCAGCAAAATCTTACCATCCTTGATAGCCACCAGCTCAGCTTTGGACTGCCTGGAGTCCATAGTTATCACGTTAGCATTTTTAAGAATAAGGTCGGCAACCGGCATTTTAGAGACTGTGTGTCTACCTCACCCCCTTCGGTAATAAATCACAAAAGTAGAATGAATCCCTCAACACTCGTTCACCCAGTTTATAGCCTATTCTCTCCTTAAATATCGGCCCATCAAAGACGAAGGAATGGAACTCGCCATTCTCACCTCCAGGGTCAGCGTTAGGCGGAAGCTCAGACAAAAAATGTTTATCTAGCGTCCTGCCTAGAAATCTCTCACCTAGGGCCTTTGAATCAACACAGGTAATGATAGCCTGGAAGCCCAGCTCTATAAATGACCTGGTAAGTTCAGTAGTATCTCTCCCCCATATGGGAAAGATCCCCTTCATCCCTATCTGTGATAGATTATCCTCTCGGTATCTCCTAACCTCTTCCAAAAAGACGTCACCAAAAACTACTGAGAAAACACCAACTTGTTTAAACCTGATGAGAACTTCCTTCATCTTAGAGTCGTATTCTTCATTGGAAGAATCCTTGGAAATAAAGACTTCCTCAATAGGTAGACCCAAAGAGTGTGCCTGTCGCTCGACTAAAACCCTCGGCACGCCGTGCATACTAACCCTATCATAATCACCGGTTATGACGGTTAGTAAAGCTAGTATTTCATACTTTTGGCTTTTTTGAATTTCATAAAGGCTAATAGCACTATCCTTACCACCACTCCAAGAGAAGATAACCTTTTCCACTAGAGACTTTATCTATCTCACCCCCTTTAAGCACCCTAGGATTGTCCAGATGGTACCGAGTACATACCCGGCACCAGTTACAGGCTCAGTCACCGTTCCCGCCGTTGTCATGAGTATTACCCCATCCCAGACGGCCTCACCATAGCTGTTTATGTTTGAGCCAGCGGCACCAGCCTCGGCAAAGTAAATACCGGCGGAGAATGCCAGCAGGAGGACAGTAAGGATAGGAGCCCTGAGGATGAACGGGGTTTCGAGGACTATATCCCTGACGACCCTGAACACCTCTGACTAACCTAGCACAAACGGCCGCACTCGACGCCGGCGTCTTAGACGGATGACTCTATCGCCTGGTAGCATGGGCTGTAGCTCCTCAAATTTAGCGGCTTTCATTCGTGGTAACCTCCATTTCCATTACTACAAGTTCATTTTAGACACTTTCTGCGTTTCTCGCAAGCTAGTGCGGTTCGACCTTGCCTGTCGAAACGCTAAACAAAATTATCGGGATAGAGGTTCCCACGATTTGTCTGCGTTTCGAGGGACATTGTCGGCTCGCTTCGGCTCCGTGGCAAGAAGCAGCCGTAAGTTTTCTCGCTACCTTGTCCCTTGTAATATTAAACAACCTTTAGTTGGTCGCTTATCCTTCTAGTGCTCCTCTTAGGCTCCCAGTTAGGTCAAGATTCTGTCAAGGGATTAGCTGGAAAAGAAACCTGACTGAGTTTTGTGCTTTCCTACTTCAAAATAGAAGGGGTAAGAACTATCTTAAATTGACACCCGGTAGGTAACACCGCTAGAATATCATTTAACACTGACTAAAGAGGCAGAATATTGTACCAGAAGACTACTCTGGATAATGGGTTGCGTATTATCACCGCCACCATGCCCCATACCCAAGCGGTATCCCTTAGCTTCTTTATCGGCGTCGGCTCCCGGTATGAAACTGAGGCTCAGGCTGGCGTCTCACACTTTATTGAGCACTTACTCTTCAAAGGCACACCAAAACGGCCTACTGCCAAGGAAATTTCGGAAGCCATAGAAGGGGTGGGGGGCATTCTTAACGGTGGTACCGACAAGGAATTAACCGTTTACTGGTGTAAGGTGGCTCAATCCCATTTACCTATTGCCCTGGATGTGCTGGCGGATATGCTACTGCATTCCAAGTTTGACCCCCAAGATATAGAACGGGAACGTCAGGTTATCATTGAAGAGATTAACATGAGTAAGGATTCCCCATCACAGCAGGTTCACATACTCATTGATGAGCTTTTATGGCTAAATCATCCCCTGGGGTGTGATATAGCTGGCAGCAAGGAATCAGTGGCTGGTATTACCAGAGACATGATGCTCGACTATCTAGCCGATCAGTATTTACCCAATAATACCGTGGTTGCCATCGCTGGTAATATTCAGCACCAGGAGGCTATAACTGCCATTAACCAGGCTCTGGGTGACTGGGCTAACCAACGGACTCACTCAGGATATACTGCCTATAAGGAGCAGACGGTTCAGCAGTTACGTCTTGAAAGCCGAGATACCGAGCAAGTGCACCTGTGCCTGGCATTACCCGGTCTGTCACTTCTTCATCCTAAGCGTTTCACCCTCGACTTGCTTAACGTCATCCTCGGTGAGGGTATGAGCAGCCGCCTGTTTACTGAAATCCGTGACCGGCTAGGGCTTGCCTACAGCATTCATAGCTATGTTGACCACTTCTTTGACTCAGGCTCAGTTACTATCTATGCTGGAGTAGAGCCCAAAAACTTAAAAGCGGTCATTGAGGCTATCTTGGAACAGCTTTATCAGCTCACCGAGATAGTCCCTGAACCTGAGTTATCCAAGGCTAAGGAGCTATCCAAAGGACGCCTGCTGCTACGTATGGAGGATAGCCGTAATGTCGCCGGCTGGATGGGAGGCCAGGAGATTCTCACCGGGCGCATTCTTAGCATTGACCAGGTAGAATCCATTATTGATGCCATTACTGCTGAGGAGCTAAAACAGTTGGCTCAGGAGCTGATTGTATCTGACCGGCTTCGTCTGGCGGTAGTTGGTCCTGTAAGCGCCGAAGAGTCTCTGGAAGGACTACTAAAGCTATAAAACAACCTATCTACCTCACCCCCTTTATCCCCCTCTCCTTCAAAGGAGAGGGGGAAGGAGATTAAAAAGAGGGGCTTCGCCCCTCTTAGACACCCTGTTAGACTTAACCTCCTTCAAAAGCGAGAGAGAGGTATAATTTTCGAATGGGATTTGCCCCTTCAATCTATCCTTGGTGAAAACCATCAAGCCTATTTCTTTGGTAAATTAGAATAGCCGCAGCCCTAAGGCCACGGCTATTTCTGCACAGTTTACTATAGGTCTAAGGCTTGAATTAATACATTCCTTCCATACCACCTGGCGGCATAGCTGGCATCTTTTCCTTCTCTGGAATATCGCTCACCAGTGCATTGGTAATCAGAACCATGACTGCAATGCTGGCCGCATTCTCTAGGGCTGACCGCACTACCTTGGTTGGGTCAATGATACCTTTGTCCACCATGTTGCCAAAGTCGTCAGCCACAGCGTCGTAACCGACTCCAGGTTGGCTCTTCTGGACGGCATCCATTATCACTGAGCCATCCCTACCGGAATTGATAGCAATCCAGCGAATCGGCTCCGCTACCGCTTTCCTCATGATGTTAACCCCGGTGAGTTCATCTCCCTCAACCTTCAGTTTATCCAGAGCCGGCAGAGCATTGAGTAGGGCAACACCACCACCGGGCAAAATACCTTCTTCCACAGCTGCGCGAGTAGCCGATAGGGCATCTTCAACACGATGCTTTTTCTCCTTAAGCTCAACTTCAGTAGCCGCTCCTACCTTAATTACCGCTACCCCACCTACCAGCTTGGCTTGCCTTTCTTGGAGCTTCTCCCGGTCAAAGTCAGAGGTAGTCTCTTCTATTTGAGCCTTAATCTGCTTGATTCGTCCTTTAATAGCCTCCTCCGAACCCTTACCTTCAACAATGGTGGTATTATCCTTATCACTGCTCACGCGGCGGGCCCGACCTAGGTCCTCCACGGTGACCGAATCAAGTTTTCGTCCTACTTCCTCCGAGATTACCTTACCACCGGTGAGGATGGCCATATCTTCCAGCATCGCCTTACGCCGATCGCCAAAACCGGGAGCCTTCACTGCTAGAACATTCAGCGTCCCGCGGAGTTTATTGACTACCAGTGTTGCCAGAGCTTCGCCATCCACATCTTCAGCAATAATAAGCAGGTTTTTTGACACCTGCAGTATCTTCTCTAGAGCCGGTATCAGGTCAGATACTGCTGAGATTTTCTTATCGGTAATCAGGATATAGGGGTCTTCTATAACCGTTTCCATCCGCTCAACGTTGGTGATGAAATAGGGGCTGATGTAGCCACGGTCAAATTGCATGCCTTCTACGTAGTCTGTCTCATACTTTATGCCCTTGGATTCCTCAACAGTGATAACTCCGTCCTTACCCACCTTCTCCATCACTTCGGCAATTAGGTCGCCAATCTCGGTGTCTTTGGCCGTAATGGTGCCTACTTGAGCAATCTGTTCCTTACCCTTCACCTCGGTAGATACTCTCTTAAGCTCATCAATTATAGCTTCGGTTGCCTTCTCAATACCTCTCTTTAACGCCAAGGCATTGGCTCCAGCAGCTACATTCCTAAATCCCTCAGAAATAAGGGCATGAGCTAAGATAGTCGATGTCGTAGTACCATCACCACAAGCATCATTGGTCTTATTGGCGGCTTCTTTAATTAGTTGAACCCCCATGTTCTCAAATGGGTTGGGCAGCTCAATATCCTTGGCAATGGTTACCCCATCGTCGATTACTAATGGTGCACCCCACTTCTTATCCAGTGCCACTGCCCGTCCTCTAGGACCTAAGGTTACCTTAACCGCATCAGCTAAGGTATCTATCCCCTTCTTCAAGTACTGTCTGACTTCATCATTAAATATAATCTGTTTTGCCATTTCTTCCTCCTTACATATTAGCCTAACTTATCATTTAACCTTCTTAGCCAAAATATCACTCTCACGCAAAATGATTAACTCTTCATCATCAATCTTAATCTCGGTGCCGCCGTATTTGGCATAGACCACTATATCACCCACCTTAACATCCATAGCTATCCGTTTTCCGTCCTCGGATAATCGGCCGGGGCCAACCGCTACCACCTCTCCCTCCTGGGGCTTCTCTTTAGCGGTATCAGGCAGAACAATCCCCCCCTTGGTTACCTCCTCTCTCTCAATAGGCTTGACTACCAAGCGGTCAGCTAACGGTTGAAGTTTAACCATCATTTCAGTCCTCCTTTCTTCGATTTTCCACTATTGGTTCAATTTGTTAGCACTCTCGCCTTGAGAGTGCTAACTCCTATATAATAACCCAGATAGATGTGCACCGCAACTCAGTAAATAGTAGTTTATAGCAATTCTGGGTAATTGAGAGACATTCTGGAACTTGAATGTACCTCTTATCTTCTATAAGTTGCCTTTTTAACCATAAATCTTGATTTCAGCTATAACAATAGTTCATGATTGACAGTTTACACTAAATCGTGTAGAATTTAACCATGCGTAACCAATATGAGGCAAAGCGACCGCAGTGGGATAGCCAGGGTATTCAGGCATTGAGGCGTCACTTAGGTCTAACTCAGCGTGAATTGGCCGAGAGATTAGGCACGCGCCAGCAAACCATAAGTGAATGGGAAACCGGGCTGTATAAACCGCGTGGTGCCTCAGCTACTCTGCTATCTATTGTTGCTGAACGAGCCAATTTTCAATACCAAGCTCTCAAAAAAACTTGACATTTTACACGCTTCCGCGTAAAATTGTGAAAGCCTATTCAGTCCCGAAATAATAGCAAGTATTACCAAGTGCTACCACTCGGAGGAGGGTAATGGTTAAAATTGAGGTTTATCAGGGGGATATTACCCAGCTTAAGCTTGATGCCTTGGTAAACGCAGCCAATAACCGATTATGGATGGGAGGTGGAGTAGCTGGTGCTCTAAAGCGAGCCGGCGGTAAAGAAATTGAGGCTGAGGCAGTTAGCAAGGGACCCATTCCTATCGGAGAGGCAGTGGTCACCGGAGCCGGTAGGCTAAAAGCACGGTATATCATACACGCCGCCGTAATGGGACAAGACCTGCAGACGGATGAGGAAAAGATTAAGCAGGCAACCAAGAACAGTTTGCTTAGAGCTGAGGAGATTGGTATAAAGAGCGTTGCCTTCCCTGCCCTCGGCACTGGGGTTGGTGGCTTTCCCCTAGATGAGTGCGCTAGAATAATGATTGGTGAAGTGCGCCGGTACTCAACCCAAAAAACAGCACTGGAAAGAGTAGTCTTTGCCCTGTATAATGAGCTAGCCTACCAGGCATTTAAGCAAGAACTCGATAGGCAGTTTCAGCTGAAATAGCCAGTGGAACTGTCAAAGCCAGTACCGGGAGCGGTTTAGCAAAAACTCTTTTTTTAAGCTGGTCAATACACGGTAGCGTGTTATATGCAATGGCTACGAGCAGTTCAGCATAGGGAAGAGGATTAACACAAAGGGGGCGTTCATCAGAAGCAGGAAAAGGAACTTTACCACTCTTATATAACTAATTTCCTTGGCCTTCACCGGTGAGATAATAAAGGAGGTGAGTTTAATAAAGAGTCTCCACGAGAGTCAAATTGTCAACCTCTGGCGTTACCTATTACTGAAGGGAACAGAGCTGACTGCTGAAGATGGCACGCCAATAAAGATAATATACTCGGGAAGGATTAATAATGACCAAGGTGCCGATTTCCGCGATGTTGTTATGGCTGCTAACCAAGGATTAGTAATCGGGGATATAGAGATTCATATCAAATCTAGTGATTGGCAAGCTCACCGGCATCACCTGAACCCACAGTATAATCGGGTAATCCTGCATGTGGTGATGAAGCATGACCGTAAGACAGCCACGCACCTAGAGAATGGCAGAAGTATTCCTACTCTGGCATTAGATAAATACACTGAAGATTCTATCCCTCTAATATATTCCCATATAGGTTCAAATATGCCTTGTTCTTGTTGCCGTAACAATTTGACTCCAGGTATTGTAGCCGAGTTTCTGGATAGTGCTGGGAGGAAACGCTTTCTAACTAAGGCTGCCAGGTTCGAAGCCAATATAGCTCAAGTAGGAGCTAGCCAGTCCCTGTATCAGGGGATAATGGGCGCTCTGGGCTACGCCAAGAATAGGCTCCCCTTTCTAGAGCTGGCTCACCGGTTGCCTCTCTGGCTTCTAGAGCCTATGGCTCAGGGTAAAATATCAGACGAGGAGTGTCTTGCTCGACAACAGACTCTGCTACTGGGAACCGCCGGGCTGCTCCCTTCGCAACGCTATAGTTGCCGCCAAGATAAACTGGATGACGAATGGGTGGACACATTGGAGAGGCTGTGGACATCTTTCCACCACACCGAAGTGATGTCCCCAAATAGCTGGCATCTGTTTAGGGTCAGACCAAGTAATTTCCCCACCCGTCGCCTGATAGCCATGAGTCACCTTGTACTCCGATATAAGGAAAGGGGAATAGTTGAAGAAGTGCTCAATATAATAAAGGAGACACCTCTGCATAAGGGGCACCGTAGATTAGAGGCAGTGTTGGTAGTTATCACCGATGGTTACTGGGCAAGCCACTTTGATTTTGGCTCGGGCAGCCGGATAGCAAATCCATCCCTTCTGGGTAGAAGTCGAGCGGCTGATATTGTGGTGAATGTGCTTCTGCCCTTCACCTCTGCCTGGAGTAAACTTAACTCGCAGCCAGAACTTGCCTGGAAGTCTTTTGCCCTTTACCACAATTACCCTAAGCTGTCGGTAAACACCGTGGAAAAGCATATGGTAAGACAGATTGGGCTAAATGGTAGCCTGGTTAACTCGGCTCAGCGGCAGCAAGGGTTAATCCAAATTTATGAGACGCTGTGCACTCGGGGTAAGTGTGATTCCTGCACGCTAGGGATACCCGGTCAAGCCAGCTTGAGGCTGGGAACTACGTCTAAATCTAAGCCATCCGTCTTGCCCGCTTGGAAGCGGTAGTAGCCGCAGGCAGCAATCATAGCGGCGTTATCGGTACATAACACTGGCTCAGGGACCAAGACCGGGATGGGTGAATTCTCCACCAGCCAGTACCGAAGCAACTTATTTGAGGCTACCCCACCAGCCAGCAAAATCTGCCTCACCCGATGCTCTTTGGCTGCGGCTACAGTTTTGGCAACCAAGACATCAATCACTGCTTCCTGAAAGCTGGCAGCAGCGTCATTTTGTGTAGGAAGCTGGCTATTCTGATTAGCTGATAGCGAAACCTTTTCTCCTTCCACCAAGCGCAATAGTGCTGTCTTGACACCACTGAAGCTAAAGTCGTGGCTCCCTTTAAGCCAGGCACGAGGTAGTTTGAGAGAAGTAGTGCCGTTACTGGCTGCTTGCTCAATGGCTGGACCACCGGGGTAACCCAGGCCTAATATCCTGGCGGCTTTATCAAAGGCTTCACCGGCAGCATCGTCCCGCGTTCGTCCCAGTACCACATAATCCCCGTGTCCTTTCATTAACACCAAATCGCTATGGCCTCCAGAGACAATGAGGCATATCAGAGGGAAATTAGGCTGGCACTTATTTAACCAGTTAGCATAGATGTGACCCTCAAGGTGATTAACTCCAGTGATAGGTAGTTTGTGAGCCAAAGCTATAGCCTTAGCCGCATTCACGCCTACCAGTAGTGAGCCAGCCAGACCAGGGCCAATGGTAACCGCAATGCCATCCACGCTATCCCAGGAAACTTCTGCCTCAGTCATTGCCTGCCGTATTATGGGGATGATAGCCAGTATATGCTGCCTAGAGGCTACCTCGGGGACAATCCCTCCATAGCGGGCATGAATTTCCACCTGAGAAGCAATCTGGTTGGACAGAATGCTGGCCCCATCCTCTACTACTGCGGCTGCGGTTTCATCGCACGAGGTCTCAATACCCAGAATTTTCATACATCTTGATTATAGCATAGATACCAGAGAGGACTGAATATTTAGCTTGTTGCGAAACTCCTCAGAAGTGGTAGAATTGGGGTATGCACAGCAGGCTTGCGTATTCTATTACCGACAGAATTCACACTTGGCGAAAAATCATTTTTCACGGCTGGTGGAAGCTAGTGTGGGGTATATATTTGGTCGTTGGTATCTTCAGCATAGTGCGCGTAGAGTTTATGCACGAGGCTAATATTCCGCCGATTGTAGAATTATTACCAAGATGGTCTTGGTGGGTTTGGGCATTGATAGGAATGGGGATACTTTGTATCGCTACACTTGAAGGGTCATATCGGCTGATACGGGAAGCCACGCCTCATGATAATTGGATTGATGACTATCATACTCGTTGGGGTAAACTTCCCCAAGTACCTGACTATTTAGAAGATGTGGTGATGGGATATTACCCTGGAATGCTGGTATCAAAAGAGGTTCAACTACTTACTCCTAGTGTCCAGTTTTGGGCTAGACTTCTCCCCAGCCAGCGAGACCAATTGTTGGAGTTGGTTAAATGGTTGGGACAAGACCCACGAGACTATGAGGAAGAGATACGTAGGAGAGCACCCCCTAGGGGAGGGCCTAATGTTCGGTGGACTTAGAAGTGTTGTATTTTTAAGCAACAGCAGGGACACATTGCCTGATAGAACATACCTGATTACTCATAGCACTATGCAAGGCTTGTGCTTGGACAAATTAGACACGCCTTAAGGCGGTTAGAGCTA
>Ga0114930_10004782_pt1 | contig 11299 bp, 5 predicted proteins | sample AnhtaG_FD_87300 | JGI IMG/M metagenome (GOLD analysis project Ga0114930, IMG submission 87300) | Deep subsurface microbial communities from Anholt, Denmark to uncover new lineages of life (NeLLi) - Anholt_01485 metaG | ecosystem: Environmental > Aquatic > Marine > Oceanic > Sediment | place... | reverse complement strand
GGCTCCATAGTGGGTGGCAGCCTCAAATCCGAAGGATTTGGGGATGGTTACGCCGCTTTTGGAGCTTTGCCATCCCCAAGCTGCGCTTGAGGCTGCCACCCAGGATTGAACCATGCCGATTTTGACTTTACTTCTTGCGTTGAACCTCGATTGTGCGGTCCAAAACCCCATACTTGTTCCCACAAAGGTAGTGTAATGTGTGGAACTTCTCCGGTATCCATCTGCCGTCAAACAAATCAGCATCAGCCACCGCTCGCAGGACCTCGCAAATCAACAAATCATGCGTTTGCATTTTGAATATCTCCGCTACTCGACATTCCAGATGCCCAGCGCATTCTTTTATCAGTGGCGGTTCGACCACGGTAGCGGGGATCGGGGTGAGTCCACTTTCTTTGAGCTTATCGATATTTCTGCCCGTCACCTGGCCTACGAAATGTGTTTGTTCGAGCAGCTCTTCGCCGGGGACGTTGATGACGAGCTGGTGATTTTGCTTTATCAGATCGTAAGAATACCGCGCATGATGTATGGCCAGTAGTACAAGGCATGGATCAACGCTATTGACCGGAGTCTGCCAGCTAAAGGTCATCACATTCGCATTTTCCATAGTGCCGGATGTCACCAATACGACACAGCCCGGCTCAACCAGCCATTTCGCTTTGCTTAACTCTATTTCCTTCTTCATTGATGGCTCATCTACCGCACTGATTCTCACCAATCCAACGGCTCGATGTATATATTGCGGAACTCGATCGGGCTGCCTTCGCTCTGCAGGCAGATCCAGCTTAGCTGCACAGCTAAACCTTTCTATTTGACCAAAATACCAAATTTGTCTGACGGATACAATTCTAATAACGAGTGTATTTCTCAGAAGCGTATGCGCAAACATTGTAATGAAAACATATTATACGGTTACGAAGCATAAAATGCGCCTCTGCGCGCGAACTCTCAATCATACGACCAACACCGTGTGGCAGCCTCAAGCGCAGCTTGGGGATGGCTCAATGGCAATGAAGAACCGTTTTATACAGCCCAGAAATTTCTCACGATAGGTATTAGATAGCCGGATTGCAAGGATATGGCCACTTTGCGGGACAATTTGACGAAGAAATGCTCAGGATGCTTGCATTTCTCGCGCAGATTCTGTACATATGTCTTACAATTACAGAGTTATCTTTCAGAACAAGAATTTTGCAAAAGTTCCGTCAGAAACTAAGTAATAGGAAAGGGTTTTAGGTATGTCTATCAAGAGTCTAAAAAAGGCGCCTCTTGCGCCGGCGACTGCGGGGTTGATGGCCGGGATAGCCGGCGCCGCGCAGAACAAAGATGTGGATGAGCTGATCGCCAAGATCAAGGACAACAGTGACAAGGTAAGGACAGCAGCCTGGCTGGGTGCCGGCAACGTCGGGGCACCAGCGGTCAAGCCTCTGGCCAAAGTGATGACAGACAACGACCTCGAAGTTGCCCGCGCAGCGAAACGCGCATTGTGGAAGATTGTCCGCCACGCAGGTCGTCCCAGAGCTCGAAACGAGAAGAAGGCGGTCACCGCCGAGCTGGTTCCGCTGCTGGGCGACGATCAGCCAGCCCCGGTCCGGCGCGAGGTGCTGTGGATGCTCTCTGAGATCGGCGATGCGAAATCTATCAAACCGATTGCTGCGTTGTTAGCGAACAAGCAACTGCGCGAGGACGCACGCATGGTGCTGCAGCGCGTTCCAAACAAAAGGGCCATTGGAGCGCTCAAGGCCGGGCTAAAGGCCGCACCCAAGGACTTCAAGCTTAACATCGCGCAGTCGCTGCGACAGCGAGGCGTAAAGGTTCGCGGACTTCCGTGCGTGAAGCTGGTGCCGACGAAGAAGACAAACGTCAAGCCGCTGGAGTAGAATGGCGTCGCGACCGTACCACGGGAATTCCAGTTTCAAGACAACTTTTTTGGCACACTATTGAATAGCGCGAAATAAAATAGAAAGGTGATAGAACGATGAAAAAGTCAAACCAACTCAGTAGGCGTGAATTCCTGGCCGCTGCTGGTGCGGCAGTGAGTGTTCCATACTTGATTCCGTCCGGCGTTCTGGCAACACCCGGCAGAGGCGGGGCAAATGAACGGTTGACGATGGCCCACATCGGCGTCGGCGGAATGGGCGGGCACCATCTGCGAGATATGAAGAGATTTGTAAAGGCCGGCATTGTCAATATCGCAGCGGTCTGCGACGCGGATGAAAATAGACTCGCCGGAGCGGTCAAGACAGCCGGGCCGGGCGTGCAACCCTATCGTGACTATCGTTATGTCCTCGAGCGCAAAGATATTGACGCGGTGGTTATAGCTACGCCCGACCACTGGCACGCGGTTCAGATGGTCCACGCCGCCGAGTGCGGCAAGCACGTTTATGTCGAAAAGCCGGCCTGCTGCACCATCGAGGAAGGAAAGGCGATGGTCGCCGCTGCCAAGAAGAACAAGGTCTCGGTCCAGGTCGGCTCACAGGGACGTTCTCAGCCGGAAGCTTATCTGGCGCATCGGTACCTGGTCAACGGCAATATTGGCCACATCGACAAGGTAACGTGTTTTCACTACAACAGCCCCGAAGACAGCAATCCCGTGCCAAATAGTGACCCTCCGCCCGAGCTGGACTGGGACTTATGGTTAGGCCCACTACGTTGGCGGCCGTACAACAAAAAATATTGTCATGGCGTGTTCCGCTGGGTCTTGGAGTCGGGCGGCGGGCAGATACGCGACCGAGGTGCTCACGTGATGAGCTGTGCAGTGTGGTGGATGGGTGCCGACGGTACCGGACCGGTCACTGTCGAGGCGACCGGCACCGCCCCAAAGAAGGGCCTATGGGACAGCGCCGTCACCATGGACGTGACTTACACGTTCAAGAATCCTGATTGGGTCCTGACCTGGAACCAGCATACAGGCAACGCGGTGCCGGCGGAAGAAAGGACCGGCAAAGAACCTGGCGGCAAGATCAGCCGTCCCGGCTACGGCGCAGTATATCACGGAAGCCAGGGCAAGTTTGTGCACTGGGGCGGTGACGGCGGCACGTGGGTTGAGAAGAAGGCCCGCGAATGGAAACCACCTGCCGGGGCCAAGGACGTGTACAAAAGCCCAGGCCACAAAGAAGACTGGTTCAAGGGCATTAAAACGGGCGCCAAGACCATTATGAACATCGAGGCCAGCGTCGGCGTGGCAAATCTCTGTGTCTTGGGCAATCTCTCCTACATCCTGGGCCGAAAGCTCAAGTGGGATCAGCAAAAGCAGGAGATCATCGGCGACGTGCAGGCACGACGAATGATGGGCCACCCGCAGCGCCACCCGTATCACCTGTAGCGATACCCAAATAGCAAACAGAAAATGGGCTGGGCACATTTCAGGGCCCAGCCCATTGCGATTTCCAAGTTGAGCTGCAACTTAGGCTCACAGCCCTTCGCCGGCAAATTCTATGGTACGGTCTCTGAGTCCTGTGTCTCCATGTTGTCACCTGGTGCGTAGGTGTATCCGCTCAATACAACGTTAGTGACCACAAACGTGAACTGCTCGCCGCTCTTCGCCTTCTTCGGAACAGAGATAATCACAGCAGTTCCCGCCCCGTCTGTGACGCCGGCAGCACCTTCCTGGATCAACGTGTCATCTGTCGTGCCAGCGGTACCCAGGTGCCAGTTACCCAAAACGCTGGCCCCGGACAGAGCCTGGCTGATAAGCACAGTCGCAACCCCCTTGTAGTTCTTGCCGGCCTGCTGAAGAGTTATGTCAATGCTCTGGACGTGTACCGTTGCGCCTGCCTCCGTGATAGTCGAAGTAGTTGACATCGAATCGTTGCTGGCATTCTCATCGTCAAAGTTCTGGCTGGCGACCAGCGTGTGGTCACCGATCGTAGCGCCGCTGGTGTCCCACGAGTAGGTAAGAACTCTAGATGCGCCTACAGCCAAACCGCCGCTGATTGTCTGGATGCCAATGGTAGGACCATCGATGCCGTCCGTGAGGGTAACGCCGATTTCACTGCTGACGTTCTGATTGCCCACATTCTCCACCGTTACGTCCACGTTAGTTACATCGCCCTGTACCACTGAGCTGGGTGCGCTAATTGCGGTGATTGCGATATCGGTTTTAGCGGACTCTACAGGGACTACGGTGCTCATGGAGTTGTCCTCGATATCTGTCTCGCCGGTGACCGGCGCAGCCGCGGCATCAAGCGTGTGGTCCCCAAGTGTGGCACCGGTGGTATCCCAAGTGAAGCTAACCGTAGTGGAAGCGCCTGGGCCTAAGAAAATCGTTTGTGGAGAATCCGTCACTACGCCAGCGGTACCGCCTTCCGGTGGCGTGTCTGTCAATGTCACGTCGAAGGTTTCGTCAAACATCCCTTGGTTTTCCACAGTCACGTCAACCGTGGCCGTGTCTCCTGCGACGACCGAGGCCGGCGCGGTCATAGCCATGACCGCCACATCGTGGAATGCCACGGCACCAGTGCCAATAATCTGCACCTCGTCAACGTAGGCATATTCATTGACCTTGTCCGCATCGATTCGGAACCTTACCCGGAAATCGGGATTGTCATTGGCACCAGCACCACAGGCCATGTCCTGATACAACCAGGAGGTATCTTGAGTAGTCTCCAAGCCGTGCCAGCTCGATCCATCGGACCATTCCACGTACAGGTCTTCGCCGGAGTCCAGCCTGTTGGTTCTGCGAGCATATTTGACGTGAATATCGGTGAAGCCGGTCGTGTTGACCGCCTTCTCTATCCATCCCGAATAGCGCATCTGCGCGCCATAGCTGCCGCTGTATACCTCGGTAACGCCAACAATCGCGTCACCACCTGAAGTCCAGCCGCCAGCAGCAAAGCTGCCGCTCTCAAAACCGTCAGTGAATAGAGCAGTCGGCCCGGGTGGATCGACCGTGATGACCACATCATTCGTGCCAGTTGCACTACCATTATCAGTAACCGTAAGGGTGATGGTGTGTGTCCCCACACTTAGATTGGCCGTGATGATTGCACTCGTACCCAGAACGGTCACGCCTTCCTTCCACTCGTATGTGTCGATGGTGCCATCGGGGTCGGAGGAAGCTGACCCATCGAGCGTCACCGTCTCATTTCCGTTCTGGTCTAAGTCAGTAACCGTCTGGTCAGGTCCTGCATCGGCCACCGGCGCCTGATTGGCATTGACCGTGATGACCACATCATCGGTGTCAGTGGCTCCTTCGTTGTCTTCTACCGTCAGTGTGACGGTGTGCATCCCCACACCTAATGGCACATCAAGAACAGTCTCGCCCGTATGGTCGGTCATTTGGTCTCCATCGATATCCCACTCGTAAGAGACAATCGTGCCATCGGGGTCGGAGGAAGCAGACCCATCGAGCATTACTGTCTCCACGTTATCCCCATCGCTGTCGCCGACTGTCTGGTCAGGCCCTGCATCGGCCACCGGCGGTCGATTCCCCGTCGTGATGAAATCCACGATCAGCTCAGGTCGATAATCGAGGGTTGGATGCTCGGCGGCTGCCATGTGCCAACCATTGCTGCCGTTGGGCAGGATGGCCCAACCGTCGTTCACCGCCCCGTCCGCCCAGGCCTGCACCGTGGCGGTAACATCCAAATCCACGTCCGTGTCGGGGGAGTTCGAAGGAACACCGTCGTCCTCAACGGATAGGGCTTCGAGGTCATCAGCCTGAATTCCATCGCTGTCGAAAGAATTGTTCCATGTCACTTCCGTATCGACCCACTCTTGCAGCATGAGATGGAGCTTACCGCCGTCGCCGTCGTCAGTCGAACGGATTCGCAGCGTCGCCGAGACGATCGTCGAACCGGAAGGAATCTGGTCGACGTTAGTGCCAATGATACCGTCGAACCGCATCAAGACATGAGAAGGTCCGCCGGAGCTGTCCATGTCGGCGTTGTACTGCCACTGGTACCCTTCGTAGTACTGGGTGTCGCTGTCGGCGTAGTTGTCATCCCCAGTTGCCGAACGTATCATCGTGTCGACCATCGCACTGTAGCCATCCACGCCCTGCTGGAAGCTGAGCGTTTCCGGGGGCACAATCGAAGTGTCGATTTCTATCGTCAAGGTCGTCGCGACCATTACGTTGGGCGGGTCCGCCAGGTCCGCAATACCACTAACCGTGATCACATAAAGGCCGTTTCCGAAATCACCACCGCCCGTCGGCGCGAGCGTGATCACGTCCGAACCCGCGTTGTAACCGAACGTGTAATCGACTGAGCCGGTTTCTTGCTCGGTAAGGGTAACCGCCGCGGAGGTAACCGTCGCGTCGTCGATGCCATCGCCGACATCGCTGAGCTGTATCTGGAACTCTGACTGGATGGTGTTGACCGTAACCTCGCCGTCGTCCGGATCCAGGTCGTCCGGCCCGTTGTCCTCCGGCACGATCAGCTCGGCCTGCGGGGGACCGTCGATAACCACGAAAACAGGTGAGGAAATGGCCTCGTCGCCGTCAGCCTGAGTGACCTTACAGTAGATGTAATCACCTTGTCCCGTGGTAAGGCTAAGGTTGACAAGCGGATGGGCTGGATCTGGATCGAATTCGGAGGAGGACCATGTTTTGACAATGTCGCCGTTGTGAATCAGCTCGATCTGGAAGAAGGTCTCACCGTCGCCATCCGCGGCTTCAATGACGCAGGTGTTTGAGCCACCTGCAATCTGCGAGCCCATGGCGTGCCCGTCGACTTCAAAGGACAACGCCAGGTTCTTGTCTAACGTCGAGTAGAAGCGCCTGGCCTGCAGTGCAGCGTACAGGTCGGTCCTGGTGTTCGCATTGGCCAGTACTGCGAGCCGATTGTTGCTGTCACCCCAGGTTCCACTGTGGTTATCTTCTGAGCCGGCGGCGCCGATTTGCCAGCCGTTGAGAAGTGCCTCATCGAAGTAACCCGAACGATCGGTCGTGTCAGAGGTATCATACCCACTGTTGTAGTAGAAGACATTGAAGAGGTCGCCCTTGTTCCATAGCTCAATTCCGATCATCTTATCTGAATAAGCACCGATGAAATTATCGAATTCAGTTGCTGCCGGTGCGCTCCGACCGGGATGATTGAAAAACGCGATGCACTCCCTCGAATCCAACCATGTCATTAATTCTTCAAATGTAGGCGTGTTGCTTCTGTCGCAGTGGTCGGGACTGTTAATTACAGTGACGTGACCGTAGGCAGTTGAGTGAGTCCATTCGAATCCCCAGAACGCTGTGAACACACCTGCCTCATTGTAACTATCAGCGACGGCAGCTACTGACTGGTACTCTACCGTGTCGAGGTAGGATCCGTGATCAGACAAACTGAAAAAGTCGAGGCCCGATACGTTCTTTGCGTACTCATAAGCAGTGGTCGGTGTACCTGTTCCGTCGGAAAGATCGCTGTGGTTATGCAGGAAGCCGTAGTAGATATTGTAGCTGCCCACCAAGGGCACGGATCCCGTCAGCACCGTGAGGGTCATGCTGGCCAAGGCCGGCCCAGGTTGGGCTAAGGCCTCACCGGCACCCCACGTCATCAGCGCTGCGGCAATTATGATGGATGTAAGTGTTCGTTTCATTTTCTTGTTCTCCTAATTATTGGTTTTCATTTACCCCTTTTTGAAATACGCAACCGTTTGCAAACTAACACCTTATGAGATTCTCTTGCTGAACTCTTTCTCAGTATCGCCGCTGAGAACTTACACTTATCGGACAGTGTACATCTTTTCTGCTCCACTTGCAAGGACTTTTTGAAAAAAATAACTCAAATTGGCAGATTTCTCACGCTAACTGCAGCAACAATTCACCTAAGTCGTTTAACGTCAAGGACATACGAAATCTGAATCTCGTTTTACACATGCGGCATGAGCAATTCGCCTCTCCCGCTCGCCACCGCCCTGCCTGAGCCGAACAGCCCGGGGCTATCGGCACATTTGGAAACCACACAGAAAATCGCCTGATGGTGTTGTACACGCATAGCTGATGTGCTATTTTACCAATAGACAAGCTGATGCGTGTCGGTAGGCTAAGGTATAATGAGAAATGTCGGATAACGGCCCCACAGATTCAACTCCACCAAGTGCAGGTCGGTTTGCAACCACGCACTGGAGTGTTGTCCGCGCAGCAGGCCGCTCCGAGTCCCCTCGATACCAACAGGCCTTGGGGACGCTGTGCAGGATGTACTGGTTTCCCCTTTACGCCTATATGCGACGGCACGGCTACAAGACTCACGAGGCCGAGGACCATACCCAGGCATTTTTCGCCCGCTTGTTGGAGAAGGACGGCCTGCGTTTGGCCGATCCGAAGCTGGGTAGATTTCGCTCATTTCTGCTGACCGCACTGAAAAACTTCTTGGTCAACGAGCGCAGGCGCCTGCGAGCCCAAAAACGCGGCGGGGGTCGCAAAATCCTTTCTCTCGATCTTGCGAGTGCTGAAGGCAAATATGCCCTTGAGCCGGCTGACCAGCTTTCGCCGGAAAAGCTCTTTGACCGGTCATGGGCCCTGACCGTGCTGGCCCAGGCAATGGACAAGCTGCAAGCCGAATCGGCCGGCAAGAACAGGCAGAAGCTTTTTGACCATCTCAGAGTCTATCTGACCGCAGAAACAAGCTCCATCCCTTACCGCGATGTGGCCGACAAGCTGGACATGACCGAAGGGGCTGTGAAGGTCGCCGTACATCGCCTGCGGCGGCGCTACCGGGAACTGTTGCGGGGCGAAATCGCCCAGACCGTTTCTACTGAGGACCAGATTGATCAGGAAATCCGGGACCTATTTGCAGCACTGGCCCGTTGACCCAACAGTTCTGGAAAAAATGTCCGATAGCGTGTAACCTTTCTGCTGGTTTGCTTAAGTAATGGGTGGACGCAACCAGTATCAGAAAAGGAGACGTTATTGTGGCTGAAGAAAGACATTGTCCCCAATGTGGAGCCGAGCTGCCGGCTGACGCGCCACAAGGTCTTTGTCCACAGTGTCTTATGAAACTCGCCCTGCCAACCGACGCCGAGGCTGGCCCTTCAAAGCCCGCCAGCGATGCTCCGACTATTGCAACGCCACCGGCCGGATTTACCCCGCCCGAACCGGCGGAGCTGACCGAAAAATTCCCACAGCTTGAAATCCTTGCACTTTTGGGGCACGGCGGGATGGGGGCAGTCTACAAGGCCCGCCAGAAGCACCTTGACCGCCTCGTGGCCTTGAAAATCCTCTCGCCGCACATCGGCGATGATCCCGCCTTTGCTGAACGGTTTGCCCGTGAGGCACGGTCTCTGGCCAGGCTGAACCACACCCGGATCGTGTCGGTTTACGATTTTGGCCAGACAGAGGACGGCTTATTCTACTTCGTCATGGAGTTTGTTGATGGAACGGATTTGAGGCGCGTGATCCAGGCCAGCGAGCTCTCGCCCCGTGAAGCGCTTGCCATCGTCCCCCAGATCTGCGAGGCCCTGCAATTCGCCCATGATGAAGGTATCGTACATCGTGACATCAAGCCGGAAAATATCTTGCTGGACAAAAGAGGCCAGGTCAAGATCGCCGACTTCGGCCTGGCCAGGCTCCTGGATCGGCCAGCGACAGCGTACACATTGACGCAAGCTGGCCAAAGAATGGGCACGCCGCACTACATGGCACCCGAGCAGATTGAGCATCCTCACGATGTTGATCACCGAGCCGATATCTACTCGCTCGGCGTAGTTTTTTACGAGATGCTCACCGGTCAGTTGCCGATCGGCCGATTTCCCCCACCGTCGCAGAAAGTCCAGGTGGACGTCCGGCTCGACAAGGTAGTGCTCAAAAGTCTCGAACACGAGCCCGAGCGCCGCTACCAGCACGCCAGTGAGGTCAAGACGGATGTGGAAACAATCGCCGCCGGTGTAGCGCCTCCACAATCCTCCGGCCGGACAGATACAGTCGAAGACGAACCGTTGGAACAGTGCGTCTTCTCGCAGCTTCCGGCTACAAGAATCGAAGCGGTCAAAGCTTATCAAGAGAAAACCGGTGCTGGCCGCGTGGAGGCAGTGCTCGCAGTTGATGCCATCGCAAGGAAGCATGGTGTACAGTTCACGCCCGTTCCGCTAAAGCACAGGCTGCGCCGCATGCTGATTGTAACAATCACCATTAGCGTTTACTTCGTGTTGTACGTCCTGTTCAGGCGATACGTCGAACTCAGTTCGATTGTCGGCTGGTCAATCATGGCTCTTGCGTTCGCTGCATTTTTTATTTTCTTCAGTGTTGCAGCCTGGCGATCTCGGGCCATAGATAAGGGACGTCAGTTCAGATTTTTTGCTGGATTCTTTCTCTTCTTGTTCCTGGTAAATCCGCTGCTCTTTTTTCTTTTGGAACCGATGCGAATCCTCAAGCATCTCTACGGTCTTACAGGCGCCACACCCGGCCGGCACGATGTGCTGTTCTTCCGCATTGTTCTCATCGCGATCATCGTCGGCGCCTTGTTCTGGTTGATCCGCTTCCTGATAAGACTCCGAAAAATCCAACCCATCCAGCACGCCAGCGAAGTGAAAACTGACGTTGAAACCATCAAAGCTGATAGTGGTGGGCCCCAGGCACCCATCGCCGGGGCGGGGCAAGCTCTTATACCGGTCCCTGCCATTAATCGGATGGAAAAGCATATCACAATCGTGGCAGTCCTTAGTATCACCTTTGGCACGCTTGGGACTTTGCTCGGGATCTTCCTCTTTGTTGTAATTGCCGGTGGAGGACTTATATCAGGAGACCTGGAGGCGATGACCATTACCGGAATTGTAGGTGCTTGTATAGCACTTTTCTTTTTTATTACGTCAGTACCTGAGCTTATCGTAGGCATAGGGCTCTTAAAACGAAGAGGCTGGGCTCGAATACTCGCCCTGATACTCGCAATTCCCGCTCTAATAAAAATCCCGATTGGAACGGCCATCGGCATATATACTATTTGGGTCCTGCTAAACGAAGAAACGGCCAAATTGTTTGCTCACGCCTCTGCCGGTAGGAAGAAACAACAGGCTGCTCAGACCAAACCGAACCGGCGGGGATTGCTTATTGGGCTGGTCGTGGCCGGGATTGCTATTGTTATGACGGCGTTACTGGCACTGCTTATTCTACTGCCTGCCCTTTTCCTGACTACATCCCGTCGTGTATCGGCGCCACAATACGAAAACGCGGTAAGCGCTCCGGGCATACGCTATTTCCCGCCGAACTTTCCATACGGAACGCCGGAGGACCTGATATTCGGACCGGAAGGCCCGACACTGAGCGACCAGTGTGTCCAGGCCTTAGAGCTTGAGCCGTCGCAGGCAGCTCAGGTGCACAAAATCCTCCGCAGGGCCTACAGACAATACCTTGAGCTGGAAAGGCAGAACACACAGC
>Ga0114930_10004780_pt1 | contig 11301 bp, 11 predicted proteins | sample AnhtaG_FD_87300 | JGI IMG/M metagenome (GOLD analysis project Ga0114930, IMG submission 87300) | Deep subsurface microbial communities from Anholt, Denmark to uncover new lineages of life (NeLLi) - Anholt_01485 metaG | ecosystem: Environmental > Aquatic > Marine > Oceanic > Sediment | place... | reverse complement strand
TCAGCTTTCAGCTTTTCCCTTAGGGATCACTCTGTGGCAGCTAAAATACAACATTCTTGTTGTGTGTTGGTGTTTGCAACGGCATACTTTAATAGATTTCAGCTTTCAGCGGTCAGCTTTCAGCTTTCAGCTTTTCCCTTAGGGATCACTCTGTGGCAGCTAAAATACAACATTCTTGTTGTGTGTTGGTGTTTGCAACGGCATACTTTAATAGATTTCAGCTTTCAGTGGTCAGCGGTCAGCGGTCAGCTTTCAGCTTTTCCCTTAGGGATCACTCTGTGGCAGCTAAAATACAACATTCTTGTTGTGTGTTGGTCCCGCTTAGCGGGATCACCAACACAATTTTCTCTGTCACGTAAGTGATGACTTTCTCCATTGGTTACAACACCAACAGAGAGCTGATAGGTATTGAATTTCACACTTATTGTCATTCCCACGAAAGTGGGAATCCAGTTGAATTTTTTATGGATTCCCGTTTTCACCCCTTAGGGGCAAGCTGGGAATTAAATTGTTTTCACAAAACTTTGGCAAATTTTACTTTTAGGTAAAATCAAGCTTTATATTAGATCTTAGCGGCGAGATTGCCACGTCTCCCCCGAGTACTCGGGGGATCCTCGCAATGACTATTTAAGCTTGGGTGGCACCCTCAAACTCAGCTTGCCCCTGTCTTTTGGGGTTTGGGGGTGTTATTCAATACAAAAATGATCCTTACATCAAAAAATTTGCCAAAGTTTTGTTGTTTTCAATTAATATTTTTTAGTTTTTCATCATTCACAAATTGAATTTATGAATAGATCGGGTATTAAACAAATTAGCTGAAAGCTGACCGCTGAAAGCTATCTATTGGTGATAACACCCTCAAAATGCCCTCGCTGAACTAAAGACATAACCAGTATTTTATGCCAATTTTTTATTTTTAAGCCTGTAAACATAAGCCAGAACTCCCGCAACAGCCTGGAAGAGGTCTTCAGGTATAAAATCGCCGATATTAACTGCTTTATACAGCGTCCACGCCAACGGCTTATCCTCTACGATCGGAATATCATGTTCAATTGCAATTTCTCTAATTCTTTCAGCAATCTTTTTACGACCTTTTGCTATAACTTTAGGCGCTTCCATTTCCCTGGGAGTGTATTTTAATGCTACCGCAACTTCAAGCGGGTTGGTTATGACCACATCCGCCTCCGGAACTTCTTCCATCATCCGGCGCCGCGCCATTTCCCGTTGAATGCTCCGAATGCGGGCTTTTATCTGCGGGTCACCTTCCAGTTGTTTTAATTCTTCTTTGATTTCCTGTTTCGTCATCCGGATGCTCCGCTCGTATTCAAATCTCTGAAATATATAATCCAGAATCGCTATGAATATCAGCGCAATCGTTATCTTAATTCCCAATATAAATGCTGCCTTACCGGCAAATGCAAGTAATTGCACAGCCGATTGGTCCATTAACGGAACATAGTCTGCTATATCACCTTTAATTGAATAATACGCTATTAACCCGACGATAATTATTTTAAATATGGTTTTTATGAGTTCAACAAGCGCCTTTCGTGAAAACAAAACCCGCTTCATTCCGGCAATAGGATTAATCTTTGAAAATTTCGGTTTTAACGGCTCGAACGTAAAAAGCGGTCCTACCTGCAGATAATTTATTGCTAAACCAATCGCCATAATGGTAACGATAAAAGGCAAAATAATTTTTATAAAAACACCCGCAGCCAACTGTAAATAAGCCTGCATGTTATCCGGATTAAGAAAAACCGAGTCGATATTTTCAAAGACCACCTGACTGTAATATTTTGTCATTTCGAGCATATATGTGGCGACAAAGAAAAAAAACAGCAATGAAACCAGTATAATGGCAGAGGAGTTCACCTCGATGCTTTTGGCGACGGTTCCTTTTTTTCGCGCATCTTCCCTGCGCTTTGGAGTCGCTGGTTCGGTTCGTTCCTGTTGATTCTCTTCTTGCTCTGCCATACAATAATGCCCTTATTAACTCATTACCTGTATGATTCTCATGACCGAAATCTCAAGATTATCTATTAGTTTAACAAACACATAAGCAAATAATGGGATCGAAACCCAAATCATCACCAGTCCAACCGAAATCTTCAAAGGAAAACCCACAATAAAGATGTTCATTTGCGGCACAGTTCTGGCAATTATCCCCATGACAAAACTGGTAAGAAACAGCGCAACTAATGCCGGAGCACCTATCTGCAGTGCTATTTTAAAAATATCGGCACTCATTACGATGATGTTCTTCATTATCAATTGGGTAAAGTTTGCGCCTCCTAATGGAATGGCGATGAAGCTGCTCCGCAATGCATTAAGCAAAAAATGGTGCCCGTTAATCATTAAAAACAACAGAAGCGAAACAATATATTTATATTGTCCTATTATCGATACATTCTCACCGGTTGTCGGGTCAAGAATGTTCACAATGCCGAAGCCCATATCCATACCAATTAATTCTCCTGCCATCTGGATACCGACAAACAGGAAATTCGTCGCCAACCCGATAATAAGACCAACGAGGACCTCCCGGAGAATCATAAGTACAAAAGGGAGAAAATCAATCCCGCTAAGCGGGACTAAAAAGTCTCCCGCTTCGATTATCGGAAACAAAACCCAACTGATAAAAAACGCCAGCCCCGCTTTAACCGGAATGGGCACCGAACGATAGCCAAATACCGGAACCGTGCATAAGATTGTCACAATCCGGACAAACCCGATGAAAAAGACGATAAACTGATGAAATGTTATATTGATAATATCCATGCTAATGTGCTATCAGTTGTATATTATTCATAAGCTCAATGGTAAATGTCAGCATGACATTTAGTATCCACGGCGCAAACACCACTACTGCCACAATAACCACAACGATTTTCGGGATAAATGTTAAAGTCATCTCATTGATTGAGGTAACCGCCTGAAAGATGCCGATTGCCAGACCAACAATCAAAGCAAGTCCCAGCACCGGTGCGGCTACCAAAAGCACGGTATATACGGCTGTTTGGGCTACAGATATTACAAATTCTTGTGTCACAGTACCGCTCCTTCGAATAATTATTCTCTTATTATAGTTTTTATTTGAGGTTCATCTAGAATTTTTAACCGCAGAGATCGCAGAGAATTATTACATTTTTTATAATTTTTCTTTTTTCTTTGCGTACTTTGCGAAATCTTTGCGTGCTTTGCGTTTAATTTTTTATTATTTATTTTTATCAACCAAAGCTGGTAACAACGGAATTAACGATTAAATACCAGCCGTCCACAAGAACAAAAAGCAGGATCTTGAACGGCAATGAAATCATAATCGGCGGAAGCATTAACATACCCATAGACATGAGCACCGATGCCACGATCATATCTATCATGAGAAACGGGACATAAAGCAGAAACCCTATTTGAAATGCGATGCGCAGTTCCGAAACGACAAATGCCGGCACGAGCGCCTGTAAAGGGATGTCATCAGGAGAATATGGCTTTTCTTCGCTTGCAAAGCGCGTAAAGAGCATTAAATCCTTTTCCCGGGTCAATTTTAACATAAAATGGCGTATCGGATTCAGCGCCTCTTTGTATGCATCAGTATCCGAGATTTCTTCCGCAAGGTACGGCTGAAGGGCATTATCATTGACATCCCGCCATACAGGAGTCATGACAAAAAATGTCAGAAAGAGCGCTAACCCAATCAGAATCTGGTTTGAAGGCATCTGCTGTGTTCCGAGCGCCTGCCGGACGAAATGAAAGATTATGATTATTCTCGTAAAAGAGGTCGTGAGAATGAGAATTGCCGGCGCCAGTGACAGAATTGTCATCAGGGCGAGAATCTGCAGCGATATAGCCACATCTCCCGGCTCCTTCGCTTTATCGATACTCAACGAAATTTTCGGAATCTGTATCGGCTGACTTTGTGCGAATAATTGTTTTTCTGCTGCAATATTTAATAAAAAAACGAATAAAATTATTGTAAAAATATTTTTTTTCATGATTTTGAACGTTTTAAAAACCTATGTAATAACTCTCCGAACTGTCTCCCGGGGGGATCAGAAAGTGATTTATCCGCATTTTCGCTCTGCAAATATTCCTCATATTCCTCCTTCTTCAATTCGGTGATTAAATTCATCCCGTTATCTGTTACGGACAACAGCAGCAGCCGTCCCGCCGCTTCAATTAGCATCAACGACTTTTTCGGTGCAATATACGTAGAGCTCACCACTTTTATTGCCCTTTTATACCCTGAAAATTCTCTTCTGTTATATACAAATCGTTTGAGCACATATACCACTCCGAGAATCAATACTACAATCAGTAACAAATAGCCGATTGTTTTTGCGATAAGTCCTGCAATATTAAATTGATTATTTCCGGATAGTGTAAATAACACCGGTTCCTGACCGGCAGCCGCTATTGAATCCTGAAATTGAGATTCATATGTAGTTTGATTCATACTATCTTGTAGGATGTTTTGTCCTGAAGCAACAGTTATGGAGAGCAATAAGCCAAGCGCCACTGCGGGTAAAACAATCCACGATAATGAAAAATGGAAAATGGAAAATGGAAAATTATGCTTTTTTGTATGCAAATTTTTCATCAACCATAGGCGAGTCCCCGAGTACTCGGGGAAAAATTCTTTGTTCATTTTGCGTCCCGTTATCATGCTTTAATAACTACTCCTTGTCGTACCAATATCCCTGAGTAATTGGGCTTTATGCACAAGATTAGTTATCCTGATACCAAAGTGTTCCTCTAATATGACAACTTCTCCTTCTCCGATTTTTTTATCACCTATCAACAAATCTACGGGTTCACCCGCCAGCTTATCAAATTCGATTACAGAACCGTGACCAAGATCAAGAATGTCTTTGATGAGCATTTTTGTTCTTCCCAATTCAATCGACACATTGAATGTCAAATCCATCAAAAATTCGAATTTTGATTCAACTTCAGCAACCTCTTCCCCCGGTTCAGGTGCAGGAACCTCCGAGACTTCTTCTGCCTTTTCTAAAACTTCTTCTTCCTCTTCGCCTTCAAGCACTCCGGAAATATCAAATTTATCCTCAACCATTTCTTCTCCGGCTGCCTCTTCCGTTTCTTCAGCCTCCCCGGCAGCAGCTTCTTCTACTACCTCAGTTTCGGCTTCCTGACTCTCCTCGAGCGGGGTCTCCGTTTCTACTTCTCTCTCTATCAGCGTTTCTATTGCGCCCGGCGCAATAACAGTAGTAATTATTTTTGGTTCATCCTCGCTGATTTTAAGGCTAAATTTTGACATAATAAGGTCAGGCTGCTCAAACATATCAGCATTAAGTTCAACCTCCTGCCCGTTCAAGTCATCAAAGGATACCGAAACATCCCCCGTTTCTTTCATTTTTGTCGATATAGCGCCTAATACCTGATTGGTCATTTCTTTCACTGCATCAATGTGGTCATCACTAAATTCGACCTCTTTATCTTTATCTTCATCTTCCATCATCATCAAAGAACCTATACGAGCAGCAGTTGCTTTGTCGATAAAAAATTGCATTTTACCATCGGGAGCACTTGCAAGTTGAAAGTCTATTGCCACGACAGATTCTGCGTAGTTGGAAGAAAGGTCATCAAAACTGAATTCATTTACGCCCTGGAATTCGATCTCGACCTCTTTGTTTGTACTTGTTCCAATTATTTCCTTGGCCTCGGAAATTATCATTTCCGCATGGGAATCGATATAATCCACTATTTCCGGTTTTACGGCCATGATAGACTCCTTTTGTAACAAAATTATAATTGATACTTATATTAACTCATGTTCTTCAATATCATCGTCCGTAACGCTTCTAATAATTTTAATCGCTTTCTTCTTGTTCTTAATGCCGGGACGTCCCAGAAACTTCTTATTTCCACCGATAGTAATCTCCAGTAAATCGTCGACGCGATTATTCGTGTGTATAACATCTCCCGATTTTAAATCCACAAGATCATTTAATGCTATTTCCGTCCTCCCTAAATATGCAACTATAGGCAGCGAAGAATACCGTATGCGTTCCCGAACTGTGGATGCCTGCTCTTCCGACGATTCCCTTTTAGACATGGAAATAAAGTGCTGTACATTTAACTTTGAAATAATGTCTTCCAGAATCAGGTATGGAAAACAGATATTCATCAAGCTGGAGGTATCCTGTATCTTGACTTCCAGAGAAATTGTGATTACTGTTTCCCCCGGCGGGGCTATCTGAACCACATCCGGGTTACTTTCAAAGCCTTCAAGGATAAACGTCAGAGGAGCCACCTGCTGCCAGGCGGTCGAAAGGTTTTCCATTGACTTTTCGATGATCTTTTTCATGATAGTCTGCTCGATAGTCGTTATCGGACGGGTTTCCTCTGCAGCAACCCCTTTACCGCCAAACAAGCGGTCTACAATATAGAGAACGAGATTAGGGCTTATCTCCAGAATTGCAACACCATTGAGTTCCTCAACTCTAAAAATGTAGATGCAGCTCGGATCAGATATTGAAAGGATAAACTCAGAATATTGGAGCTGGTCAACAGATATTAAGTTAATATCAACAATCGTTCTGAGCCGTACAGCAAGATACGCATTGAACGTTTTTGCGAACGTTTCGTGAATTGTCTGCAGCGTCCGCAATTGGTCTTTTGAAACACGGTTAGGGTGCTTGAAATCATAAACATTCGCCGCTCTGCCCTCTATACCGATTTCTTCTTCAACTTCTTCTCGCAATTCCATGCCTTCTTCAGACGACACGGATGAAAGCAGCGCATCAATTTCCTTTTGTGATAATATTTCTGTCATTTTGTAATCCTTTACATAGTTACTATTGTTAAAAATAATTTTTTTATTAATTTCTCTTTATCGGGAAGATATTCATTTAGACGATCCACAATTCTAACACTGAGAGAATCCTTTGTTTCCTGGTAAAGCAACTTTATAAATTTATCTTCATTATATTTATCAATTTCACTAATAATGATGTTTTCGATTAAACCGGTTCGCTTCCTTAGTTCTTCTAAGGTTTTCTCTTCAGCCATAAATGTAGCTTTAACAACCACGTTTTTTATTTTGCCCCGTTCATCGAGCATGGTGTGGACAATTTCCTCTAATTTATACTCATTAAAATATTCCGTATCAACTACATCGGATTGCTGCTGTTGTTCTTCGCCTTTGGTTGGTTCTTTGCCTAAGAATCCTTTCAAAGGACCGAAGAATACTAAATAAATTGCAGCAATCATCATTACGCCAAGGATGATAACCATTTTTAAGGGACTGCCGCCCTTCGCTTTTTTCTTTGCACTAACTTCTTCATCCATACCTTCATGGTCAAGTTTGTCTTCCATTTATTTCTCCTCAATTATTTTATTATTTCCAATACTTCTTCGGGAATTTTTATTTTCCTCTCATACCGAATAAAAATCTCAACTCTTCTGTTTTTTGCTTTACCCTCAGGTGTCTCATTATCAGCTATGGGGTGATATTCGCCCAAACCCTCCATAAAAACTTTTTCTTTTTCTATTCTATTGCGTATAAAATCTCTTCCGACTTCCAATGCCCTGGCATATGAAAGCTCCCAGTTGGATGGAAATTCAATAGTTGAAATCGGGTCGGTATCGGTATGACCGGATATATGAACAGTATTCTCCCAGCCGCCTGCAATGTCCGCTATTTGTTTCAATAACGGCAATATTTTGAGTTTGAGTTTTGCCTTTCCGGATTCGAATAATACCGTATCGCCGATTGTAATATGAATTCCTTCTTCCGTAATTTCAAGTTTAACCGCTTCGGCAATATCCATTTCAGCGGCGGCTTCCTGAAACTCAACAATTGATTCCCTGATTTCCGATTCCTGCAAGTTTGTTAACTGCGGGATGGGAACTATCCGCGGTTTAAGAATAGATTGTTCATGCGGCATTACCCCAAGTGCGCCTTTGAATGACCCGATAGCCCGCCGGAACTTTGCTTCCCTGATAGATGAAAACGACAAAAGCAAAACAAAAAATGTCAGAAGCAGCGTCATCATATCTCCATAGGTCGTCATAAATGCAGGCGCCCCTTTCGGCGGACATACTTCCGGTTTTTTCTTTGGCATTTTTAATCCTCCCTGAACATCCTGTCCCTGGGTGCAATGAAAGAATTTAATTTTTGCTCTACAATCCTGGGGTTATCTCCCGATTGAATAGATAGTATCCCCTGAATTATTAACTGCCGCATTAATAATTCATCTTTTGTTCGTTCCTTAAGTTTCGTGGAGAGTGGGATAAAAACAAGATTAGCCATTATAGACCCGTAGAACGTCGTAATCAACGCTAAAGCCATACCGGGCCCGAGTTTATCCGGGTCATCCAGACTTGCCAGCATGAGAATCAGTCCGATGAGCGTGCCAATCATACCCCACGCCGGAGCTAAATTGGAAATGGCATCCATCTGACCGTGACCTTTCTTATGGCGTTCTTCAAGGTAATATAGTTCTGTTTCCATAATATCCTTAAGCAGTTCAGGTTCTGTACCGTCAACCGCTAATTGAATACCGTTTCGTAAGAATACATCTTCCACTTCTTCCATCTGTTTTTCCAGGGCAAGAATACCCTCCCTGCGTGCACGTTCTGCAAACTTCACCAAAAGCGCAATTATTTCATGAGGTGATTCTTCCTTTGTAAATATGGCATTCTTAATCACATTCATAATATTCGTTAATTCCTTCATATTATAGCTTATGATAATTGCAGAAAGGGTGCCTCCGATAGTAATCATAACAGATGGCGGACTGATGAACAGCATCGGTGAGCCACCGAGAACCATAGTAATCAGGATAAATATAATTCCTAAAACCAGCCCCAAAATAGTCGTAATATCCATGAACACACCTTAGATAGATTATATATTTTTATATACTTTAAAGAACTTTTGTATTTTTTACCAAATGGCAATAGATTTTCAAGTTATAAACACATGATGAATGTATTCGATACACAGAGATTGCCATCCCGAGTACTCGGGAAGAAATCTCTGCACAAAAATTTTACACACACTCTGTTTATGCTATAAAAGAAATTTTACAAAAGTTTTGATCCTTTATATACTTCAAACATTCATTACACACTGGATTTTTATACAATTCCGCTGGCATTAATGTTTTTAATATCAGGACAAAATTACAAACGCATTGTTCTGAAAGTTTCAAATACAATTACAAAGCCTTCAGATTATACTGCTCCAGTTCCTCTTCAGTCAGGGATTTGTACCGTTTTTCCGGGAAACAAAGCCGCCGATATTCGATTACTTTGCGAATAATATCTTCCGTTGTATCTGTAACAATAATTTTTTTGCCGGTGGTAGTCGTAATAATCGTATCGGGGGTGGATTCAACAAATTCTATCAGCTCGGCGTTGATAACTATACTTTTTTTATTGATTCTGGTTACGGTTATCATGTTTCTTTTATTTTATTTAACTCATTTAATGGAGTTGCAAGTTCCCTGCCAAATCAAAAATAATTGCTTAAAATATTAAAGTTTTAAAAATCTTTACCGATATAATAACAATATTTTTGACAGAATAAAAGGGAAAAATGATAAAATAACCTTAATTTTCATATTAATTTACATTAACCGGACAAAAAAAATCCCCTCTGGAAAATCCAGGGGGATTTTTTTCGTCATATTTGCATATCCCTCAACATTCGAGGAATAGTCAACTCTTTCCTCATGGAACGGAATTACATGGAAAATATTGCCGAATTTACCGTATCCATCAAGATACCGTCATTACGCCTTCAGGTTAACGACTTCAGTCAGGAACTGGTCTCCCACCGTTATTATTCTTGCCGAAGCCTGGAAGCCTCTCTGCGCAACAATCATATTGGTAAATTCCCGTGCCAGGTCAACGTTCGACTGTTCCAGAGCGCCGGGGATTATCTTACACTTGATTGCTGTTCCCGCCGCACCAATAATCGGAACACCGGAGCTTGCCGACTCCTGAAACGCATTATCGCCTAACCGCAAGAGACCGCTTGGGTTATTGAAAGTCGCTAATGAAAGCTGGGCTAACAACAGTGTTCGCCCATTAGTAAACTGACCTTCAATCCGTCCTTCCTCGTCTATTGAGACAGCACTCAGTTCACCAAGACCATAACCGTCCTGATCGCTTGCAACCAATGAGGTGTCTGAACTAAGCTGAGTAAGACCTTCAAATGACCCTTCTGATCCAACATCAATGTCGATGTTCACCGGGTTAAGCGCTCCTGTGTTCGGCTCAAACTGAAATGAGGTTGCCGCGCCATCAAAGATGAAACTGGCAAGTGAGCCGTCGGTCTTAAAAGTAATAACACCACTTTCTCCACCTGAAGGTGATGCTGGTTCAGCCATAGATGCTTCCCAGGTCCACCTGTTGTCAACTTTAGCATCCTTTTTAAAAAACAATGTCATTACATGGCGCTGACCCAGAGAGTCGAATACTGTTGCGGAAACGGCTCCGGTGACATCTTCAGCTTTTTGCAGTTCGATATAATTATTCGGAGTACTGTCATAAATGGTATTAAAATTAGTTACATCATTGCCACCCGAATCAACTGCACCGATGTTCAGTGCGGTTATTTCATTTGCAGTACCACCATCTCCGGTAACTATGAGTTGACCGCTGCTGTTAAATGCAACCGAACCGGTCGTAACATCGAAGGCGCGTCTGATCTGCTCAACATAATTTCCGACATTTGAACTCGCATCCACGGCTAATGTAAGATACGATTGAATAACTCTTCCACCCAGCCGTCCCGTGAGGTTAATCGTGGTACCGACATCTAAACCGATATCTTCTCCTTCTGCATTTCGAAGATTTATGAGCAAGTCTGCATGAGTGGCTATGTGCGAAAATTCATTCGTTGTAGAGGTTGCCGTCGTCAAGCTGTCGTTATTGGCAGATTCCAGTGCTCGCTGCAAGTTACTGTTAGCGCTCGTAATCACTAAACTCTTCGTTAAATCGGACCTTGCAAATGTTATTACTCCTTCATCGTCTAAAGCCGCCGAAAGTGTATTTTGCCCGGTCGGTCCGAAAACTACATTAATACCGTCAACAAGGTCCTGCATCGAATTAAAGTCGAATTCACTTGCGGTGTTCATTGCGACATAGGTGAATACAAAAGCATCATTATCATCAATTAAACCGTCACCATTTCTGTCGACTCCATCGTTAACCGTTACTGTTGTAGTATTAGGAGCAACACCTTCGAGAATTGTGGTAACACCGGTTGTAGAATTATATGCCAGCAAATTCTGGACATTCGAATTACTGCCCGGAGCAGTTCTTCCG
>Ga0114930_10004779_pt1 | contig 11302 bp, 11 predicted proteins | sample AnhtaG_FD_87300 | JGI IMG/M metagenome (GOLD analysis project Ga0114930, IMG submission 87300) | Deep subsurface microbial communities from Anholt, Denmark to uncover new lineages of life (NeLLi) - Anholt_01485 metaG | ecosystem: Environmental > Aquatic > Marine > Oceanic > Sediment | place... | reverse complement strand
GTGGAAGAACTTCTCCATATACCATTCGATGATGTCGGGGAAGCTGAGCATTCTTGCCGTGGCGCCGGTAGGAGCACAATCGATAATGGCTACATCGAACTTCCCCTGCTCCTGATACTCCTTGAGCTTGAGTATGCTGAAAAGCTCCTCCATCCCGGGGAAGATAGCGAACTCCTCGGCTATAAAATCGTCAAATCCCCGACGGTGCAGAAACTCGCTGATAAAAGATTGAATCTTTCCCCAGTTGACCTTAAGCTCGTAATTTACATTGACCTCTTCGGCGTAAAGGTTGTCGGCAACCTTTACCAACCCGTTTGCGATCTCCATCTCCAGGGAGTCGCCTAAGGAATGGGCGGAGTCGGTGCTCAAAACCAGGGTCTGGTAGCCAAGCTGGGCGCATTTGATGGCCGTGGCAGCCGAGATACTGGTCTTGCCCACCCCACCTTTACCTGTGTAAAGAATAATCCTCATCAGAATCCTCTCTCTTGGTCAAGTCCCCCTGAAAACAATGGTTTATATTTTTTCCTTCTCATTTGTATATTATGAAAAAAAGCTGTAGGTGTCAAGCAGAATGGTGCCTATCTCTGTGGCTTATCAGTGGCTTGGAGCTCTCCGGTTGCTCTTTCCTAACGCAGGAAACCTAAAAATTGCTGTGGGGATTATACCCGGCTGGCAACTTGCAATAGGGGGAAAAATCGGGTAGAATAGGGTGCTTTTCAGAAAGGAATGAAGTTTGTAAATAGAGCAATGGGTCTCTCCATAAGGGGCTAAGATGCACGAGATGTCTATTACAACTAATCTGGTAGAACTGCTTAACAATCAAATTAAGGACTGCCCCGGGGCGAGGATTACCAGGGTAAATTTGAAGGTGGGGAGGTTAACAGCGGTGGAGCCCGATGCCCTGACCTTCTGCTTCCAGGTATTAACAGAAGGGACACCCATGGAAGGTGCAGAGCTTCAGATTGAACTGGTCTCTGTCCGTGCCCGCTGCCTTCAGTGTCAGAACTGCTTCGAGGTCGTGGGGTTCTACTTTCAATGTCCCCGGTGTTCGGGGAAAGAACTGGAAACCATTGCTGGCGATGAACTTGACCTCGTTTCTTTGGAGATAGAAGAGGATGAAAAGGATAAAGGTTGAAAAGAAGCTCCTTTCCACCAATCAGCAGATTGCCGAGGAGAACCGTCGGCTTTTTAAAGAGAAAGGGGTCGCGGTATTCAATCTACTCAGCTCCCCCGGTTCGGGGAAGACCAGCCTCATTGAGCGAACCGTCTCCCATTTGCAGGGGAGACTGCGGGCAGCAGTTATCACCGGGGACTTGCAGACCGACCGTGATGCCCAGCGAATAGCCCGGCACCAGGTCTCCGTAAAACAGATAACCACCGGTGGTGCCTGCCACCTGGATGCCAGTATGGTTAGGAAGGCTCTTCCCTTCTTCCATATTGACGAGCTTGACCTCTTGCTCATAGAGAATGTGGGAAACCTTGTCTGCCCCGCCGCATACGACCTTGGGGAGGATGCCAAGGTGACCATAATGAGTGTCCCCGAAGGGGACGATAAGCCCCTTAAATATCCGGTGATGTTCCGCATCTCCGAGGTTTTGATAATTAACAAGGTTGACCTGCTCCCCTACACCGATTTTGACCTGGGGCAGGCAATAAAATATGCTCGCCAGATAAATCCGGCTATAGAGGTCTTTGAGACCTCCTGCACTACCGGGGCAGGGCTGGAGGATTGGCTCCGCTGGCTTGAGGGGCGGGTGAACCGATTATCGGGGGCGACTAAAAAGTGATGTCGAGAGCCAGAATCCAGATAACGGGGATAGTGCAGGGGGTTGGATTCCGCCCCTTTATATATCAGTTAGCCATCGGGTCTCGGCTGTGCGGGTTTGTGGCTAACAATTCCTCAGGGGTTGAAATAGAGGTGGAGGGGGACGAGGAGAAAATAGGAGATTTCATTGGGGAGATAAAATCGCATCCCCCACCCTTAGCCCGCATCACCTCTATCAAGGTGGATTTTATCCCCCTTAACTCCGACAGCTCCTTCGTGATAAAAGAGAGCGTCGTTCAGCAAGAGCGCACCGCGCTCATCTCCCCGGATATCGCTATTTGCAGTGACTGCCTGCGCGAGCTTTTTGACCCTTCCGACAGGCGCTATGGCTACCCTTTCATAAATTGCACCAATTGTGGTCCTCGCTACACTATAATTAAGGATATACCTTACGATAGAAAATTTACTTCCATGGATTCCTTCAAGATGTGCCCTGCCTGTCAGAGGGAATACAAAGACCCCACCAATCGCCGTTTTCACGCCCAGCCCAATGCCTGCTGGGAGGGCGGTCCCCGGGTTTTTCTGGTGGATGGTAAGGGGAATGAGCTTGTCGGCGTTGACCCTGTCAAGGAGACCATCTCCCTTCTCAAGAAGGGAGCTGTTATAGCTATTAAGGGTCTGGGAGGATTTCATCTGGCTGTCGATGCCACCAACGATGAGGCAGTGCTCACCCTCCGTAGGAAAAAGCTCCGGGAGGAGAAGCCGCTGGCAATTATGTCCGCTGAATGCCGCAGGGCAGAGGAGTTTGCCGTGATAGAGCCGGAGGAGAGGGGGCTGCTGGAGTCCCCACAGCATCCCATCGTCCTAGTCAGGAAAAGGGAGGGGAACCGTATCTCCCCGTATGTGGCACCGAGGAACCCATGCTTCGGGCTGCTTCTCCCTTACACACCGCTGCATCACCTCATACTCCAGGGGGATTTTCTGGCGCTGGTGATGACCAGCGGAAATCTCAGCGAAGAGCCGATTTGCATAGACAATAGAGAAGCTCTGGAGAGGTTGGCTGGAATTGCCGATTACTTTCTCCTGCACAACCGCGACATCTATCTACGCACTGATGATTCCGTGGTCCGCCTGGTGGAGAGGAAGCCGCTTATGGTCAGGCGCTCTCGGGGATATGTCCCCCAGCCTATCCTTCTTCCTATGGAGCTGAAGCAGGTTCTCGCCTGCGGCGCCGAAGCTAAGAATACCATCTGCCTCACCAAGGGGAACCGGGCTTTCCTCAGCCAGCACATCGGGGAACTGGAGAACCTGGAGAGCCTCAGCTTCTTCGAGGAGAGCATCGCCCATCTGACCCGCATCCTGCAGATAGAGCCCGAGCTCATCGCCTATGACCTCCATCCCGACTACCTCAGCACGAAATACGCACTTTCCTGCCAGGGAAAACGGCTTTATGGGGTTCAGCATCATCACGCTCATATAGCCAGTTGTCTGGCGGAAAACGGGGTGGAGGATAGCGTGCTGGGCATCGCCTTAGATGGCTCCGGCTATGGGCTGGATGGCAGGATATGGGGTGGTGAGGTGCTCGTGGCTGACCTTCGCAGGGCAAGGAGGATGGGTCACTTCAGATATATCCCGTTGCCCGGGGGCGCGGCGGCGGTGAGAGAGCCGTGGAGGATGGCTCTAAGCTACCTCTATGCTGCTTACGGCGCAGAATACACAGACCTGAAGCTGTCACTACTCAGCCGCATACCGGAGAGAACTCGGCAGATCATAATAAAGATGATACAGCAGGAGATTAACTCCCCCTTAACCTCCAGCTGCGGTCGGCTCTTCGATGCGGTAGCCGCTCTGGTGGGGCTCAGGGACTACATCCGGTTTGAAGGGCAAGCCGCTATGGAGCTGGAAGCGACCATCTCTCCCGAAGAACAAGGGTGCTATCCTATCTCTCTGGAACAGGAGGGAGAGCTGACCATTTTCTCCCCCCTTCCGATGATAAGAAGGGTAGTGGAAGATATAAACAAGGGGGAGTTCCCTGGGGTGATCAGTGCCAAATTCCACAACTCCCTGGTTCAGCTTTTTGCAGACTTCTGCTTGAGGCTCAGGGAGGAGACCGGCATGGAGAAGGTTGCCCTCAGCGGAGGGGTTTTCCAGAATGTGTACCTGCTGGCTCATTTGACGAGCAGGTTAGAACAACTCGGATTTGAGGTTTACACCCACAGCCAGGTTCCCCCTAACGATGGGGGACTGGCTCTGGGGCAGGCGGTAATAGCGAGCTATGGGGCTGATAAATAAGGAAAAAGCTATAAAAGCCCTAATTTAGGATTGATTATTTTCTCAATAGAGGTGAAGATATGTGTCTCGGTATTCCTATGAAATTGGTGGAAAAAGAAGGGGACACGGGGATAGTAGAGGCTGGGGGAGTGAAGAGGGAGGTCAACCTCCACCTGGTTGAAGGGGTGGAGGTTGGCGACTATGTGATTGTCCACGCCGGTTTTGCCATCCAGAAACTCGATGAGAGCGAGGCAGAGGAGACCCTGAAGCTGCTGAGGGAGATGCTGGAAGCTGGGGAGGAGTAATGAAGTATATCGATGAGTTCCGGGACAACAACCTGGCGAGGGCGTTAGCTCGAACCATTGCCCGCCTGGCAGAGGGGAGCCCGGAGATAACCTTAATGGAGGTCTGCGGCACTCATACCGTTACTGTCTTTAAGCACGGGCTCAAAGACCTCATACCCAATAATGTCACACTGCTGGCGGGGCCGGGGTGTCCGGTCTGCGTCACCCCTAGCCACTATATAGATAAAGCCATAGCCTATGCCAGTCTGGAAGGAGTAACGGTGGCTACCTTCGGCGACCTCTTCCGGGTGCCCGGCTCCTCCTCCAGCCTGGAGAAGGAGAGAGCGAGGGGAGGGGATGTGAGGATTGTCTATTCGCCCCTGGATGCCCTTCGCCTTGCTCAGGAGAACGGGGACAGAAAGGTGATATTCTTGGGAGTCGGCTTTGAGACCACCGCTCCCCTGATAGCGGTCTCCGTTCAGGAAGCCAGAAGGAGAGGCATCAGGAATTATCTGGTGTTCAGCGCTCACAAGGTGATGCCCCCACCGATGGAGGCATTGGTATCGGATGGGGAACTCAGGATTGACGGCTTTCTCTGCCCGGGACATGTGAGCACTATCATAGGATGGGGGGCGTACCGTTTTCTGTCCCAACAATACCATATCCCCTGCGTGGTGGCGGGCTTTGAGCCCCTTGATGTGCTGGAGGGGATATGGATGCTGCTCCGTCAGATACGCAATGGTGAGCCTCGGGTAGAAAATCAATACCGACGGGCAGTGAGAGAGGAAGGAAACCCGAGGGCTTTAGCCCTGATGAGAGAGGTTTTTGACATGGCTGACTCCGAATGGCGGGGCATGGGGATTATCCCCGGCAGTGGTCTGACCATCAGGGATAGATACAGGGACTACGATGCCGAAGCGAACATCGAGGTTGAGGTGGAGCCAGCCAGCTCACATCCCGGATGCGTCTGCGGTAGTGTGCTCAAGGGAGTGAAAACTCCCTTTGACTGCTCCCTCTTCTGCAGGGTGTGCACCCCTGAAAAACCCTTCGGTGCTTGTATGGTATCCTCGGAGGGGACTTGCGCTATTTATTACAAATACTCCGACCGGGCTTAACAATATGGGAAGTAGGGAAATGGAACCTGAAAGGATACTTTTAGCCCACGGGAGCGGGGGGAAGCTCTCCTACGACCTGATAAGAGAGCTGTTCCTTCCCCCACTTCACAATCCCATTCTGGCTACCTTAGCCGATGCGGCAATCTTCTCTCGCCAGGGTATGCGCCTGGCTATTACCACCGACTCCTATGTGGTGGACCCCATCTTTTTCCCGGGAGGCGATATAGGAAAATTAGCTATCTATGGCACCATCAATGACTTGGCTATGGGAGGGGCGGAGCCGCTTTATTTAAGCATTGGCTTCATTCTGGAGGAGGGGTTCCCATTAGAGGAGCTCAGGGTGGTGGTCAACTCTATAAAGGATGCCGCCCGGCAGTGTGGGGTGGATATCATCGCCGGGGATACCAAGGTGGTGCCCCGGGGGAAGGGGGACAAGGTCTTCATCAATACCACAGGACTGGGAGCGGTAAGTGAAGGGGTGGAGCTTTCGGTAGACAGGATTTGCGTGGGAGACAAGATTATTATCAACGGCTTCATAGGGGAGCATGGAATAGCGGTGATGACCCAGCGGGAGGGATTGGAGTTTGACACCCCGATTAAGAGCGATGCCGCTCCCCTGTGGGGGTTGGTCTCCCAGATGCTGGAAGCAAGCCATGGGCTTCACCTCCTGCGTGACCCTACCCGCGGAGGGGTGGCTACTGTGTTAAACGAGGTGGTCAGCGGAGGTGATTTTGGCATCCGCCTTGAGGAGAAAGCCCTACCCATAGGGGAAGGGGTGGCGGTAGCTTGTGAGATTCTGGGATTGGACCCCCTCTATGTAGCTAACGAGGGGAAGCTGATTGCCTTTTGCCAGCCTGATGAGGTGGAGCATATTCTGGCTGCTATGAAGCGGCATCGCTACGGGCGGGAGGCGATGGTCATCGGAGAGGTGGTCGCCACTCCCCCCGGAAAGGTGATTATGAAGACCAGAGTCGGTGGAACACGCCTGCTCGATATGCTGACCGGGGAGCAGCTGCCGAGGATATGCTGAAAGGGGTTAGTTCTCGCCAATTCAGGAAGCTTTTTCAAAGGGTAGAGTAATGGAAAACAGATATGTAGATATTGATATCCGAGTAAGGTATGAGGAGACGGATAAGTTCGGCGTGGTCTACTATGCTAACTACCTCGTCTATTTTGAGGTGGGTCGTGCTGAATACTGCCGGCAGCGGGGTATACCCTACGACCAGATGGAGAAAGAAGGCTACTTTCTGCTGGTGGCGGAAGCCAGCTGCCGCTATAAAGCTCCCCTTCGTTACGATGAGGAGGTCACTGTTCGGACCTGGGTGAGGAAACTAACCGCAAAAGCAGTAGTTTTCGCTTACCAGATTTTCACAAAGGGTGAGGGGAAATTAGCTGCGGAGGGGGAGACCATCCATATAGTTACCGACTCTACAGGGGTCACCTGCAACCTACCTGAGAAATATCGTAGCTGTTTACGCTGATGCTACCTGCGGATGGGATTGAGGGGGAAATTTATTTTAGGAAGGTTGTCAGAATAACAGAAAGGCGGAAATCCCTATTCCCTTAGGCTCACCTGATAATCCCCATCTCCGAAATCGGCCAGTAGATAAACATAACTTTACCTAAGATATACCTCTTAGGAACTTGCCCAAAATAGCGGCTATCGTTGCTTATCTCCCGATTGTCGCCCATAAGATAGTAGTGGGCAGGCTTAACATTGACGGGCTTGAAATCCCGGTTATCCCGATAGGAAGGCTGTAGATAGGGTTCGGATAGCCGGCGCCCATCAATATATACATACCCGTCGCGTATTTCTATCATCTCACCAGGAAGCCCTATCACCCTCTTCACATAGGTTCGGGAAGGGTTGAAGGGATACCAGAAGACCACCACATCTCCCCTTTTGATTTCTCCGAAGCGAGCGACAAATTTGTTGGCCATAATTCGCTCATTGCTTTTCAGGTTGGGTAACATACTGCTACCGTCGACCTTGAAGGGCTGGGCGATAAAGGTCACCACCAGGAGGCAGACCATTCCCGCAATAATAAGCTCCCGAACCCATAGCTTTATCTGCTTCCACAGTCGCGATGTGGGGGGGCGCTGTTTTGCGGAGGCTTCGGTTGTTAGTGGTACCTGGGGGGGTTCTTTCCTCTGGTTCATTGCTTAAACTCCTCTCTTTTGACTGAGAAATGAGCTGCCTTTCCAATAATAAAATAGCCTAAAGATATTAGCATACCTCAGTTAGATTAGCAACACTATTTTGCCCTTCCTGCAGGTAAGATGCCCAGGCGAGGAGGTTCATTTTTGGGCATCAATCAGGTAGAGGAGGGGGTTTACCGGATTGTTGCCCACCCTTATTTCAAAATGGAGATGGGCTCCCCGAGCTCTACCACTGGACCCCACTTTAGCTATTGGCTCCCCCTGTTTGACCCGCTGGTTGGCTTTCACCAGATTAGAGGTGTTGTGGGCATAAAGGGTGACTGTGTGGTCTTCGTGCTCAATAATAATCATATTGCCATACCCGCTGAACCCCTTGCCGCTATAGATGACCACTCCATCCCTGGCAGCTACCACCTTTTCACCCCGGGGTGCACCTATGTCAATTCCGGTATGGGACTCTCCCTTGCGGTAGCCATAGGAGGAGGTCACCCTCCCCTTAACCGGCCATATGAAGCGAGCAGTTAAAGTAATAGGAGGTCGATAAGGCTCGATCTTCAGCACGCGGGTGGCTCCGGGGATAAAGAGCCTCTGCCCGGTTTTGATGAGGGTGGGGTCCTCAATTCCGTTGACCTCTGCCAGTCGCTCCAGCCCCAGCCCGTAAGCCCTGGCTATACGCCAGAGGGTCAGTCCCCGGGTGACGATGTGATAGACCCCGCCGATGGGAGGTCCTTTCGGTCTTGCAGGGTGGGCACAGCTATAAATGGCTATTGAGAGAGCTAATAGGAGATAAAGGAGGGCTCTATTCCTCTGCGATAGATTGCTTTCCTTTTCCTCCCAGAGAGAGCCCCTCATAGCTTTAGCTCCTCCCCCTTTATCTCTTCCAGAGCGGCTTTGGTGAGTTTAGCTCGGTAGTGAAGCCCCTTTATCCCTGAAGAGAGGAGTGCCTGATGCAGGGTGGTTCGCAGTTCCTCAACTTCTGCCAGCCGCACCCCCTCAATCTCTTTGGAGTCGATGGGACGCAGTTCCCCTCCAATACATCGGGCAAGGAACACATGAGAGACCCAATCTATCTCCTCCCCCTGATAGGTCAGGTTTGCCAGGACCCTGAGGATGTATCTCACCAACTTAATCCGCAGCCCGGTCTCTTCAAAGGCTTCCCGTTCAGCCCCTGCTTCAAAGGTTTCCCCCTTATGGATGCCGCCGCTGGGGATGCGATAGGTGCTTGGGGGGTAGTTGTGTTTGCGGTTCACCACGATTCTGCCATCTTTGACGATGACGAGGGTGACATCATGGTACCTCGATTGCCGAAGGCTCTTCTTAAGAAGCTGGTAGCCTCTCTCGTCGAACTCCTCGGTTAAGCTTATAACCCGGGGTACGCCATATTTGGCTTCCAGTTCCTCAATTATCGCTGGCGTTATATACATGCGTTTATTACATTATTAATATATACAATTAACAAATGCAGTCTCTCTTCCCATTAGCTATTTGTTGCAAGCGGTTATAATAATTGCCAAAATACAGGATAATATTTGTATCTCATCCCATTTTTCCACAGATGATTTTAGAAGATTCTAAACTAAAATTTGTTTGAAGTAAAGTCATTAATGGCAATCAAAATACCTTCTTATCAAATTGTAAAAAATATTGGTTAACCTTTAAAAGGTTAACTATGAGCTGACACATGAGAACAAGAAATAATTATATTTTTATATATCAGGTGATGACATATAAAATTATTGCATAATTTTTCATACTTGAATGCTCCATACCTCAATATTTAAAGGGGTAAAGGGCAGGATGAGCTGGAACCAGCAATGAGGTCAGGTGTTGGATAGCGGTTACATCTTCATTAATGTGCTCCATCACATTAATAGCAACTATAGTATCTATTTCTCTCTCCTTCCATTTTATACCCGGGTTTTCCCTCAAGTCATATTTTCCAGTTATTAAATAGGGACTTTCACGACATTTTCGATAACTTGACCCACGGTATAAATCTCATTATACACAGACATTACCACAGAAAGCTTAGTCCCTTGAAACTTGTGTAGATTCTCCATCACCCTATCCTGACCTTTCTATTTTGTAAAATAGTCCCTTTAATTTCTCTGTGCCATCTTTATTATGATCTGGCTCTCACCTTCTTTTAGCTTTGCAAAGAGCCTGATGATATTATTACCAGTCTTTCAGATAAAGCCTGAATAAGCCGCTGTGCCCTTCTTGCCTGATAAGATTAAAGTATCTTTGGATAAAGGGAAAAAGCTTTGTGCATAAAGGGTTTTTTGGAAAGTGAACAAGATACACTGGCACACCCATTTTGAGGGATCGCCTTATGAAATTATAGGTTCTTGGATTCAAAGTTCCGTCAGAAAGAAAAAGGAAGCTATATTTTTTTGACTTATCATATCTTATCGGTTTAATCGGGCTTCTTGGTATATTTGATTGATAGTGTGAATTTGATAACGAAATATACACTCTTTTATCTGCTGCATATTCTGTAAAATAATGCTCTGCAGTTATATGGATAAGCTCCGAAATAATTACCGCATTATTTGGGATATATTTGTTAATATTCTGGATGAGTTTAAACTGACTGTTACCAATCCAGGGTGATTTTGGCTGGGAATAATTCCAGACGACCATCTGCATTATGGTCATCAACAATATGCTAAATATGGTTAGGCTGAATATAGACCTTTTGGTTAGGGATTTGAAAATACCCTTATCAATGAAATAGGTAGTGCCACAAGCCGCAAGAATCATAAGCAAAGAACCTCCTGGCAATAGGAAGCGGTCACTCTGATAATAAAAGAATGAGTACAAAACGAACAGGGAGGATACATATATGGATAAAAATATAAGGAATATCATTTGCTTACTATGTTCTCTCCTTTTAGAAAAGATGAGCAAACCTCCCCCTAAGATGAGGGGAATCATGGAAGGCGGATAAAAATGTCTTTCCAAACCTGTAAAGGCGAATAAATAAGCAATAAAATTCCCTCTTTTGTTATCTTGATTTGGGTAGCCAATATGTTGTGGGTGGGTAAAAAATTTAAAGGAGAAGCATTTGAGCTTTCCAAAAATTTCAGGATACCGCATCTGATAACCTGTCCTTAAAGGGGAGTTAAAGGTGTAGAATTGATAAAGGAACAGCGGTATTAGAACTAAAATTATACCAAAAAGAATAAGGGTTTCCTTTTTTAAAACTGACCAAGCTTTAGATTTCTTCCCAAATAAGAATGAGATGAGAAGCGGAGGGATGATTAAACAGTTGGTCAGACGCAACAAAACGCTAAAACCTGTAACGATCCCTAAAAATAATAGGAGCAGCATTTGCTTTCTTGAATTAAGATAAATAGCTTTTAATAACAGCCAGCAGATGAACAAAGTGAAAAAAACAGATGAAGTCTCTGTCATAATATATTTACTGAAAGTTATGTTGAGTGGACAGAAGGCAACAAAAAGCGCCGCTATAAGGCCGGTAAATCTATTCCCCAACTCCTTGCCAATCAGATAAGCAAATACAATAGACAACATCGCAAAAAACAGGGAGCAATACACTGCATTATAAGGCTGGCTGCCAAAAATAACGTAAAAGGGGATGATGAGCAATGGATAGCCAAAAGGATAGCTGGTAGGGTAATACTGCCCGAATAGTTGAAAACCGTATATATGGTTATGGTATAAGTTATAGGCTGACAGTGAAT
>Ga0114930_10004776_pt1 | contig 11318 bp, 12 predicted proteins | sample AnhtaG_FD_87300 | JGI IMG/M metagenome (GOLD analysis project Ga0114930, IMG submission 87300) | Deep subsurface microbial communities from Anholt, Denmark to uncover new lineages of life (NeLLi) - Anholt_01485 metaG | ecosystem: Environmental > Aquatic > Marine > Oceanic > Sediment | place... | reverse complement strand
GGAAAGAAGTTCTATTTGTCCAAAGACCTCCCTAGTTGTATCGTCAACCAACATCTGACCCTCACATAGAGCTACTGTTCTTTTCGTATATTCCGCTACTAAATTCATGGCATGAGTTATTACAAGGGCAGTAACTCCTTCCTTGTTTAAGTCTCGTGTCAAATCCATGATTGCTCTTGCTTCTTTTCTATCTTGACCAGTTGTCGGCTCATCTATGACTAATATCTTGGGTTCCATAGCAAGTATCGCGCTTATGGCTACACGCTGTCTCTGCCCTTTCCCAAGGCGGAATGGATGAAGATCTCGTAACTCCCATAGATGCATACGTTCTAAAACTTCTCTCACTTTTCTTTCAATCTCTTGCTTGGGTGTTTCAATATTCCTTAAGCCGAAAGCTATCTCATCGTATATGGATTCCTTGAAGAGTTGGTGGTCTGGGTTCTGGAAGATATATCCAACTTCCTTGGCAAGATCGGAAGTCCGCATGTCCTTCGTATCTCTTCCATTAATTCTTACTGTGCCCTTTGTCGGTTTGAGGAAGCCGCTGATACATTTTGCCAGAGTTGTTTTGCCAGAACCATTTTGACCTATTAAAGCCACAAATTCGCCATTTTCTATGCTCAGAGAGACATTCTTTAGAGCCTGAATTCTGTTCGGTGGCGGATAGGTGAAGCTTACATTCTCTATGCTGATTATGCTATTTTTTTTCGACATTTCCCAACATCTCAGAATAGATTTTTACTGCATTATTCAGGGTCAGAGGAATTTCCTCTGAGGATGGATGTATGCCCTCATTCATCAGGTCATAGGTGAGCTCTGTTACTTGAGGAGCATCTATTCCGGCTTCAGCCAATAATTCTTTTTCAGCGAAAAATTTTCTTGGTTCGGCAATTGTCTTTATCTCACCATCATTGAGTAAGGCTATTCTATCAGCAAACTGTGCAAGTTGTTCAGACTTATGCTCAACCATTACAACAGTTATGCCTCCCTTAGAGACAAGCTTCCTAACTGCGTCGAACACAATTGTTGTTCCAATCGGATCAAGTTCCGATGTCGGTTCATCTAATAGAAATATCTCATTATCCAAACAATAGACAGAAGCTATTGCGACTCGCTGTTTTTGTCCTCCTGATAGATCATAAGTTACACTGTTCTGAATATTCTCTATCCCAAAGAATTTGACTACTTCATCTCTTTTCGCAAGTATCTCATCCTTGGACATGCCTCTGTTTTCCAGTCCCCATGCCAATTCCTCTCTAACGAAAAGGTTGAATATTTGTGATTCGGGATCTTGCATCACCATGCCTATCATCCTTGACAATTCAGCCATGCTAGCCTCAGTAGTTTTTTTGCCATTCACAGTGGCTGTCCCAGATAGTTTACCTTTAATGTAGTGAGGTATTACTCCATTCATGAGATACAGAAGGGTGGTTTTACCAACTCCAGTTGGACCCATTATGCCTAGAAACTCACCTTTCTTTACAGTTAGGTTAACATTTTTCAGTACTGTACCGGATCCTCTAAGATAACTGAAATTGATATCATGAAGTTCTATAGGGGCATTGGCAGCCAAATTTTTTTCCTCAAATCTATCTACAATGCGTGGCTCATACATCACGGTGCCAAGTTATATATATTCATTCAACGAAACAAAGTAGAGAAAATATCTGGGAGTGCACAAAGTGTCCAAATATCAAACTGCTGCCATCGTAGCCGCCATTGTTCTCATCATAATCTTCGCTGCCTACATATACTACTTCTCTATTGGCGTAATTCCGCCCTATCAACCATACGACCCTGTTCCCTCGCACATAATATGGATCATTCTCATCGTACTATTGGTTATACTAGCGTTTGCGGCGTTGAAGCGTCCCAAAAAAACTTAGTGAGGTAAAAAAAGTTGGATTCAATTCCTGATTGGGGTGAACATAAACTCTGGCCTACCGACACAAGAACTCTAGTATCCTCTGTGCTTCTTGCAATAGCCTTCACAGCGAACATGCAGATCACTGAGCGAATTGATGCAGCTACAACAGGTGGAGCCCTGATGTGGCTAGGTGTATGTTTTGCAACACTGTGGATGTTGACAGGAGCCCTATTCTTCGGTATGACAGGAGCGTTGATAGTTGCTAACATAAATCCGTTCATAGCCATCCTGACAGCAACATCACCACTAGCACCTTGTTTCTTCGTAGCGAACATGTTGATCGCGGTGCCCGCAGCCTTATTGTTTCATCATGTCAAGAAGTCTGGGCAGGACCTACCATTCAAAACATTCATGAGTGTGGGCGTACCTTGCGGTATGCTTTCAGTCATACCATTGTTCGTCATCTGGGTGATTCTGCTAAACCTACCGGGTCAATTGATAACAATATTCGCTATATGGGGGGCCGCAATGGCTATCCCTGGGGCTTTTCTAGGCTACCTGATGTGCAGATACATTGCTAGGTCTGGAGTTCTAATCGGCTAGCTTTAGCCGATAACCTCTTTTTTTTATAAAAAATTAGAATGAAAAAAGAGACGGTTATGTTAGAACTTTGGCTGCTAAAAGACTGTAAATCTTAGTAGCTTCAACAACTTCTTCGGGATCTATCCATTCATCTGGGGAATGAGCAAGTTCGGCCAGTCCAGGTCCTAGAAGAATGGTAGGTATTCCTTTCTCAGCATAGAATCTACCATCACTTGCTTGTAGATATCCAACTGGCTTATCCGATATTCCTCGACTGCTACATACTTCTTGAGCCATCTTTACGATAGGACTATCATGCGAGGTCTCAATTGGGCTTCCTGTCAGAAGAACCTCCATCTTCGCCTTGAAATCAGAGTCTTGTTTCTTCATATCGTCGATGACATCTTGCAACTCTTTTGTAGCTCCCTCAATTGTCTCGTTTGGAAGAATCCTTCTATCTATGGTAACTTCACATTTGTCAGCAACAACATTTGTTTTGACGCCGCCTGTTATCATGCCGATGTTCATTGAAGGAGGTGGAGTGAGCGAATGTTTCCTATGTTTTAACTGTCCAACAACCTTGTTATCTATCATCTTAAGGAGATTGATCATTTTGTCGATTGCGTTTATTCCATCCCAAGGAGTACTTGCATGGGCTGTTCTGCCTTCTGTAGTGATCTTAAACCAGATGATTCCTTTCTCTGCTATGGCTATTTTGTTGGCAGTTATCTCACCTACGACTACGTAGTCCGGATTTATTTCTCCACTATCGAGAACGTGTTGCGCCCCTTTGAAACCTCCAACTTCCTCATCACTAACAGGATTAATTACCAGATTCCCCATCAGTTCTATGTTGGAATCGGCGAGAGCCTTTGCAGCCATCACCATTCCTGCCACGCTACCTTTTGCATCTGCTATGCCTCTGCCATACATTTTGCCATTCTCTACTTCAGCTCCAAAGGGGTCATGTTTCCATTTCTCAATTTCGCCTACTGGTACGGTATCGACGTGGCTGTTGTATAGTAATTCAAGCTTCTTCTTGGGTTGTGCTGGTCCCAGTTTAGCTACTATGCTCGGCTTATCTTCATCCACAGACAACAGTTTTACTTCAAGTCCAGCTGATGTCAGTTTTCTTCTTATAACCTCTATAGCATCTCTTGTGTCTCCAGGAGGGTTTACACTCTTGGCTTTGACGAGCTCAGCTAGGAATTCAGTTATCTCGTTTTTCATTCTATCGACTGTCTTGAGTAGAAGATTATCGTCTTGATCCACTTAGCTATCCTCTCTGAATATTTTATGCGGCTGGTCTTTTCAAGATGTCTTCGGATATCTTTCCTTTTACGAATTCGCCTTCTCCTGCTTTACCAACAAATTTTCCGTTTTCAGCAACAATTTTTCCTTTGGATATCGTCATTACAGGGCTTCCTTGGAGTTCGATTCCTTCGAATGGGGTCCAATCTATCTTGTATGGACAGTCGTCGATTGTAATTTTCTTCTTAATCTTTGGATCCAATATTACAAGGTCCGCATCACTTCCAATCTCTATCGCGCCCTTCTTTGGATAAAGTCCAAAGATCTTTGCAACATTTGTACTAGTCACAGCCGCCATACGATTTACTGATATTCGACCTTTTTGAACTCCTTCAGAGAACATTACTGGAACTCTAAATTCCATTCCGGGTAAACCGTTTGGAACCTTATTGAAAGAATCTTTTCCCATCTTCTTATGCTCGAGAGTGAATGCTGCTTGATCAGATGCTACAGCAGATATTGTTCCGTCTGCAAGTCCTCGCCAAAGCTCTTCAATATGATCTCTTGTACGTAGTGGGGGGCTGCAAATGAAGTTCAAACCGTCAGGTCTCTTGTACATTTCCTCCTCTAATGTGAGATAATGTGTTGTGGTCTCACAGTAAGCGGGGAAACCTTCTTTCCTAGCTTGGCGAATTAGCTCGACTCCTTCCTTAACCGATAGGTGGTAGTCATAGAATGCCGAGTTCAAATACTTCGATATGTAAAGAGCTCTGTTAAGAGCTTCCGCCTCATTGATAGGAGGCCTAGTCAGTGCATGATAGATTGGTGATTTATTGCCTTTCTTGATTGCCTGTTCCTGAAGGAATTCGATTATTGAGACATTTTCTGTATGACAGCCAGCCAAACCACCATGTTTCTTGATTTCTTCCATGATTGGTATTAGGTTCCCATCATCGATCATTAGTTCTTCTTTTCTGTAGACCATGAAGAATTTGAAGGAAGGTATTCCCATCTCTATGATCTTTGGGATCTGTGCTATCGATGCTTCGCTTCCCTCTGTTAAGTTCGAATGGAGAGTATAATCTATACAGACTTTGCCATCAGCTTCTTTTCTACGAGCTTCTATTGCTTCCATAGGTAGTTTTCCCTTAGCTTGAAATGCAAAGTCAATAACAGTTGTTGTGCCACCTATTGCTGCAGCCATTGTCCCTGTATCAAATTCATCTAAGGTCGTTGCCCCCATAAATCCGACGTGCATATGAACATGAGGATCAATACCGCCTGGAACAACAAAATTCCCACCTGCATCAACAACACGATCAGCTTTTGGAAAAACATCTCCGCTTCCAATGCCTGTTATCTTACCAGCATCAATTGCAAGGTCAGTTTCCAGTGTTACGTCAGGCCAAACCACTTTGCCGTTCTTTATCAACAAATCCATAAATAAAACACCAAACCAGAAATGACAGAATTCAATTATAAGTCTTAGTGAAGTTACAACATGAAATCAGCAACCAATCCTAAGACTTTTCTCAGACCTTATCTTGAATGAGTGTTTAGAATCAAAAGATTTGAGCGAATTCCAATTGCAGAACACAATAGAGGCCATGCATATAGAGATCAAAAACCAAATCGAAGATCTTCCATCCTATGTTGATTATCTGGCAAAATTGGCTGCACCTCCAGAATCTGAAAAAGAAGGTAAACATTGCATATTCACAGGTGCAGGAGACTCTTATGCAGTATCAATGGCAGTTGAGGCCCTCAGTAGAAGATTCGCGAGAAGTTTTGATCCATATGAGCTATCGAGAAATCCATCAGACTCTTCAGATTTACATCTGTATGTAATATCCGTTTCGGGAAAGACAAAAAGTAATATCCAGGCTGCCAGAGCTGCCAGAGGATTCGCTAGAGAAATCACAGCAATTACTGCAAATCCTGAAAGCCCACTAGCTACATCTACTGATAATTTAATACAGTTAAGATTCCGAAGTGAAGACAAACTTACTCCTGGAACTTCAAGTTATACTACAAGTCTATTGGCCAGTTTTTCTAGGATTAAGGTCCTTCCAAAACTCACCAACCTTTCTGACGTCTATGATTCAGCACTTTCTTGGTCAGAAAATATCGAAATTCCATTAAATTCAACAACATTCCTCGTAGGAACAGGACTTAGTTATCCCCTTGCTATTTATGGAAAAGCCAAAATATTCGAAGTTCTTGGATCAAAGTCAAATTCACAAAGAACTGAGCAGTTCAGTCACATGGAACTATTTTCATTAACAAAAGATGATCTGGTAATCATACTGCCAGAAAATAATCATGATGATCAAGCGATTAAAATTCATAATCTTCTTGAAGAACAATCCTTCAGAACATTAATACTTAGTCCAGATGAATATAACGAAATTGAAAGATCATTAGCTGCTGCGATACATCTACAAGTACTAACGTGGAAGAACGCTGAAATGAAAAGAATAAAAGAATGTGCATTCATCAATAAGAGAAATCTTCTTGATATCAGCGACAAGATGATATATATCAACTAGACTAAGTTTGAAAAAAGCAGTTTGAAAGAAAGAACAAGTTAATACAAGGAAGTTAATCTTATTTATGACAGTAATTCACGCAGATATCTTTGGAAGTCCGAATATAGGGGTTTACTGTTTTGCATGTGAATCATGGGGAGCAGTTCCGGCTGGAACAACATCCAAAAAGAGGAATAATTTTGCTGAAAGCTTAGAAGTAGATGTCTGTGAGGTGAGTGTTGCAAGCTCAAATCTTTTAGGAATTTTCTTAGCTGGAAATAGCAATGGACTAGCAGTCCCTAAAATTATCAGCGAATATGAGCTCAAGACGATAAAAAAATCTACGTCTCTAAATATCGAGATAATGGAGACTGAAAAAACTGCTCTTGGAAATCTTATTTTAGCCAATGATCATGGTGCATTGGTAGATCCGACTTTCTCAAATTCCATTATCAAGAAACTCGAAGACCTGTTACAGGTAGAAGTTGTGCGAGGTCAAATCTCAAATCTTTCATATGTAGGATCTATCGCTTTAGCCACAAACAAAGGAGTTATTACACACCCCCTAATACGCAACAACGAAAGAGAGGTCATAAAAGACGTGCTAAAGGCTGAGGTTGAGCCCTGCACAGTCAATGGAGGAGTGCCTTTCATAAGATCAGGACTCCTAGCTACAAGTCGAGGAGCGGTAACGGGGCCTCTGACAGTAGGCAAAGAGTTAATGGCAATATCTCAAGTCATAGAATTGTAGTGAGGAGAAGTAGAATGAGCGAAGTAAAGACCTTTATTATAACAGGAAAAATCAAGAAACCCGGTGGCGATATCCCATTTTCAAAGAAAATTATAGGGATCAAGCAGAAACAGGTGGAAGAGAAGCTTTACTGTGAACTAGGTAGCAAACACAAGGCTAAACGATTCCAAATAGACATTACAAAGATAGAAGAAGAGAAACCATCATCTAAGAAAGATACTGCTGCAAAGAAGTGAAAATGCATTGGCAGCAAGTGAAGAAGAACTCAGAAGATTAATGATGGAAATCAGAATTTTAGAAGGATCAGTTAATACTATTCAGTCTAGGCTTAGAGTTGTAAACGCAGCGTCAGAAGACACTGTGGGTGCAATGAAGACCTTAGAATCGGTAAAAGATGAGAAAAAAGGGACTGAGATGCTTGTCCCAGTGGGTGCGGGGTCTCTGCTCAAAGTCGAAATTACCGATGTTGAAAAGACAGTTCTCGGAGTTGGAGCCGGTGTCTGCATAGAAAAAAGTATAGAATCATCGATCAAGGATCTAAACGAGAGACAAGAAGAACTAGAAAAATTGAGTAATTCTCAACAGCAACAGCTAGCACAACTGCTTACACGAATAGAGAGTTCGAAGAATCGACTAGCGAGAATGATTGAAGAAACACCAAAGACATAGTATATCGGTTTTGATGTCAGTACTATCAGAATTAGAAGGACCAACACGGCTTGTTTGAGAAACTAAAATCAGGGTTAGAGGATTTTCTCGACAAAATATCCAAAACAGAATTAAATGAAAAGTCAATCGATTCATTAATCGAGGATCTAAAGCTAATTCTTCTCCAGAATGATGTAGCCTTTACTGTTGCAGAGAGCATTTGCGACCAACTTAGAGAACAACTAAACGCGTTAGAAGTAAAGAGATTTAGTGACCACTTGACAGAGGCAAAGACAATACTACGAGATATACTTCAAAAAACATTAGTTGCCAATGGGAAAGAGAACCTATTTGATATCATCAGAAGAAAGCAAGAGAAAAAGGAACCCATTATAATCGTATTCATAGGAATCAACGGAACTGGGAAGACAACTACAATCGCTAAACTCGCTCATCTCCTAATCAAAAAAGGTTTTACAACAATATTGGCGTGTGCAGATACTTATAGAACAGGCTCAATAGAACAGATCGAGGAACATGCAAGAAGATTGGGAGTAAAAACAATCAAACATACGTATGGTTCCGATGCAGCTGCCGTCGCATATGATGCCATCAATTACGCTAAGGCTCACGGTACAGATAGTGTGTTAATCGATACTGCGGGCCGAATGCAGACTAATAGAAACCTGATCGATGAGATGAAAAAAATAATCAGAATAGCAAAACCGGATCTAACATTATTGGTAATAGATGCATTAACCGGTAATGATGCTGCCGAGCAAGCAGCCATTTTCAGCAAAGCTGTATCAGTAGGTGGTATAATCCTTACCAAACTAGATGCTGATGCAAAGGGAGGCAGCGCTATATCAGTGTCCAGCATCACGGGCAAACAAGTTTTATTCATGGGTGTGGGCCAGGAGTATGACGATCTTTTACCATTTGATCCCAAGTTTATCCTTAATAGAATCCTCGGTGAATAAGATGGATACTATTTATATTGTAATAGCGCACGTAGAAAGCGAAGGTCTGAGAATTGTCGACAGAGAAATCTGAACTTGCTAAGATGAAAGTAACTGAGCTTCGTAAGCTTGCTGAACAACTGGGTGTCGAAACGCCATCAAAGAAGATCAAAGCTGAACTTATCAAATCCATAATGGCTAAACAAAAAAAGAGAGTCGCGAAACCAACACCGAAGCCCAAACCAAAAGCGAAAGCCCCACCACCAGTCGAGAAAATCTTTGGAATATTCGTGAACTTCAGACAAGGCATGTTCAGACAGTATCCTCGCAACATATTGATACGAATTCCAGGCATAGATAGTTCAAATTCCGCCGCGAAATATATCGGGAGAAAGGTCATTTGGCGCTCAAAATCTGGAAAGAAACTCGTAGGAAAAATCGTCAAAACGCATGGCCGAAATGGCGTTCTACGAAGTAGGTTCAAAAAAGGTCTTCCAGGACAAGCCATAGGATCTTCAGTTGAAATAATCTAAGATTAACCTACAAATTACACATCTTGAACAATCAATACAAGACCTGTAATGACAATTCTCAATTTGGACATGATATAGAATGAATAGGGGAAAATACCCCAAAATAGGAGAAACATACGAAATCATCCTGTCAACATATTGTGATGAAGGTCAACCAAATGCCGCTCCGATGGGTATAAAATTTCTTAGAAAAAAAAGAGTCTTCATCAAATTATTCAAAGGAACACGCACACTTAACAACATAATGAAAAGAAGATGTGCAATAGCAAATGTGACAAGCGATCCGTTTCTATTCTATAAAACAACATTTAAAGAAAAAAATCAGCTTTCACCAAATTACTTCTCTCGATCAAAAATCATAGATGCGCCGTATTTGAGGTCTGCAGATGGATATATTCAGATGACCTTGGGAACGTGTAAACATAAACGAATCTATGTGGAAACTGAATTTCATATAAAAAGAATAAATTTGAAAAAAACTAGGTCGGACCTCTATTCTCGAGGGGCCCATGCACTTATTGAAGCTATAATACATTCGACTCGAATAAAGGAATTCTTAGCTAAAGGTAAAACAAAAAAGACAAACAAACTGATTCAGCTGGTAAATCATTATAAAGAATTGATTCAAAGAGTCTCACCAGACTCGGACTATGAAAAAATCATCAACGAAATCCAAAATAGAATCAATAAATGGAAAAATGAAAAAAATATGCGTTAAGACACCATCTAGACTACACTTTTGCCTAATAGACATGAATGGTGAGCTCGGTCGAGTAGATGGAAGTCTAGGGATTAGCATAGAGAAGCCAAATGTCGAACTCATAACATGGCTTAGTGATGAGCCAAAAGTTTATGGAAAAGAATCTTCGCGTGTAAAGGCGCTTGCTAAATTCTTTTTATCAAATATTAAATCTGATGAAAACATTTCAATAAATATTAAAAATTTGATTCCATCGCATATAGGATTTGGTTCTGAAACCCAGCTTAGCTTGGCAGTAGCATCCTCAATAGCAAAACTACTCAGATTAAATTTGTCTACTTATGAATTAGCTCAAATCATGGGTAGAGGAGGGACTTCTGGCATAGGTGTAGCAACTTTTGATAAAGGAGGATTTATTCTAGATGGAGGACACAGTTTCGGCAATAACTGCCAGAAAAAAGACTTTCTACCTTCAAATGCTTCGAGGTCTCCACCTGCAAAAGTGCTTGTTAGATACAATTTTCCAGAAGATTGGATTTTCATTTTGGCAACTCCAAAAACAGAAAAGGGAATGTTTGGACAGAAAGAAACGGACATTTTCAGAAAACTATGTCCAATCCCTGCCGATGAAGTTGCCGCAATTAGTCGTATTATACTTATGAAACTTCTTCCTTCCGTATTGGAAAAGGATATTCAGATTTTTGGCTCTGGCTTAACAGATCTTCAAAATCTTGGTTTCGCAAAGGCAGCCAAAGATCTTACGCATCCAGTAACAGCAAGGTGCATCAAAACATTATTGGAGAAAGGGGCATATGGTGCTGGACAAAGCTCGTTTGGCCCTACAGCTTATGGCTTATTTAAACGAGATAATGAGGTAGAAAGAGCCATCCCGGTGCTGAAAAACCTCTTGAATAAATCTGGTGGTGGAGAAGTGTTATGTGCCGGTCCAAACAATTTGGGAGCTCATATATCTTTTCATTAGATGAGTTGGATAATCATCCTTGTTGCGAGTAATTCATCTAATGTCTGAAGGTTTAGATCTTGAAAGTGCTTGTTGTAACGGGAATGAGAGCAAAAGACATTGTGAAAGAACATCTTAGTCGAAGTGAGTTTGACCATGAGATCTGTATCCTGCCAGTTCCAGTTGCAGCTCTAATGTCGACTCAATACATAGCTCGAATGCTTGAGCATAAGGATCTTTCTGGAATTGATCTTGTGTTGATACCAGGTCTAATAAAAGGAGACGCTTCAATTATAAGAAAAAGAGTTGGAATAAAATCTTGGAAGGGACCTAAGAATGCAGCCGATCTGCCGAATGTACTCAAAGTAATAGAAAAGGTAAGATTTTCAACCATATTTCCTGCTGATGAATCAATCAGAAAAGCTGGAATAAAAGATGTAGAAAGGTCTCTAAATAGAATTGAAAAAGAAAGTAAGAAATCAATTCCAAGAGAGGATCTGTTTGTTTTAGGAAAAGGTGAAAAGAGATTATTTTTAGG
>Ga0114930_10004775_pt1 | contig 11320 bp, 10 predicted proteins | sample AnhtaG_FD_87300 | JGI IMG/M metagenome (GOLD analysis project Ga0114930, IMG submission 87300) | Deep subsurface microbial communities from Anholt, Denmark to uncover new lineages of life (NeLLi) - Anholt_01485 metaG | ecosystem: Environmental > Aquatic > Marine > Oceanic > Sediment | place... | reverse complement strand
GCAGATAACGCCAACTTACCTACATATCGCTAAAAACCCGGTTTCTGATACCCCCTGAACGGTTACGTCAAAGTCAAAAGCAGTTTTGCCAAGCGAAAATCATTGCATCCACGCGATACGGCGCAACCTTTGCAGGGTTTCCCAAGTCATGTCCTACAAAACTCGCAAAGTTGGTGGATTTCTTCAAGTCGCTTTCTCGTGCAGAGTCACAGATCCTGTTTCCAACCTGTGGAAAAGCTGTGGATTCTGGGGATAACTATCAGGGCTATGCAAGGGCACCTATCACCTTGGTTGCGCGCAGCGTGACCCACTTGTTGGGCTTTCCCTCCGATCCGAAATCTGCCCACGTGTTCCGCAACGCGTGCTCAAGCGGCCAGCGTCCCGTCTCGTCTCGTTTTTCGAGGATGACCCTGAAGAGGGTCTCCGCGTTCCGGAGCGACGCCAAACCAACATCCAGTTCGACCAGCGTCAGTAGTGCTTCAAGTAAATCGCTCCCATAACCCAGTGGAAAGCCAAAGTGCAGCCAGTGGGAACGGGTTTCGACCAGAGCGGGGTGCTGATCTCGCGTCAAATCACGTGACAGTAGATAGGCCACTCCCTGTTCGACAGCCTGGTGTACGGCCAGAGAGCGCTGCTCGGTTGGAATGGCGGCAAATCCGCGTAACACCTTGACACATCCCCACGTGCAGGGCAGCCACGTGCTCTTGGTCCTGGGCTGGGTGCCGTTCCTCACGCAGAGGAACCCGTCTACGAGTATGCATTGTGCGAGTGATTCGAGGACCCTGCGCACGACGGGATGATCTCGGTAGCCAAAGTGCCACAGCGCACGCAAGAGGTCTCCGTTCAGGCACGGGAATAGACCGGTGCTATGCTTGTGCGCAGAGAAGAGGCCGCAATCGGCGCGCAGGGCTGTGGTCATCACGTGCTCACAGGCCCGAGCGATGGATTGAGTCCTCGTCGCGCCCAGGTCGACCAAAAAGATCAGTTGCCAGACAGTGGCCTTGTACTTGGGACTGTAACCCCGATCGGGCTTGATCCAGCACCCCGCTGGATATTGAGAGTCGAGGATGGCTCGTACAGGTGCCGAGCGCATGATCGTTGAGCGAGCGGATATCACCTCCTGGGCCTCTGCGGGTCGGTCGAGCAGGTCACGCAAGGCAAAATAGCGCACCGACGGATTGTCCGGTGCCAATAGCCAGTTGACGAGTTCGCTTCTCATCTCGAGTGTCGACGGCGAATCGTGGCCCAGGCGAATCCAAGCTCAGGCGAGCGGAGGAGAAGCGACGTCAGGAAATAGGAGCCGACCCCTACGAGGATCCCACCACCCCCTAAAACCCAGGTGTTCTGAGCCGGCGCGAGCCGCATGAAAATCAAGAGCGCGCCACCCATCGCTGTAGCGCTCGACGTGGTGCGCCACAGCGATGCCTTGAATCGTTTGCCGTTCCAGCCGGCCAGTCGCCGGCAGAGTAGCCAGGACAGAGTCAGTGTCTCCAGGATGGTTGCCAGGGAGTTGGCCAGTGCCAGCCCACCCAGGGGCATCCAAGGCTGGTAGCTCATAGGGAGGAAATTGACGTATCCGGCCCAACGCCTCCCCACCCGTTCAAAGAGCGATTGGAAGAGTAAACTGAGACCTACGTTCAAGGCCATAGCGCCTCCGCCAACCCACACGGGCGTTGCCGTGTCGTGCAAGGCGTAAAAGGCACGGGTAATGATCTCTAGCGCCGAATGGGCGACCAGCCCAACAGCATACCACGCTAGTGCCGAGGCGGCCATGGCCACGTCTCGGCTGTCAAACGCACCGCGCATGAAAAACATCTCGACAAACTGCTTGCGAAGGACGATCAGTCCGACAGTCGCTGGAAGCGTCAGGTAGATCACGACCTGGAGCGCAAGGAGGAGCGTCGCCCGCAGGGCGTGTCGCTCATTGAGAGCGACTTGCGCGGAGAACGAGGGAAAAAGCACGGTGGCGATGGCCTGGGCAAAGATCCCCTGTGGCAGTAGCATGAGCAGCCAGCCAAAGTTCAGCGCCGAGACAACGCCCTCTACGCCGATTCGCGATCCCAGGTTGGTGTTGACCCAAAAGTTCAATTGCGTGATCGCCATACCCAACGCGCGCGGTCCCATCAACCGTCCCACCTGGCGCACGCCTTCGAGATGCAGTCCCAGGATGGGGGAATGGGTCCAATCCAGTTTATGCACGGCAGGGAGTTGGATCAAGAGGTGAAGAACTGCGCCGATCACCGTGCCGATGGCTGCGCCGTAGATCCCCCAGAACCTGGCGCACAGCCCGACTCCGCCGATGATGCCCAGGTTGTACATGCTGGGCGCCAGGGCGGGCAGCAAAAAGTGGTCGTTCGCGTTGAGGATACCCATCAACAGTCCGCTGACACCAAAGATGACTGTGGAGGCCAACATCCACCGCAATAGCCTAACGGTCAGCGATTGCACCGGATCCTCAAAGCCGGGAGCGAGCACCTCTGCGACCAGCCACGGGGCGATGAGCATCGTGATGATGGAGGCGACAAGCGTGATCAAGAGAACCAGGTTGACGATCGCGCTGCCGATCTGCCATGCCACCTGACGTTCGCCACGGGACAGATAGAATGTAAATGTTGGTATAAACGCAGAGCCTAACGCTCCTCCAGCAATCAGGATATACAATGTTTCTGTCACCCTGGAGGCGGCGTTAAAGGCGTCGAGGTCGGCACTGGCACCAAACGTACTCCCCAGGAGCGCTATACGGAGCAGGCCCAAGGCCCGGCTGAGGATGAAAGCGCCCATAACCACGCCTGCCGCACGGAGAAAAGCTGCCTTCCTGTGTTGTGTTGTCGCAGGACTTTCCATATCCGTTCCCACCCATTCCAGGTTTCAGTGGTTTCAGAATTGCTCCAGGGGGTTGCACGTACACTGTGCGCGCCACGGAACGTGGGTCATCCCCGGTCTTGGCTGGGATGATCCACGTTCCGTCTCCTACACATAGTGCGGCGCACTGCGTGCGCACGCAGTCCAGGCCGGGCAGAATCGGACCTGCTGAGTTTGGTTGCGGGTGCGGGAGATTATAGCACAAGACCCCAAGAAAAACATCTTTTCTATTGACGACAGCCGCAGAATCATGGTACAATGTTATTCAAGGCCGTTCTCAGCGAGGGGAGAGTTACTCGTGAACCAGCAGGGCAACTCGACTGAGGCAAAGAGCAGACAGGTCGATCCAGCGGTTCTACCAGACAACGGAAGCACGACCCTGTCGTTGTTGTTGGAGAACCTCCAGGATCCGGACCCTCGAGTCCGTATCCTTGCCATCAGGGACATATCGGATTGCGGGGATGGCATAGTGGTGGAGCGATTGATGGATCTCGCCCAACACGATCCGGACCTCGCGGTGCGTTGCACGGCGATATCGGGTTTGGGGTATTTCATCTATATGGGAGGGATCTCGGCCTACGATCCCGAAACCGATCAGGAGGCTGTTGGCCCAGACGAGTGCCTGCCCAAGGAAGATTTTGAGGGCGTGTACGGCTTTTTGCTGTCGGTTTACCAGGATGAGCGACGCTCACTCGATGAGAAATGCCGCGCGGTGGAGGCACAGAGTTACTTTAGTAACGATACTGTGGAAGACTTGATCGCTGAACTGTATGCTCGACCGGAAAAGTCGGCCAAGCGCAGTGCACTGGTCGCGATGGGACGCAACGGTTCCACACGATGGGTGGATATCTTGAGAAAAGAGCTCTATAGCCCCGACCGCGACCTGCAACTGGAAGCCATCGATGCGGCTGGCGAGACAAGCCTGGACAGCCTGGGGAAGGACCTGTGGCGTCTCACTTACTCTGAGGATCGTGACGTGATGCTGGCTGCGCTTTGGTCGCTGGGGCAAACGGGTTGGGACGGCGCATTTGAGCGGCTGGATGAGTTGACCTTGCACGAGGATCCTGGGATTCGCGAGGCCTCCGACGAGGCAATGGACGAGTGGCTGTTTTACAACGGACTCGGGTCAGAATACTACGAGGATGAGTCCGACGAATCCCTGGACGATGAGTGAGACATCTCTTTCCGAGCACGCCCCGGACACTTATTTTTCTGGATTCTGCCCGTATTCAGTCGTGTAGCGATGGCGAGCGCGAGCCACCTCCTCCGGTGGGATCTCTTCCGGTTGTCCCAATTGTAGCGCCAGCCACACGGTGCGAGCTATATCTTCGACCATAACGGCGGCTTTGAGCGCTGCCCTGGGGGTGCGGCCGACGGTGAACACGCCGTGGTTTTTCATGAGGATCGCCGGTGAGTGGCCAAGGGACCGGACGATCTCTCGGCCGATTTCGTCCCCGCCGATCCTGGCGTACTCTCCTACAGGGATTGGACCACCAAACTCGTCGGCAATCGCGGTAAGGTAAACTGGAATGGGCTTCCCCAGGACTGCAAAGGCGGTAGCATAGTTAGAATGGGTATGCACTACGCCCATCACGTCTGGTCGATGCTGATAAACATAGTTGTGGGCGTGTACATCAGATGAAGGCTTGAACGATCCCTCGATCACGTTGCCCTCCACGTCGACGATCACAGTGTTCTCGGGTGTCAGCTCCTCAAAAGGCACTCCGCTGGGCTTGATCACGACCCATCCGCTCTCTGGATCACGCCCGCTGACGTTACCGCCAGTCCACGTGACCAGCCCGTACCGGGGCAGGTCCTGGTTCAGCTTGCAGACGATTTTGCGTAAAGCGTCAAGCATCTATGGTCTCCTTGCCCACCGTCCGTTGTGCCAGGGGATCCGCTCCCCCTCTGGCTTCAACACACCGACTCGGCATTCATCCAAGAGTGTGCCAGAGACGGTCCCCAAACCGATCCCTGCTCCCAATGTTAGCACAAGTGTAACATCTTGGCAAGCTGTGGCCCAAGTGTGTTGGCACGGAAGGCGTTGCGCAGTTGGCGCGCAATTGACAAGCCCGCGCATCCGTGGTATATTAGGGTCTGGTGCATCATCAGGGCTGACCTCCTTGCTTCAAAGATCGAAGAAGAATTGGTCACAACAAGCGCGTTTCTCCTCATCCGTGGTGTGGAATCGGCTTTGATGTGCATTTCATTCTCCATCCGGGCATTGTGTGTCCTCTGCCGTGGTTGGTTTCTTTAGGCAGTGAAGCCTCCAAGCGTAGATGCTAGAGCGGCCTCCCCTTTCTGGTCTCGACGCATGTGCTCTTTTAGTTTGCTAGACCGAAAGGGGTTGGCTAGATGAGCCAGAGCAGGCTTTGACTGTGTCCGACCTGCGAGTGTTTCTACGAGTAAGCCTTTCGATCAACTCTTAGAAGGAGGAATTCAACGTGAAAAAGAGGCTGTGGGTATGGATAGCGGTTTCTATCGCTGTGGTCTTTGCTGTAACCGCGTGTCAGAAGGGTGGTGAGCCGTCCAAAGAGTTTGTCTTTGGCATGATCTTGGTTGGCCCCTACAACGATCACGGCTGGAGTGAGGCTCACTACAATGCGGGCAAGTACGTCGAGGAAAAGCTGCCAGGTGCCAAGATGATCTACCTGGACAAGCTCAACCCGGCCGATCGGTCGGAAACCACGCTGGAACAGGCGGTGGACGATATGGTGTCCCAGGGAGCAAAGATCGTCTTCACCACGTCGGATGACTTTCAGGAGGACACGGATCTCGTAGCCCAAAAATACCCTGACGTAACCTTTATGATGATTTCAGGCGATCACGTTCACAAGGGGACTGCACCCTCGAACGTGGGCAACTATATGGGCAAGATGGAGTATATGAAGGCCGTCGCCGGATGCGCTGCGGCGCTGAACACCGAGACCGAGATGATCGGCTATATCGGGCCGCTCATCAACGACGAGACGCGTCGTCTGGCGGCTTCGGCCTTTCTGGGCAGCCGCTATTGTTACGAAAAGTATCGCGGCGGCGATCCCGACGACATCCGTTTCATGGTCAAGTGGATCGGCTTCTGGTTCAACATCCCCGGCGTGACACTTGACCCGACCGAAGTCAGCAATGGCATCCTTAACGAGGGAGCCGATGTCATCCTCTCGGGCATCGACACCACCGAGGCACTCGTCGTTACCAAACAACGTGCCGAAGCGGGCGCGAAGGTGTGGGCCATCCCATATGACTTTGAGGGAGCCTGCGATGAAGCGCCCAATGTCTGCCTCGGCGTGCCCTATTTCAACTGGGGACCTGGCTATGTCAAGATCGCCGAGCAGGTCCGGGATGGCAAGTGGGAACAGCACTGGACCTGGGCCGGCCCCTATTGGAAGGATGTCAACGATCCGGACAGCTGCACCGTGGGGTACGAGTTCGGCACGGCTCTGTCCGCGGACCATGCAAACATCTTGAAAGAGTTCATCTCCGATATGGGTTCTGGTAAGGTGAACCTGTTCAAAGGCCCGCTGAGCTACCAGGACGGGTCGGTTTACCTCAAGGATGGGGAAACGGCCACGGACGATCAGATTTGGTATTTTACCCAGCTTTTGGAGGGGATGGAGGGGCCCAGCGAATAGGTCCGCTGGCATCGGGTCCCACCAGCACGTGAATAACCGCATAATTCGAAACTAGCCAGGCGCAGCGAGCGACCATCACGCCATCGCACGTTGGCGGCGCTAAAGCGGGCACAGGTGGCTTCCATCGCACGCTGTTGGTCACGATAGCGGCACGGCTCCAACACTACTTCAATGTGGTTGTCGCACCACGTCACCCGCCCTGCCTTGAGGTAGGTCATCTGCGTCGCCTTGTCCAGGCTCAAAGTGCGCCACTCAGGCGCGAAGCAGGTTCGGGCAACCCAATCGTGCAGGCTGGCTAGCGGGATTTGCCAGTTCAGCGTGATTCGGTCTTTCCAAGTCACGCTCCCGGCAGAGGGCTTCGGTGTCAATGGCGTCGCGGGCCGCGATGCGCAGCGTGAGACTCGCGCGTAACTGGCGGGAGTGGATCTCATGGTGGCGGGGTTGATGCAGCAGACTGCGCTGCCACTGCAGAAAACGCTGCGTGAGGACGATCAGCTTCCGTCTTCATTGCGTTTTGTGGTTTGAGGATAGTATACACTGTTGCCCCAGAGACGTAGACTCTGATTATGCGGTGGTCAAATGCGGTCAAAGGTGAGCATAATGTGAGGTTTTCGCCTCGGCACGAGCATTCGAGGATGAGAACCACCAGTCTCACCAAGGCAATTAAGGGATACTACAACCTTCTCCACCAATGGAATAACCACAGAGTGTGGAAAACGGCAACCGTGCGATTGTACACAGGAAACTCTGCGTCTCCATGGCAAAATCGAGGGTGCAAATGATCAAGACATGATTCGGAGGCTGTGTCGAGATCCGCATCCATCAGGTTTCCGAGTTCCAGAAAGCATGGCATAGTAGTGAGCGTTCAGGCCTCCAGGGTTTAAGCCTCGATATGATGGGGTTCCACAATGAGCGAAAGACCTGGATCTCTGCTACATCCCTTTCCCGGCATGGACCCTTACCTCGAAGCCCCGGACATCTGGCCGGATTTCCACGACGCATTGGCGGCAGCGATTCGGGCACATCTCAACGCTTCATTGCCCGCGCCCTATTATGCCCGCCTGCAAAAGCGGCCGGAACTGGGCGTGATTCTTAAAGCGGGTATACCGCAGCGCATCATTCCTGACGTCACCGTGCTGCGCCATTCCCGGCCTGAGGGGATGGCCAGGTCAACTGGTGAGGCCAGCATAGCTGTTCTGGATCGCCCGCGAACTGAGGCGACCGTCGGCGTCGAGGTGCGGATTCGTACAGACCCATTCCAGCATCGCTTTGTCGAAATCCACGATGCAGAACGGGGGCACAAGCTGGTGACGCTCATCGAAATCGTCAGTCCGTCCAGTAAACATCCCGGCCCCGACCGACGCGCCTACGAAACCAAGCAGCGGGATGTGCTCGATAGCGACGTCAACCTGATTGAACTGGATCTGCTGCGGTACGGGCGCCGGTTGCTGCCTTATCCTGACCTCGCTGCGGTGGTGGAGACGCTGGCCCCCGACTACCTGGTGTTGCTCAACCGCAGTGCCTTGCGCCAGGGCAACTGGATGGATTACACGCTTTATCCCGTCCGTTTGCGCGAGCCCTTGCCTTGCATCCCGGTACCTCTGGCCGGACAAGACCCCGATGTGTTGCTGGATTTGCAGGTGGCGGCCAACCGGGTTCACCGGGAAGGACCCTATGTCCGCGCTGTTGATTACTCGGCCGACCCGGAGCCGCCCTTGAACGAGGCCGACGCCGCCTGGGCCGATGAACGACTGCGCGCTGTCAGCCTGCGTGGCCCAGTTCGGGGGTAAGGTTCAGGCTCTTGACAGGACCAGGAGCATCCTCGACATCCCATAGGGCACAAGCAAAGGTCCCCCGGCCAGAAAACCCGGGGGTCTGTTTTGCGTTGTATGGTCGGGTCATTCGACGCGCTCGACGCCGACGGTGATCTTTTTTTTCGTCTACCTTGAACGACTCGACGTGGCTGCCCTCCGGCGGTGCCCCAGCTTGCATCTCGACAGCCAGTGTCTCGGCGGCGATGTATTTGCCCAGGCCTTCAAAGATCGCGCTCAGTGCTTCGTCAGCCTGGTAGGTCAGTGTGATCCGGTCTTCGATCTTGAACCCGGCCTTCCCGCGTGTGTCCTGCACCTGGCGGACGATGTCGCGCGCCAGCCCCTCACGTGCGAGTTCTGGTGTCCACTCGGTGTCGATGCCGACCACGACGCCGTCGGCATCGGCCATAGATAGCCCTTCCCTGGCGCGCATGCGTACCTGGGTCTCCTCGGGCAGCACTTTTATCGGTGTGCCTTTCACGTTCACGGTGATGGACTGACCTGCCTGCAAAGAACGGGCCAAGGCCTCTGCGTCCAGCATGCGTATGGCCTCGCATAGCTTGGGAAAAAGGGGTCCGTAAAGGTTATCTAGACTCGGGTCCAAGAAAAGGGCCTAGAAATGCAAAGCACTTGGGCAGAACGTATATCGAGCGTAGAATCAGGGGATTGAGGTAGAGACTTGTTGTCTCCCAAGAAACACATTGGCGACCAAGTGAGTCAAGTATTGAATCGAAGCAGAAAGAGCGCGATTTCCAGCGCCGGGATGAGCTGAATCAGGCAGTTTTGTATTGGATCAGGGGCACTTTAACAAGTCAGAAACCGTCCAAGACATGAAAAAAAGGTGCTATGACACGCGCAAATGCCCTTCCCCAGATATGGAGCAAGGATGGATACTCGTTGGTCAAGCTTCGCCTGCGCTCAACTTGTGGTGGATACGAGTTCGAAGCCCAGATTCTTGGCTTTGCGCTTCACGCGCTTGACGGCGCGTTGACGGGCTTGTTCTTCGTAATACCCTTCCCCTGAGTCCACATACTCGGTCTGGTTCTTGAGCATCGCGTAGACGATCCGTGCCAGTTTGTGAGCCGTGGCGGTAACGGCTTGTGGTCCACCCAGCTTGGCCCGCATTCTGCGGTAATAGGCGCCCAACGCACTTTTACTGCGCGCCAGGCTTTGAGCTGCTATACGGAGTGCAGCAGCGGCGCGGTTCTGGGTCTTTTTCGTGCTGCTCCTGATGACCTTGCCTCCGGTCTTGTCGTTATGCGGACACAAGCCCAACCAGGAGGTGAAGTGCTTGACCGTAGGCCATGGGCTCATATCCACTCCGGTTTCGGTGAGCACCTTCTGGACGGTCAAAGCATCCAGACCGTCGATCTGGGTCAGGTCCACTGCAGCCCATTGGTACAGATACAGTCTCAGGTTGAAATGGGGTTCGTTCCCTCGGCGCTTGTGTCTCTTGTTCTTGTCAAGATTCAAAGGCTTTTCAGAAACATCTACTTGAGGCTCGAAGGTCGCATAGAGCCTTTCGACTTCTGCGTCGCACTCCTTGATCTGTTTCTGATAGAAGTCATAGACTTCGAGCGCCTGTTGGAGCGCAAAGACGTGCTCCGGCTTGTAGTGGCCTTGCAGGGACTTGGCAATCTCTTCTTCGCTCTTGCGGCAGCGAGGGTCGCGATGCTTGGCCAGTGTCTTCGGGTCTTGCTCTCCGGTCACGATGTCGCGCACGATGAGCATGCCTGTCACGCCTGTAATATCGCTGATCACGTTGGTCAGCTTGACGTTCATCTGCTGTAGTGCCTTCTGCATATGCTGGATCTCACGCGCACAGCTTCTGATCAGGGTGTCCCGATGGCGGACGAGAGAGCGCAAAGCGCAGATCTCTTCCGCAGGACGAAAGGAGGCGTGGAGCAGGCCATAGGTGTGCAACTGCTGGATCCATTGACAGTCCAGGATGTCGGTCTTGCGCCCGGGCACATTCTTGATGTGACGCGCGTTCACCAAGTACACCTCGAAGCCGCATTCTTCCAGGATTTCGTAGGTCGGAATCCAGTAGACGCCAGTGGACTCCATAGCCACAGTGTCCACACCACAGGCTTCCAACCAATCGGCCAAGGCATACAGGTCGACGGTAAAGGTCCCGAACACGCGCACCGACTGTGTGTCCCGCCCTTCGGGCACGGCGGCGTAGATCTCATCGTCGCCAATATCGAGTCCGGCAGCGTTGAGGTTGATCTGCGCCAACGCTTCTAGCTTGGGAATGTCTTGCACGACCGCTCTCTTCTTGGGCTTTTTCTTTCGTCTCATCGAATGTGCTCCTTTCCTGCGATACGATACTTTCGCGATGTTCAGGCCCGATGATGCTTCCAGTTCTGTAGTCTCCCAAACGGGGTACCGCTCGGCTGAGCTCGCCGCGAAGCCTTGCGGTCCGCCAGTGAACAAACCACGCATCATCGGAACCAGGCTAGCCATCGAGCTTATGTAGCACCAGTAAAGTATCGGTCTTTGCTTGCCTGAACGGAACACTATTCTGCACGAAAGTGTTTCTTTCTGAAAGAATTGCTCCGCGAGGCGTAATGGAAAGGCTAGCCATTACATTGGGTCGCGGCGGAACTCCGCCGGGCGATAAAGTCGCCCGGCTACAGAGCTGCGCCCAATAACTTGGGCTTTATGTATCGCTATCATAGCCTGATTTATCAGGCGCAGCCTACTAGCCTGGACACTTTAGTCCAGGCGGGCTACGATCGGCGAGTTCTTGGACTCCACACACGCTTTTCTGGCCTACGTAACAACAAGCTTTTCCATTATGCCTTGCGGCGGAATTCTTTCAGAAAGAAACACGTTCGTGTACAATAGTGCTCCGTTCAGGCAAGCCAAGACCGACGCTGTACTGGTGCTGCAGAAGCCCGACAACAAACCTGGTTCCGATGATGCGTGGTTCGTTCACTGGTGGGCCGTAAGGCACCCCGTTTGGGAGACTATAGAACTGGAAGCATCGTCGGGCCTGAACATCCTGAAAGCGCT
>Ga0114930_10004774_pt1 | contig 11320 bp, 12 predicted proteins | sample AnhtaG_FD_87300 | JGI IMG/M metagenome (GOLD analysis project Ga0114930, IMG submission 87300) | Deep subsurface microbial communities from Anholt, Denmark to uncover new lineages of life (NeLLi) - Anholt_01485 metaG | ecosystem: Environmental > Aquatic > Marine > Oceanic > Sediment | place... | reverse complement strand
TTCCGCTACATGGTTATGAGAGCCTATGCGACCGGAGAGAGAACACTTTTCAGGGAATATAAAGCTAAACATAATAACAAAATCCCACCTTGCAATACTCGTGACCCATCACTCAGCCATTGACAACCTCTCAGGAGAGCATTAAACTCAAAGTCACTTCTTAAAATCATTCCTTTATTTGAATTATTGACAGTTATTAACACGGGGGATAAAATTACGATATTGTATGATTAGTTTTGCAGATGCAATGCATTGATCGTCAAAGAAAAGGACTATCTGGAACTGAAATGTCAAAAACGAGAAAGAAAGTAAGTTTTTTAGCTAAAGCCACCGTACGGAAAAGGGTATCCTTCAAGTCACAGGGTAAGAAGGTCTCTTTTATGGCCAATGTGCCGTCCAAACGAAGGAAAAGAATCACTTTCCACAAAACGAAATAGAGTGAGTAATGGATATATATATCGACTCTAACGTCATCGTTTCGTCAGAAATAGAAACTGAAGACAACTATGATGAATCCAAAACATTTATGGGATATGTTTTGGAGAATGCCAGCAGTAAAGTAACTTTCTACACGTCTATTTTCACATTCGTTGAACTATCCTCAGCTATGATAAGGCGTACTAATAATAGGCATAGAGCCTATTCATTAACATATAGAATAAGAAACTCATGGAAAAAGGCAATAAAACCATTACCGCCTCTCCCAACAAAAAGAAGGGCCTCTTTTACCGCACTAGTGGATGAATTAATTGAGACATCTATACAATATTTCACCCCTTCGGCAGATACGATTCATGCGCAAACAATAGCAACTCATGATATTGATTACCTAGTGACATGGAACAAGAAACATTTCTCTTCTTTGGAGCAACAGATTCCAAATCTAACAGTTTTGACACCGACTGAGATGCTACAAGAATTAGAAAAGTAAATTCTAATGTGTCTTATTAAGTTTCACCTGCCCCCAAAAGGGACACCACCTGTTAAGTTAGAGCTATCGGTATTGTGCTTGCCCCCAAACTGTACAGGCTAAAAGTAGACAATAGCCGTAGTCTTTTAACGGTCTCTCAAGCACTAAATAACGTTCCTCAATTTGCCTCGGCTTTTTGACTTCATTTTAGGAAGTTCCTTTCCAGCCCTTAATCATTGACCTTAGGGATGTTATAATGACCCCGTGAAGAAGTGGTTCCCAAAGCATTGGTTGCCTACGCTAATAGCTCTTGTCATTACCGTTATTTGCTTCGCAGCATTGGTACAGATTTTCAAGGAAACTAATTGTATTGCCAACTGGCTATTTAATTTTCTTAATGACTGGGCATTGGTTCTGAGCGCATCTGTCACACTTTTGCTTGCCACCGCCGCTTTTTGGGCTATTCGTGAAAGTCGAGTCGGAGCGGTCACCATTGGAGCTGCGCCCGCCTTCGTCGCAGTCGTCGGCTAAGAGCGTCGGCGTGCCGGTCGGAATTTACCGCCTGACTGTTCTGGCATATGTGATGGGTGCCTAAGAGAACCATCGACAGCAGCTGCGAACCACGTTAGCCAGCGTTCGATGAACTGTGCCTCATCGCCATGGTCAAACGGAAGCGACTGCCATGCGATTTGACGTATGCCCATGACCGGCGTAAAAGCGCCCGCAGCATTCTCATCTGTGGGAGGCATCGCAAATGGGTCAAGTGTGTACCGCTCGGGAATAAGTGGCTGAACCATGAAGGCTAGTTCGTACCAGCGGTAAACGCCTTCGTCATGTGCGTCGCAAAACCACAGCGAATGCGAGCGCCCCTCGTAGTCCCATGGGTCCTTCGGCTTGCGTGCTGCCAAAGCAGTGTAGGCGATTACGTCGAATGGTGTATATCCGTATGCGGCGAGGCAATCGGCTGGCGCCGCCTGGATGGGGTCAATGATAAGGGCGCCATTTCCTAGCTGCAGAGTTAAGCCGCGACCTGTGGAGACTTTCGTAGCGGGAGCAGCTTCGAGGGCTCGTTTTCTAAGCGTGTCACGAATCACGGTGAAGGATAGCTCGGCGGCACTGAAAAGTTCACGCCTAAATGCCTCTCGTGACTGTTGAGCAGAGACCAATGCTTGTTACTCGCCCTGCTTCTCAACAATAGCCTTATTCGCTGCCTGTAGTCTTCCTGAAGCCGACGAGGCTGGTCTCTGAATAACGCCTAATCGGGCGAGGATGTTTGCGGGTGTTGGGCGGGCTGCTTGAGCCTTGAAGAGGCATTCGTTTACCAGGCTAGCAAACGAGGGCGGGCAGCCACCGATGGCTGGGGGAGGTTGATTCAGATGCTGTTGGCGAAAATCAGGCCCTGGGAAAGGAAGATTACCTTGGAGAAGCTCAAAAGCCATGATGCCGAAGGCATAAACGTCTGTTGCATACGTCGCTCGCTCCTCTCGCCATTGCTCGGGGGCAGCATAGGGAGGCGTCTTCGCGAATTTACGGGTATCAGAAGCCGTGGTCGCCTCAGCATAGCGAGCGATGCCAAAGTCCGCCAAGCTCCAATGGTCTTTATACAGCAGGACATTCTCTGGTTTGAGGTCACGATGCACAACTTCAGCCTTGAGCGCCGCAAGCCCTTGCGCCACATCAGTCAATACGGCTATAGTCTCATCGAACCCAAGCTTGCCCCCGGCTGCTTCAAGATGCTGCCGAAGCGACTTTACTGCTCGTGGCATCACTATTACATAGTATTCTTCCCACTCCCCACGGTCTAAGATGGGAATGACGTTAGGTAAGCCAGAAAGCTCTTCAAAGAGCAGTTCTCGGCTTGCCCCTGGAGTCTTCGGCACCAGCTTAACGACGACTGCTGAGCCATCGTCTGCCTTAGCCTCGTAAATGCGGCCGAAACCCCCACTAGCCAACGGGTTTCCAATCTGCCATACCCTTGCAAGAGTAATTGTCTCCATCCTCAGCTTATCCTCCGTTGTGGAGCCTCAACCTCCTATATGCCAATTCTCTAGAGTCATGATGTAGTATAAGTCAATTGAATCCTTGAGGGCAATGAGTACTGGAATTGCGATTAGCTAATCGGCGCCCTTTCCCCATGCATGAGTGAAACGGATGCAGTTGGCTGGAACGGGAAGGCGTCGCTAGCTGGAGAAAAACGTCTAAAATAGTGTGGTTAATACGAGACCCGCGATAATGAATACGGCGGCGTACCACGAATAGTAATACCGCCGTGTCCTTCTGATAGTAAGGTCAAACCTGAAGGCAGGGATTATCTGAACCAACCATGCGGGCCAGTGTAATAGTACAAATAGAAATGTTATTAAACATATTCTTAATGCTGTGAAAGGCGCCCTAATCCAATTAGTTAAGAAATAATAGCTCCACCTTTTCATTGTCTTTGGCAGGTCTGACAACATACGGTTTATTATACCCATAGCGCCAAGTCGTCGGTCGTGAAATTTTATTTCCAAGGCGTATTGGTTTGTTGCTGACCACATATAATTAATTGCGATGAGGACATACCAAATAATTAACCATTTAATTCCAATATTGAATATCCCCAGCAGTGCCAATATCAGAAACAACCAGCATCCGATAAACAATGCGAAAATGGTTGGCATTAGAACAAAGTAAATGAGCGCGATGTGCCAACTAGTATACAGATTCTGATTAGCCCGAACCGTAAACCATAGAATCGCAGCATCATTGGGGAAAAATGATTGCAGGAAGGCTGGGATGGCTTTTAGGAATATTGTAAATACGGTACTCTTAAAAAGTTGTTCAGCAATAATGTAGACACCTGCGATTGCACCAGAGATGCCAAGCGCCAGTCCAAGGATTTCTAAAGGGGTTTTGATTGACATGTGCAAATTGTATCACAGGTCGTCAATCAATTGTGAACCGAAGACCTGGTAAGCCATGCCAGCTTCCACGCCCCCTTAATGCCGTATCTGACCCGCCCACAGCGCCCCTTTTCTCACGCAGCAGTGAAACGGGTGCCACCGGCTGGAACGGGAATGAATCGGTAGCACGATTGTCTCCAATCTCACCCACGCCTAACCACATCGCCTTTAGACTCCCTTAAACGATTGCGGGAGCCGTGTACAAATCCCCTCTAATGCGCCAATATTATTCCAGAACGCCAATAAAAGGAGGAGAATAAGATGGCGAGAGAAAAGCAGCACGTGTTCTCGGCAAGGACCACCGAGGAGGGGCTGAAGCGGCTCAGCGAGCTGAAGACCAAGCTTGGTATCGGATGGGACGAATTGGTCATAGAGGGGATGAGCGCCCACTACGGTCTGGACAGGCTGGTCATGGCGCTCCCCAAGGCCTACAGGCCAGAGAAGAAGTCCGAAGAAAAGAAGAAGGGAGGCAAGCATGGAAAGGGCACTAAGACAACCCAGAAAACAACAGAACCAACCACGGGCGCCTAGGACAATACAGCCTAGAGAAAGCTGGCTCCCCGGGCTGGACTCGAACCAACAACCTAGCGGTTAGCAGCCACTACAAAAAGGTCCGCTGAATTCCACGCCTGAGGATTAGGCATGACATTAAGGCACAGAAAAGGAACGATTATATCCCGTAGGTAACATTTTAAGCTACTGTTACATCAGACACTCAGGACGACTGTTTGAAGTCAGTGTTTATCGCCTAAGTGCATGTATGTTCAAAGTCACTAGATCGCTATTATTCAATGCCTTTGGCAAGGCTTCTTAAGATACTGAGTATCCCGACAATAGCGCGCTGCACTTGGACCGGCTCTTGTGCCAACACGTTAGCCACATAAGTGTCCAACCCTGACTGTTGGCCTTAGCATGTGGAAGACCGATACAGCTCTCTATGATGGTAGCTAATCGGGAGACGTACGATATAATACAAGAGATATAATGGCTAACGACATAGAAGTCATTTTCCGGACCCTCGGAAGCAACTTCGTTATGCTCGAGAGAGCAATACCATGAAGATAAAGCCAGGATTAGGCCAAACATTACCCAAGTTTATAAAAGTATCTATTTAAGCATGGGTGCCGTTTAGTCTCAAGTACCTGCTTTCATTCTTAAGGCTAAAAATTTGTCTTCGTGCCTTTTTCAATTAGTCCTTCACGATGGAAGCCAAAGTGGATATTACCACCTATTATGGTATGGTCTAAGACCTTAACTTGAAGTACACTTCCGAGAAAGGCCAAGTCCCTAGTTATCTGTTTATCATTCTTGAGGCTATCACAAGGGGAGTATGGTATAATTGGGCTGCGAAACGAGAGCTGATCGATATATTAGCTTGTCCGATATGTAAGGGAGGTAATAGAGCTTCAGCTGGCTTAGGTTGGAGGTTATTCTAGATAGTGCAACCAACATTAGAGAGCCCTTACCAGAAGTTTACCAAAGATGTACTGATTATTGGAGTTGCCACTGTCCTCACCGCTTTGAGTGGGGTTATCCGCTTACCTCTCTTTACCAAGATGCTGGGAGCACACGACTATGGAATATGGACACAAGCCGAGATAACTGTAAGTCTGGTAGTAGGTTTCGTGGGTCTGGGCTTGCCTTTTGCCATAACCAGGTTCCTGCCGGCCAAGACGAACAAAGAAGAAATACGGGAGGAATTCTATTCAGCCTTTTGTCTGGTATTCTTGGTCGCTCTGGGGGTCTCAATCATCCTCATTGTATTTGCTAATTTCATTGCCGGGGCTTTTTTTGAGGGTGCCACACAGATAGTCAGGATAACTGGTCTTATTATCCTGGTAGGGTCGTTAAACCTGGTATTGCTAAACCTGCTGAGAGCCTTTCGGCAAATGAAAAGGTATTCTGTTTTCATCATTGCCGATGTTTATGCTCAGATTGGCCTGATTGTCTATCTTATTTTAGGTGGGCATGGACTTTTCAGTATAATGCTTGGTGTCCTGGCGATAAGAGTATTAATCCTCGTTGTTCTCTTCATCCTAATCAAGTTACAGATTGGCATGGCAAGGCCTCGTTTTCTTCGAATAAAGGAATATCTGGCTTTTGGAGTGCCCACCATTTTTGGGAACCTGGCTAATTGGATGGTTAGCTCCGGCGATAGATATGTTATTGCCTATTTTCTCGGGGTGACGTCAGTGGGAGTATATTCCGCGGGTTACAGCATAGGTAACATTGTCTTAATTCTCTCCAGGGTATTAGGCTTCGTTCTACCCCCAGCTTTGTCGAAGCTCTACGATGAAGGTAGAATCACTGAGGTAAAAACCCATTTGAGCTATTGTCTGAAGTACTTTTTGGCAGTGGCTATTCCTTTTGCCATCGGGGCAGCCATACTATCCAAGCCCGTCCTGACTTTATTCTCCACTCCCGAGATAGCGAATGAAGGGTATTTCGTCACTTCTTTGATTGCCATAAGCACTTTGTTTTACGGCTCTTATTCAGTAATATCGCATATCCTGTTTATGGCTAAGAAAACTAAAATAGTAGGACTTATCTGGGTAGCCGCGGCTGCGGTTAACCTTGGGCTTAATATCGTAGCTGTGCCTTATTTGGGTATTCTGGGCGCAGCTCTTACCACCCTGATTAGCTATCTGTTGGCTTTCAGCGTAGGAATCTACTATTCCTTCAGAGAATTCAAGTTCCCTATTGATTTGTATTTCATTATTAAGAGCGTGAGCGCCTCAGCAGTAATGGCATTAATTATCTGGTTGATGCAGCCTCAGAGTGGTCTAGCTACTGTGCTGACAGTTATACTCGGAGTAATTATCTATGGTGTAACCCTTTTCCTGCTGAGGGGATTTAAAAAAGAAGAAATAAACTTCTTTAAGAGGCTTCTCTTAAGGTAGCCATTGGAGGCTGGCTTAAGGAGTTATGGTGGAGAGGAGGGCTAGGCTGTCAAGGTCGCGTGATACAGAAGGAAGATTCAAATATATTAAAGAAAATGTAGGCCGTTAAGTATTTAACTGCTGATAGCCAATTCGATGCCTTAACCCAAGCCCGAATGCTTAGTTTAGGTCTTGTGAATCGATGGAAAACAACTTTATAGCCTTCCCTTTCAAGCATCAGAATAAGCTCTTGAGGAGAAAAATGATGGGGGTGTGGACTATCAAAAAGACTGAGCAACCGGAGCATAGGCTTTGGAATCTTGTAGGAATGCACCCATAGAAAGAGACTCGCTCCGTGCGCTAACACTCTCTTAATTTCCTTGAGAACTTCGACGGGGGTTATTACATGGTCCAGGACATTTGAGCAAAGCACAATATCAAAAGAGGCATCCTTAAATAGTAGGAACTCACCGATTCCACGTATAAGCTGAAGAGACTGGCCGGTATGACTAGGTCTCGCCAGCGCAGGAAGCGGGTCTATGCTGACTACTTTGCAGTTCACTCTCTGGCACAGCCGTTGAACTAGGTTGCTTCCAAAAGGGCCCCCGCCAATCTCTAAGCAACTTTTATGGGATAGGAGGGCGTCAATATCCACTGAATAGCGCTCTAGGAAGTACTTCCTATCCTCGTTAGATTTCTCCATAGACAAGTTAGGTCTGTCCTCTGTGAACCTTTGGTGATATTTACGCTCGGAAAGTTGAGCTCGTTTCCATCTCCTTTTTGCTTTTGGCTCCATAGTCACCTACGTTCTCCCCCTTGCCTGGACTCCTTGGCTCGTGACTCCTGTCGCTTCCATCATTTCCCAAAATAACCAATTGTCTTGGCTAGGGCTTCGACTTTGCCTTCTGCTACGCCCATATCCATATAGTTAGTTTTGAACTGCAGTAGTTTTGGTTGGACGGATTCTGCGGCAGGGCACAGACCTGAGTTGTATTCTTGTTCACGGCCCTCATATAGAGAACCGTGGAGCGGGTGACCTTGCGGGCGGAACACCTTCATACGAAATGCAGGCTCCAGTAAGTCAGTTACCATGCCGTCCAACCACCATCCACAATTAGGTTAAACCCGGTAACATACTTCGAGGCGTCTGAAACTAGATAAAGCATTGCCGCACACAAGTCATCAATGTCTGCCATTCTGCCTAACATAGTTCTGTCGGAATAATTCTTCACAAACTCCTCGTTTTGATTACTGAATACACCACCGGGTGAGAGGGAATTGACTCGGATGTTCTTGCCCTGCCAATATGAAGCCAGATACCTGGCAAAATTGAGCACCCCGCTTTTCGTAGTAGCATAGGCTACATTTGAATTTAGTTTTGAATCTCCATAAATTCTCTGATCCGCAGCAACTATCCCATACACTGACGAGATGTTCAATATTACCCCATAACCTTGTTGCACCATGACCTTACCAACCGCCTGGCAGCATAAGAACATACCAGTTAAGTTCACATCAATTGTAGCTTGCCAAGCCTCCAATGGAAAGTTCTCAAATGACAATACTTGGTCATTTACGACATGCTTTAGTTGCTCATATACTGCGTTATTAATAAGCACATCTATTTTCCCGTATTGCTTAACTATACTATCAACGGCTCGCTGCACCTCAGTCTTATTGGTTATGTCCACACTCATCCCCATAGGCCGAGTGGAGTAGGTCTCTGTGAGATGTTTTTCTAGCTCTCTACATCCCTCTTCTTTTAAGCGTATGCATGCCACATCTGCCCCACATTCACTCAATACCTCTGCATATTTGTGGCCGATCTTTCCGGCGGCTCCAGTTAACATAACAACTTTGCTCTTAAGGTCATACCACTTGTCTAGTGTCCTCATAAGTTCACTCCTCCTTCTCAAGATTTCGAGAGGTTCTGCTCCTGTTCCAATGACCTAAGATACCCTTCGTATCTAGCAATCCCCTGATTGATCATCCTCAACGCGGGCTCGGCACGCAAGAGGGCCAGTATATCCTCCATAAGAAACACCTGTCCATGATACAGCCGGGCGTACACCTCTCGTGCAAAGCGTAGGTCTTCCTCATAATCAAGCGTCCAGCGTAAATGGGAAAGATCCTCCTCATTCTCTACATTGGCAACGTGGAAAAGCTCAGGATGGTTCCATATGTAAGGGGTTACATGCTCCCTCTCTGACGGCAGCTTAGCCTCTCGCCACGCCTTTTCCAAGGCTGTAAAGGAGAAGACCTCCACATCAAGACCTTCAGGATAGGTTGGCTTTATCGTGTTGCTTACGTAATCTACACTTTTCTTATGGTTGAGATAATAACCAACGACCTTATCAATAACCTCAGGGTCTTTAAAAGGGTTGTCAGGGGTAATCCTGACAATGGTTTTTACCCTGTAAATCTTCGCTGTTTGGTAGAACCTATCCAGCACATCATCCTCACTGCCAACATAATACGCAATTCCCCGCCGTTGAGCAAAGTCGATAATAGCCTTATCCTTCTCGTTGGCGGTAGTAGCGATAACTAGCTGGTTAATCAACTTTGATGGGCTTACCCTGTCTACAACATGCTCAAGTAGTGGCTTACCTTGAATATCAATCAAGACCTTCCCCGGTAGCCGGGTGGAACTCATACGAGCTTGAACAATGGCTACTACCAAGGAGAAACCTCCCTTCCACTATAAGTTAACAACTTTCCCACTTTGAGACGACTCCTTAGCCGCCAAGACAATCTCCAGTTCACTTTTGGCTTCCTTGGCATCCAGTGCGGGTTTCTCTTCTCCTCTGATGCAGCGCAAGAAATGTTCCATCTCAGCAACATACATATCGTTAACTTCATAAGGACCATCCGGAGTATACAATTGCCAATCCTTATCTTTAGCTGAATATAGCCTGACCTGGTTATCCTGAAACGACCAGGTGATAGTCCCTTCCTCTCCGATCAACTTACATGAGCGATTGTAGGCTCGTTGAACACAATCCATATGGATATTGGCTATCTGCCTGTCCTTAAAGCGCAGCAGTATTTCCGCCATATCTTCAGTGTCTACCTCAAGAGAGCTTAACTTATCGGCGAAGCAGCCTACGGCATCAGCCTTACCCATCATCCACTGAACATAGTCTATTTCGTGAATGGCATCCAAGATAATACCACCGCCTAAAGATTTATTGGCGCTATACCCTTTCCGGTAGTCTTCCCACGGGTGCCAGTCGGGAAGGTACTGGCCATACTCGGCGCGAATGCAGAGCAGCCTGCCGATTTTGTCTTCATCCAGTAACTTCTTTGCCAGCTTTAACCCCCAGTGAAAGCGAAAATTACAACCGACCAAAATAGCCAAGTTTTTTAATGAAGCGACTTTAATTAGCTCATCCACCCCTTCCACAGTGTGAGAGATTGGTTTTTCAATGAATAAGTGACACCCAGCACGGGCTACGGGTAAGGCGTATTCCATATGCAAGCTGGTGGGAGTGCATACTAGCACCGCATTTGGTTCTTGCTGCATAGCTTCCTCAAAATCGGAGAAAACCTGCACCCCATATTTTCCCCTGACCTCGTCACAACGGTCTTGCCTGGTATCATAAGCTATCACTTCGCCTGCCGAGAGAAGCTTCAGGTTGCTGAGGTGTCTCTTTCCAATAGAACCACAACCGACAACTAAAAACCTCATCTAATGTCCCCCAGCGAGCTGCTGATATGCTTTTAGCAAGATAGCAGAGTTTCTGTCCCAGTCCGCCTTGTGGCGTGCTACGGCCATATTGGTCTCTCCCATGATTTCCGCCTTGTCCTTCTGTTCCAGGGCCTCAAGGATTGCCGAACTGAGCCCTTCGGCATCTCCGGAGGGGAAAAGCCAACCATTGATGTCTGGGGCTACCCACTGTCGATTAGACGGTAGGTCAGTGACTACTACCGGGAGTTTGCAGGCCATAGCTTCCAGAAGAGATACTGATGTGCCATCGCTATATGAACTGCTTACATACACGTCCGCTTCATTTAAGTAATCTGGCAGCTTATTATGTGGAACCCTGCCAGCAAAGTGAATCGCATGCTCCAGGTTATGCCGGGCGATGAAAGTTCTCACCCCGGGTTCCAGTGAACCACTACCCAGCATTAATATGCGACTATCCGGGGCTTTCTCAATTACTTTCCTGGCGGCTTCGAGAAACAACTCTACTCCATAAATAGGCTCCAGTGCGCGATTGGTTATCAATATCCTATTTTCTTGCCAACCGAGTCTATCTCTCAGCCTTGATTGGGAAAGAGCCGGCCGAAATTGACTCAGGTCAACTCCCCAGGGGAATTCAACTATCCTGTCAGCGGGATAATTGACCAACTTCATAATGCCATCTCGCACGGCTGAACAATCACAGGCTATCATACTGGAGCGTCTAATGGTAAATTTCGTTATCCATCGCCACATAAGGCTTTTGTTAGCTTTAGTCAGGATATCAGAACCCCACGACATGAGGAGCAGTGGCTTGAAACCGGCCAGTGCAGTGAAAAAGCCACAGCTTTGAACGGGACCGGCGTGAATTAGATCGGGATGAATCTGTCGCAGTATCCGTCGGAAG
>Ga0114930_10004773_pt1 | contig 11322 bp, 8 predicted proteins | sample AnhtaG_FD_87300 | JGI IMG/M metagenome (GOLD analysis project Ga0114930, IMG submission 87300) | Deep subsurface microbial communities from Anholt, Denmark to uncover new lineages of life (NeLLi) - Anholt_01485 metaG | ecosystem: Environmental > Aquatic > Marine > Oceanic > Sediment | place... | reverse complement strand
CCGTCGCATTTGTGTGAGATTGTCCTGTTGCGAATCTGGAGCCAGATGTCCCTTAAGGAAATAGCGCAAGTGATGAACAAGTCTATCCCCTGGATTCATAATGAGTATAAGACGGCCCTGGAAATGATAAGAAAAAATTTGGAGCATTCATCATGTACAACGAAGAGAACCTGACCCCCGCCGAGCAGGAATTGGAATCTGTTCTTGGTCAATTGAAGCCGATTGCGAATACACTGAAGCGTGATGCGTTGATGTTTAATGCCGGTCGTGCGACTGCCGGCAAGAAACGGCCCTGGCAAATGCTCTCAGGTGTGTTGATTGTTTTATTGCTTTGCTCGGTGTTGGTCCATCCTGACTTAAATGGGGCTCGGAGTTTGTCGTCCGGTCCCGAGCCGGGTGAGTTCCAGATGACGCAGACTCTGTATCAACCTGTACAAGCTGAGTCTTCAGGTTCGTTGGCATACCCCTTGCTGCGAGAGAATATCGTAAGGTACGGACTGGACGCTTTGCGGTTCCAGCAGGGCATGAGCCACAGTGAACCGCTTAAGAATCGGAAACAATTATTGGAGAGTATGTTGTCATCATAGTGATTGTTCAGCTCTGAAGAGCTGTTATTTTGGACTTTGACCGGTCAGGTAAAACGTTAACCAGAAACCTTAAATTATAAGGGAGTATCACAATGTATAAGAAATTCATTATATGGTACCTGATTGCTGCGTTAGGGGCCTTGCCTTTATGTCCAACCGTTCACGGTGCAGAGAAAACGACTGACAAGAGTGTCGAAGTAAGAACACTATTACTGGTGCCTGCTGGAGAGCCAGTACCAGCGATGTCTTATAGACTGTTACCTCGCTACCTTGATCAAAGGACCGGCAACGCTGCATTGCTCTATTATTCGGCAGCGGCCCTATGCCCAGACGGAGATTCTGAAGATATAAGTGAAAAAATCGGCGATTGGCGTGACCTGCCCGTCGATCAGTTAGACCGCAAGGAAGTTGACAAGGCTTTGTCGTCCTTTTCGAATTGCTTCCATCACATCAAATTAGCCGCTCAGCGCACCTATTGCCGATGGGAGATGCCCCTGGAGGATGGCTATGCCATGCAGTTGCCGCACCTGTCGACCTTTCGCCGTATGATTATGGCGATGCAATTGCAGATACGCCTCAAGATTGCGGACAGACAAACTGATGAAGCCATGGAAATGCTGCAACAGGGTTTGTACATGGGCAGAAGTATTGCCCAGGGACCGACTGTTATTCAGGATTTGGTTGGAGTTGCCATCACAGCCCTGCTGCTTAAGGAGGTAGAAGGCCTGATGCAGATGCCGGATTCTCCTAATCTGTACTGGGCCCTGACAGCTCTTCCGGATCCCATGATTGATATGCACTCATCACTTGAAAATGAGCGGGAAGTGTTGTTTGTGGAATTTCCGCAGTTGCGAAATTTGGAGAAAGAGGTTTTGACGTCTGCACAGGCTTCAGCAGTCGCTGCCGACTTTATTAAAAAGATACAGGCATTAGGTGGGGGAACGGGTGATGTGCCATTTAAGGGACTTTTGTCGGTCGGGTGGGTCATGATGCATTATTCCGATGCGAAAGAGTTTCTGGCCCGTAAAGGATATTCTCAGGAACAAATTGACGTGCTGCCCGCTGCGCAGGCTGTGTTAATCTATCAGAAGCAGGAATACCTGGAAATGCTGGATAACATGTTTAAGTGGTTTGAGCTTCCCTACTACCAGGCGCAGCCTCATCTGAAAAAAGGCGAACAGCGGCTTAATGATCATGTTAGCACTAAAGGGATTAAGGTAAACCTTTTCTGCACTTTGTTACCGGCCTTGTCCAGGATTGATTTCCTGCAAGCGAGGCTTGATCGCAACATTGCCCTGTTGCGGACTATAGAGGCGATACGCATGTTTGCCGCGGACCATTCCGGGCAACTGCCCGGCTCTCTTGCAGACATAACATTCGTGCCGATACCCGTCGATCCGGTGACTGGCAAGGATTTTATTTACCGCCGTGCAGATGCGAGAAACGCTCGGCTGGAAGCGCCGGTTGCGCCTGATGAAAGTAAACGGCGGCCAGTTTATGAACTGACCATAAAGCCATAGAACCATTTATGAATATCCACTCTTATTGAGGAGCATAATTATGCAAACAAAAAGAAAAGTGAATCGGGTTTTTTGGTTGATGCTCTGTTATTTTGTCGGCCTGAATGCTTTTGCCGCAGGTGCATCTACAGAGCTGGATCAGATTTTAGGGCCATGCATTGATGACCAGACATTTGCGGTTGTCCATCTGGATGTAGAAAAGCTGGATCTTGATGCCCTGGTTGGTCAGGTTCTCAGCCTTGTAGGCGAACATGCCGCGTCTGATGCTGCCAAACATTTACAGGACAATCTCAAAAACTTTCAGGCCCAGGCCGGTGCGCAATTGAATGATATACTGAAGGCTGGTGGCAGGGATATTTTTGTGGTGTTCAGTATGTACGACTTTCCATATTTCTTTGTGGCGGTCCCGGTCCATTCGGCTAATGATCAGGCCAGGCTGCACCAGCAAATACAGAAAATTGCAAAAGATTTCAATGTCGGAGATATTGAGCTTCACGTGTCCGATGGGTTGATTCTGGTGGGACTGAAACGGACTATTGCACGGCTCAAAACGGCGTCCCCGGTCCGGTCGCAGGCTCTGACAGCAGGCTTTCAGGCTTGCGCCAATACAACCGCTCAGGTTATGTTGTTCCCCAGTTCCGATCAACGTCGTATTCTGGCGGAAATGTTACCACAGATTCCGTCTGAATCCGGCAATATTAAATTAACAACACTTAGTCAGGATCTGCATTGGGCGGCTTTGGGATTCAATGGCCCGCCTTCGATTTCTTTGAATATCACAATTCAATCCCCCAATGTTGAGGGGGCAGACCGCGTGTTGACATTTGTCAAAAATCTTTATGCCCTGGTGGGGCAAAATTCTGAGGCCCGGGAATTCATGCCGGAATTAGACCAGTTGCTCAAACATCTGACACCTCGCAAACATGGCAAACGCCTGCTTTTGCAGGTTGATTCTACGGTTGCGGACTCAATCATTAAAAATTTTGTGGCTCCGTCCCTGCTGAAAGCCCGTGCGAAAGCTACACGTTACACATGCGCAACGAATCTCAGTGGTATCGGTAAGGCCCTTTTGATTTATGCTAATGATTATAACGACCAGCTTCCTCCGGACCTGGAAACACTGATTAGTAAAGCAGAGATGCCTGCTAAAGGCCTGGTGTGTCCCGCCACTAACCTGAAAGATTCCTACATTTATCGCGGGGCGTCACGTCAATCACGGTAGCAGACACTCCCTGGATGATTACGGTTTATGAGAAATCGAGTAACCATGGCGGCGGACGAAATGTGTTGTTCTTAGACAGTCATGTAGAATGGGTTCCGGAAGAACGGTTCCAGGAACTTATCAAAAAAGACAATGATTATCGCAGGAAAAAGGGATTTCCAGTACTGCCAGCCCAGTAATACCGGCCCCAGCTCATGACATTAGAGACGCATTCTGTGCGTCTCTTTTTTGATGCAGTCTTGAATGACCTTCGTGTCTTACATAATTAAGTGTTCTATAATGTTATTATTGATATCTCGATTATTGCCGGTAATAGAGACATGAACCAATCACCAAACCGGTCATTAAATACGGTTGAACTATAAAGGGGGTCTTCGTATGTGCCTGAGAGTTACGAATGCAGTGTGTTTTTATCGCCAATCACTAGGGTAGTAGATGGATTCAGGGCGAATGCGGAACTTTTTGCACAGTCCATCCAGGAGTGTTTCTAACCTCTTTATCTGGCAATCTGTTAGGTAAGTGGTTTTGCCGTCAGCTATAACACAGATGCGGATAGTTTGACTGCTGCCGTACCAGGTGCGGCCTGGGATGAGCGGCCATTGTCTCTGCCATTTTTCTGTTGCCTGTATTTGTCCGTCTTCGCCGCCGCGACCGTTGCATAGACAGAAGTGGAAGTTAATATCCTCGGGACTGGCCAAGCCACTGAGCAAGGCCAACTGCTCTATATTGCCGGCGTTTGTGCCGCTATAATAAATTTCGATGCGGTTCCAGCGGTCCGGGGATTGGGCGGCCCGGGAGGAAATAGCTTTCGGGACAGGGTCGAGTCGGTAATATGTCCAAAGAGAAAATGGGCCGGCGGATGGGGGATTATGACCCAAGGCCATTAGGCTTATCGCCCCGATTGTCATTGAGGCCAGCAGTGCTGCTAAAACTTTTGCTACTCTTGCCTGATTCGGCATAGTCTCATCCCTGAGAGTTACCGCTTCACAATTTTTTACGAAATATCGTCCCTGAACTCGAAAGCCCACAGATGCTCAGGTTCCGGTGCTGCACCAATTGAGCTTATGCTTAGACACAATCAGTGCCTGACAGGTCCCTTGCCCAACGAAAGTACAATCCCTTATACATTAAACATCGGCACCCGCCAACGAATTACTCCAAATTTTGCCAAAAATTCTTGTAGAGCCTATAACAAAACGCTTTTTAATCAGATTCCTCGACTTCGCGATGCTGCGCATCGCTTCGCTCGGAATGAGGGTTGGGTTGTCTTTGCGCCTATTAGGCGGACTTGGAATAAACCGATGGAGACGGACTGCGTACCCATTGTCTTTTTGGTTTTTGTCTGACGTTCTTCACAATTAGCCTGTTATAAATATGTTGATTTATGGAATTGTGGTCTGTAAGATTTGGTTTGTCATTTAGAAACAAGATTTTTACAAAATCGAGGTTAGGCATACTTTGCAAAACTTCATTTAGAAACAGAAAGAAAAGAAATGGCATCAGAATACGTTTCCCAACAAGATGGGTTTGGGACCCCGCAAGGCGGGCAGGTCGATGACCTGTATCAAATTAAACCCGCCTGTGGCGGGCCTCGTCCGCTATCTGTGGAGCAAATCGCTCAATTAACCAAACAAGGATGTAGCTGTGAGGACTGGTCGAAGGTCCAGGTTGCCGAAGGTTTCAACGCAGGTACAGTAAAATCAACGCACTTTTGCGGGCAGATAAAGTTAGGCGTGTTTGAAAAGCAGGTCTCATTTTTTGGCGGTGTTAAGAAGCCGGCCGGGATTAGTAACGCCACGATTCACAACTGTACAATCGGTAACAACGTATATCTAAGTCAGGTAAGGAACTACATCGCCAACTATATAGTCGAAGACGACGTTGTGATAGAGAACATTGACCTGCTTGCGGTGGAGGGCAGAAGCTCATTCGGAAATGGGACCGAGGTTGCAGTTGTAAATGAAGCCGGCGGCAGAGAGATACCGATTTATGACCATTTATCGGCCCATACGGCTTATATGATAGCGTTTTATCGCCACCGGCCTGAAGTAATTGGCAATCTCCAACAAATGGTAGCCGACTATGCGGTCTCTGTTAAAAGCTCTATGGGAGTTGTGGGTAGAGGTGCCAGGCTTATTAACTGCCGAATTATCAAGAACGTCAAAGTAGGTCCTGCGAGCGTGATAGAGGGTGTGAGCAGGTTGGAGAATGGTTCGGTTAATAGCTGTACGGAGGACCCTGTTTATATCGGCCCCGGTGTTTTTGCAGAAGATTTTATTGTGTGCAGCGGCTCGAAGATTACGGATGGCACAATAATATATAAATGCTTTGTCGGCCAGGGCACCGTATTAGCCAAGCAGTATTCAGCAGAGAACTCAGTCTTCTTTGCTAACTGCGGTGGTTTTCACGGTGAGGCCTGTTCGATATTTGCCGGGCCTTATACCGTAACACACCATAAATCCACGCTCCTAATATCCGGGTTGTTTTCCTTTTTGAACGCCGGCAGCGGTACCAACCAAAGCAATCACATGTACAAACTGGGACCGACCCATCAAGGTGTTGTCGAACGCGGCTCGAAGACCGCCAGCGATTCATATATACTCTGGCCGGCAAAGGTCGGGGCATTTACCGTTGTGATGGGCCGACATTATAAGAATTCGGATACTTCGGATTTGCCTTTTTCGTACCTTATTGAACACGAAGATGAAAGTATCCTTGTTCCCGGCGTGAATTTACGCAGCGTGGGAACGGTTCGGGACGCTCGAAAATGGCCTAATCGCGACAGGCGAAAAAAACCAAGGAAACTGGACTATATAAATTTCAAACTTTTAAGCCCATATACGATTCAAAAAATGCTCACCGGCTGTCAGTTGCTTGCGAATCTTAAAGCAACGTCCGGTGAGAACACCGACTACTTTACCTACAATAGTGTCAAGATTAAAAACTCAGCGCTGGACAGAGGCATTAAACTTTACCAGATGGGTATTGATAAATTCTTAGGCAATTGTCTGATAAAGCGGCTGGAAAACAAACAGCTTACAAGCGTTGATGAGCTTCGAGGGGTATTGAAGCCGAAAGCCGAGGCAGGGCCCGGCAAATGGGTGGACCTGGCCGGCTTGTTTGCTCCGGAACAAGCTGTGCAAAAGATGCTCTGCGATATTGAAAACGGTACTATCAGCACATTAGAGCAGTTGACAGATGCATTTGAATCTATGTATGACAATTATCCTGCATACGAATGGGCGTGGTCGGCAAACGTCTTGCAGCAGCGCTTCGGCAAAATGCTTGAGATGATAACGCCAGATGATATTATTGAGCTGGCAACAAAATGGAAGACGGCTGTCGTAGGACTTGACCGAATGCTTTATGCTGATGCGAAAAAAGAATTTGCCGCTACTGCTCAAATCGGGTACGGGCTTGACGGTGCGAAAGAAACAAAGCAAGCCGATTTCAAACAGGTGAGGGGGACGTTTGAAGAAAATAGTTTCGTTTTGGAAATCGAAAAACATATAACCAGAAAAACAACGCTCGGCGATGAGCTTATCAGCCGAATGAAAAAACTGGTGAGTAGTGAGTAGTGAGTGGTGAGTAGTCAATTAACCACTCACCAATTAACCAATTAACTGCTAACCCGAGTGACGAGGACAAATTTATGAGAGTGCTAATTGAACGGGATTATGAATCGGCGGCCAAGTGGGCTGCTAATTACGTGGCTAAGAGCATAAATGAATTTACCCCCCTGCTTTCTTGCGAAAGCAAGAAGGGGGGCAAACCTTTTGTGTTAGGTCTTCCCACAGGCTCTTCGCCACTGGGAATATACGAGGAGCTGATAACACTCAATAAGAAAGGGGTGGTTTCCTTCAAAGATGTTGTTACCTTTAATATGGATGAGTATGTGAACCTGCATAAGGAGCATCCTGAAAGCTATCATTCATTTATGTGGAACAACTTTTTCAGCCACATAGATATTCAAAAAGAGAATATCAACATCCTCAACGGCAATGCACCGGACCTCGAAGCCGAATGTGCGAGCTATGAGGAAAAAATAAAAAAGGCAGGTGGCGTTAAGCTCTTTGTTGGCGGTATAGGTCCTGACGGCCATATAGCGTTTAATGAACCGGGTTCGTCATTGTCGTCAAGGACACGCATTAAGACACTAACTTACGATACTATTGTGGCCAATTCGCGATTCTTTGATGATAACATTAACAAAGTGCCCAAAACCGCCCTGACGGTGGGCGTAGGAACTGTTTTGGATGCCGAAGAAGTGCTGATTATTGTCAACGGCCATAACAAGGCCCGTGCTTTGCGACATGCCATTGAAGGGGGTGTAAATCATATTTGGACAATCAGCGCCCTGCAAATGCACCCGAAAGGCATCATTGTCTGCGATGAAGAAGCCACAGATGAGCTGAAGGTCGGCACAGTAAAATACTTTAAGGACATAGAATCAGCCAATCTCGACCCGGCTACTCTTTTGAAATCGTAACTGCTTATCCGAACGACGGGTTACCTCATGGGCCTCGGTGCCGGTGGTCGTGCCGGCGGTGGCGGTTCTTTGCCGGGCGGGTAAACTATGTTTGCCTCGGCCTTGAGCGATTCAATATACTTGTTGTCGAATTCAGATTGTTTTTGTTGCGTAAGCTTTTGTATTATATTGTCCCTGGCCTGCTCGAACGAAGTAGTGCCGGCGTCCTTGTGGTCAGTAACTTTTATTATATGATACCCGAACTGGGTCTCGACAATATCGCTGACCTTTCCCACTTCCAGCTCGAATGCAGCTTTATCGAAAGGTGGTACCATTTGACCTCTGGCGAAGAACTTCAAATCACCGCCTTGCGCCGCCGAAGGACCGGTTGAATTGGCCTTGGCTAATTCGGCAAAATCGGCTCCGTCTTTGATTTGTTCAAGCAGACCCTGAATCTTTGATTTGGCCTGGGCTTTGGCCTGGTTGGGATCGGTGTTAGGGTCGGTTGTATCAGGTTTTATGAGAATATGACTTGCTCTGACTTGTTCTTGTACTTCAAACTGCGTTGGGTTTTCATCGTAGTACTTTTTGGCGTCTTCTTCTGTAATATTTATCTTGCCGGCCCATTGAGATTCCACAATTTTCTGATATGTCATTCCCTTTCGTATTTGCTGTTCTAATTCATCATAGCTTTGACCGTATTCGGCTGTTTTCTTTTTTAACTCTTCTAATGTCATTGGTGGGCTCTGGGCGGCAGCTATTTTTGTGATCTGGTTAATCACTTCTTGTTCGGTAACTACTATGTTGGCTTCTTTTGCCTTTTCATCCAGCAGCCGTCCAATAATTATTCTATCGAGGATCTGTTGTCTGATCTGTTTTTCTAATGCCTGAGCAAAGGCGGGCGGCAGTTGTTTGCCCTGTTGGGCCATTCTCTCAAGCTGCGGCTTGACGAGCTCTTGTATCTCGGCCTCGGTAATATCGACGCTGTTGACGGTTACAGCAACGCTGTCAGCGGGTTCTTCGGGGGTTTGGGGTTCGACTAAATTGACGTCGGCTTCGGCCTCGATTCTATCAGGGCTCAATTCAGGTTTATTAGCATCGGCCTGCTCAGTGGACTTAGGCTTGCAGCTCAAACCGAAAGCAGTAAAGAATACAACAACACAGACTAAAACTCTTTGGCTAAAAACGAAACTACTCATAATTTTGTCCTTTCGCGATTTTAAAACACAAAAACCCTTCACTAAGGGCACACCTTATAATTATTTCGCCAAAAAGCGAATGTGTCAAGATATTTCCAAATTTCAACTGTTAATATCAGCTTATATGCCTAATTCTTTGTAATAACGCCAATAGAGTGATAGAATATCGGCAAGAAATGGTCAGAAGATAACTGGCATGGGAGATTTTTATGGACAATAATTCTGATAACAAGGCAGTGGTGACCGGCAGAGAACGTGTGCTCAAGGCGCTCAATTATGAACCTGTGGACCGTGTTCCTGTGGATTTAGGCGGTACGCTCGGCACAGGCGCCCATGTGAGCGTTATAGCTCATCTACGACAGGCGCTCGGTCTGGACAAACCCCCGCCGTTTGCTTCGCAAAACGAAGCAGCGGGGGTAAAGGTTGTCGAGCCTTATCAAATGCTTGGTGAGGTTGCGGCTGATCTGCGGGATATGTTAAGGATTGACACGGTGAACCTGCCGGGGCCGAAGAATCATTTTGGCTTTGCGAATACGGACTGGAAACCATGGAGGACCTTTGACGGTACGGATGTGCTGGTTCCAGGCAAGTTTAATATCGAGCCGGAACCTAACAGTGATATTCTACAGTACCCGCAAGGTGATAAAACAGTGCCGGCGTCGGGGCGGATGCCCAAAGGCGGGTTCTATTTTGATGACATTATTCGCCAGGGGCCGATTGACGAGGCCAGGCTCGACCCGGCTGATAATCTTGAGGACTTTGCACTCGTCAGCGAAGAAGATTTGAAAATTTACGAGCAGCGGGCATGTGAGCTTTATGACAATACCGACCTTGCAATTACAGCAGGATTTCCAGGGACGGCCTTTGGGGATATAGCGCTGGTGCCAGCGGCTTTTCTGAAACATCCAAAGGGTATTCGCGATATTGAAGAGTGGTATATCAGCACTGTTTCGCGAAGAGAATATGTAAAAGAGGTCTTTGCCTGTCAGGCGGAAATCGCAATTCAGAATCTTGGGCGAATTTACCAGGCTGTGGGAAACAGAGTGCATGCCGTTTGGCTGGACGGGACGGACCTGGCGGCTCAGAATACATTGTTTTGCAGTCCGGAGACATATAGTGAACTTTATCTGCCATTCAGCAGGGAGCTCAACGACTGGATTCACACCCACACCGAATGGAAAACAATGAAACACTGCTGTGGTGGTTGTGAGCCGTTGATTGAGGGATTTATCGAGGCCGGCTTTGATATTCTAAATCCCATTCAGACTTCAGCCAAGGGTATGGATCCACAACTTTTAGTTGATAAATACGGCGGCAGGATAATTTTCTGGGGCGGTGGCGTGGATACGCAACAGGTGCTGCCGTTTGGAAAGCCCGAGCAGGTACGCCGGCAGGTTACTGAACGAGTACAGATATTCAACGCAAAGAAAGGTTTTGTATTCAGCACTGTTCATAATATTCAGTGCAATACGCCGGTCGAAAATGTATTGGCGATGTTTAAGGCATTGGGCAGAAAAGTAAAAGGATTAGTGAATTAGTGAATTAGCGAATTAGAGAATTAGCGAATACCTATGGCATAAATTGAGAATGAAGAGAAAGGTTATGAAAAGTAGAAAACAATCGTACCGAGCAAGCATAATATTGTCGTTAATCACATTGGGTTTGTTCTTTAGCACTTACACAGCATATTGTGCAGAGAATACCGGCTCAAGGCGGATAATCAGCCTGGATGGGAGATGGGAAATTGCTGAAGGGGGTATGGATTCGGTTCCGAGAAGTTTTGAGCACAAGGTGCCGGTGCCGGGACTGGTTGATATGGCGAAACCTTCTTTTGAAGAAGTCGGCAAAAAAAGCGAGAGACGTCAGGCATTCTGGTATAGGCGCACATTCACCGTCGAAGGACAGATTCCGGCTGTTGCGATTTTGAAAATCCACAAGGCAAAGTATGGTACGAAAGTGTTTCTCAACGATAAATTTGTGGGCGAGCATCTGCCGTGTTTTACGCCTGCTCTGCTGGATGTAAAGAAATTTCTTAAAGGTTCAGGTAAGCAAAATGAACTAACTATACGGGTGGGTGCTGACCGTGAATCGCTGCCGCAAGATATGCCGACCGGATGGGACTTCGAGAAATACCTCTATATCCCCGGTATATACGATTCGGTGGAACTTATTTTGACCGGTGCGCCTTATATTTCTAATGTCCAGGTCGTTCCGCAGCTTGAAGATAATACCGTTCGCATAAATTCGCTCATCCAAAACCCGACACTTAAAGGCAAGGTCGAAATTGATATTAGAGTGCGCGAATTGAAAAGTCAAAGAACTCATT
>Ga0114930_10004771_pt1 | contig 11327 bp, 9 predicted proteins | sample AnhtaG_FD_87300 | JGI IMG/M metagenome (GOLD analysis project Ga0114930, IMG submission 87300) | Deep subsurface microbial communities from Anholt, Denmark to uncover new lineages of life (NeLLi) - Anholt_01485 metaG | ecosystem: Environmental > Aquatic > Marine > Oceanic > Sediment | place... | reverse complement strand
GATACAGACCAGTTGCCATATCAGCCTCACCTTCTCCAGGCTCCGGTACCGGAATCTCCTGAATCGAAAGATCTCCTTGATCTCTCCGAACACGTGCTCTATCAGGCAGGACCGGTCTCTCATCCGCTTTTTCCCGTGTACTCCCGATAGCTTTTCGGTCATACGGGCTCTTAAGGCCAGGGTTTCAAAGTATTCCTTCTTTACCCTGAAATCTCGATACGTACTCTTATTCCGGTAACACCTGGCTTTTAATGTGCATTCTCTGCATGCTCTGGCATCAGGACGGAAACGATAAAAGTAGTTACCACGGTCTTCCTTTGCTACCCTTGTCTCCATAACCTGGCCGCCGGGGCACGTCAGGCGTTTGGTATCTCCGGCTATCTCCAGCCTGCAATCCCGCGACCTGATCCGGTCTCCTTTCCACTGTCTGACTCCGGCTTCGCCGGCCCCTTCGGGCAGGTAAACATCCAGTCCTTGCTCATGGCAATATCGAATATTGTCCGAGCTGAAATAGCCGGCATCTACGCTGATATCCGTCCGGCTCAAATCTTCCCCGGTCCGGCCTCTCACTTCTTCTATCATGGGCCGAAGGACTCCTCTGTCAGAGGCTTCATTGAATACCTCGGCACCGACGATAGCATGGTTCTCCTTATCCACCGCCATCTGGCAGTTGTAGCCCATATATTTGCTGTCCTTGTCCTTGACCATGCGGGCATCCCGGTCGGTTAAGCTTACCTTTCCCTTAGGTGTCGTCTCGTCATGCTCCACCTCGGTTAAAAAGGCTTCTATCTTTGCCTTTTCCCGTTCCAGAGTATCCAGCTTTTCCTTCCTGCGAGATTGTCCCTCCGAGCTTTCATCCATCGTGTGATGCAATAGCTTTTCTATTTTCCTTTCAATCTTGCCTCGATGCTGCCGAAACTCCTCCACATTGCCGGTAAACCTCGTGCCGGTATCAGCCCTTATCTTAGTCCCGTCCACGGCCACAAAGTCCAGGCTGATATACCCCATCCCGGCCATAACGTAGACCAGCCGGGAGAAGACCGCCTTGATTTCCTCCCTGTATTTCAGGATGAAGTTACAGATGGTGCTATGGTCAACTCTCTGATTGGCGCTGAGATAGATATAGTTGGGATCCCACCGCATCCGATCTTCCATCTCGCGGGATGAGTAAATCCCTTTGGCATACGAGTAGAAGATGACCTTCAGCATCATCCTGGGATGCACCGCCGGGGCGCCTTCGAACTCGTTCCTGGCGCTCTGAGAAAACGGCTCCACGGAGATATACTCTTCAACGAAGGCATCGATTGCCTTTAAGAGAGGATTGTTTTTCTTGATTTCTTCAGGATCGATGAAAGTGAAATAGCCTTCTTTGGGGTTATAGGGACGGTATCTTGCTTTCATTGAGATTTGCCCTTTCTAACAGAGGTGTCTTTGAATGTAATTATACCTCAGAAAGCAGGAGTTAAGGCTATCTAACTAATATTAGCAAGGGTTTTTCGACAGGCTCTAGTGTTATACGCATACGTTCAAGCAAAGCCCTTGGAATTACAGAAGGGGCTTTTGTTATATCAGAGGAAGCAATTGCATCCTTCTTTCCCCCAGAGGTAGCGCATTTGTTGGGCTGCCGAATTGTGCAATGAAGGCAGCAGGAGCTATTCCAACTTCGTCCGAACGTTTGAATATCAGCGGGTAGAAGTGTAAAATAACCGTAGTAGCTGATATCGGCAATCTTGGGCTAACTCAGGCAACCCTGATCTAGGGTTACTGACAAACAAAGCAAGAAGGGAAAGTATGGCACGAGGCTATATGGGAAATATTCTGCTGGTGGATCTTTCCAAAAATGAGCTAAAGGATGAGGTGCTCGACGAAAAGCTTGGCCGCCAGTTCATTGGAGGCTATGGTATCGGCGCTAGAATCCTCTTCAGCCGACAAAATGCCGGTGTTGACCCATTGGGCCCGGGTAATACCTTTGGCATTCTTACGGACCCATTTACTGGTACCCCGGCACTTTCGGGTACAAGGCACACAGTGGTGGGGAAATCACCGTTGACCGGGGGCTGGGGTGATGCTAATTCGGGTGGTTATTTCGGTGCTCGTATGAAGTTCGCCGGCTACGATGCGGTAGAAGACGTATGGGGGGTTAGAGTTCATGGCTAGATATGGGATGGTTATAGACCTACAAAGATGCAACGGCTGCTATACATGCGTTGCTGCATGCAAAGTAGAGAACGGCACGCAACCTGGTGTCTTCTGGGCGCGTCTGGTGCAAGATGAGCAAGGAAAGTACCCTACAGCACGGCGAGTATTTCTACCCATGCTATGCTTACACTGTAAGGAAGCACCCTGTGTCGAGGTGTGCCCCACAGGTGCGACCATAAAACGTGAAGACGGCATAGTTTATATAGACAATACGAAGTGTGTGGGCTGCAGGTACTGTATAATAGCGTGCCCCTTCGACAACAGGTATTTCATTGATCAGATCAGAACGTACTTTCCCGGACATCTGACCCCTTACGAGGAGTTTAAGATTAATCAGTTTCAGCATCAAACAGGGGTTACGCAAAAGTGCAATTTTTGTATGCATAGAATTGATGAGGGAATCAGGAGGGGGTTGAAACCTGGTGTAGATAGAGATGCAACACCAGCCTGTGTAAATATGTGCATAACCAACGCAAGGTACTTTGGAGACTTGGATGACCCCAACAGCGAGGTTTCACAATTGATAGCGACGAGGAAGGGAGAACAGTTGCATCCGGAATTGGGTACTAATCCGTCAGTGTATTATCTATGGTGATAAGAATTGCGAGCCTTCCCGTCTGGGATGAAGTTGATATTCCTGCTACCAAGAGCACTGAAGCTGAAATCTCGGAAAAGGAGGAGACGTGAAATTACGAGCATGGACGATAGGGTATTGGCCACAGAGGGAGTGGATAGAGCGGAGGGGCATTCTTGTCTGGCTGGCGGAAGTTTCTACCTCGCTTGGTGCTGGTTTGTATTTAGCATCGCTATATTTTGATAGCCTAATTGGCTTGCTTGTTGGCTGGCTTATTATAGTGGTGTTAAAAATTCCACTGCATCTTGCCTTCTTCGGAAAACCGTTAAGGTTCTGGCGAACTGTGCCGCCCTTTACTGATAGGTGGAAAACTTCATGGTTTACTCGAGGTATCATTTTCACTATGTTGTTCTCTGGGTTTGGTCTTCTCCAGTTAATCTTTTCTTTCTTGTTGCCGGGTTCAGTTCTGGACATTTCGTTTAAAGTCTTAGCCGGAATATTCGCCTTTCTAGTTGGAATATACAGTGGCTTGATCATGAATCGTGTTAAGGCTATCCCATTTTGGAATTCGGCTCTGCTGCCTGTGTTACTTATTACAAGTGCAGTTTTATATGGTTTTGCCCTACTACTTATCTTGGGACTGATTGGTGCCGATATTAACATACAAGCACTAAAGCCGATTATCCTTACATTGCTGGTTATCAATGCATTCTTTTTAGCGATATATGTGTTGGGTGCCACCTATATGGGCCCAGCGGGGCAGGAGGCAGTAAATCGGTTAAACCACTTTCCTACTGCTGCGATCTTTTGGGTGGGACTGGTTACACTAGGTATAATTCTACCCTTTGCTGTATCTGTAGCGGGTTATCTTGTCGAGAATATATCCCCTGCCTTATTAATCCTTGGTGTTGCCGGCCGCATGGTGGGTGCTTTTTCACTTATGTACTGCTGGCTAAAGGTTGGTATATATAGGCCCTTACTCGAAAGTGTAGCCCCATAAACCTTACAGCTACTAATAACAATGAGGTTAAAAGGTGAAATTATTTGAATCTGGCAAGATAGGGAAGCTTTCCATAAAGAACCGAATAGTGATGTCGGCAATAGCCGTTGGTGCGCTTACAGAACCAGAGGGTGGGTTTTCACAACGTGTTATAGACTACTATGTGGCTCGAGCCAAGGGGGGAGCAGGGCTGATAATAACCGGCGTTGCTTTTGTAAGCTGTGAGATAGAAGACCTACCCATTGTTAGCAAGCTGGTGGTTGATAGCAAAATATGTATGAGTCCGCTTAGTGAGCTGGTTGATGCCATACACGACTACGGAGCAAAGGTTGCTGTCCAGTTAACGGCTGGATTTGGGCGTAACACCGACACTAAATTACCTGTAGCCCCGTCTGCCCTACCCTGTTCTCTGGACCCTAATGTCATAGCACGCCTCATTAAGAGTATCAACCACCACAGGTTATAATCTTGTAGTTGATAATCTTACCAAAAATTCGACGAACAGTCTACCTAGTGTTGCCAGAACTCACCCGACTTCGTAGATCCAAAAAATTCTCTGCAGATAGCTTGACAACGCGTGATGAAGGTGTGGTAGAATGCACCAGGTAACGATAAATTGTATACGAATGTCGTGCATGAATATCATCCCCGACGATTATCTCTTGGGATGGAACCATATGAAGACCTATGAGCCAAAAAGCGAAACCATAAAAGATGATGATGTATGGATACCGACTTCTTGCGCAATGTGTTATACCCACTGTGGGATAAAAGTTCATCGGGTCAATGGAGTAGTGGTAAACATTGAGGGCGATCCAGATTCCCCTCAAGGCCTAGGCAGATTATGTGCCAAGGGGGCTGCCAGCATAATGAGCCAATACAATCCTCGGTTGAAGGTTCCCCTTAAGAGGACAAACCCTGAGAGGGGTATCGGGGTAGACCCGCAATGGGTAGAAATCACTTGGGAGGAGGCCCTTGATACCATAGTGCAGAAGCTGAAGAAGGTTAGAGAAGAAGACCCCAGGAAGTTTGTTCTCTCGCAGTTCGATCTTGAGGCTCACTTTTTTGCACTTCAGGTAGCTACGGGTGCTGCTTTTGGGACGCCAAACGCAGATTTCATAGGACCTGCTGATTACTTCTGTGGCAATGGCTTTCATCCCTCAGCATACTTGGCTGTTGGCTCATTCCATATGGAACCTGATTTGGAATACTGCCGTTACTTAATGTTGATTGGTTCTCAATACGGTTTTATGATAGGCGAAGACGCGGTGAGACAAAGTGGGCACATGGCCGATGCCCGGATGAGGGGAATGAAGGTCGTTGTTGTTGACCCAGTATTAACTCCAGCCGCCAACAAAGCCAATGAGTGGCTACCTATAAGGCCAGGGACCGATGCTGCCTTGGCACTGGCAATGATCAATGTCCTTCTTAACGAGCTAATAATCTATGACGCCGAGTTCATAAAGAAAGATACCAATGGTCCCTACCTGATAGGCCCAGATGGGCATTATCTAAGAGACAAGGCTACAAGTAAGCCATTAATATGGGACTCTGAGGAAGGGAAGGCTAAAACCTATGATAGCCCTGACACAAAGGGCTTTGCCTTAGAAGGAAGGTATGAAGTTGATGGCATTAGTGCTAGTCCGGCATTCCAGCTTTTAAAGGAGCATGTTGGGAAGTATACGTGCGAAGACGCTTCTAAGATCACTACTATCCCAGCGGAGACGATACGCAGAATCGCTAAAGAGTTTGGTGAGGCTGCCAGAATAGGAAGCAAAATTGTAATTGAGGGGAAGGAGCTCCCTTATAGGCCGGCTTGTGCATATTTTAGGAAAGGTGTTGTTGCACATAAGCACTCTATGCTAAGCTCCTACGCTATTCAATTATTAAACGTTATAGTTGGCAGTGTCGACGTGCCTGGAGGAATCCTAAATGTGAGTGCCACCCTTCTACTTAATAGTGTTACCAGCTCTAGCTGGATGCCCAGGGAGGATGCGGATGGAATGATGGTAACAGGAATGCTTGGCCCACCTCCTATTGCCTATCCGGCCCGAGAAGTAAAGCGTCCCGAAGCGTTAAGTTTATTTGAGCTCTTTCCTGTAGCACCCTATTCAGACACCTTAGTGCCGATAACTGTAATGAACCCAGAAAAGTTCAGAATCCCCTATAAGCCCGAAGTTTTACTACATTGCCACAGTAATCTTATGATGGGCACGGTAGACCCCAAGCAGGTAGCGGAATGGCTCAAGAAATTCTCCTTCATTTTCTCATTTGCTCAGGAGATAGACGAAACGGTGGAGTTTGACGACATAGTGTTACCGGAGGCTAACTACCTGGAGCGACTTTCCCCTCCATTAGCTAATTGGTTCAATGAAACTGCCGGAGAGGGGCTAGGTGATTGGTGTTGGCAGTTGAGGCAGCCGGTGGTGGAGCCTCCACCTGGAATAAGGAGTTGGCTCGAGGTCTGGCTTGAGATAGCTGATAGGGCAGGCTTCCGACGGGATTTATACCATATGATAAACGTTCTTCATAACTTGAAAGAACCCTATAAACTTGACCTAGATAAAAAATATAGCTGGGAGGAAATAATTGATATATGGGCCAAATCAACCTTCGGCCCTGAGCACGATCTGGCCTGGTTTAAGGAGCACGGCTTCATAAGCTTTCCTAAGAAGGTCGAGGAAACCTATCAGAGACCGTTCATCAAAGCAAGGATACCGATTTACCTTGAACACTTCCTGAAAGCTGGGCAAGATGTAAAGAGGGTAACTGAGGAGATGGGTATACCTGATTGGGATGTCTCCGATTATCAACCCCTCCCTGATTGGAAGCCGTGTCCCCCTTATGAGCGGAAATCTCAGGATTATGATTTATACGCCGTTAACTATAAGCTCCTGGCTCATACCTGGTCGAGAACCATAGACAACGTCTGGCTGAGTGAAATGGGTGACTATGATCCTTATGCCTATTACATCCTTATTAATAGCCAAACAGCCAAAAGGAAGGGGATAAGAGATGGAGACCTAATATGTCTTCAAACGGAGAGAGGCGACCGGGTAGAGGGGGAGGCTAAGGTTACTGAGTGTGTCCATCCTGAGGTAGTTGGAATTGGCGGCACTTTTGGTCACTGGGCGAAGGGGTTGCCTGTCGCTAAAGGTAAAGGCGTTCATTTTAACACCTTAATACCTATTAATCTAGAGTGTATAGATAAGGTCTCTGCTGCGGTAGATTGTTGCGTAAAAGTAAAAGTCTCCAAAGTCAGTTGAGGTAAAGAGATGAGATATGGAATGGTAATAGACCTAAAAAGGTGCATGGACTGTTATGGTTGTGTTGTGGTGTGCAAGGCAGAGAATGTAACGCCTCCAGGGTTGGGGCAAGGGAAGCAGTCCGGATGCTAACTAAGGGCGAGCTTTCCTTCATATTCTGGGGAGTGGTCATCACAATAGGCTTAGCACTACCTCTAGGAGTGGGGCTCTATGGTTATTTTATCGGTGTCCCGATGGGAGTCACCGGGGTTACTGGGGTACTAGCTCTCATCGGTGCCTTATATTTTAAACATGCTGTTTTGAGAGCAGGGGTTTACAGCCCGTTAGTTTGATGGTCCTTTACTTCTCATTTGACAGCGCGACCAAATAGGAGAAGGATGCTTATGAGGAAGGTAAAAGTTACTTATTATGGTTTGATTCGAAATATGCCGGGTAACCAAGAAGAGGAGATTTCCCTCTTGGGCGAGGCTACAGTGAAGGATTTGTTACATCTGTTAGTCGAGAGACATGGTGATGAGTTTAGGGCTAGCATTCTCACCTCTGATTGGCAGCTTCAGCCTACAACGATAATACAACTTAGCGGCTGCAATATTAGTGAAATTGACGGGATAAACACAAAGTTAGAGGATAACGCTGAGCTATCCATAACGGCTATGTCCTACATGATAAGTGGAGGTTAATGCAAGAGGAAGGAGAATCATTAACCATGTGTTCTTCTCAACCAGGGGGTTATGCTGGCAGGATTCTAAGAGTGGACTTGACTAACCGGCTAATTGAAGTGGAAAGTGAAGACGAAGAAACTCTAAGAAAGTATATTGGGGGAACCGGCTTAGGGGCAAAGATCCTCTACGGGGAAGTCCCTCCAGGAGTCCAATGGTCTGACCCTGAGAATCGCTTAGTTCTAGCTAGCGGACCCCTAGGTGGCACGAAAGTGTCAGGCTCAGGCACATTTTCGGTGGTAACCAAAGGAGCTCTTACCAATGGGGCGGCTACAAGTCAGGCTTGTGGCTTCTTCGGTGCTTTCTTGAAGTTCTGTGGCTACGATGCTATTGTTGTACAAGGTGCTGCCAAAGAGTTGTGCTATCTCTATATTGCTCCTGATGGTGTCGCCGAGCTCAGGGGTGCCAGTCACTTGGCAGGCAAGGACACCTGGGAAACTGAAGACATTATTAAAGAAGACCTGGGATATTCGGAGCACCAGATGAGTGTGTTTGGCATTGGCCCGGCTGGAGAGAACTTAGTCAAATTTGCAGGCATAGTGGGGGATAGGGGCCACATTGCTGCTCACAATGGGGTGGGAGCAGTTATGGGTTCTAAGAAGTTAAAGGCTATCGCCGTTGCTCGTGGCAAAGGCAAGGTAGTAGTTAAAGACTCTGCTCGGCTTTCGGCTTTAGCTAGGGCTCTGCGCCAGCGTATCAAAACTGACCCAGTATTAAGTGAAACATCGTATAAATGGGGAACCCTTTGGTTATATCCATTCGTTAGCAAGATTGGGGCGCTGCCAGTTAAGAACTATACTACTAGTATATTCCCCGACAAGGCAAAGCTGGAAACCTTCGCTGGCCCATACATCAGAGGTCACTACGAACCCAAGGCCCATCCGTGCTGGGCTTGTCAGCACCACCATTGCCACTTATTAAAAATACCCGAAGGCCCATTTGCCGGTCGTATTGTCGAAGAACCAGAGTATGAAGGGTTGTCTGCTTGGGGCAGCCAGATTGGCCAGACAGATGTGACAATGGCGATCCTACTTAGCGATAAGGTTGATCGCCTTGGCATGGATTGCAGTGAAAGTAGCTGGGTTATCGGCCTCATGATGGAGTGCTACGAGAAGGGCTTACTCACAGAGAAGGATACTGATGGCCTTAAGATGACCTGGGGGAACGTAGAAGCAGTAAGCGCTATGCTTGACAAGATTGCAAACCGTCAAGGAGTTGGCGATTTGCTGGCAGAGGGCGTAATGAGGGTTGCTCATCACCTTGGTGGAGAAGCACAGGCCCTCGCTATTTATACTAAAAAGGGTAATACGCCTCGCGGCCACGACCACCGCGCCAACTGGCACCAGTTGTTTGATACCTGTGTTTCTGACACGGGCACTATTGAAGCTGGCCCTGCCCCAGAGTTGTCCCCAGCTACATTAGCTGAGCATGGCCTCTCATTGAGTAACCCATTCTCGTGGGAAGAGGTAGCAACAATGGGGGCTAAGCTAAAAGGGATACAAGTTTTTGAGGATTCGATGGTTACGTGCAGATTCTGTACGCTAATGAGTATGAAGACCCTCGCTGAAATGGTGAAGGCGGCAACGGGATGGCAGTTCACCTTTGAAGAAGCACAGGAGGTTGGCTTGAGAATAGCCAATCTGCTAAGGGCCTTCAATATCAGACACGGGATCGGTGGGGAGTTAGATGCCCCCTCTTTAAGGTATAGTTCAATGCCTTTGGATGGACCAGTTGCTGGCAAGAGTATTGCGCCTTTCTGGGATCAGATGCTGCGCCGGCACTATGAACTGATGGGGTGGGATGAGGGAATAGGTAAACCTCTCCCTGATACCTTAAAGCGTCTCGGCCTGGAACACACTATCAATGACATATGGTAAAGGCAAGAGCCATCTTGGCATAGGGGTTGCCTCTTTAGGGGAAAAGGTGAGGGGATAGAGAGTTTTCGGAGGCCTCCGAAAACGATAAAAGAGGAGTTAGCTTTCAAGGAGGAAGGCGGAAAATAAAGGAAGCTGGTCATAAAGTTCGGGTAAACTTTCGTAGTGGCTACTAAGTTCGTTCAGACTGGTGGGTAGCGCCGGTCAATAAAAAGCCAAGGAAGATCGGATTTAAGGAGGTCATAATGGGAAAGGATTTGAGGCAATTTTTACAGGTGGTAAAAGAAGTCAGCCCAGATTTCTATGTGGAGGTTAAAAAACCACTTAAACCCAAGCTTGAAGTAGCTGTCATCCAGGAAAAACTAGCTAAGGAGGACCGCTTTCCCGTAGTCTACTGCCCAGAGATTGAAGGTAGTAGACTCCCTCTCGTTACCAACCTATTTGGCAGTTACGAAATGTTAGGGCTGGCACTAGGCATCGACACTAGAAAGGTAGGGAAAGCCGAGAGCCTCAAGGAATTTAGAAGAAGAGTGGCTGATACTAAGCCACCTCAAGAGGTTCCAGCCTCACAAGCTCCCATTAAGGAAATAATTCTGCAAGGCAAAGATGTCGATTTAGGCCTTTTACCCATCACCCAGCATGCGGAGCTTGACTCCGGGAAATACATAACTATTGGCTGTATGATTTGTAAGAATCCAGATACAGGAGTACCAAATGTTGGAGTATACCGCCACGAGGTCAAAGGGAAAGACAAACTGGGCTGCCGGATAGAGCCGGGACATCATGCCGCCTATAATGCCCGACGCCACGATGAGCTGGGTAAGCCTATGGAGGTGGTAATTTTTATTGGCCACCATCCGGCGGTAGTTTTGGGGGCACTTACACCTGGCGGGGGTTTGGATATGAATGAACTTGAACTTGCGGGGGGTCTTCTAGGAGAGCCACTACCGGTGACACCGGCAGAGACGGTTGATCTCCCCGTTCCTGCCCATGCCGAGATAGCCATTGAGGGAGTCATGGACCCGCCTCATTACACTAGCACTGATGGCCCCTTTGCTGAGTTCGCTGGCTACTATGGCGAAGGCAATAAGCCCTGCTACCTCATTACGGTAAAGGCTATAACTATGCGCAGAGACGCCATTTACCATGACCTTGACAATGCACACCAGGAGCACAATTTGTCAACTACACTATCCTTCGAATCTGCTGTTTACGATGCAGTGAGGAGAGTGGTTCCTACAGTGAAAGGAGTTCATTACCCTATTTCCGGAGTCGGCGTTTTCCATACATACGTCTCTATAAAAAAGCGGGTCCAGGGTGAGGGGAAACTTGCCGGTTTAGCTGCTTTGACTGCTAACACTGATACCAAATTAGTCGTGGTGGTGGACGAAGATATTGATGTGTATAACGAGCAGGAAGTTCTATGGGCTATGGCTACCAGGGTAGAAGGGGATTTAGACATCCATGCAATCCCTGGAGTGACCGGTATACCTCTAGACCCTACAGCCTATGATGAGACTCGCTATAATAGAGGTCATATGACCACAAAGACGATCATAGATGCTACCAAACCGGTGGATTTACCTTTTGCTACTAGAATTACCCCGCCGAAGGAACTCTGGAACTATATGAACCTTGCTGATTACCTCAAATGAGATTATGGTCTATATATTGAGAAAGTAATAAAAGGAGGTG
>Ga0114930_10004770_pt1 | contig 11328 bp, 12 predicted proteins | sample AnhtaG_FD_87300 | JGI IMG/M metagenome (GOLD analysis project Ga0114930, IMG submission 87300) | Deep subsurface microbial communities from Anholt, Denmark to uncover new lineages of life (NeLLi) - Anholt_01485 metaG | ecosystem: Environmental > Aquatic > Marine > Oceanic > Sediment | place... | reverse complement strand
TAAAGAACGAGCATTTTTCGCCTTTTGTTCCAAGCGGTCTAGCATCTGTTTTCTTTACCACAGGCTTTGTGTTTGTTTCCTATGCGGGATTGCTAAAAATTGCCAGTGTTGCAGAAGAGATAAAGCATCCTGCCAAAAACATCCCCTTAGGGATGATTCTTTCGCTGTTGGTGGTAAGCGTACTCTACACCCTTATGGTTTTCGTAACGATAGGCGTGCTCGACCCAGAGCAGTTAGGCAAATCCTTAACACCTATTTCAGATGGAGCGTATGTTTTCATGGGCTCCTGGGGCAAAGTTGGCTTAGCTATTGCAGCGGTTTTAGCATTTCTTTCTACTGCGAATGCAGGAATTATGACTGCAGCGAGATCTCTGGTACCACTAAGCCATGATGGGTTACTGCCTGCTTTTCTTGGTAATATCAACATAAGATTCAGAACCCCTTGTAATGCACTGCTGCTAACCAGTGCTTTTGTGATTATTTCTCTGTTCTTGAAGCTGGAAATTTTGGTAGAAGCGGCCTCCATAGTACTCATTTTAACCAATATTCTTTCTTGTACATCTGTGATAATATTGAGAGAAAGTCGACTCCAGAATTATCGCCCGCGTTTCCGTTCACCATTATATCCATGGGTTCAAATTGGCGGAATCTTAGGCTTTAGCTTTTTAATATTTGAGATGGGAAAGGAAGCTCTATTAGTAAGCTGTCTTTTGATAATAGCAGGCATACTCGTTTATTGGTTTTACGGACGAATCAAGGCTAACAGAGAATATGCTCTGCTACACCTTGTTGAAAGAATCACGGCTAAGGAGTTAACAAGCCACTCTTTGGAAACTGAGCTTAAAGAAGTCATTAGGGAAAGAGATGGTGTTATCCAGGATCGATTTGATGAGATAATCGAAAAGTGTGAGGTACTTGACGTAGAAAAAACTGTGTCGGCAGAGGAATTTTTCGAGTTAGCCGCCAATGTGATGTCCACCCGGTTAAATCTGGACTCATCTGTGCTCTTCAAGTTATTTGTCGATAGGGAAAAAGAAAGCAGCACTGTATTAAGTCCTGGCTTAGCTATTCCACACATAGTCATCGAGGGGGAGCATATGTTTGATATCCTGCTTGTTCGCTGTAAAGAAGGAATTGTGTTTTCTAAGTCTCAGCCAAAAGTTCACACCATTTTTGTAATTATCGGCACTCGGGATGAGCGAAATTTTCATCTTTACGCATTATCGGCAATCGCACAGGTTATCCAATCACCTGACTTCGAGAAGAGGTGGATGGCTGCTAGAACATTGCATGCCCTGCGAGACGTTGTTCTTCTGGGGGAGCGTAAACGGTGGCACCCTTCAAATCCTTAGACAGGCGACGTGAAGATGGAAAGTGCACCCATAGCATCAATTGATACGAGCATCGGCATGAAAGGTATATTCTCCAGCGTTTTTATTTGCCTTTTCGAAATGGCCTAAATAGTCTTAAGAAATTAGCAAAACTTCCTATCTGCTTTGGAGGGAATATACCTTTTTCCACAAATCCCACTTCTTCTATTGAATAAAACGCCTTTGGATTAAACTTGTTAATTATGTCAGCCACACCTTTTACCTCACGTCTTGGCACAATTGTAAAAACCACTTTCACCTGTCCAGCCGTACCATGGCCGTCAACGCTGGTAACACCATAATTGGCAGATTTAAGATACTCTACTAACTCCAACGCATCCTTTTTCGTAACAACCCGTATTAAAACTACTCCTAACGAAAGTTTTTCGGCTATCCAGATCCCCACAAAATTGCCCATTGCAAAACCACCTGCGTATGCAATATAGCAGACAGGATTTGAAAGATTTTTCATAATCTGGCCGATAGCAAGAAGCCAGATAAGTATTTCAAAAAATCCAACAAGGGGAGCCAGATATTTTAATCCTCTGGAAACAAATATAACCCTCACTGTCCCCATGCTAACGTCGATGACTCTCGCTACAAAAATCAGGAAGGGCAATATAAACCAGGCATAAAATGCGGGACTAATAAGAAGCAAAGGAAACATGTCATTTTTCCTTAAAAAACTATCCTTTTATGATTTTCATAAGCCGAATGTCTAACCCCATCAATTGATGATTATGAAGTCATACAAATCCTATTTCTGATATTCTCCAACTTCCCAAAACACATGAGCTCATCGCCTAAAATTATTTTTGTATTTGCCGAAGGATTAGGTATTGTCTTTCCTCTCCTTGTTATTGCCAGAACGGTAATATCGTGGCTTCTAAGCTGTGACTCGGAAAGTGTTTTATCAAGCACGGGACTTCCAGCACGAATGTCGATTTTAGTTACACCATAGCCTCCAGTTGCCAGCATAAGCTCCTCAAATGAGGCAGGTGTAAAAATTTCTTTTCTTATGACTTTTTTTCTTAAGAAATTTGTTAACTTCTTCGAAAATTTCGGGTTTGTAAAAACTTTGTATATGATAACAACAGCGACAACAATAATCAGCAAGTTTACCCATTGCACTAAATAAGGTGGGATTGATAGCGGCAAAATTGGTTCTGTTAGTCTTTTACGGATTACCTGCTGTGGACTTAACGAGTTTGCAAAGGTTGCAATCATAATAACCAGGCCAGCATTACCCAGCACCATAAGAACCGATGCAATTCGACGTCTTTGCTTATTACCGGTAATCAATTCTGCCTCTCTAGTAGTAAATCCCGTTCCGGTAAAACAGGACAATGACTGAAACTTGGCCAGAGACCATTCAAGGCCTGTCAACTGAAATGCTATCGCACCTACTCGGACTATTACAAATGAAATGATTAGCACTATAATAAATAGAATCCAACTCATTATTGATTCTCCTCAACTTGCCACTATCATAAATTCGTTTATAAGTTTTAAAGCCATTTCTTTCTTCTAAAATAGATTAGCATAATGACGGCGATGGCAATCATAACCAACAAAACCAAGCCATAGCCCCACCGCCACTCCAATTCCGGCATATACTTGAAATTCATGCCGTAGATGCCTGCGATAAACGTTAGAGGAATGAATATGGTTGCAATAATCGTCAGCACTTTCATTACTGCGTTCATTTGGTTGCTTATGCTTGATAAATAGATGTCAAGCATGCCTGAGACCATATCCCTAAAGCTTTCAATGGTATCTATAACTTGAATGGTGTGGTCATAAACATCTCTAAGATACGGCTCAGTGGAATCCGTTATAAGCGAAGACTCTGTCTTTTGCAGACTGTTTATAAGCTCTCTTAATGGCCAGACAGATTTTCGCAAGAATATCAACTCTCTTTTGAGTGAGTGTATCATTCGTACAGTTTTATCTGAAGGTTTGGCTATGAGCTCTTCTTCCATGGATTCTATCTGTTCACCTATTCTTTCCAGAATAAGAAAGTAGTTATCAACAATTGAATCTATCAATGTATAAGCAAGATAGTCAGCTGCCATTTTTCGTATTCTGCCTTTGGCATTGCGTATTCTGTCGCGAACCTGTTCGAATACATCGCCTACAGCTTCCTGAAATGAGATAACAAAGTTTTGCCCTAAAACTAAGCTGACCTGTTCAGACCGGACAGAGTTGTCCTCATCATTGTACCTGAGCATTTTGAGAACCATAAAAAGGCATTTCTCGTAATCTTCACACTTTGGACGCTGTCCTGTATTAAGGATGTCTTCGAGGATAAGAGGGTGAAGTTCAAAATGTTTACCAATTTTTTCTATTGTTTCTATACTGTGCAGGCCATCGATGTTTATCCAGGTAACAGTTGGCATTTCCTTAAAAGGGAAACATTCTTCAACTTTTTCAACTACTCCTTCCTGGACGTTCTCCTCATTGTAATCAATTAAGGTAATTCTTACATGCTCGGTTTTTTTCTCGCCGATATGAACAAGTGTCCCAGGGGGAAGCCCAGCCTTGCGGGAATGTCTTTTAATGCGTCTATTGTTTGGCATTTGGTATTATCCTTTCCGTAATATTTCTGACAACTGTTATTGGAAAGCTTATCATTTGTTTAACTCCTTCGACTGAAGAAAGTGTTCGCACCTGAGTGCGAACCTCTGTAAAAAGCTCCTGGGCGACAATTTTTTCTTCTACTTCACCGACTTCTTTGACCATAGCTAAACGGTGAAGTGCGTATAATCCAATTATAAAAGCAAAGGCGAAAAAGAAATCCCACTGTTGAAGATTCAAGGTAGGCAAAGCAAATTCACCCGTTGGGCTGGTATATTTAAGTGTCCATGCCAGTTCGCGACCAGCAAAAAAGTCAGCAAATTTGCCACCTAATATAGGGGCTACGCCAGCAGCTATTGAATTGGTTATTGTGTTTGTCGCCAGATAAGCTGTCGCTTGTCCTTTGGGTGCCAACTTCAAACTTATATTACCGGAGGCCAACGATACGCCAGCCGAAGCAAGCCCCATAACTGCGTGAATAGCAACTAATAAAGGTATTGTTAGAAAGTATTTTTCCGGCATTGTTGTAAAGGTCCATGCAAGAATAGAGAGAATAAACAATGGCCCGCTTATTGCCAGGACAGATTTATTGCTAAACCGGTCTGTGTACCTGCCCCAGATTTTAAGAAACAGAAAATTGAAAACCTGGCTTACAATTGAAAGGCCAATGATGAAAGACATACTGAGACCTAATCTCTTTAACATATACACCATAAAGAAAGGCCCGGCTAAATTAACCGCAAAATTCCATGAGCACATAAAGGCAATTAGCTTTCTGAAATTTTCATCCCTGAAGGGTTGCGAAAGTAGCTTTAATATTTTGGGTTTTTCATGAACTTCAGGCATTCGAGCTTCTGGCGTTCTTATCAAAAAGAGCAAACCGATCAGACCTGCTGCAAAACCAACCAGAAACAGGATTGAATAGCCGGCTAACTCCTGTGCTGCAAAGTACTTTTTCCAAAAATCCAGATAAACGGCGGCAAGTACACTCAAGACAATACCAATCCCGGTGGCTATCTGCATCCTCTTTGAAAAGAATGTTCCCATGATATTTTCTGGAATAAGGTCGCGCATCCAGGAGTTCCAACTGCAGCCAGCAACCGCTCCAAATGCTGAAACTGCTGCCAGTAATAGCAATAAAACCGCAATGGCAAGCTTTGGCGGAAATATAAAGGGACTGAGAGCTATAATCAACCAGCAGAGTCTGCTCAGGGCAGCGGCAACAACAGTAATAGCCCTTCTATTGCGAATCTTTTCGACAAGGTAAATCGAAGGCAGTTGCAGCAATTGGGAAAGTGGCCCTATAGCTGCTAATAATCCTATAACAAAGTTTGAAGCACCAAGCTTAACCGCAAAAGCTACCAAAAAAGCCCCCCCGGTTAGAATTCCCATTGCCTGTGAAGCTACACCATCTTTGATGACGTAACTCAAACCTGATTGAACCTGAGCTTCAGTAAGATTATCTTCGATTTTAAACCGCATATGTCAGTCTGCTTTCTCTAAGTTCAATTAACAAATCTCGAGCATAAGCCAAATAGTCAAGTATAGCAAGAGCTTCTTCCGCGGCTTGATTTTCCCCCTTTGTTGGATACAGCGGCGTCTTATGATTCCGTCATATTTCAACGTTTGCTGTGCCTATCTTGCGCCAGTTTTTCCAAACACCCCAGTAAATTGAGAGCCACGATGGCAATTCATAAGGTTCCAGAACACACTCAACTATTACGGTGTCTGTTGGCATCACACTGAGACGACGTACTACCATTAGTTTGCCGTTTTTTATCACACAAGCCCATCGTGCTGCCCGTTGCGTCTCAGGACGCCGCGCGAAAAGGTCGTAGATATGCGCGGCTACTTCTCTTTTCGTGTATTGAGTCATCTTGGACAAAAGCACATCAATCTAACATTAAGGAGGATCATAGTCGGGGCCATAGCAGTTATCCTTGACGTTTTTTTGTAAGTGATGGCCTTCTTTTTCAAGATCGATAACCGCAACAGGCCTAATATTCCAACCCATCTCGCTGGCCGATTCAACACCTGCTTCGGCAAGTAGTCGCATTTGCGCTTCGTACGTTAAATCTTCAAACATTACTTTCATCGGAAACCTCCTCTTCCGCTTGTTCATTGGGCTCTTCATACGATTCTTCGCCCGGTTGGTCATACATTTGCTCGATCTGGCTTTGAAGCTGTTGAATAGCTACCTGCAGTTCCTCGTTCCACTCCGAAAGCTCGCGAATTTCGTTGTTTAACCTTTTGACACTTGCTTCTGCGGTTATTGCTCTGGCAATCGCTATATCTCTCTCCTGAGTGAGCCTATCAACCATCTCCTGGAGTTCACCTTCTGCCTGCGCGACAGAGGCAGCAAGCTTGGACCTATCCTGCTCCCATTCTTCGGAGATCCTGGCCATCTCTTCCTTTAACCCGTCTCTTTCACGCTGCGCTTTGCTCAAGAGTATTTTCACCTCCGCTAATTCTGCTTTTGCCTTTTCCGCTTCTGCAAGAGCTTCGTTCCTTTCTTCCGCACTGCGGTCACAACCTGTTAGAACCACCAGGCAAACCAGCAAACACAGAAATTTTGCAGTTGCTTTTTTCTCATTCATTTCTTTGCTCCTTTAGATTCTTCCTGTAACAATTATTCGAATATCCTATTCCATTTTCTTTCAGCTCTGCCTTCACAGCTTCGCATGTGATAAACATAGCTGGCTATCAATGGCAAAACACTGGTAGCTTCCGCATAAACCATCTGCTCGTAAACTGTGTCCACCTTGCCCCATGACGATGCCTCCTTTAGAGTGGAACTTGAGCAGGCCCCATCCCGAACATCAGCTACTGTAATCTGCACCGCGTATCTGTGTATATCAACAGATTTCCCCAGAACTTCAGCACAGATAACTGTATCCTGGGCGAAATTCTTAGGCACGCCCCCCCCGATCATAAACAATCCTGAAACCGGAGATTTTATCTTGATTTCTGTTAACTCTCTAAAATCCTTTACAGAATCAATGGAAACGTGACTTTCTTCATTTTCAACTTGATGCTTGACCAGACCAAAACCGGCGCTTGAATCCGAAAAAGCAGGGCAGAATATCGGAACATCATTTTCGTAGGCTGTTTGCACCAGAGAGTCCGGCTTCTCAGCATTTTTTGTGAGATATTTGCCCATCTCCCGGATAAATTCTCTTGAAGAATAGGGTCTCGGAGGGAGTGAATCAGCTATTTCCTTGACGGTGTTGTCGCAAATCTGCAACTGTTCTTCATCAATGAAAGTATCGTAAATTCTGTCGATATATAATTCTCTCAACTTTCTATCGTGGACAAATGGGCTACCTTTATAATGCCTAAAGCCCAAGGCTTCGAAGAAATCCATATCAACAATGGCAGCTCCGGTAGCTACCACTGCATCTACCATATTGTGCTTGACCATATCCACATAAATCTGCATACAGCCAGCCGCACTGGTACTGCCAGCAATGCATAGAATAATCGTGCACTCCTCATCCTTTATCATCATATCGAAAATCTCCGCTACTCTTGCTGTGTCTCTTGCTGTAAAAGACATATCTTTCATAGCCTTGATTATTTCAGTCGAATTGAATGATTTTGTATCGATATGCTTTACAGGTTCTTTCAATAATGATTTTTTATCCATCTTGTTCTCCGAACTTATAACTCAATAATTTGTAGATAAGTTTGGCAGCCAGAAAATCCGGGGCTTTATTTCTCGGATCCGGACACAACTCAACAACATCAAAACCCACGATGTTCTTTTTGCTGGAAACTGCTCTCAACAACATCAAGACGTCATACCATAATAATCCCCCGGGCTCAGGTGTGCCAGTTGAAGGCATTATTGAAGGGTCAAAAACATCCAAGTCTATCGTTATGTAAACATTGTCTGAAAGTTTGGAGATGACCATTTCAGTACGAACCATATTATTGTATATGTCCTTTGCAAAAAACACCCTGGACGGGTCCATAGCCTTCTTTTCGGAAGAATCCATGCTCCTGATGCCCACCTGTACAATTGGGCAAAGCTCTTTAGCCCTAGCCATAACACAGGCATGATTATACTTTGAGCCGTTGTATTCATCTCTCAAATCCAAATGGGCATCGAGCTGCAAAACGCTGAGGTTCTCATATTTTTCAGCCTGGGCCTTGATAGAGCCGATACTAACGGAGTGTTCTCCCCCTATGACAACGACAAACTTACCTTCTTCGATATAATACTGAACTTTGCCGGCGAGCTGTTCAACCACATCTTCAGGAAAAGATAAATCCTCTATAGGCTCATCCATAAATATACCTTTCTTATAAACTTCAGAGTTTGTCTCTATATCATAGAGTTCCATATTTGCAGAGGCTTCTATTATAGCCTCAGGACCTTTGTCAGCACCTTTACTCCATGTGCTTGTTCCATCATATGCCACGGGAATGATAACTATCTTGGCAGCATCTGGGTTAGAATATTCTTCAGGTAAATACCCAAAATTAAATCCTTGTTTCATGATAAGTAACTCCAACCAGTATAATTAATCAAACAGAAACATCGCTATTGCTACTGTTGTTGTCCAAAGCCCTTCCTGGCCTTTGGCGGTTTGTGTAATATTGGTGGTCTTAATAAACAGTCCGCTGGATTTATAAGCCTGTTCTTTTTCTGACCAGGCTCTGTCGGGGTCAAATTCCAGGCCCAGTGTTGTCCCCAACATTCCAGCCGCCAAATCCTCAGCCATATCTCCTGCCTGTTGGCTATTCATACCGTGGCCATGTACTTCGCTGAGATAACCTCACTGGTTGTTGTCTTTAGGAATAGCAATTCCCACTGAAGAGGCAACTAATCTGCCATGTTCATTCGTATCAGCCCTGGCTATAACGCAATAGCATATTTCCCCCGGAATCAGTTTTTTCAATCCATTTTCGCGGCTAATAATTTTGCATTTCGGTGGCAGAATTGATGATACTTGGACCAAGTTCTGCTGGGCTACTCCAGCCTGTCTTAATGCCGCCTCAAAGGACTTCAGTTGGTATTTATGCCGTCCAACTCCTTTGGTCAAAAACACTTTAGTTGGAACAAGATTATTCATTTAGCACTCCTACTTTTTATTTTCTTAAATAGTCTGAAGTTTTGCTGTTACCCCATTAAATTATGTTTACACCAGGGACAATAATTCCAGAAGTCCGTATCTACAGGCCAATGACACCATCCACATACTTCAGGAAATGGTCGAATATCCCAGGATTGTCTCACCTTGCGATGACACCAGGGACAATACCGCATAAATCTTATGAGCTTTCCACCGCAATATTTGCAATCGCAATGATAACGTATCTTTAATGAACTGGTTGTGTTTTTTGATTCAAATCCAGGTCCGTAACACCACGGGCAGAATCGCCATTCGGGCAGAACCCCTTTATGACATCGAGGACAGATGTGGCTGAACTGGCTGCAGGTATCAAAACGGTTTTTGCTGCTTCCGCACCGGGGACAAATCTGCATCCTCTCGGCTATTGGCTCATCGCAATTGACACATCTGAATATAACAGGAAAAACCCTGCCGTATCTATTTACAAAAACCTCACGTCGAACCTTGCGCCAATCGCTTTCCTTTTTTCCGGCCTTCGGGGCTAATATTTTTTGCTGGCTTTTGGGTAAAGCCTCAATCATAGCTGTTAACATCTTACCTGCGTTTGCGAAACGCCGCTTTAGGTCGACTGCTACGGATTTCTTTATAAACTTTACAAAAGCTAAACTGGTTCTTTCCTGCAAACGTTTGTTTCCACGAAAAGGCCAATCAAAAGGCCAGCGAGGAAGCACCCCTGTAATATATTCATAAAGAATCAGACCAACCGCAAAACAGTCACTGCGATAAGTAGGGTAGCCATAAGCCTGTTCGGGAGCAACATAGCCAGGAGTACCATAATCGTCGATGGTTTTCCTGCGGCCTTTAAGCTTCAAAGAAATCCCAAAATCCCCCAGTGCGGCTCTGTTCTCCGGGAACAAAAAGATATTGTTTGGTGTAACATCGCAATGTACTATTCGATGACGGTGGGCATAAGCTAATCCTTCGAGCACCTGTGCGATAACGGATATAGTTCTTTTAACGGACATTGGCTTTGAACAATCAGCTAAAGTCCTCATGGATAATTCTGTAGCAAGCACTGCATGTTCGGCGATAATATCGGCATTTTTAACAGCAAGTATGTTTGGATGACGCAGACGAGAAACGGCTCGAATTTCTCGTAACAATATCTTGTTATCACGCTCACCATCAACGCCCGCCAAAGGTATCTTTAAGGCCACCCATATACCCTCAACGCTGTCTCTGGCCTCCCAGACCTCACAGGCACCACCTGTACCAAGACATCTCTTCAGGCGATATTTGCCCAGACGGGTACCGCTTTTCAGGTGCAAGCTTATCTTGCTTGAATTCGAAACCTTGCTTTTATTTTCCAAGACAACCATATTCTTTTGTTTCCCTTCTGATCACCAGATTTATTAAGGCCAAGTAAAGATAATAATTTTTTTGTGAAAGTCAATATTTTTCTTGACTTTTTAGTCAAACTTGACGAAATGGTCAATTATGACTGCAAAGTCTGTAAAAACCGTTAAGAACCGGATGCAGAAAAGGGCTAAGAAAACCCGAAAAAAGCTGAAAAAGGCTGCTCTTGACGTTTTCAGTGAAAAAAGCGTTGACGCTGCAACGGTTGAAGATATTACCGAAAAAGCCGACCTCGGCAAGGGAACTCTTTATCAGCATTTTGAGGATAAGGAAGAGATTGTTATTACGCTGGTTGAAGAGGCTGTAGAGCATTTAATTGAACGTATCCGCTCATACGATTCTACACCCAAAACCCTGGAAGATATGCTGGAGCATTTATTAAATGTACATTATGAATTCTCTGTTGATTCCAGTGAAGAATTCCTTCTGCTCTTCCAGGGAAAGCTATTGCTAAAACTTCAGTCCGATACTTTGGATGAATTGGAAGAACCATATTTGCATTATTTGAAAGAACTCGAAGAGCAGATCTCAGCCTATCTTTCTCCCCAAATAGCCCCCCTGAAAATCCGTCGTTTGGCCTGTGCGGTGGCAGGTTTTGTTTTTGGATTTTTCTCATTTGCTATGATTGGCATGACGGAAAACGAAATTGATAAGAGCATTAAGCCGCTAAGGCGGGTTTTTGTAAGGAGCTTGTGTACATTCCTTGGGCGATGACCTTTGCCTTTGAGTCATATTTTATAAAGTGCAGTTTTTGATGGAAAAGAACCTGCTTACGGACGCTGGAATTGCGATGAAAGGAAAACATAAAAACAAAGATATTATGACACTCGCCGAAATCCGAAAATTCAAAGCCATTTTGCTGGTTAAAAGAAGCGAGATTTTGGGTG
>Ga0114930_10004768_pt1 | contig 11330 bp, 9 predicted proteins | sample AnhtaG_FD_87300 | JGI IMG/M metagenome (GOLD analysis project Ga0114930, IMG submission 87300) | Deep subsurface microbial communities from Anholt, Denmark to uncover new lineages of life (NeLLi) - Anholt_01485 metaG | ecosystem: Environmental > Aquatic > Marine > Oceanic > Sediment | place... | reverse complement strand
ATCCTGCAACTTATTAGGAGCCATACGCCATTGGAAAGGCATCTCAATATCAACACCAGCATTTACAGCAAGTGCCCCATTTCGAATACCCCAGGCAAAATCAGTAATAACAAATCCTTTAAAATTCCAATCTTCTTTTAAAATTTCTCTTAAAAGGTGTGGGTTATGGCCACAATATTTACCATTCACTTTATTATAAGCATTCATGATGGAAGCTACCCCAGCATCAACACATTTTTTAAAGTGCGGTAGGTACACCTCCCTCAAGGTTCTTTCATCTATAGAGACATCTACATCAAATCTTGTATTTTCTATACTATTGCACGCATAATGTTTTGCACATGCCATTATATGTTTTTGAACACCCTTTGAGAGTGCTACGCCAAATGCTCCAAGGTGATATGTATCTTCCCCATATGTTTCTTGGGCTCTTCCCCAAGCTGGATGCCTTAATAAGTTAATACAGACACCACCAAAATAATTGGCTCCATGGGCTTTTGCTTCAATCCCAATCACTTCACCTATTTTTTCCTCTAAATCTAAATCCCATGATGCTCCTCTTGCCATGGACACTGGAAAACAAGTTGAATTTCCTATAACAACTCCTCTTGGTCCATCAGAAAAAAGAACTCCAGGGATTCCAAGTTTTTTATCTTCTCCTGCAGGGATAGGTTCAGCATTATATCTTTTTTGCATTTTTGGCCCACCCTCAGTTAAAGTCCAATCACCTGCCATCTGATAGAATTTTTGCTCCAGACTCATTATAGAAAGAATTTCTTTTGCTTTTTCCTCAATCTGATTATCATTTAGACCTTTTAACTCATCCCAATTTATCCACCTTTCGGAATTTTCTGACATCTTTACACCATTTTTATTGGTTTTCGATACATTTTTTGCATAATAATAATAATAATATTCTTAAAATTATTTAGCTCATTTATGTTTTTTCATAAAATATTCTACTTCTTTTCGAGTAGGAATATTCATAGCTCCTTTTCTTGTTATTTTTACAGCTGAAACAGCGTTAGCGAAATAAGGAATTTTTTCTAAAGGCATATTCGTCAACAATCCAGTTATTAATCCTGCAGCAAAAGCATCACCTGCTCCAGTAGTATCGACTACATCAACTTTATATGAAGGAGCAAAGAACTCCTCATCTTTGGTTTGGACAGTTGATCCTTCCGCACCATGAGTTATAGCTAGGATCGAAGGACCTAAATCTAAGATAGTTTCAAAAGCTTTTTCTCCTTTTTCTCCTGTTATGAATTCTGCTTCAGTGATAGATGGTAAAAATATATCTGTGTCTTTTAAAATCCTGAAAATATGCTCTCTAGGGTCTTTAAAATGCCACAAATCATCTCGTAGATTAGGATCGCAAGCTACTTGTAAGCCATGTTTTTTAGCATAATGAATTGCTTTAAAAATCGCACTTCGGGCAGGTTCATCTGCCATTGAAACAGTCCCACACATTAGGAGTTTAGCAGATTTAATGTATTCCTCACTTATTTCTTCTTGTGTTAACATAATATCTGCACAAGGAGAACGATAAAATGAAAAGCTAGGATTCCATTTATCGTCCAAACCGACAAAAGCGAGAGCAGTTTTATATTCATTAGTCATAGTAATTTGACTTATATCTACTTGTTCTTTTTTGAGAGTTTCCAGTAAGAATCTTCCAAAAAAGTCATTCCCTACCTTTGTAATCACACCTGAGGTTAATCCTAAACGCTTAATCCCAACTGCGAAGTTTGCTGGTGCACCTCCCGCAAATCGTTTAAAAGTAGTTTGTTCCTCTAGGCGTAGGCCAGGATTATCAGCAATCATATCAATTAATAATTCACCAATTGCTATTACATCCACCATAAAAATAACACATTTATGAGTATTTTTAATCCTAAAATTATCTAATTTATATTATTCTCTTTTTTATTTTTGACTTTAATTTATGATATTGTGTTTTAAGAAGGGCATATACTTGTTGCATCATTATCAACAATCGCTTGGAATTGACGTTTCGTATTTACTTCGAACAATTTTTTAGCTCTTGGATCACTCCTATCCAACTGAGAATACCCTATAGCAGGGATATATGCGTAGCACATCAAAGATCTTAAATAAAATTGCCAAGCATAATCAAAGTCATAGCCTGTAATTCCTTTTTTTTCTAACTGCTTAATATAATGCTTAACCATATCTCTTTCAATTTTTCTTCTCAAATCGATTTCAACGCTCTCACCTAAAAGGTATGCAATATCTAAAATACCTCCATTTACAACGGCTGATCCCCAGTCAATGACAATAATTTGATTCTCTTTATTTTCCCAATCGAAGAACAAATTATCAACCCGAAAGTCAAAATGAGAAATGGTCAAATTTTCATCTGGTAAATCCATAACCAACCAAGGGAATTGTTCATGAATTTTCTGTCCAGCTTTCTGACCACCTTCAGGAAGTATTTTTTGGAATTCTTCTGACTTTATTGAAAGATCCCAACTAGTACGATAAGTATCGATTAAAGATCTTGACACCTCATCCCTAGGTTTAGGCATCCAATCAAATGAAAAAAGATCTGGAGAATCCCACCATCTTGAATGAAATTCAGCTATAACATCTATTACTTGTTTAGTTTGTTCTTCATTTAGACCTTTTATTTGGTCTATTTGATTAAAACATGAACAATCCTCTAGAATGAGAATATATCTTTTTGTTTCTTTATCAAAATCATAATGAATAACTCCTGGAACTCGTATTGGGCTTTTTGGTGCTACTTCTGTATAAAACCTAATCTCTCTCTCATATAGATTATATTGTTCAGCAATAGCTAAGGCAGTTCTAAAAGTCGTCGGCATTTTTGCAATCATTGTTTCTGGGGCTTCGGGAGATTCTTTATCATAAGTTATTGTTAATCGTGCCATATCACTTACAAATCCTTCCCCTGCGCCCCACGGTTCTCTCGAAATTGATTCGATATTTATATCTTTGAGATATCCTGAGCTATGAAGAGCTTCATTTAACCATTCATAAGTTATTCTCTTTGTTCTTTTAGGTATCATTTTATGACAATCACCTTAAGTTTTTGTAATTATTACTAGGTTTTCAACTTTAATGCTTAAAATATTTTCTTCTACACAAAAGAAAAATCATTAGAGTAATCCATATTTTTTTTGCATATTTCGGATAAAAGCAGCCCCTTTTCTTATGAGGACATCTCCGCTTGGAGCAAGCTGACGCCAAACCTATGTATTCATGTTGTCGGACATATCTACAAAGCTTTCCAATGCAGCATATCCTTGATAATTAATTTCAGAGAGTGCTTTGAAAATTCCATCCCAATCAACCAAACCCGTGCCTGGAATGCCGCGATCGTTTTCACACAAATGGTAATGAATAAGCTTATCTCCCGCTAATTTAGTAGCCTCATAAAAACTCTTTTCCTCAATGTTCATATGATATGTATCAAGATGAATTCTTAAATTATCCTCATCTATCATGTCTATTAACTTTAAAGCTTGCTCACATGTATTTACTAAATAGGTTTCATACCGATTAACGGGTTCGAGACCAATTAAAACGCCTAATGTTTTTGCATACTGCGCCACTTCTTTTAAACATTCAGCAGAATATTCCCAAGTTTTTTCAGTTGGTCTGTCTCTTGTTGCTTTAGAATGTTGAGAGTAAATTACTCCTGATAGACTTGTACCGCCGACATCATATGTTGCATTAACACATGCCTTTAAGTATTCAACACCTTTTGCCCTAATGTCAGAGTTATCACTCGTTATATCTGTATCTTCAGAGATCACGGTTGATGTAACTATAGCAAGCCCAACTTTCTTCAATCGTTCAGATACAGCTTTTGTATCGAAATCCTCCAAAACCATAAGTGGAATTTCAATAAAATCTAATCCTAATTCTTTAGCTCGATCAATTATATAGAGGGTTTCATTGCTCCATTGTGAGCAATATGCATATGCATGGATACCTAACTTCACTATATTCTTCTCTTTAAAATGTTAATAAAGAAATTTAATTACAAACGATATTAAATTTTATCTTTCAAAGCTCTTTTTGAGTAGATCTATAACATCATCTGCAGTTGGCACTATAGCATGGTTAGAGTAATCGGGGAGTTGAAAAGTATCCTTGGCTATATCTTTTAATGTACTTTCAGGCACATTTTTATCCTTGAAACTCATCCACATTCCGATTTCTTTAAGAAACTTATCCATTTCATCACAACATTTTTCTGCAGCAACTTCATCAGATTCATCATTTAAAGCGGGATTGAATAATCTAGCAACTGTTGCATATTCCTTAATTAGATGTTTCCAAGTCCATCGATTGATTGCGGGATACATAATCGCTAGTGCTTCCCCATGAGCGATATGGGGAGTATTTCCACCAATTGCCATTCCCATTCCATGTGGTAATGTAACACCTGAATTAGTTATAGCAAGACCTCCAAGTGTATTTGCCCAATGGATTGCTTCTCTGGCTTCTTTATTTTGTCCATCTTTTATCGCAATTGGCAAGTTCTTAATAATAAGTCTCATTCCTTCAAGAGCGTGCATATCTATATAAACAGAAGCATTTAAGTTATGAGTATATGCTTCAAATGAATGACAAAATGCATCCCAGCCTGTAGATGCTGTAATATGGGGAGGCAACGTTAGAGTTAGTTCTGGATCCACTATACCTACAGTTGGACATAATAATATATCATAAAGAGCATATTTGGAATGTATATCTGTCTTTGTTACTACAGCAGCAGGAGTTACTTCTGAACCAGTTCCCGCAGTAGTGGATACAGCAATAATAGGAAGTATTTTATCTTCAATTGGCTTCCCATCAATTACACGGTATTCCCATGCGTCTCCTTCATGAGTTATCCCAACTGAAATACATTTAGCAGTATCCATACTTGAACCTCCTCCAACTCCTAATACTACATTGACATTTTTCTTCTCGCCAAATTCTACTCCGGTATTAACGTTATCCGTTGTGGGGTTGGGTTGTACTCCATCAAAATGAAATATCTCGACTCCCGCGTCAGCACATAATTTCTTTATTCTTTTAAATACAGGTTCAAGAGCAGGAAAAGGTTTAACCGTTACCATAAGGCACCGTTTACCATATTCTGCTACAATCTCACCTACTTCAGAAACTCTCCCCCAACCAAATCGAAGATCAGTTGGATTATAATAATTTATATTCCTCAATTATTTCCACCTATTTTTGGTTTACATCAATAAAAACTTTCATTACTTTATCTTTTTTATCATCAATAAATTTATAAGCTTTATTATAATCCTCGAATGGAAAGTGCATAGTCATCAATGGTTTAAGATTTATTTTTTTCGCGTCTACAAGCTCAATAGCTTTATTATAATCATCAGTTTGATACATTAAAGTACCAATCAACCTGAGCTCACGATCTTGCACAAATCCAAGATCAACAGCAGGTTTATTACCAAAAACACCAACAACTATTATATCAGATCCTTTTCTTGCGTTTTCAATGGCAATATCTATTGTTTCATTGGCACCAACACATTCTATTATTAAGTCTGCTTTATCTGATCCAAACGCTTTTACAATTTCCTCAGACAGATCTTGTTTTGTTGGATTAATAGTAAAGTCAATTCCTACTTCTTTTGCTATTCCTAATCGAAAATCACTCAAATCTGTAATCATTACTGCTTTAGCTCCAAGAGCTTTAGTAGTCTGTCCTACTAAGTTTCCAATAGGACCGGCTCCTAGTACCAAAACATTAAAGCCTGTAACTTCTCCGCCTCTTGACACAGCATGAACTGCTACGGCACAGGGTTCAATCATAGCGCCTTGCTCATATGTCATACCATCAGGAAGCTTTATTACTTTTTCTGAATCGACAGCAAAAAACTCGGAACCTGCTCCAGTTGTTTGAAATCCCATTACCTTCAGATCATCACAAATATGATATTTTCCATGAGTGCATGGATAACATTTATTGCACACAACTTGAGGTTGAATGGTTATCTTATCACCTAGTTTAAGATTCTTTACATTTGCTCCAATTTTTTCAATTTTACCAGAAACCTCATGTCCTTGAGTAACAGGATAATCAGTATATGGATGTTTTCCACGATAAACGTGAATATCGCTTCCACACACACCAATTCTCATTATTTTTACAAGGACATCATTTTGTTTTAACTCAGGAATCGGAATATCATGAAACTCTATTTTACCTGGAGCTGTCATTACTTCTTGTTTCATAATTTTAACTCTTTTTTTTTCTTATAATTCTATACAAAGACAGAATATTCTTAATAGTTTTAATATTCCCATTCTAAAAAAGAAAAGGAAAGAACTCATGGAAAAAAATTTCATTTTATATTGGAATTTTGATGAAATCTTTGATGGAAAAGGCATCTTAGAATCAGTATCAAATAAAAAAGATCAAATTATAGGATATGCGGATCTTTTCGATGGTATTAAGGGAAAAGCGCTCAGATTCGATGGTTATACAACTCATCTAACGATCCCAAAAAATAGACTTCCTGAATCCCTTGAACAGTTTACCATTAGTGCATGGATAGCTAATGGTGCTTATACATGGAACGAGGGACCTATTATCGAAAATTATGATGAAAAAAATGGATTCTTTCTTGGTGTGACTGATAATGGTAGAATCCGTTTTAAAGTAATAATTAATGGAGAAGCATTTAAAGTTGAATCTGAAAAGAAAACGCCTCTTTTCAAGTGGATGAATGTTACAAGCGTGTTCGATACTACTCGTGGAATGTTTCTCTATATAAACGGTGAATTGAAAGATTCCATGAATATTAAAGAATTCGTAGGAAAGGTGAGTCTTCCAAATGATTCGATTAATATAGGCAGGGCTGCCAAGGACGTTCAACCTACAAATGGTGTGAATAACGGTGGTCATTTTGCTTGTCCGATTTACCTTGACGGAATCATTGACGAATTAAAATTTTTTGATAGAGCAATATCTGCCGAACAAATTAAAGAAAGATTCACGAACATGAAAGATATAGCAGAGCCTCCCCTGGAAAAGCGCGAACTTCCATCATTTCCTAAAAGCCCAAACAGATTCGGGGCATATTACACCACGCTTAAATATTATAAAGAATGGGATCGTCTTTGGAGAGTAAAAGAACACGCGGACGTGGTTGTTCTCTTTGATGAGATGCCCGTTAAATATATTTTCTGGAGGGGATTGAATTACATTTCCGCATGGGTAACGGGTAATGGGATATGGTATACGAACGAATTTAACGAAACATGGGCGGATAAATTTGATCCAGACATAAACGGATGTGCTGAACCGATGTCTGATAAGCAATGTCGCACCTCTCATGTGCGTATTATAGAATCAAATGATGCTCGAGTTATAGTTCATTGGCGTTATGCCCTTATAGACACGCATTATAGACAGGCTAGAGTAGATCCACTCACCAAATGGGGTGATTGGTCAGATGAATATTATGTAATTTATCCTGATGGCGTTGGAATTCGTGATATAACATTACATAGTTCTCAACCAATGGAGCCTCACGAATTTCAAGAATCAATCGTAATTTTAGGTGAAGGAATGTGTCCCGAAGATGCCTATGATTTAGAGGCGGTTACCTTTCTCAACATGGAAGGGCAATCATATACATATAGCTGGGAAAAATACAGTCCCAAATTCTTCCTAGGCCCAAAAAATAAAAATATTGAAATAATCAATGTAAAATCAGAGACTGTTCCTTTCTTAATCGTTCCGGATGGTCCATGCATCGTTGCGGGAAAACAATTTAACGGAAAAAAACGCCGTAACCCCTTTTTCTTCCCTTATGCATATTTTGTAAAAAGTGGCTCACATTTTCCATGGTGGAATTCTTGGCCCGTCGCTAATATCCCTACGGATGGAAGATTTACTTCAGTTTCTGATCGCCCCGCTCATACGAACGTCTCGTCAATGGCAGAATGGGCAGATTATGAAGTAGGTCCGGAATTAAGGAGGAGGATCATGCTTCATGGCGTTTGGGATAAGAACAATAAAGAAGAATTGGTTGTCTTGGCTAAATCTTGGCTGAGAGCACCTGAAATCGAGCTGAAAACGGATGCATTTGATGAAGGGAAATACGTACCTCATGAGAGAGCATATTACTTCACGTGTAAGGCTCTAAATTCAAATAACCCTCTTGAATTCACGATTAACGCGAGTAAAAAGCATCCAATAATGAATCTCGCACTTGTCATCCGGAATTTTGATGCTGATATCCTTCTTAAAATCAATGGTGAAGATATTCCCCATGGTAAGAACTTTCGATATGGAATAGAGCATGATCTTGATGAAAATAAAGTGGTGATATGGATTAAATTAAATGTAAGTGATCCTACTCAAATTTTAATAAGTCCGAGAGGTGAAATGTAAAAATGACATCTGATAATGCAATGAAAATCTTCAAGAAAATGTGGAGTAAGCAACTCTTTGGAAAGGATCTTGAAACCTTTCTTGAAGTACTAAAGCATTCTACAAATAAATCTGAATATGTTGAAGATGAGCTTTATGGATGGGAAAAAGTTGTTCAAGTTAATTTAAAAGACGCAGAAAATTTCTACTTAAAAGTTGATGAACCTTTTGCTGAACACCCTAAATTAGCCATAGAACCGGGAAATGCAGATTCTCCAGATACTACTATAATTACTGATGGAGATACCCTTACAGGAATAATAAGTGGAAGAATTCGCTTATCTCAGGAAAATGTCGAATTATTTAAGGTTAAAGGTGACCAGACACAGGGATCTATCATCTTCATCTTGTTAATGATTATCGGACAAGAATTTGTAGAGCAAGAAAGACAAGCAGAAGCAAAAAAAAATGGAAAAAAAATTAAAACTGAATAAAAAATTGTTATCAAATAATTTTGTTAAAATTTACACCAAAATTATATTGATATTACAGATTTAAAAGTCTCTGCATTGATATTAAATTAAACAAATGGTTTATCAATTATTATTACCTAAAAAAATAAATTCCATAAACAATTTTAATTAATTGATTTTCGAGCTTATTTTGAAATAATAAGGGACTAAGACATCATGAGTTCTAAGAAAAGAGATTACTATGAAGTTCTAGGGGTAGGTAAGGATGCATCCACAAATGATATAAAGCTAGCTTATCGTAGATTAGCAAGAAAGTATCATCCAGATGTAAATAAAACTGATCCAAAGGCAAAGGAAAAATTTATCGAGATTCAAGAAGCTTATGAAGTATTGAATGATGAAAATAAAAGGAGTAATTATGATCGTTTCGGTCATGGCGGAGTGCAAGTTGATATGAGTGATTTCTTTTCAGGGGGAATTCCTGGGATCGATGAGCTCTTCAAAAGTATTTTTGGTGAATTTAGTCCTTTTGGTGGATTTGATGGTTTTAGTGGTATTGGTTCGCGAGCTAGAAGAAGAACAGCCCCTCGTCGAGAAGTAGGACAAGATATTGAGGATTATGTAGAAATTAGTTTCGAAGAAGCTATGTTCGGGGTGAAAAAAGATGTTTCAATAGAACGATATACCCCATGTGATGAATGTGAAGGAACAGGAGCAGAAGATCCCTCCAGTGTAATTACTTGTCCAGAATGCCAAGGAACTGGTCGAATTAGAAAAATGACGCAATCTGGATTTGGTACAATTATTCGAGAATCCGCCTGCTACGTTTGTAAAGGCACTGGACAAGTAATAGAAAAGAAATGCAAAGTATGCAATGGTTCTAAAGTTGTTCCTGAGGAAAAAACGATTCATGTTAATATCCCGCCTGGAATAGAAAATGGTGTCCATCTTAAAGTACAAGGTGCAGGGCATGTTCCTTCTGTTAATGCAATACCAGGTGATCTTTATTTAGGAATTAGAATAACCGATGATGAAAAATTTATACGGAGAGGGAATGATCTATATACTCCTACTAATATTGATATAGTTACTGCAATTATAGGTGGAAAAATTACAGTACCTACTCTAGACTATAAGGAAAATAAGGTTACTGAGAAAGAATTGCCAATCCCAGCTGGAACTCAACCAGGTACAGAATTTCGAATTAAAAATCGAGGGGTTTCTTATATGCGTGGAAGAGGAAGAGGAGACCAATATATAATTGTAAACATCGAAATACCGAAAAAAATATCAGAAAAACAAAAAGAATTATTATTGAAATTTCGGGAATTAAATAAGTAGGAATATTACGCGTGAGTCTCAAGCCATTCAATTACATCATTAAAGACTTCATCACGATTGATTTCATTAAATAGTTCATGTCTTGCGTTTTCATAGAATTTATATGTAACATTTGTATTACCGTATTTCTTAAGACGATTAATCATTGCTTTAACACCTTTAGTTTTATTTCCAATTGGACATAAAGATCCTGAGATAAAAAATATCGGTAAATCCTTTGGTATTTTTTTTTCATTTTCAGCATTATATATTTTATCAAATCCAAGGATGAATTCTAACCAAAGAGTAGCAGGAGGGACAAATCCACACCAGGGGTCATCAATATACTTTTGAACTTCGGATTTATCTCTACTAAGCCATTCAAATCCTGTAGCACCTTCATCCTTTTTCCACTCTCGATTATTAGATTTAAAATTCATATTATACATTTTTTGGCTAGGTGTTGTAGGACCCAATTTCTTAATCTCTCCTTTAAGAATAATCTTTCCAGCTTTAATCACAAGAGCTCTTACCTTACCATTAGTACCACTTAGAATACATCCCTTTATTTCATCTCCCCATTCCTGAATATAATCCTGTGTTATAAATGCACCCCATGAATGCCCTATTAAAAATAGTGGAAGATTAGGATGTTCATTCTTGATAATTATTGACAACTCATGAACATCATTTACAACTCCCCCCCATCCATTTGGACCTAGAACTCCAGCTTTCCCCTCTAAAGTGGCTTCTGTTAAGTCTCCAGCAGTTAGTCCGTGTCCACGTTGATCATTTGCATAGCAAACGAATCCTTCTTTGCATAAAACCTCAGCAACTCCATTGTATCTTCTAGCATGTTCTGCTAATCCATGAAGTATCTGAACAACAGCCTTTGGTTCAGTTTCTGGTTCCCATTTGTATACAAAAATCTCAATACCATCTTGATCAGTAAAAGTAAAAGTTGAACTTTTCATCTTATTATCATCTTTTTTTATTATTATTATTTTATTCAGTTTAATTATTAATTTATTAGTTAATTTCTTCTTATGATACTACAATATATAAAATTTTGATCAATGATGATTCTATGAATACTAAAATTCTAATTACTGGACCTCCTCGATGTGGTAAGT
>Ga0114930_10004764_pt1 | contig 11334 bp, 12 predicted proteins | sample AnhtaG_FD_87300 | JGI IMG/M metagenome (GOLD analysis project Ga0114930, IMG submission 87300) | Deep subsurface microbial communities from Anholt, Denmark to uncover new lineages of life (NeLLi) - Anholt_01485 metaG | ecosystem: Environmental > Aquatic > Marine > Oceanic > Sediment | place... | reverse complement strand
TTCGTCAATGACTTGGTCAACGATGGTACGAGGTAGACCGATGAGGTCCACTCCGACTACTGCCACTGTCCCGTCGTTGCTGGCGGCCATCAAAGCCTTCGCCATGAGAGGATCGTCCGTGCCGGCGTTCCTCCGAGGGTCCAAGCCTCCACACATCAGAAGGCCGACCGGCGGCGTGATATCGACCTCACCGACACCGATTTGCAGATCTGTAGCCATGCTTGCACTCCTGTTCCAGACTCTTGAGTCGCCTTACCGAGCCAGTTCTACTCTATCGACTCGAATGCGGCTATGGCATCTTGCAGATGTCCCTCCAAGAGGGCCCTACTCCCCAGTCCCCAACTCTTCCGCGCACGCTCCATCGCCTGATCGTCGGCGCCAGCCTCTCGCAGTTGGTCGATCTTTTCCCTACAACGCACACGGGCAGCATCGGCTTTGAACACCAATTTCCGGAAACGCGGCAGCCGGGCTTGCGCTTCCGGCAGCGCGGGGAAAGGAGCGTGTGGCTCGATTTGGTACCAGTAAGCGACGCTGGTGTAGTCGTTCTCATAGTTGTTGGTGTGCCCGTGCTCGATTGTCCACACCAACGAACGCTCAAAGCGGATGGGATCGACCAAGTACCAGCGGTACATGGCGTTCTTGCCTGCAAAGTCAGGATCCTCGACCATATGGAAGCCGGTATAGGGACCGCTATACGCCTCATTCGGGCATGCCCCTCCGCCGAACACCTCCTCCGTGCCCGTACCGTGATACGTCGGCGGCCACTGCTCGCCAGGCTTGCCATCCACAAAGATAAGGTCATCGCCTTCGCCATACCAGCCACCACCCACGTTGTCCACCTGCAGATGCAAGCCCATCATCTGCCCACATCCCTCGGCCTCCAACGCCACATAGTTCTCTCTGCCGTCCAGGTTGACGCCCTCCCACAAGGGGACGTTTGGCTCACCTTCCCCCGTATGCTTTGTGAGGTTTTCGCGCCGCCACTGGGCGTGGAAGCGCCCCAAGTCTGCGGCCAGAGGCTGGTCATATCCTTCCAGCTCGATGTGGTACCAAAAGGCCATCACGTCTGCCGGCACACCGGGAATGGCTTCGTAGGTCAACTCTACGCGCGTCGAGGAGGCGAAGGGCATTGGCAGGTACAGGTTGCTTCCCCAGCTCAACAGATCAGAGGACCCCGGATTGACTACAGCGCACAAGGAGCGAACAGGGACAGGTGTGCAGTGAGGAATGCAAAAGAGATCGCCTAACGGCACTTCAACGCTTGGAGTGGTCTCGCCATCCCACCATGCCCGAAGAACCAGTTGCCGAAAGTGAAAGCGGCTGGCATTGATGGTCGTCCAGTAAAAATGAGTCACTTTGCCCGGACCCTCTGCCTCTAGGAGCGTCACCCTCTCCCCGGGCACTAGATCCAGGAAATCGTGATTTGCTCCTGACCTGTCCCACGATGAACAACGGAAGGTTCGCGTGCCTTTCAATACTCGAGATAGGTCGCTAAACATGGACAGATTCTCCTTTTCTGCGGTACTGCGACAAATCGTTATCTGAAGAACTAAGCAGCCATTCCGCAACCCGGCAGGCGAAGTGAGACTTGAGCGCGCGCAAAGGCAAGACGGCGTGGCGTTCGCCGGGTATCTCGAGGTTGAACAGGCCATCATACCCTACCTCCCGCAGCGCCTTCATAACCTCGAGCTGGTCTATGCTACCATTCCCTGGTGTGCGATGGTGGTCGCCCGAGCCGTCGTTGTCGGAAATGTGGGTCGCGAGAAGATGCAGCCCAAACTCGTGGATGGTTGCAGGATCCAGCCCAACCACGTTCGCGCGGGAGGTATCCAGGGTGATGCCGATTACCGGGTGGTCAATTGCCGCCAGGAGATCCAGCAACTCGTACGGCATGCTGGCCCCGCGACGCATCAGGTTATCAAGGCCGATCCGCAGCTCCTTTTCTCCGGCCAGGTCACCCAGCCGGCGAAACGCTTCCACGTTGAGCGCCGCAATGCGGTCCTGCTCGGCTGGACCGGATGGCTCGACCGATAGCACCTCAACCGCATATTCTCTGCTCAGATCGTGAAAGCGGATCAGTCGGCGCTCCAACTGACGTTGTCGCCCGGCGATGCCCAAATACCCACGCCGTACCCGCCCGTGAGTCAGCAGTTGGGATACAACCCATCTGGCGGTGTTGGAGGGAATGGAAAACCAATCACTTGCTGGACGTGCTTATCCATCCTTCTGTCTCCGTATGTACTCCTCTAGCGTCCGTCTGGTGTATGGTTCAACGGGGAGCGTCGATGCCTCCTCCAATGGAACCCAGACGTATTCTTGAGCTTCAGCATTGAGGACCACCTGGGGCGAGTCCGTTCTGCACGTATAGTCAAAAAAGATGAAATGTCTCCTCTTCCAAAAGGCGTCGTCGAATATGAACTCCTGGAAGCCAAAGAACTCGACGTCATAGATGTCCAGGGCCGTTTCCTCTTTGATCTCCCGCTCGAGGGCTTTCTCGGCTCCTTCTCCCAGCTCTATATGGCCACCGGGGATCACGTATTTATCTCTCCACTTGTGGGATCGCATCAGGAAAACCTCGCCCCGTGGGTTAAAAATCAATGCACCGACTGTCGGCTCTGGGTATTGCTGTTTTGCCATGTTTGTGAACCATCCCCAAGTCAGTCTAGTGGAATCGTGTCCCAGTTAAAAGTTGCTACCGCGCGTGCCCAGATATCATCTGGGACAACATCGCTATCCTCGAACCCGGCCTCTGCAGCCAATGTGTAAGCGTGTGAAACAAGATACCCTGCGACGTTCTGGCCTGTCTCCAGGCTGAGCAAGCACGCTTGAGCAAAGCCTCCCCCTTCTGCCAACAGGCCGTTTTGGCTAAAGGCCGCGCGTGTCCGATCCAGATCGTAGGATACTGCCCGGTGCTCTACTTGCCAGCGGTCATCGCGCCATGCCAGCAGGGCGTACTGGGCGCGCACGTCGCCATTGATCGGCGAGCCCACCGAGCCTGGATTGAAGGCAAGCTGACCACCTTGCTCTTGTGTCCATGGGATATGCGTGTGCCCACACACCAACACCCGCTCATTGACTTGCACGAGTACCTCCCCCAACTCGACCGGATCACGGCCCGATGAAAGAAGCCCGGCTCTCCTAAACGTACCCATAGTGATCGGGTCGCGATCCGGGAACAGCGGTTCAGATGGATCTCGTGGGGAACCGTGCACAACGCGGATGGGCGCAGTGCCGTGCAAATCGATCACAGTTTGCTCCGGGAGCGCTGCGAGGAAATCCAGTGTCTCTCTGTCCACCTGCCGATACGACCAGCGCATGGTTGCCCACTGGCTACTTCCTTGCCAGGCGTTTGGTGCGTACCCTGCGTCGTAAGCCAAGAGATAGTTGCCGGTGTTGCCCCGGATCATCCAGCCATCCAGCGAGCGCAACAAGCGCATCGCTTCCATCGGGTATGGCCCGCCTGTGAGATGATCGCCCGCGACAATGATGCCCTCTACGTCATGCTTTGCCAAATCCGCCAGCGCAGCTTCCAGTGCAGGTAAGTTGCCGTGGACGTCAGCCAACACTGCCAGACGCATAGTTTCCTCTCGTTCTACACATCACAGAATCGAACGCAGTTCTACATCATCGATCACGCGGAATCCTCTACCGTCGCAGTAGGGCATTTTGCCTCCTTTCAGAGTACATCCAGCAGTCCCGTTAGGTCGATCGAGACATAGTCAGGAACCGGACCCGTGTCAGGGACCTTTCTTTTCTTCCGGTTGATCCAGAGCACTGGGATGCCCATAGATCGTGCGCCGCGCACATCACTGCTGAACGAGTCTCCCACGTGAAGCACGCTTGCCGCTGGCAGGCCCAGCAGAGAAAGGGCTCTTTCAAACATCTCTGGACGCGGCTTGTAGGCCTGACAATCCTCGCTGGTCACGACCCAATCGAAATGGAGGCCGTTGTGCGCCAGGGCGCTCTGCAACTCTTTGTTGTCGATGTTGGACACCAGGCAGACGGGCACCGCACACCGGCCAAGGACCTCCTTGCTTTCTGGACAGAGGGCAGGACGTGCCCAGTAGTCGTACAGGACTTTGCTGAGTGCAGCGCCATCCAGATCGGCTTCAAAATGGTCGAGGACGCGCTGCAGTGAATACAGTTCCACATGCTTCTGAGACCGAAATGCCGCTCCAAAGCTCTCCTCACAGAGTTGACGGTACACCCGGCCCCAGTAGGAGCCGATCTCTGCGACTGTACTCCCCGTAGGGGATGCGGCAGCGACCTGGCTGCACATCTCTACAATGGGGACGTCGTCCTCTTGAACGACCGTACCATAGAAATCCAACAGTATCGCTCGTGGAAAAGAATACGGTGCACGCGTGTTCACGGCGACTGCTCGGCAAAGGTGATCTTGAAGGCCGTTCCCTTGCTTCGGTCTACCTCGACGGTGCCCCCAATCTGTTTGGCCAATACATCCACCAGTTGGAGCCCCAATGACGACGGGTTTTCGGGATCCACATCGGTCGGCAGGCCGACGCCATTGTCCCGGACCACTAGCGTAAACTCGGAGCGGGGACACTGTTCGTCCGCAGGAGCGATCTCACACGCCTTTGCACGCAGCTTGATGCAGACCTTGTTTTCCTTGCCATTCACCCGGCTTCCCCGGGCAGGGAACGCGTATTTCAGGGCGTTTGTAACCAGTTCGTTGACGATCAGCCCACAGGGAATGGCTACATCAACGTCCAACGACACGTCATCCACCTGAACGTCTGCGGCGACGGCCCCGTCCAGGCCATAGGCGATGAACAGATGACTGACCTCGCTTTGGATGTACTCTGCCATGTCGATTCTTGCCACATCCTGCGTTCGATATAGGCTGTCGTAAACGAGGGCTATAGCCTTGATCCGATCGCGGCTCTCACGGAACGCCTGGACGGCCTGTGGATCCTGGATGGTTGCAGACTGCAGGTCGAGCAAGCTGGAAATGACCTGCAGGCTGTTCTTGATCCGGTGGTGGATCTCTTGCAGCAGCACCACCTTTTTGCGCAGCGATACCTCAAGTTGCTCCTCCGCCTGCTTGCGCTTGGCTACTGCTGCTTCCAACTCGGCGATCCGCTGGCGGAGTGCGGCCAGTTCGGCCGCACTCGCCGAGTCAGCCCTCGATCGCTCTTTGTTCTTTTCTGAATCTCGCATCTTGCCTTCCTTCGGATTCACGCTCAGCTTGGCACGACTTTCCGTCACATTCCCAGAACCCCTGGCGACCCCGAGACGTCACTCAGTGCCCTCAGTGCGCCTTCAGTGGTTCAGCGATCCAGCCGCCCAGCGGCCCTCACCCTCTCTCCAGTGGCCATTGCGAGCACGTCTTGCGATGCAGTATGTCGATTTCCTGGATACCCGCATCCGCGATGCCTGCACACACACTGCCCTGACTCTCTATGGATGGAACCACGGGTCATCTCTTATGGCAGCCAAGCTTTCGTCCACGGATAAATCCGTGTACATTTCCACCCATTTCCCTGTGTGCCTCATAAACGAGAGGTTGAAGCGACTATCTCCAACGTACTCTAGCCGAGCAAACCTGTCCTCAGAAGAAGGTGCGACAGCATTCGGTCCAGGGCAGTGGTATTTCGCACAAAAGTAAAAGTAACTGCGGTACCACTTTGTGCAAATGTCTACGATGTAGTTGAAACGCGCCTCTTTGGGCGGGGGCTGGATGAACGCCGGTTTCAGGGTGGCTTCAATCAGTGCCTGTGCTTTCGTTTCCAAGTCTCTTTTTACGCTCTCTGGTACTCTCGGCTTGGGTTTTTTGGATGGGCTGTAGACCCACGTTTTTTGTCTTTTTGTCACCCTATGCTCTCCTGCAAAAGTGGCCCTTCCCCGTTGAAAGCGAGTGTGCAGTGCCTGTGGGACAGAAACTCGTCCATAACAGAGGATCGGCCTTCATCTTTCTTTCTCGGTTGACTGCGGTTGCGGCAAGGGCGGTGACGTAGCTACGCTCTTGACTACCATGATACCACAGATCGATGCCAAATTCAAAGCAGGAAGGTGGTGGGATGCGTTACTCGAACAACCTTCGAACAGAGGCACTGCCATCTATGCTCATACTGAGCCTGTAGATGTCAGGCATCGTCAGCGATTGCCAAAAGGCAAAGCCGATGGATGGGTCAAAGTGCTGTAAGAACAAGGCTAGCAGGTTTCCGTGCGTCGAGAGCACGATATGCGCGGTCGGCCGCTGCTCCAGGAGCCTGGAGACAACACGCATCCCCCGCCGCTGTGCAGCAGCATTCGATTCGCCGCCAGGAAAGGCAAACGAGGGATCCGTCCACGTGGCCCTTACCGCTCTCACAAAATTGTCCACCGCGCCATCGCACAGACGTCGCTCGCAGAGTTGAGGCACGGTTTGGACAGACAGGCCGAGGCGAGCGGCAAGCGGCGCTATCGTCTGGCGTGCGCGCCGGGCGGGGCTCGAGCAAACGGCGACGATCGGAAACGGGCACAGCGCATCTGCCACGCGGTCCGCGCCAATGCGCCCTTTGGCTGAAAGGGGTCGATTCTCGTCGGGTCTCCAATCGGCGTGTGCGTGGCGCACCAGGTAGAACACAGTCATAGGACTATGCCGGGATCACCAGCACCTTGATCGCTCCGGACGCTCGCTTGTTGTCGGCAGCGGCAAACGCTGCACCAGTGCGATCCAGGGGGAAGCGGTGAGTGATCAAAGGAGCGGCCTCCACTCGGCCATCGGCCATCATGTCCAGCGCAATCTGGAACTCGGGCACTCCCTCCCACGTCCCATAGCTCCACACCCAATGGAGCGACACCTCCTTGCGCATGCATAGCCGCGGATCCAGGGTCTGCGGCTCTACAAAAGAACCAATGATCCCTATCCGGCCGCCGCGGGCAGCGATCTCGGTCGCTTGCGCAAAGGTGGCAGCTTTTCCTCCCACGGCCTCGAACACGATCTCCGCCCCTTCCCCATCGGTGATCGCCCGCACCGCCTCGGTCACGTCCACCTCGGTGGCGTTGATCCCCGCGTCACAGCCGAGCTGCCTGGCGACCTCCAGCGGCGTGTCCCGCCTGCCCACGGCGATGACGCGCCCGGCTCCGGCCGCCCTGGCCACCTGGGCCATCGCCAACCCGATGGCTCCCACCCCCAGCACGACTACTGTGTCCATAGGGCGCACCGGCACGCGGTGCAGGGCGTGCACGGCCACGGCCACGGCAACCACGTCCAGGATGGCTGCTTCCTCGACAGGTAGGTCGTCGGGCAGTGGGTAGCACTTTGGGGCGGACTCGAGCGAATACTGGGCAAAGCCTGTCGAGTGAACCGATCGCCCTCCCACCCTACCCAGATCCGGGCAGAGCTGATAGTCGCCGCGGCGGCACCAACGGCAGCGGCCGCAGCCTACCAGGTGCCTCGGCTCCACGCCCACGCGCTGGCCTACCTCCAGGCCGCTCACGCCGGGCCCCAGGATGACGATCTCTCCTGCCAACTCATGTCCGGTCAAGTAGGGCAGATCGAGCCCAGGCCAGGTCCGGCTGGGATCGCGGTAGCCGTGTAGGTCGCTGCCGCACACACCCGCCGCTCTCACCCGCACCAGGACCTCACCCGGGCCAGGGGAGGGGTCCGGCACCTCTCCCACCCGGATGTCCGTGCCACCGTAGAAAAGCGCTGCCCTCATTCTCTCCCTCCCTCACTCTGGTAGACAGGATGAACAGGATCTACAGGATAAGGCTTCCCCAAGATACGAGCGATCCTTTCTTTCATCCTGTCATAATGTGACCCTTTCCAGTAAATTCTGTCGCAATTCGAGCACTTGGAAAACTCATCATAGTAGGATGCTGTCCTGAGAGGCAACTGAGACACGATTGCACTCTTGTCGATCCTGTCTATGGTGCCGTTGCAGCGAATGCACCTTGCAAACGGTTGAACTTGTGAGAACAAGTCAAACCTGCGGAGGACTTTTTGGACTTGTTCCATAGGATCTGTTGACCTGACCCAATACCCATGTGTGACCGATTTATGCTTCAAGATTCCACAATCTCGCGTTAGAATGACACGGTGCTCTTTTATCGATAGTTGGATGATCTCGACATCTTTGCAATCATGCGGGTTTAGTGCGTCAAATCCCAACATCCGCAACAGTTTCGCGAGCTTGCCAAGGTGCACGTCTAGAACGAACGCTGTGTCACGCAGAGGCTTTTTTCGTAGTCGGATCAGCGGTGAAATGTCCAAGCTCTCAAAGACTGGGTATACCGAAACGCGATCTCTTTCTTCCAGATGATAATCGAACCCGACCGAGGTGCCATTTGCCAGGATCAGATCAACCTCGGTATGAGGCACTCCCAGTGATTCGATGGCATCCTTGATGGATGGGTTTCCCTGAAAATGATAGGGAAATGACCCTTTCCTCTTGTCGAGAGGGAGAAAATCGTTCAGTTCTGCGTAGAAACGAAACTGTGCTGTATAAAGAGACATTTACTACCCACCCACGGGCACTCTCCCGTACAGGGGCGCCACCTTGTCCTCCAGTTCCAGGAAAAGGGCATAGATCCTCCCGTAGCATTCGTGCCGCGCCGCGTCGGGCTCGATCCGACGCACGATCTGTACCAGCTCTTGGGCCGCCTCTTGGACACTGCGATAGACGCCCACCCCCACCCCCGCCAGGATGGCCGCTCCTAGAGCCCCGGCCTCCAGGACCCGGGGGACCAGCAAGGGGACGCCCATCACGTCGGCGATGATGGATCGCCACAGCTCGCTCTTGGCTCCGCCCCCCACGATCACCATGGGATCGGGACAAGAGGCCCCCTCTTTCACGCCGCCAAGGGCCAGGGTTTCGGCGATCTGCCGCAGTTGGAAGGCGCATCCCTCCAGAACAGCGCGCGCGATGTCGCTTCTGCTGTGCGCCAGAGTGAGCCCAAAGAGGGTGCCTCTGGCCTGTGGGTCGTCCTGAGGTGCCCGCTCGCCCATCAAGTGGGGCAAAAAGATCAGCCCCCTGGCCCCTGGGGGCGAAGCTTTGGCTTCCTGGAGGAGCGCGGTATAGGAGGCGGATGGCAGGTCCGGGCGTTCGAGGCCAAAGAGCGTCAAGAGCCATTTCAGCGCGGCCCCTGTGGTGGACGTGGCTCCAAAGCAGTCGGCGGAGAGCGATCTGCAGACAGTCCCCGGGCGCGGGGCGGACGTAGCATGTCCGGCGGACACACCACGTCTGGTGGAGATCCACGCCGCCGTCCCCAGGTAGAGACAGGCGCGCACGCCGAAGGCGTTGGCTCCGATGAGGGTACACCGTACGTCCCCGCCTCCGACGACGACCGGAATGCCTGCAGCCAGCCCGGTCGCCCGGGCGGCCGCCTGGGTGACCTCCCCGGCTACCGCCGTGGAGTCGTGGATGGGCGGCATTTTCTCTGGCGGCACCCCGATTCGCTCCAACAACGGCCGCGACCAGTCGCCGCTGCGTCGATCGTAGAGACGAGTGCCGGCGGCGTCGGTGGGATCGGTAGCTATGGTCCCGGTCAACCTGAAGCGGATGAAATCTTTTGCCAGCAGGAACTTGGCCGTGTGAAGCAAGAGACCTGGATCGTTCTCCACGATCCAGCGCAGCTTGGGCGCCGAGGGTGTGGTGCTGATCGACCCTCCCCCACCCATGGTTTCGTCGATGAGATCGCCGTGCTCCCGAGCCAGCCATTCCGCCTGGGGTTGACAGCGCTGATCCATCCATAGCATGGCCCTTGCCAGCGGCTTGCCGCTGGCGTCTATGGGGACCAACGCGTGTTTCAGGCCGCAGAGACCGACCGCCAGGATCTTTGCCACGGGGACTTGAGACCGGCGAAAGGTTTCTCGGATCGCTGCCACGGTGGATTCCCACCAGTCCTCGGGCTCCACTTCCGTCCAGTCCGGCTGCGGGTGATACACCGTTGGCTCCCGGTAGGCCTCTCCTACAGGCCTACCCTCAAGATCGAATAGGATGCAACGGGTGGTTGTGGTGCCGACATCGATCGCCAAAAGATATCCTTCTTCGGCTGGCATAGGAAGCCTCCAATGCAGCGCCTACGGTCTAATCGGCCCTCACCTATGGTGTGGATCGCCTGACCGCGATTGGCACGGCACCGTGATCATGACCTTGAGCCCTTTTCGCCCGGCCACGATGTCAAACCCCTCCTTTACCCGCGCCAAGGGGAGCTCGTGACTGATGAGCGGGGTAACCCGGACTGTCCCACTCTCGATGAAGCGCAGGGCAGTCTCAAAGTGGAACGGAGTATAGTCGTGGCTGCCGGTCAGTCGGATCTGCTTGTAGTGGATCAGGTTAGGGTCGATCTCGAGGGTGGTGGGTGGATAGGTGCCCGCAAAGAAATTGACCGTGCCACAGATGCCCACCAGTTCCAACGCCTGTTCCAGCGCTCGCGGCGCGCCCACTGCGACGATGACCACGTCCGCGCCGCGGCCGCCGGTCAGCTCTTTCCCGCGCTGCACGGGATCCCCTTGAGAGGCCAGGATCAGCGCGTCGGCCCCCAATTCCTCGGCCTTTTCCAGCCGCCTGGGGATAAGGTCGCTGACGTACACTCGTGCCCCCGAGTGCTTGCCCAGTTGCAGGTGGATCAGGCCAATCGGCCCCGCACCGATGACCACGCAGTTGTCGCCGAACCGGATTCCGCTGTCCAGGCTGCCGTTGATGCAACAGGCCACGGGCTCACAAAAGCTGGCTTCCTGATACGAGACCTCCTCGGGGATCTTTAACAGGGTCCTTGCCGGTGCTACGCCATATTCGGCAAAGCCGCCTCGCACACCTCCGCGTTCGAGGTTTTCGCAGAAATTATGGATACCGCGTGCGCAGTAGTAGCACCTGCCGCATACCACGCGCCAGCTCGGCACGACCCGGTCGCCGACGGCAAAGCCCTCGACGACATCCCCCGCGTCCACGATCTCGCCCGCCCACTCGTGACCGGGCGTGTAGGGCATAGGCCGGTTGGGCGGACGCAGGCCGGTGTAAGGTCGCACATCGCTGGGGCAGATGCCGCAGGCGTGGATGCGGATCAGCACTTCGTCGTCGGCCGAGAGGACGGGCCGGTCCACCTCCTCGACGCGCAGATCTCCGACGCCGTATAGACGAGCGGCCATCATCTGGTTACGGGACATCAAGGGTCTCCTGATCACAACAGATGCAGGGAAATGGGCCCAATGTGCGCTATCCGACTCATCGGGCTTCATACACGTTCAACATCGCCACCTCGGCTTCCGGCGCGACAAGCAGTACATTCGTCTGGATGTCCTCGAGGTGCTGGTACACCGCCTGTCTGCCGATCCCTGGCGGCGCATAGACGGCAAAGAGTGCCTGTCGAGTGCCAGCCGTGATGCGT